>Ga0310786_10000760_pt1 | contig 51675 bp, 47 predicted proteins | sample AusTroGonzalo_MG_FD_203881 | JGI IMG/M metagenome (GOLD analysis project Ga0310786, IMG submission 203881) | Bovine rumen microbial communities from tropical cattle in Woodstock, Queensland, Australia - Gonzalo_03 (v2) (version 2) | ecosystem: Host-associated > Mammals > Digestive system >...
ATGCCGTCAGGGTGCAGGACGACAGGGTTAAGGCCGCTGTTGAGTTCATACGCGTAGGCGCAGGCAGGACCATGTCCGCAAAGGATGTTGCCGAGAACATGGGTTGCACGCTGCGCATGGCGGAGATACTTTTCAAGCGTGCGCTTGGACATTCGGTCAAGGACGAGATAACGGATGCGCGGCTTGCGCAGGTCAAGCGGCTTCTTGCGGACAGGCGTATAGGCATCTCGGCCATAGCTGACATGTGCGGCTATGCTGACGGCTCTTCGCTTCGCCGCGCATTCCTGGCGAAGACGGGCTGTTCGATGTCCGAGTGGCGCCGCAGCGCAAGGATGGCGTAGTCTTTGAGATTCCGCTTTGCTTGTCCCATGACGTTTTCAAATGTCGAAGACGCCATTCCCTATTTGCACGCAAATGTATAGTCCGGGACGCATCGCGAGTTGGGGTTGGGCGGCTGACCGTCCGACGAGGCTTGCTGTTTGATTGCGCAACCTATTAGACCTTACACGTATGGACGGCGCAGCGAGTTCGTTTTCTGCACTATTTTTCATTTCGTATTCTGCATGTACGGCGAGTGGACTTTTGATATAATGCGCGCCATACGGCATCAAAATAGGAAAGGAAAATCAAAATGGTGCGAAAATTCCTAACAGGAACACCATGCGAGGGAAGTCCTCACATGCAGTTCAATGAGAGGGAAGTAGCATTGGCAATAATGCCGAAACGTGATTCGCTACTTTGCCCAAAGCTGATGGCTGTAATTGCAACAACCGCTGCGCTTTTGAGTAGTGGCGTGTATGCTGCTGACTACACATGGATGGCGAGTCCGGCTGATGCTCACTGGAATACAACCTCGCTTAACTGGAACTCCGGTGTGGCATGGGTGGACGGAAGCAACGCCATTTTCCCCGTTTCCTCTGGGAGCAAGTCGATTACCATTGACGGCACCAGAACTGCTGCCGACGTGACGTTGAATGGAACAGGATATACGTTGACCGGAGCACTGAATGTGACGGGCAAGTTTACTCTCGTCACAGGATCTTGTACGGTTCCGAACGGGTTTTCAGGAGACAGCATTCATATTGGTGGGCCGTCTTCGGCAACTGTGTACATGAATAAGGCGACATATCAAGCACTTCAAACAGGTTATCTTGAAGATTCGATCACTCTTGCCACTAGTGATCGCAGATGTTTTGGTCCTGATCCTGCTGTACCATCCACGAATATCGTAATCAATGGTGATCTTCCTTCAATCTACGCAAATGGAAACGTAAATCTCTGCGGTGGCGGCTTGGGGCGAAACCGTATCATAAGAATTGTATCTGGGAAGTCAATGAAGCTTGGAAGCAATAGTGGTTGTTATCTCAGATTGGGTCCGATTGTGGCAGATGCGTCGCCGGGATGTGACTTTAGCACCAATACATATGTGTACGTCACAAACGGGTGGGCAGGAACAGTGAGATTCGATCCCGGTTCAGGCGTGACAAACGATGTTGGTCGTTTGGAGGTCGATGGTATCCTTGAAATCGAGAGTGGCGTCACACGCCTTGGGTCATCGAAGAACAATGCGCTGACTAACTCTGCCCCGTTGTATGTTCGCGGAGGGAATCTTACAATCCTTGGCGGAGAACTTTACATTCCTCAGAGTTCTCGGTATGTTGACATACGCAGGAACGCACAAGTCAATATCCTCGGCGGCCGGTTCAAAGCTCCTGGGGCGGAGATTCTGATCGGTGTTGACGAAGCAGGATCGACGCTTTCGGTATCGAATGGCGGTGAATTCGTGGTTGGAGCACTCCGTCTTGGACAGAAGGCCAGATTCAACAACGTCATTAACCTTGGCAGGAATGGTATCATCCGATCAGGAGGGATGAAAATCGAAGTCAACAATTCTCAGGACGTTGCCTTTAACTTTGACGGAGGGTGCGTTCAGTCTGACGTTTCCAATGACGGAAGCGGCACGCTTTTCAATAGCCCGACGGATGCGAATTGGGATGGTGTGAAATTCTACGTTCTCGGAGGGGGAGCCGTGCTGGATTCATCGAGTGGCAAGCACGTTTGGTGGGCACGACCGCTCATAAGCGGAACGGAGCATGATGGTGGCCTTACATGCAGATTGGGAAGCAACAAGGATGTTGTGATGCACGGTGCAGCCATCTGCACCTACAATGGACCGACACGTACAGTAGGGAGGGGCAATCTACAGGTTCGTGTCGCAAATGCACTGCCAGCATCGACGACGCTTCAGATAGGTCCTAACACGGGTGTTGGGTTCAACAGCAATTGGACAAGCAAGGACAATGATGTGGCACAGACTGTTGCTTGTGTAGAGGGCTGCGGGACAGTGACATTCAACACTAAGCTCGTTGTCACGAGTGGCATTTCTCCCGTGTTCGACGGCAACTATGGTACACTTACGTTCAACTACGCTTGTTCGCTCTCTGGTGACTATGTGATTTCATGTGATGCGACAGGTTGCGGCTGTGTCAAAGTTGCTGCTGGTCAAGACATTTCCAACCTTGTGCTCAAGCTCGCAAATCCAAGTGCCCTCGATAAAGATGCAGATAGAACTGCATACAAGATTCTTGATGCGCCGTACGGTTTCACCGGCAAGTTCACGACATCGGCCGACGGGCCGAGCGACTGGTATGTCAGGTATGCTTCAGACGGGAAATCCGCTTATCTGTGCCGTCGAAAGGGGTTCGTGATTTGCGTCTTATGACAAGACGGTGCCATTGATGAAAGGCTGTTTGTTCTTTTACGCTGCAGTTACTGCACTCATGCTCCCGGCGTCCATTGTATTCAATGCGCCGGGGCATGTCTATACAGACATGGAGACTCCTACCGCATGCGGCGGTGTCCCTGGTACGACTTACAGACTGAGCGACTGGCGCGGTCGACCTGTTGGAATCTCTGCTGTCTGGGATGCGGACGGCTCGGCCATTCTTCCAAAATTGCCTACAGGCTACTATCATCTCAATAGCGGCGACATGGACGTTACGTTCGCCGTTGTGCCAGAGCCTCAACGCCGTGCGTTCGATCATGATTCCTTCTACGGCATCGATTCTGCACAGAGTTGGATTTCACGTAAAGGTACTTTTGTCTGTCCTTGGAATGGTGGCGACACCTATCGTACCGTAAGCGATTTGCTATGGCGTTCCGGCTTGCCGCATGTGCGTGAGCGCATGCGATGGGGCGAAGTCAATCCAAGGCCTGATTCGATCGACTACGGTTGCTATATGCACAACGCCGACCTGCTGCATGCACGTGGTATGCTCATATCTGGAATGTTTCATGATGCGCCTCAATGGGCAGGTGTACTCAAGAAGCTTCCTTCCGATCTCAACGCCGTCCATGAGTTCTGTGCCCATGCTGCTGTTGCATTTGGAAACCGCATGGGCGACTGGGAGTTTTGGAATGAAGAGGATATCGGATATGCTCCAGAGCCGGTATGGGACTATGCTGCTGCAATGAAGGCCGCATATCTTGGATTCAAAATGGGCCGGCCTGAAGTGACAGTTTTACCGGGCGCACTTTGTCAGCTACCAGACAGCCCATACGCGCGAGCGCTCTTCGACAATGACATTGCGAAATTTTGTGATGCATACAACCTGCACGTCTACTTTCCTATTGCGGACTACCCAAGACATTTTGCCACGCTTCGTTCGTTTATGGAGCGCTACGGCATGGGAGGCAGAGCCGTATGGATAACGGAATCCGGAACGCATCAGGAAGGCTTGTCAGAGAAAGATGGTGTAATGAAGGGCAGAAAGGCCAATACTCCCGAACAAGAACTTGTGGTTGCAGAGTATTACGCAAAATCACAAATCGCTTTCCAGATGGAGGGAGTGTCACGTAACTATTATTTCGTCTTTGGTGCGTACAACGATGCGTGCGGCGCAAAAGACTGGGGTGTGATGCGGCGTGATGGCACGGTGAAACCCATATACGCGGTCATCTGTACGATGATGCATGAACTCGTATCGGCTAGGCTTGTAGGCGAAATGGATGTTGGCGAAAAGCTCCGCGCTTACCTTTTCGAGCAGCAGGACGGCTCGCAGACGGTCGTGTATTGGTCCGTATCGCCAATGGACATGTGCGGTGGTCATGTCGTTGCTACGCCGGACTACGCACGGCGGTTGGATCTTCACGTTGCGAGCGGCACATATCGCCTCTCCGATTTCTGCGGCGCCTGTTCGTCCGCGACGGTCACAAACGGAGTGCTTGCGCTTGATGCCGTGCGATTCCCCGCCTACGTGTCGGGACTGCATGGTCTTACGGTGGCAAAGTATTCCCGTTCGAGGGGGACGGTGATACCCTATGTGCCGACGGCAGAAGAGGACATGACAGTTATCATTCGCGTCGATCTGAACACGAGTGATTTTGAGATTGCGGGACAAAAGACCCGCACCGTTCTGAAGAACGATACGGGGCGTCTGCGTGTTCAGGTGTGGAACATGGATGCCGCCGCGAAGACTGGGTGCGTAGAAGTAGCGGGGGGATCATTCGAGGGGTTGCCGGACACAATCGTTCTTGGACCGAGGGGAACGCCGCCTGCCGAGTTCTTTTGCAAGTTCGTGCCACCGAAGTCGGACGAAGTTGAGCAGCGGCTTGTCTTGACTGGAGCATTCAATGGAAAGCACTCCAGCCGACTTGTCCTGCCAGTTCATTTTGAAAAGCGCTTCTTTGCGTCTTGCATTCGCACGCCAATTGACTGGAATGAGTTGAAGAATTGGCAGCACAATACATCAGCCAATTCGTACAGCATCGCCTGGGACGAGGCCGAACAAGCCATACGTTTCGACGTGTCCTGGAATGACAACAAGACGGATCGTTGGCTCTATCCGGTTTATCGGCTCAGGTTGCCGCAGGAAAATCTGTCTGGCGCGAACATGATTCAGTTTGAAGTTAAGAGTGCGCAGGACAAGGCCGAGAACGATTTCAATGCTCAGAATCTGATACCGATCTTCGACGACAATACGAAGACTGAACGGTACATACCATACCTTGCGCCACTCGGATCGTGGGAGACGCGTTACGTGGAACTGTCCGACATTGATTCTCTTGCCGACGTTACTGCTTTTCGCATTGGTGCCAACCCCAAAGGGTCGCAGTGTACTTTTTGGATTCGCAACCTTGCGATCCTCAGAAAGAAAGAGAAGAAGGATGAGTGACGTCGGATTGACTTCTGACCGTCCGCATTGCCCAAAATTCGATGCGCGTGTGGCAATGGTCAGCTGAATATGCTATAGTCCACGTCATCATGAAGTCAATGCAAAAAATGAAAATACAAATACTGTTTGCCATATGCGCGGCATTCGCTGCGTCCGGCGCCGAGTTTGTCTCTCCCGCCGTCAATGCGCCCTTGGACGGCGCGGCGGCCGTGTTCGAGAAGCGCTTCGAGAACAGGGGGGCGGTTCGCCGCGCAACTTGGGCGGTCACGGCCCAGGGCGTTTTCGAGGCGTTTGCCAACGGACGGCGCGTCGGTGACGACTTCCTGAAGCCGGGCGCGACGGAATGCGGCAAGTGCCGCCATGTCTATTCATACGACGTGACGGACATGCTCAACTGCCGCGCGGGGGCGACAAATGCCCTTTCGGCCACGGTCACGCCGGGATGGTGGTGCGACCAGATGATGCGTCCGCCAGCCGAAAGACCCGACTGGCAGCGCGGCAACAAGCAGGATTGGCAGCTTGGCAAGGAGATCGCGTTTTATGGCGAGCTGAAGCTAGAGTTCGACGACGGCTCCGTGCAGACGGTTGGAACGGACTTAAGCTGGCTCGCGGCCTACACCGGGCCGGTCGTCTCGGCGGGAATCTACGAAGGCGAGGTCTACGATGCGCGGCGGAAGGTTGAGGGACTGGAGCCCGTCCGCCGCAACACCGAGTTCGCCGGCGAGTTGCGTCCGGCTGCGGCGAAGGTGGCGTTGCGCGAAGACCTTGCGATGAAGCCGCGCGAAGCATACGTCGTCAAGGGTGCCGATGGCGCATCTGATGTGGCGTTTGGCGTCGCGAAGGTCGTACGGCGCTGTTCCGACGGGGACGTCATGCGCCTCGAGCCGGGCGAGATGCTTGTCGTAGACTTCGGGCAGAACTGCTCCGCAGTGCCGTCGTTCGACGTGATAGGCGAGGCTGGGACAGAACTGGAAATCCGCATGTCCGAGATGCTGAACGAGTCGAAAGGCGAGAAGTCGCGCGGCAACGACGGCCCGGCGGGAACGCCGTACCTCGCCTCTCTGCGGGACGCCTACGCGGGAATCCGCTACACGCTCGCGGCGGGCCCGCAGTCGTACATGCCGCGCTACACGTATTTCGGCTACCGCTACGTCGGCGTTACGGCGACGAGACCGGTCGTCTTCGCGCGCTGGCTTTCTACGCCGGTTTCGTCCGTCACGAAGAAGATTGAGAGGGGAAGCGTCGCCACCGGCAACGAGAGGGTGAACAGGCTCGTCGAGAACATCCGCTGGGGGATGCTCTCCAACTACCTTTCGTCGCCCACCGACTGCCCGCAGCGCGACGAGCGCCTTGGCTGGACGGCCGACACGCAGGTGTTCATGGACAGCGCTGCGTACCTCGCCGACACGCGCGAGTTCCTCGGCAAGTTCCTCGCCGACCTGCGCGACGCGCAGCGCGCCGACGGCTGCTACAAGTGCTTCGTGCCGAACGTGCGCCACCTGTTCGCGCCGTGGGCGAGCGCCGGTTGGACTGACGCCGGTGTGATCATCCCGTACCGACTCTGGAAGTGGTACGGCGAACGCAGGTTTGTGGACGAGTCGTGGGATTCGATGGTGCGCTACATGAACTTCCTCGAGGGGAACGAAGAGCCCTACCGCATCAACCACGGCGACTGGCTTGCGTTCGAGCACCACGTCAAGCTGGCGAACGACCTTTCGGGCGACGCGATGGACAAGCGCCAGGTCAAGGCGCTCAACGCGTACTTCAGGGTGTGGATGGCGATGCTCATGAAGGAGATGGCGGCGGCGACTGGGCGCGGCGACGCGGAGCGCCACTATGCCGACGAGGAGGATAGGCTGCACCGCGCGTTCGCCGAGGCGTACGTCGGGCCGGACGGGACGATCAGGGACGAGTACAAGGGGCAGTGCAACGACCTCTACATGCTGAAGCTCGGCCTTTGCGGAGGGGATGCGGCGGTCGAGGCGACGAAGCGCGACCTCATAGAGAACATCAAGGCTCACGGCAACCGCCTGCAGACGGGTTTCCTCGGCACGGCGATCCTGCTGCCGACGCTGACGTTCGATGCGGATGCGCCGGAGCTCGCGTATTCGCTGCTGCTGCAGGACGCGTTCCCGAGCTGGCTCTACTCGGTAGACCAGGGCGCGACGACGGTGTGGGAGCGCTGGAACGGCTACACGAAGGAGAAGGGCTTCGGCCCCGTCGGGATGAACAGCTTCAACCACTATGCGTACGGCTGCGTGCTGGAGTGGCTGTTTTCGGCTGCGGCTGGCATCCGGCAAGAGGATCGCGCCGTGGGCTGGAAGCGGTTCGTGCTTGCGCCCATGCCAGATCGGCGGCTTGGCAGCGTGGATGCCATGTTCGTCTCGCCGGAGGGGAAGATCACAAGCTCGTGGCGTTATGAAGCGGACGGAACATTGACGTGGCGGTTCAGCATTCCGGCGGGAACGTCGGCAACGGTGTCCGTCCCCGGCGGCGAAACGCGGATTTACGATCCGGGCGTATACTCCCTCAAGTTGTCGCCCGCCAGGCGGACATCGTCTTGCCGGTCTTTTTCAGGAAGAACTTGCAGAGAGCGTTCTGGCTCTTGAATCCGCAGAAGTCGGCGATTGACTTCAGCTGCTGGCTCGGGTTGCGCAGAAGCTCCTTCGCGCCGTCTTGGAGCTTATGTCTGCGACTGCGACTGGCGCGGTTGCGGTCGAGCGGGTGATTGTCGAGCCGCAGCCAGCGCACTTAAAGCGCATCCGCAGCTCTACGCCCACGCCGAAGGGCGATGTCAAGCTCGACCTTTCGTTCGATGTGCATATTCTGGACTTGCTTCTGTTTTTGCAGATATGGTAAAATGCGCATTGCCGACAGAGCAAAGGAGGAGAAGTGAATAAGGTGTTTCTTTTTGCGGTGATCATTGCGATGGCGTGTTGCGACAGCTTCGCGGCGCCCTACGACCGCACTTACATCTGGCCAGAAGGGAAAATGCCTAACTTCCAGCCAAATCAGATTGCCGCAAAGACGGAGGAGGTGGCATCTCCAGGGTTCAGGGCGGACGCCTTCCGCCGCCCTTACATCGACTGGTACGCGCCCAACCCCGAATGCAGGACCGATCTCTGCGTAGTCACTGTTTCCGGCGGCGGGTTCGAGAAGTGCTGCAACGCAGAGCGCATGAGGCCGACCGTGGAGAGACTTGTCGAGGTGGGTGTGACCGTGGCGGACGTCACCTACCGCACGCCGCGCCCCAAAGGACTGCCAATACACCAGTCGGCGTGGGAGGACCTCCAGCGCGCGGTGCGCGTCGTGAAGTCGCAGGCGGCGAAGCGCGGGTTTGATCCGGAGAAGGTTGGCGCGACGGGCATCTCCGCTGGCGCGAAGGCCGTCTTGTTGTTGGCTACGAGCTCGCTCACCCCCGCCTACGAGCCTGTGGACGGGATTGACTTGCTGCCCTGCAACCTCCTCTTCGCGATTCCGCAGGCGCCGGCGTATGTGCTGACTGACGGCGACGGCACGCCTAACACGCGCGACGGCGACGCGCCGGACGTGAAGCTCGTGCCGGAGCTCAAGTTCGACGAGAAGACGTGCCCGATGTGTTTCTTCCAGGGTGGAATTGACGACTACTCTCCGTTTGGCTCGACGCAGATATACCGCCAACTCCGGCGGATGAAGATTCCGGCCGAGCTGCATCTATTCGCCGACCGCTGGCATGGCTTCCACGGCGACATGAAGAAGGGCGACGACGCGACTGGCTGGGACCATTGGTTCTACCGCGCCGAGGAATTCATCCGCCAGATGAACTACGACGGACGCCTAGGCGAGCAGGTCGCCCTGATGGAACGCTTTCCCGACAATTCCGCGCGTGTTGCGTATTCAAAGGAGGATGTCTGGCCGGAAGGCAAGGTTCCAGACGTTCAGACAAACCAGTGCAGCCCTTACATCGAATGGCATATGCCAAAGACGCTGAAGACGAAGGCGATACAGATCATATATTCTGGCGGCTCCTACATGGGCAATGGCCCGGACGGGTTCGAGGTCGCGCCGGCGAGGCGCTATTTGAACGCAAAAGGCATGACGGTCGTCACGATGAGGTACCGGACGCCGCGTCCGCTCGGCGGACTTGCCAAGCACACTACGGCATGGCAGGACCTCCAGCGCGCGATTAGGATAGTCCGCATCCAGGCGAAGGCCAGGGGGCTTGACCCTGACAGGATCGGGATCATGGGGAGCTCGGCCGGAGGCCACCTTACGCTCATGGGCGCGACTTCGTCGAGGAGAAAGTCGTATTGGCCTGTCGACGACGTAGACAAGATGCCGTGCAACGTCCAGTGGGCAGTGGCCATATACCCGGCGTACGCCCTTACCGACGGGCTGGAGAAATGCAACGCGCAGGGCGGCAACGAGGACGATTCGCGTCTGGCGCCGGAGTTTTCGTTTGATCTCGACACTTGCCCGATCCTGTTTGTGCATGGTGACGCTGACAGCTGGGCGGCGATGAACTCCGTGAAGGCGTGGGAGCAGCTTCGGCGCATGGGCGTGCAGGGCGAGTTGCACACGCTGGCGACGCGGGGACACTGCTTCCAGAGGAATGCCGCACCCGGCACCGGGAGCTACACGTATCTCGACCGCATCTGGGAGTTCATGAACCACAAGGGGTTCAACGCCCCGTGACGCTGGCAGAAATACAAGGAGGAGTGCAATGGCATTAAAGGAAGTCGGAACAATGTCCGCTGCGATCGTGGCGGCGGCGATGTCCTTGTGGGTATGGTACGGATGGCGCATCGAGCCGGAGAACGGCCGCATTGCCATCCTCCTCAAGAAGACTGGGAAGAATCTCCAGCCTGACGAGATTCTCGCCCCGGGCCCAGAATACAAGGGCATACAGGTGGACGTGCTTCCCGAGGGGCGGCACTTTCGCAACCCGTGGACGTGGGAGTGGCGCTACGCCAAGGCCGTTGACATCCCCGCAGGGAAGTTCGGCGTCCTGGTGCGCAAGTTCGGCAAGGACCTCCCGGAGGGCGAGATAATCGCGCGCGATGGTACGCGCGGCATACTGCGCGACGTCCTTGGCACGGGCAAGCACCGCATCAACCCATACGCATACGACGTCAAGCTCTACGACGACATCACCATCAAGCCGGGACACGTCGGCGTAGTGACGGAGCTCACCGGCGACGACATACTCGCTCCCGGCGGGGCGAAGGACGCGGACACGGGGACGGGCTTCCTCGTGAAGGGCGGCGCCAAGGGCGTCTCGCCGAAGATCCTGAAGGAGGGCACACACAGGCTCAACCCGTTCGTGTACTCCGTCTCGATAGTGAACATCCAGAGCCAGCGCTTCGAGCTTAGCGGCGCGGACGCCATCTCGTTCCTCACCCTCGACGGCTTCACCGTGAACGCCGAGGGCACGCTGGAGTTCAACCTCGACATCGACAAGGTGGCCATGCTATCCCACGAAGTCGGCGACATGGACGACATCCTCCAGAAGATCGTCCTGCCTGCGGCGCGGGGATTTTCCCGCATAGAGGGCTCCAAGAAGAACGCGACGGAGTTCATCGTCGGCGAATCCCGCCAGGCTTTCCAGAATTCGCTGGAGAAGTATCTGCAGGATGTCTGCAAGCCATGGGGCGTGTCGCTGAACTCCGTGCTGATACGCGACATATTCGCCCCGCAGGAAGTCGCGTCCATCATCCGCGCCCGCGAGCTTGCCGTGCAGGAAGGCCGCAGGATCGAGCAGCAGATCGTCCAGGCGAAGTCGCAGGCGGAGCTGGAGCGGCAGAAGGCCCTGGCCGTGCAGAACAGCGCCCGTGTCGCGGCCGAGACGGAGTCGATACAGGCCAAGATCGCCGCCGAGCAGCGCAGCGCGGAGCAGGTGATCGCCGCCGAGGCGAGGCTTGAGGTCGCCGAGCGCGAGCTGAAGGCGGCGCAGGCGGACGCGACCGCGAGGCTCACCGTCGCGGAGGCTGAGCGCAAGGTCGTCGAGGCGCAGACAAAGGCCGTGGCGGACGTACTGAAGAGCGAGGTCGCCGCATACGGCGGCGACGCCGACTATGTCCGCGCGAAGCTGTACGAAAAGACGGCTCCGCGCCTTAAGGACGTCGTGACCGGCGACTCTCCTGGCGAGATATTCGGCTTGCCGATGAGGGAAAGACCGAGGAGTGCGCAGCAGCAGGAGAATGGAGGTGCGAAATGAAGAATCCAGTCGGCTTCATCGTTGCCGCTGTCGCGGTGCTTGGCGTTCTTGCCTTCGGCTTCGTCTGGACCACCTGCCGCGTATATGTGCCGGAGGGATGCATGGCGATAGTGACCGCGAAGACGGGCAAGCCCCTGCCAGCAGGGCGCATACTCGCCGAGCCCGGCGAGAAGGGCGTCCAGCGCATCCCGCTCGCGGAGGGCAGGCACTTCCTCAATCCGGTAAACAACGACTGGCGCATCGTGCCTGCGACGACCATTGGCGCGGGCAACGTGGGCATCGTGACGTCCAAGACCGGAAAGGAGCTTCCTCCCGGGGAGATCCTTGCCCCTGACGACGATTCCAAGGGCGTGTGGCGGCGCGTACTCGGCCCTGGCACCTACCGGTTGAACCCGGAGGGCTACGACATCAAGGTCGTGAGCGCAATCAACATCCCGATCGGATATGCGGGCGTGGTGACCTCGCTCGCCGGCAAGCCTGCGCCAGCGGGCAAGTTCGCGGGACCTGGCGAGAAGGGCGTGTTCGAGAAGATCCTCCAGCCGGGGCTCTATTACGTAAACACGCGCGCCTACCAGGTGGATGTGGTGGAAATCGGGATGAACCAGGTCTCGATAGTGGGGAAGAGCGGAACAGTCGTCCTTACGAAGGCCCAGTCGACGAGCGCAAACGGACTTGCGGAGCTGCAGAAGAGCACTCTCTCCGCGCAGAACATGAAGCGCGCCGACTACATGAACGCCAACGCCGACCTCGGCATACTGAACGCGGAGGAGGCCCAGTCCAACTGGTCCCAGGCGCTGCTTGGCTCGTCGGTGTCGCGATCGAGGGTCGACAAGCGCAAGGCGCGGGCTCCGAACCGCGAGCCTGTCGAGGCGCCTGCAAAGGCTCCCGTCCAGTCAAGCGACTCCGTCGCGTTCGGCATGAACCAGTTCGTGCAGTTCCCGTCGTCCGACGGCTTCGCCATCATGCTCGACATGACTGTGGAGTTCGAGCTCCTCCCGGAGAACATCTCGCGCATCTACATGCTCTACGGAGACCTCCCGGCGGTCGTCTCCAAGATCATCCTGCCGCAGATCCTCTCCGTCTCGCGCATGAAGGGCTCAGGCTACAAGGCGCGCGAGTTCATCGACGGCGAGGGGCGGCAGAAGTTCCAGAAGGAGATGACCGACGAGCTCGTGAAGATCCTCGGAGAGAAGAAGATTCTCGTGCGCAACGCCATCGTCCGCCATGTGGAGGTTCCCTCCGACATCCTTGAGCCCATACAGGAGACGAGCGTTGCGAAGGAGCGCGACCTTACGAACAAGACGCAGCAGGAGACGGCGAAGAAGCAGGCCCTGCTGAATACGCAGCTCGCGATGGTCGACCAGTTCAAGCGCGAGACGGAGCAGGAGACGAAGAAGATCGTCGCCACAATCGCCGCGAACCGCGACAAGGAAGTCGCCGGCATCGCCGCGGACGCGCAGCTGAAGGTAGCGGAGATAAACCTCAACGCAGCCAAGCTCAAGGCCGAGATCGTCCGCACGCAGGGCGAGGCGGAGGCCAAGGCCAAGTTCCTCGTGGAGAACGAAAGGGCCATTGGCGCGAAGCGCAAGGCGGACGTCTTCGCGTCGCCATCGTCGCTTGCGGACCTTCAGTTCGTGGAGTCCCTGTCGCCGGACATCTCAATCCGAGTCCTTCACTCCGGCGAGGGCACGCTTTGGACAGACCTCAAGAACCCTTCCATCGCAGTGCCAAAGAAGTGAAGAATTGAGAGTGTAGAATGGAGAGTGTAGAATTTCGGACGGCGTAAAACTGGTCGGGCTCTTGACCGGCTTGTTGGGTTTTTGATATAATACCGACCGCTTTGCAGCAGGCGAGATAGCTCAGTTGGTAGAGCGCAGGACTCATAAGCCTAAGGTCAAGGGTTCGATCCCCTTTCTCGCCACCATCTTTCGCAGAGTCTGGCCCGGGGCCATGTGCAGACTATAGTGTAAGTTGAGAACGAGATGTCCAGTAAATTGCTGATTGTAGAATCTCCGGCGAAAGCGAAGACGATAGGCGGGTACTTGGGAAGCGATTTCAAGGTCCGCAGTTCCGTCGGACACATAAGGGATTTGCCGAAGGAGAACGGCGCGATAAAAATAGTGGAGAAGGGCGCAGACTCCTGGGAGTTCGTCCCGACCTACGTCGTGTCGGAAGGCAAGGAGAAGGTTATCGCCGAGCTGAAGTCGGCGGTGAAGGCCTCAGACGAAATCTATCTTGCAAGCGATCCCGACCGCGAGGGGGAGGCGATTGCGTGGCACCTAAAGGAGGTCCTCGCCCCCGTCGCAGGCAAGAAGCCGTTCCACCGCGTCACATACAACGAAGTGACGAAGACCGCCGTCCTCAAGGCGGTGGGCGAGCCTCGCGACATAGACATGCCGCTGGTCGATGCCCAGCAGGCGCGCCGCATTCTCGACAGGCTCGTCGGCTACAAGGTCTCTCCTCTTCTCTGGAAAAGCATCAACTGCGCCAACAGCAGGACCCTCTCGGCCGGACGGGTGCAGTCTGTCGCGCTCAGGCTTCTCGTCGAGAGGCAGCGCGAGATAGATGCGTTCAAGCCCGTTTCCTACTTCCTCATCGGAGTCGAGGCGAAAAAGTCGGGCGATGCAAAGTCTTTCGTCGCTAGGCTCGCGCGCATCGACGGCGAAAAGCCCGACATAAGGGAAAAGGCCGCGGCGGACAGGGTCCTCATCTCGCTTGAGGGCGCTGCGCTTAATGTCTCAGACGTGAAGAAGCAGGCGAAGTCGCGCCATGCGCCCGCGCCGTTTACGACTTCCACCTTGCAGCAGGCGGCGTCAAGCGTTCTCGGCTTCTCGCCGGGCAAGACCATGAAGCTTGCGCAGTCGCTCTACGAGCAGGGGCGCATCACCTACATGCGCTCTGACTCGGTGAACGTCTCCGTGCAGGCGAGGGAGGCCGCGAAGAACTTCATTGTCGATGCCTACGGAGCGGAGTTCTACCCCGAAAAGCCGAACATCTTCGCTTCCAAGGCGAAGGGCGGGGTCGCCGCACAGGAGGCGCACGAGGCAATTCGCCCGACTGACGTGAGGCTCGTCCCCTCGGAGGCGAAGCTTGACGCCCAGGAGCTCAAGCTCTACGACCTCGTATGGCGGCGTTTCGTCGCGTCGCAGATGGCGGACGCGAAGACAACCCTCACCACGGTTTCCATATTGGCGACGAAGCCGGAAATAGCGCACGAATACGTCTTCACGGCCTCGGCGACCAAGATAGACTTCGAGGGCTTCCTCAAGGTCATGAAGCTTTCTCTGAAGAAGAAGCGCCCCGACGGCGAGGACGACGAAGACTCCGACGAGGTCGCGTATCTTCCCGAGGTTGCCGTCGGCGAGGATCTTGAGGCGGTCAGGTGGCTTTCCGACGAAAAGCAGACGAAGGGCCCGTCGCACTACTCCGAGGCGTCGCTCATCAAGGCGCTGGAGGAGAACGGAGTCGGCCGGCCTTCGACCTACGCGGCCACGATCGAGACGCTCAAGGCGCGCGAATACGCGAAGACCGAGAAACGCAAGCTCATCCCGCTTGAACGCGGCATCTTGGTGTGCGACTGGCTCGTCGGCAAGATGGATGCGCTTTTCAGCGTAGGCTACACGGCCCAGATGGAGGCCGAGCTCGACAAGGTTGAGGAGCACGGCGTTTCGATGAACGAGATGCTTTCCAAGTTCTACGTCAAGTTCCTCAAGGCGATAGGCGATTCCGTGGAGCCGCCGCCGGACAAGTCCAAGTTCGACGTGGTGTTCAGTCTTCTCGGCAGCGTCAAGGAATGGAAGCCGGCCAAGAAGGTCGGCAAGAGGGTTTACGACGACTGCGCGTTTGTCGAGAGCGTCAGGGAGCAGGCGGTCAGCCAGAAGCGCCCTCTGAGCGACAGGCAGCTGCAGTCGCTCGTGCGCATTGCGCTCATGTATTCGAGCCAGATCCCCGACTGCGAGGCCAAGCTGAAGGAGGCGGGGCTTTGCGGCGCCAAGCCAAGCGGCGACAGGGCCGATCCCGACCTCGTGCGCTTCTGCTTTGGCGTACTCGACCGCACTGGCGGGATTTCATCCAATCCGTTTCTCAAGTCGCTGGGCGACCAGTGGGAGCGCGGCAGGGGGCTTTCCATGAAGCAGTTTGCGAGCCTTGCGCGCGCAACGGTCAAGGGCTCCGCGTCGCTTCCAGACCACGCCGAGATTCGCGAGAAGCTTTCCGAATACGCGCCTGCCGAGGAAGCGACGGCTGCAGATCCCGCGATCCCGGGCCTGCTTGCGCTTTTCGACTCGGTCACGGAATGGAGGCCTGTTGTAAAGAAGGGCAAGCGCGTCTACGACGACCAGGCCTTTGTAAAGTCGCTTTCCGACCAGTATGCGCGAAACCACTCCCTGTCGGACCGCCAGGTGTCGGCCCTCAGGCGTGTTGCAATGCAGTACAAGAACAGGATTCCAAACTTTGCCGCAGTGGCGGAGAGTCTGGGCCTTGCGTCATCCAATGGCGACAAGTCTGAATAGGTTTGCCAAGGACGATGCATCTATAGGGCGATTTCTCGTCGGTCTTTCCGCAGAGAGAAACGTTTCGAAAAACACGCTTTCCGCATATTTAATAGACCTTTCGCAGCTTGTGGCGGCGAAATGGGGTGAAGAGGATTTGCCGCCGTACAAGTGGAGGGAGTATTCCGAGCTGGATGCTCGCGCCTTTCTTTCGGCGTTCGTAAGGGAAGGGGCTTCGCCCGCGACGGTGCGGCGCAAGATTGCCGCCGCCAGGACGTTCTTCAGGTTCCTGCTTCGCGAAGACTCCGTGGCGGAAAACCCGTTTTCCTCGCTTCGCGGGCTGCGCAAGGCCAAGACTCTTCCCAAGACGCTTTCCGCATCCGACATCGACAGGTTCCTCTCGCAGCCGGAAAAGGACTATGGCGAGGGCACGATTACCGAGTTTTCGTATCTCAGGGACGCGGCGGTTTTCGAGACTCTCTATTCCACGGGCTGCCGTGTTGGCGAAATCGCGTCTGCGAAGTGGGGGGATGCGGACATTTCGGCGGGGACGATGATCGTAACCGGCAAGGGCTCCAAGGACAGGCTCGTAATCCTCGGCACGCGCGCGGTCGCCGCGCTCTCCCGCTACAGGGAGAAGGTCGCATCCGCAGATCCCTCCCTTCTCGCGTCCGATCGCGGCATTTTCCTCTCAGACAGGCTCTCGCCCATGACTCCGCGATTCGTCGAACGGCGCATGAAGCGCTATCTCGCGGAGACGGGGCTCCCCGACGACATCACGCCGCACAAGCTGCGCCATTCGTTCGCGACTCACCTTCTGGACGCTGGGGCCGACTTGAGGTCGGTGCAGGAAATGCTTGGTCATGCGTCCCTCTCGACGACTCAGATATATACGCACGTTTCCATTGAGCGGCTCAAAGACGCATACGCCCGGGCACATCCGCGGGCGATGCGAAATTGAGTAGATTTTCCGCAACAGAGAATCCTTTTTTGGTATAATATACGATATTAGAAAAGGAAGAATTGCATTGGACAGCGAAAATAGCGTCGTGAGCGGCAGGAACCCGGTCAATCGGTTTCTTGCGGCAATCGAGTACCCTGACCGGATGCCCGATGGAGACGCTCCATTCACGCTTCGCGTGGACGGCGCCGAGGTCGTTGCCGAGGAATTTGACGGGAGGCTGGTCCTCTACCGCAAGCTGACCGATGACGACTCGCTCCTTCCGACACTTGCCGACTATGCCGTCGGGCGCATGCTCAAGGAGGATGCGGCCCTGTCGTACGGCCAGGCGGCAGGGGCCCTTGGCGGAAGCGTCGACGGGCGTTCGGCGTTTCTCTGGCAAGACATCCGGGCAGATGCCGACGCGAATGCGCTGCTGCGCTTTTTCGAGACTTTTATGGATTCATGCGACTGGTGGCGGGCAAGGGTCGATGCGCTTATTGGAAACGCGCAGGCAGACGGGGCCTTGCCGGAAACCATGGTGATAAGGCCATGAGATGAGAATGGAGAATTGTAAATGGAGAATGTAGAGCTTTGTGGCATTGCAAGGGGGAAGGGGCCGGCGCGGCGTTCCCGTCTCCCGCTTTCGCTCGTTGCAGTCGCCATCGCTTCCCTGTTCACGATCTTCAGTTCCGCAGTTGCCGCGCCGATACCGTGGAAGACGCCCTCGTACACGCTTGTCGCGCGCGACATGAACCTGCGCACGGCGCTTGACTCGTTTGCCGTCGCGGAGGGCCTTTCTGTCGTCATGTCCGATTCTGTCGTCGGCGCGTTCTCCGGCGACTTCAAGGGCGTGCCGCCCGGCTCGTTCCTCGACAAGATCGCGACGACCCACAATCTCATCTGGTACTACGACGGAGCGGCTCTCTACATATACGGCGCAGGCGAGATAGCGACCATGCTCATAGACCTGCAGTACATGAAGGCGGGCGAGGTTAGGGCCATGCTTGCGGAGCTCGGAGTGGAGGACGGGCGGTTCCCTCTGAAGACTACTTCCGACGACGAACTTGTCATGGTCTCGGGCCCGCCGCGCTACGTGGCGCTTGTCGCGGAGATGATCGGCAAGGCCGACAGGCTAAGGGAGAAAAGGACGTTCAACGAGGTCGAGACGAGGCTGTTCCCGCTCTCGCACACGTGGGCAGACGACGTGACATTCAGCGCAAACAGCCCCGAATCCACCTTGGTCATACGCGGCGTCGCCAGGCTCCTTGAGGAAATGATGGCGGGGACCCAGGGGCTGAAGACGCGCGAGACCTCGATTACAAACGAGTTGTCCACGATCGAAGCGCGGCAGAATTCGATGTTCCAGCCCGTTATCCGCGCCGAGAACCGCCTCAATGCCATTCTCGTGCGCGATGTCGCGTCCCGAATGGGAATGTACGAGGACATTATCAAGAAGCTCGACACCCCGCAGAAGCTCGTGGAGATCGACGTGACCGTCGTGGAGCTTTCCAGAAAGGACGCCCTCGACTGGCAGCTGTCGCTCGCAGTGGCGGACAGGCACTCCGACACGGAATACGGCGTGGGGCAGAACGCCGCCAACCTGTTTGGCCCGGCGGCGCTTTCCGGCATGGGGCTCGCGGGAGCCCTTACCCACGCCCATTCGTCATACGACGTGTCGGTGTCGCTCTCGGCCCTGAAGGCGAAGGGCAAGGCACGTTCCATTTCAAGGACCTCCCTCCTGACGGTGAACAACCTCGCTGCGGAGATGACCGACTCCCAGAGCTACCATGCGAAGGTCGTCGGGACGGAAGTCGCGTCGCTCGAGGAGGTGACTGCCGGCACGAGGCTGCAGATCAAGCCCCGCATACTCCCTTCCGTCGCCACCAACGTGCCGGACCAGGTGTGGATATCCCTGGAGCTTGACGACGGCGGATTCGAGACCGTGACTGTCGATGCAATGCCGATGAAGCGCTCCTCCACGCTCACTACGCAGACGGCGGTCTTCGAGGACGAGTCCATCATGCTCGCCGGTTATCTGCGCGACATCGAGGAAGACGCGGGGTGGGGGATCCCGTACCTTCGCGACATTCCGTGGATCGGATGGATCTTCGGCGGAAAATCCACGCGAAAGGAGACTGTGCAGAGGATGTTCGTCCTGACGCCGCACATAGTCGATCTCGACCAGGAAACGCTCGCACGTCTCCAGGCGACGCGCCTTAGGGAGATAATGGAAGCCGAGCTGATGGAAGACGACGCCGATATCAGCGACAGGGAGCGCGAGAAGCGCGACCTTGAGCGGAAGAACAACAGGGAGCGCCGCGAGGAGAAGCACGCAGACAGGCTGCAGCGCCGCAAGGCTGAGATAAACCACGCCAAGGAGATGCGCCAGTTCGACCGCATGCGCGAGAAGGACAGGCTTGAGAGCGATGTCCGCGAATGGGAGCGGCAGGAAAAGGCGGAGGCCGAGAAAATCGAAGCCGAGCGGAAGATAGAAGCCGAAAAGAGCGAGGCGGAAAAGAAAGAAGCGGAGGCAGAGAAGGGGAATTAATGGGCAGTGCGGTCAAGATAGAGGGCGGATTCGCCGAAGTCGGGGCGGGCGAGTGGCTTGCGGGCCACGGCCAGCCTGCGGCGTTCTTCGGCGCATTTCGCCGCCTTCGCCGCAAGGGCTGGTTCGTAAGGGACCGCGCCGCCCTTGACCGCGTGCGGATCGGGGGGCGGGCTTTTTTCTCCCTCGCAGCCGCGCCGTTCCTGACTCACATCCCTTGCGCCGCGCCCATATCGGCCGTGTCCTCGAAGGTGCTTGTGGCCCCTGTGGAGGCAAGGACTTCCGCAGAGGTGTTCAGGCCGGTTCCAATGAGCGTCCGCTGGTCTTTTGCGACGACGATGTTTGAGCGCGAATGGGTCGTGATGGCCACGCGCTCCAGGACGGCGCGCATATCCGTAGAGGACGGAGAGACGCTTTCCGTCAGGCCGGACGCGGCCGTGGCGTGGACTGGCAACAGGCCGACGGGCTTTTGCGCAAGGCTGGGGCTTGTCGACTTGATACTGCCTGTCGCGCCGAGGGAGCTTCTCTTGAACTTCCACGGGCCATGCATAGTGTGGGTCGAGGGCGCGAAGGCGCCAAGCCGCAGGATTGAAGTCGGCAGGAGGGTCTATGGCGTTTGACGCAGCCCAGATCCTCCGGCAGACGTATGCGGCGGGAGCCGAGGCGGCCAAGATGCGAGAGCTGGCCGAACCTCCCCAAGTCGCGGCGAAGACCGTCCAGACGGGCCAGATCATGGGGACTTCGTTCGTCGTCGAGGAAGACCCGATGGCGGAGCTGATGGACTCGATGGAGGAGCTTTCGTTCCAGTTCGAGGAAAAGGCGGCCAAGCGCGTAGGCGAGCGCAAGATGGGCGAAATGCAGGGGCCGCGCTCCGCCCTTATCCGCGCCGTCGAGACTTGGATGGCGATGATGCCGGACATCCCGGGGCGCGAGTTCATGTCGCGCGTCCTCCGGGATCTGCGCAGGACCGTCGCGTCGGGTGGCATGCCTTCCGGCACCGAGGTGCTAAAGGGGCTTGCGCGCGGCTCGACAGACCCGTCCGTCCAGTTCGCTATGCTCGACATCCTCGAGCAGGCGGTCGGCGACGGTGAAGACGTCCTGCGCGAAATCATCCGCCAGGCGAAGGCGCAGCTCGCCGAGGCGAAGGGCCCGGAGATACGCGCCGGCATCAACCTCGCCGAGGAGGTGAACGCCCGCGCGTCGACTCCGGAGCAGATGCGCGAGCTCAGGGACATGTACCGCGGGGAGGTGATCGGCTTCACCACGCCGCAGGACTGCTTTAGGTCGCTGCTTGCCGCGCGTGGCGCGGACGGCATCAAGGACGCGATCGAGTTCCTCATATCCGGGTGCGGCGCGGATCTTGAGTCGTCGTCGCCTTCGCTCGAGGCTGCCGCGCTCGGGCGGATCCTCACCGATCTCCAGTGCGTCCAGGTTCTCCAGACGGTCCTTGACTCGCTGACCGCCCTCGGAAAGCGCATGGACCAGCAGTTCGGCGAGCCGTGCCTTTTGAGCGGCGAGCAGATGACGGGGCGGGTCATGGACTTCACGGAGCAGGCGTTTGTCGCATCCCAGGGGATAGCCGCTTTCATAGGCGACTGCGGGATGAAGAAGCTTCTTTCGCGCATGGATTTCGCGCGGGAGCTTACTGGTCTCTTTCGCAAGCTATCCCCGCGCCTTTTCGCCAGGGAGGGCGACCGCCAGCGCCTCGTCGATGCGGCGCAGGAGCATCTTGACGACCTCATCACCGAGGAGAACGAGTCGGAAGGAGGCCAGTCATGACGGCGCCGTCCTGGATAAACGCCGCAATCAGGGACTTCGGCCGCGCCGCGGGAATCGACGGCTTTGCGCTGAACGAGCGCGGCACTGCGGCGCTTCGCTTCGACACTGGCGTTTCGCTGCGCCTTGAATACACGGTCGGGGAGCTTGCAATGGCGATGACAGTTCCGCGCCCCGCCGATCTCAAGAGGCTTCTTTCTCTTTCGCATCCGAAGGCCAGGCTCGGCTTCAAGGTTAGGGCCGGCCTCCTGCGCAAGACGGGCGAGGCCGTGATTGCTATACGCCTGGCGGAGCGCGACGCGACGCTGCCGCGCCTCAATGCGGCGTTCGCCGTCCTCTGGCGGCTCGCAGGGGAAATAGGAGGTGCGACATGGGCTTAGGCGTTTCGAGGACTACCGAGGCTCTGCGCTTCGACGTCGGCATAGGCCGCGCCGGATACGCGGACGTAATCGACGCGCCCGAGGCGGGCGGTCCCGAGCGGACGCTCCTTCCGGGAGCGACCACGGTCAGCCAGGCCATCGACGGCATATTCCCGCCGGACGAAAGCGTCAGCGGGGAGATAATGCGCCAGCTCGTCGCCGGGAACAACGCATCGCTCAGGACCCCGAGCGGATTTTCCGAGACGGCCCGGAAGACGCTCGTCTCGCTTCGCGAACGCGGCACCGCCGCCTCTGGACGCGCGGCGCGGGAGTTAGAGAGCCTGCTGGCGGATGCAGACCTCCTCGAACGCTGCAGAATGTCCCTCCTGGAAACATGAAAGGCCACTTCACTCGACAATGTCCGGCAGAATAGCAAATTTCTCCAACGTCTTCTCGCGGTTCGGCGACCTTGTGCTCGCCTTCCTCGTCGTCTGCATCATCGGGCTTCTCATCATCCCGTTGCCGACTCCGATGGTGGACCTGCTCATCGCGATCAACCTCATGATCTCGACGGTGATGCTGATGCTTTCGCTCTACCTGCCGCGCGCGCTTGCGTTCTCGACCTTCCCGTCGATGCTGCTTTTCACGACATTGTTCCGCCTCGCCCTGAACGTGACGACGACGCGACTCATCCTCCTCAAGGCCGACGCGGGCGAGATCATCTACACGTTCGGCAGCTTCGTCGTCGGCGGCAACTTCATCGTCGGCGCCGTCATCTTCCTTATCATAACGATAGTCCAGTTCGTCGTGATCGCCAAGGGCGCGGAGCGAGTCTCTGAGGTCGCCGCCCGCTTCACCCTCGACGCCATGCCCGGCAAGCAGATGTCAATCGACGCCGACATGCGCGCGGGCGCCATAGACCAGGAGACGGCCAAGCAGCGCCGCAACGAGCTCGCCAAGGAGAGCCAGCTCTACGGCGCCATGGACGGCGCGATGAAGTTTGTGAAGGGCGACGCGATAGCCGGGCTTATCATGACCGCGATCAACATCGTCGGCGGCATCTGCGTTGGCGTCTTCATGAACGGCAAGGAAATCGGCTGGGCCATCTCCAAATACGGCATCCTCACGATAGGCGACGGCCTCGTCTCGCAGATACCGGCGCTCCTCGTCTCGATCACGTCCGGCGTCATCGTGACCCGCGTCGGAGACGAGAACAACAAGCCTCTCGGCCAGGACATCATAAACCAGTTCTTCGCGCAGCCGAAGGCAATCCTCCTCGGCGCTGTGATGCTCGTCGCGATCGGCCTCATACCCGGCTTCCCGAAGGTCCAGCTCTTCGGTCTCGCCCTCTTCGTCGCGGCCGTAGGGTACAGCCTCGTCCTCAAGGCCAAGATCGCCGCCGCGAGGGCCGCGAGGGCCGAAGACCCTCTTGCCGCCGCCGCTCCTTCCGAGGGGGCGTCGCCCAGGCCGAAGAAGAAGGACGGCGACGACTTCTCGATGGTCACGCCGCTCACCGTGGAGATCGACGCCGACATCCGCGGCGCGCTTTCCTACGAGGCGCTGAACGACCAGATCATGTCCGTCCGCCGTGCGCTTTACCGGGATCTCGGCGTCCCGTTCCCGGGGATCAACCTCTCGCTCGACCCCGCCCTCGACGAAGGCCGCTACCGCATACTCGTCAACGAGGTGCCGGTTTCGGAGGGCGCGCTCAGGAAGGGCTTCGTCTTCGCCCTCGAGGAGCCCGAGAACCTTTCGGCGACGGGAATCGCCTTCGAGACAGGCAAGCAGTTCCTCTCCGGGCACGAGACGTGCTGGGTGAAGGAGGAGGATAAGTCCCGCCTCGACGAAAGCGGCATCCGCTCGCTCGACCTCGGAGGAGTGCTTTCCTACCACCTCTCCGGCGTCCTCCGCCGCTACGCGCACGAGTTCCTCTCCCTCCAGGAGACGAGGATCCTCTTCGACCACATGGAAAAGGAGGCTCCGGAGCTCGTCAAGGAAGTCCAGCGCGTACTGCCGCTCCAGAAGATAACGGACGTCCTGCAGCGCCTCGTCCAGGAGGGAATCTCGATACGCGACCTGAAGAGGATCACGCAGACGCTTATCGAATGGGGCCAGAAGGAGAAGGACTCCGTCCTCCTCGTGGAATACGTCCGCTCCTCCCTGAGCCGCTACATCTCCTACAAGTTCTCGGGCGGGCAGAACATCGTCGCGGCGTATTTGCTCGATCCGTCGCTGGAGGAGAAGATCCGCAAGTCCGTGCGCCAGACGTCGGGCGGCAGCTACCTCGCCATGGATCCGGCGACCGTGCGCTCCATCCTCGCCGTCGTCAAGCGCACCATCGGCGACCTCGCGAAGATCCCGCAGAAGCCAGTCGTGATCGTCTCTGTCGACATACGCCGCTACTTCCGCAAGATGGTCGAGAAGGACTACTACGAGCTGCCGATCCTTTCGTTCCAGGAGCTGAGCGCGGAGATCAACATCCAGCCGCTGGGGAGGCTGAAGTTGTGAGTGTAAAGTGTAAAATGTAAAGTGTAGAATGGCATGAGCTTCATTTTAAAAATAGTAGAAGGGCCTAACAAGGGGGCGGAGATCGCCCTCGTAGATGGCGTCGCAGTTACGCTCGGAAAGAGCGACGACTGCGACATCATCCTCGCAGACCCAACTCTCCCGGACGAGCCTCTTGCCATGGAGGCGAATGCCGATGGCGTCACGGCGGGCGGCGAGACGCTTGCGCAGTTCGCGGTGAAGACCATAGGCGCGACGTCGTTCGCCGTGGGCCCCGCAGATGCGCCATGGGCCGAGCTCAAGTGGCCGTCGAGCGAGCTTGCGAAGGAGGAAGATGCCCCGGAGCCGTCGGCCGCGAGCGGAGACGCGGCCCCCAAGGCCCCAAGCGAGCCGCAGGAAGAGGAAGAGGCCCAGAAGCCGCCGCGTCGGCATGGCTGCCTCGGCTGTCTTGCAGTGCTCGTGCTGCTGCTCGTCGCGGCGGCGGCGGTCGCCTGGTTCTACAGGGACGACGCGGCGGAGTTCTGCAAGGAGCGGGACTGGAATTTCCAAAAGCTCGTGGACGTCGTCTGGCATCCCGGGCAGTCTGGCGAAACCTTTGTGGAGACGAAGCAGACCCTTGCCGATGTCGCGAAGAAATACGGGCTTTCGCTTGAAGGGGAGGTCCTCTCCGGAAACCTCGCGACGCGGCGCGAGCGCCTCGCCGCCACGGCGGAGGCCTATGCCGCGCAGCCTGGCGCGGAGCTCGACATTTCCGACGACGAGTCTTTCCGCAACGCCGCCGAGGACGCCCTCTTCACGCTGACAGAGGGCGCGCTCACCGTCGTTTCCGCCACGAACCGCTTCATTGCCATAAAGGGCGTCTCACGGTCGGCGGCGGCTCTCAAAAAGACGCTCGAGGCACTTAGCGCGGACCTTCCGAGGCTGAGGAACGCGGACGTCTCCGGCGTCAGGTTCGGCACTGTGGCCGTGAGCGATGCGACAGACGGCGCGGTGGATGCGTCGGAAGCCCAGCCAGTCCTCCGGGCGAATACGGCCACGGCGTCGCATTCCTTCCCCGTCTGTGGAATCCTGACTACGCCATATCCGTGCCTCATCGCCCGCGACGGAAAGAGATACCTTGAAGGCGCGGTGCTCGACAGCGGCGTGATTGTCAAGATCGAGGCGGATTCCGTCACCCTTACCAATTCGACCGGGAGGTTCACGTGGAAGCCGTGAAAGATCCGGTCATGCTGATGGAGCTCGAACGCGAACTCGCCGGTCCCGACCGCGAGGCCGCGCTCGCGCGCCACGACGCCGTTCTCGCCCGACTTGGCGGGCGAATCGACGCGGCGATGAGGAGCGGCCTTCCCCCGGAGGAATATCCGAGGGTGGAGGCATTGAAAGAGGCCAACGTCCTCGCAAGGAAGATTTTGCGCTTGACCGCCCGGGTGGACGGGACGGCGCGGAAAGCGTAGCCGAAAGGCGACGTTCAACAACGAAAAAGAAAGGAAACAGTAAAATGGGATACCATGTGTCACCAGTGGCCGGAGCCACGAAGGTCGCTGACTTCGCGGAGTCTCCGCATCGCGTTCCTACGGGCGGGGCGGCAACCTCCGACTACATCCATACCGACGCGGTATACAATACGCTCATCAACGCAGTCGGACAGATGGAGTCGCGTCTCAAGGAGTCGCTCGACAACTACCAGAAGCATCCCGACGTGCAGGCCAACCTGCAGCAGCTGCAGTACGACCTGCAGCAGTGGAACCTCGCGCTCACCACGATGACGAACATCAACAAGAACATGGGCGACGCGCTCAACTCGATCGCCTCTAACTTCCGTTGATCTTCGACCTCGAAAGCGAAGAGGCGAAACTCTTGTTGAACGTCGCCCTCATGGCGACAGGACAGAACCGCTTCAGGTCCGCCGCGAAAATCCTCGTGGCGCTGGAGCGGTTCCGTCCAGAAGAGGCGTCCGTCGCCGTGGCGAACGCGATACTCTTCATCAGCATGCTGGATTTCAAGGGGGCGGTCGAATACATAGACCGCTACGCCCTGCCGCGGTTCCCCGAGTCGGCGATGCTCAAGGCTTTCAAGGGAATGGCGCTTCTCAGGATGAACCGGCGCTCCGAGGCCTTGCTGCCTCTTGCGGAGGCGGCGGCCGACAAGTCCGATCCGGCGGCGGCGAAACTCGCAAAGGACCTGATGACATGACAGAATCGATGATAGTGGAGGCGGTCAAGGCCGCGGGCGCGGCGCAGGGCCAGGTGGCGGCGGGCGCCGTGCAGGGGCCGGCCGCAGCGCCCAGCCCGGAGGCCGTCGGGCGCTTCAACGCGGCGATGGCGGTTGGCGGGCCGGAGGCCCTCTCGGGCGTCCAGCAGGCGGACCCAGTTCCCTTCGCGTCCGAGGTGTCTGCCGCATGGCGTTCCGCGCACGAGAACAACCAGGGGCTTATCCACCGCATACGCGCGCTGTCGGAACTCGGGCGCATGCACGGGCCGTCGGTAGCGGAGATGGTGGAGCTCCAGTACGAAGTGATGAACCTCGCCTTCCAGCAGGAGGTCGTCACGAAAGTCGCCGACAAGTCGTCGAACGCAATACAGACCTTAGTGAAGAACCAGTGAAGGATATCCTATGATGAGAATTCCGACGGTAGCAATCTGCGCAGCTTGCCTTTTGGCCGGATGCGACAAGGAGACGACGCTCCACTCCGGGCTGGAGGAGAACCAGGCAAACCTCGTCATGGCGGCGCTTCTCGACGCAGGCATCGAATGCCACAAGTCGCCCGGCGAGGAAGGCACATGGAACGTCACCGTGTCCGAGACGAAATTCGCCAGGGCCGTGAACCTCCTTCAGCACGAGGGCCTGCCGCGCCGTCCGCACCAGGGGATCGGCGAGGTGTTCAAGAAGAGCGGGATGATTTCGTCTCCAAGCGAAGAGCGCATCCGCTTCATGGACGCGCTGGCGCAGGATCTCGCCAAGACCATCTCCGACATAGACGGCGTCATCGACGCCCGCGTACACGTCGTGCTACCTGAAAACGACCCATTTGCGCGGCACGTGCTGCCGTCGTCGGCTGCAGTCGCCATACACTCCCGCTGGGACGCCGACCTCACCGACATCATCCCTTCCGTCAAGGGCCTTGTGAAAAACGCAATCGAGGGACTGACGGCCGAGAAGATCATGGTGACGATTTTCCGCGATTCGCCGCCAAAGAAGCAATGACGGCACGATGACTTCCGACGAGAGACAGTTCCTGCACACGGCCGCCTGGATGTTCATCAGGCACGGCAGGCGCGACCGCGCTATCGGCGTGTGCGAGGCCCTCTGCGAGGACGACCCCCGCGACGGTGCCGCCGCCGCCGCGCTTGCGGAACTGCTTCTCGACAGCGGCGACACGGCGCGGGCGCTTGAGCTGCTACGTTCGTCTGAATTCCCGCCGGCCCTCGACCATGCGCAGGCCGTTCTCGAGACGCGTGCGCTCAGGATGTCGGGCCGTGCAGCCGAATCCGCAGCGCGCTGGAAACGCTATCTTGAGTCAAGAAAGGGAGCGGAGAGGAAATGGACGTGACGATCGACGAAGCAAGGGCGCTGGTCGCGGACCGGGCTCTCTGGCCGCGCGTCCGCGATTTCCTGTGGGACTTCGCCCCGCAGGTGCATCCAAGCTGGGTGGAGGATTTGCCTCGTGTCTCGGGTTCCATGTCTTCGCCGCGCGTCAGGCGCTACGTCCTCGACTCGCTCGGCGTGGAGCCTTGCTTCCATTCTTTCCCCAAGGACGACGGGAGCCGCATTCTGCTCCTTGACGGCGAAACCCTCGAGTCGGTCGCAAAATGGCTTGGTGCGCTCGCATGCGCCGAATCTCTTCGCCTCGTCACTTCCGGCGATGTCGTGCGGGGGCTCAAGGCGGCGCTCCCCGGTATATATCCGGACGTGTTCGGATATACGATGTATTTCAGGGATCTTGCCGCAAAGAACGCAAAGGACGCAAAGACAGCCGATGAGATTCTTGCTGCTGGGCTGGAAATCCTTGCTTCTGCCGTTACAGGCGTCTCCGAGCCTCTTGCTTCGCGTCTGAAATTCAAGATCCCGAAAAGTCTTTGCGGTCTTTGCGTTCCTTGCGGCGAAAAAGAAACCTCGAGCATCGCGTTTCCAACCATATTAAAACTTCTCAAGCTTAAATTCCCGGAGGCGTACAAGCTATGCTGCTGATTAACAAGGGAGACCTCGTCCTACAGTCCGACCGCCGCCTCGTAAGGGCGACGGACGCCGCGACCGTGCGCAACGCGGCGGAGATCGTGGCCGCCGCGGAGGCCGAGGCGTCGCGCATCCGCGAGGAGGCGAAAGCCGCTTTCGAGGAGGAGAAAAGGCGCGGATACGAAAAGGGCATCCAGGACGGCAAGATGGAGATCGCCATGCAGAAGCTCGACCAGGTCGAGCAGTCCGTCGAGTTCATGGCGTCTGTGGAGGGCAAGATGGCGGATGTCGTGATGAAGGCCCTGAGGTCGTGCGTGACGGAAATCGGCGACAAGGAGATGGTCGTCAACATCGTCCGCAAGACAATGGGCGCCGTCATCCGCACCCAGAGGCACGTGACGGTGAAGGTCGCGCCGGAAATGGCGGAGACCGTCCGCTCGTGCATATCAAAGCTTACGACGACGTTCCCCACGGTGGAGACGTTCGACGTAGTCGGGGATTCGCGTCTCAAGGGCGCGGCATGCGTCCTCGAGACGGAGGCCGGAGTCGCAGATGCGTCAGTCGAGACGCAGCTTGCCGCGATCGAGAAGTCGCTCGCCCGCCACATCTCCCGCGCTTCAGAACACAATTCAGAAACAGGAAAATAGCAGCTTCAGAAAATGCCAGGCGTCTTTGACTACATACCAGAAGTCTTGAACCGCGCCGTGGAGGACGCGCAGCCCATCGACGTGAAGGGCAAGGTCATCCAGGTCGTCGGCACGATAGTCAAGGCGTCTGTTCCCGGGGTAAAGGTCGGCGAAGTCTGCATTCTGCGAAATCCCTGGGAGAACTACGAGGTCCAGGCGGAAGTCGTAGGCTTCACCAAGGACGCCGCGCTCCTTACGGCCCTTGGGCAGATGATCGGCATCTCTGCGGAAACCGAGGTGATCCCGACCCGCCGCGTGCAGATGGTGCCCGTGGGCATGAACCTCCTTGGCCGCGTCCTTGACGGCCTTGGCCGCCCCATGGACGCCGACGCGAAGGGGCCGCTTAGGCCTGACGGCTACTACCCCGTCTATGCGTCGCCGCCTTCGCCGCTCGAGCGCACGATAATCTCGAAGCCGATATCGCTTGGCGTGCGCGCAATCGACGGGATGCTCACCTGCGGCGAGGGGCAGAGAATGGGGATATTCGCCGCCGCCGGCGGAGGAAAGTCCACCCTGCTTGCGCAGATCATCCGCAACACGGAGGCGGAGGTCACGGTCCTCGCGCTCATCGGCGAGCGCGGGCGCGAGGTGCGCGAGTTCATCGAGAAGGACCTCGGGCCGGAGGGCCTCAAGAAGTCGGTCCTCGTCATCTCCACCTCCGACAGGCCGTCGATGGAGCGCCTCAAGGCCGCATACGTCGCGACGGCCATAGCCGAGTCGTTTCGCGACAAGGGCATGAAGGTCCTGCTCTTGATGGATTCCGTCACGCGCTTCGGCCGCGCCCAGCGCGAAATAGGCCTCGCGGCAGGCGAGCCGCCTACGCGCCGCGGATTCCCGCCGAGCGTCTTTTCAGAGCTCCCGAAGCTCATGGAGCGCGCCGGAAACTCCTCGAAGGGGTCGATTACCGCGCTTTACACCGTCCTCGTCGAAGGCGACGACATGACGGAGCCGATAGCTGACGAGACGCGTTCCATCCTCGACGGCCACATAATCCTTTCGCGCAAGCTCGCGCAGATGAACCACTATCCCGCAATCGACATCCTCTCGTCCGTCTCGCGCTGCCAGTCGGCCATCATACCGAAGGACCACAAGGCCGCCGCGGCGAAGCTGAGGACGCTCCTCGCAAAGTACGCCGAAGTGGAGCTTCTCCTCAAGATAGGCGAATACAAGAAGGGCAGCGACCCGGAGGCGGACGAGGCCATAGACAAGAACGGCGTCGTCAACGCCTTCCTCAAGCAGGGCCTCGACGAGCGTCCGCAATACGACGAGACGATAGGCAGGCTGAAGGAGGTGGTCTCCTGATGACTATCGAGGCGGCATACAACGAGGCCGGCCCTGCAATCGTGGGCTGGCTCGTCGCGACCGGGACCGACGAGTCCACGGCCCGCGACCTGTTGCATGACGCCGTGGTCAGGGTGTCGAAATGGGCCGAGGGCCGGGGGGAGGCGGCGAAAGCGCCAGGGGGCGACAGTATTCCCGCCGTTCTTTTCACCACCGCGAAGAACTTGCGCGCCAACCGCGTTCGCGCCGACGCGAAGCTCGATTTCGTAGATGACGTAGGCGACGGTCCCGCGACAGGCGGCGCGGAGAGGATCCCTTCCGACGCCGAATACCTGCGCTCGCGCATCGCGAAGGCGCTTCGCGGCCTGCCGGAGGCGCTGCGCGAGACGTATGCGCTTTACCAGGTGGGCGAGAGGAGCGTCCGCGAAGTCGCGGAAATGACCGGCGCGAGCGAGAATCTCGTGAAGGTCAGGCTTCATCGCGCCAAAGCCGCGTTGCGAAAGGCGCTTGACGATCTCAAGGAGGCATAAGACATGTTCCAGTCAGACCCGTTTTCGCTGATAGTCCTCTTCGTGGGGCTTTCCCTGCTGCCGTTCGTCGCCATGGTGGCGACAAGCTATCTCAAGATAGTCGTCGTGATGTCGCTCATCCGCAATGCGCTCGGAATCCAGTCGATTCCGCCGAACATGGTAGTCAATGCGCTTGCGATGATCCTCACGCTCTACATCATGGCCCCCGTGGCGAGCGAGTCGTGGAACGTGATTTCTGAGGGCCACAAGGCCGCGGTCGCATCCGGCGGCGTGGCGCAGGTTCAGGCGGGGGCGACCTTCAAGGACACGTTCAGCGTATCGACCTTCGACCTCGAAAAGGCCGCCGAGCCGTTTCGCAAGTTCCTCTCCAACCACGTGCCTCCGCGCGAGCGGGCTTTCTTCGTGCACACCGCCGAGACGCTTTGGGGCAAGGACGGGAAGCCTGCCGTCGTCGATTCGGAGAGCTTCTGGATACTCCTGCCTGCGTTTTGCGTCTCGGAGCTCACCAAGTCGTTCCAGATCGGCTTTCTCGTCTACCTGCCGTTCATAGCGATTGACATAATCGTGTCGAACATCCTGCTCGCGATGGGCATGATGATGGTCTCGCCGGTCACCATCTCGCTTCCGTTCAAGCTTCTGCTCTTCGTGATGGTTGATGGGTGGACGCTTCTCATACAGGGGCTTATAAGAGGTTACATCATATGAGCCAGGCGCAGATTCTCGACTACGCGAAGACGTGCCTCATCATCGTGCTGAGGCTTTCACTGATACCCATCATCGTCGCGACGGTAATCGGCATCATCGTGTCGCTTCTCCAGGCCCTCACGCAGATACAGGAGCAGACGCTCGGCTTCGCGGTGAAGCTCATCGCGATCTCGCTTACGCTCCTCGCCTGCGCCTCGTGGCTCGGCTCGTCCCTTCTCCTCTACACGCAGGACATCTTCAGCCACATCCCGCTGCTAAGGTAGCGGGCTCGCAATTTTAAAGGAGGATAGGCCTAATAGATGAAGTTCCGGCTTTTCATCTCAAGCGTCCAGAAGGAATTCGCCAAGGAACGGCGGGCCATCGCCAGCTACATCCGCAAGGATGCGGTGTTTGGCAAGTTCTTCGACGTGTTCCTGTTTGAGGAAACTCCGGCGGCAAGCGTTTCGGCGCAGGGTGTCTATCTGAAGGAGGCATCGCAGTGCGATGTCTATCTTGGTTTGATTGGTGCGCGGTATGGCTTTGTGGATGAACAAGGCGTGTCGCCGACGGAACGGGAATATGACAGTGCGGCCGCCGAGTCTAGGTGCATCTTGGTGTTCGTGAAGCGCGGGACGGAGGAAAAGCGCGAAGCCAAGGAATCGGCTTTCCTGAAAAAGGTGGAGTCGGAACGGGTGCGACGCTCGTTTCGCGGCATGGGAGATCTGAGGGACACGCTTGCAGTCTCGCTCGTCCGCTTCCTCGAAGAGAAGGGGAAGATACAGGACCTGCCGTTTGATGCATGCGTATCAGGCGAGGCGACGCTGGCGGATCTGAGCATAAAGAAGATGCGCGACTTCGTTCGGACTGCCCGCGAGTTGAGGGGTTTCAGCCTCCCTGCTAACATTTCCATCCCCAAGCTCTTGACGCATCTCGATCTCTTTGGCAAAAACGGCGCCATCAGGAATGCGGCCATTTTGCTCTTCGGGAAGAAGCCGCAGAGATACTTCATCAGTTCGGAAGTGAAGTGCGCACAGTTCTATGGAACTGAAGTCGAAAAGCCGATGGCGGACTACAAGATCTACAAGGGCGACGTGTTTGAACTTGCGGACCAGGCCACGTATTTTGTCATGACGCACATCGCGGGGCGCATTGGGACCCATGATGGCGAGACAGGCTCCGCGCCGACCGATTTCGAGCTTCCGCGGAAAGCCGTGTTCGAGCTCATCGTGAATGCAATCTGCCATCGTGACTACGCGAGCCACGCAAGTGTGCAGGTGATGCTGTTCTCTGACCGGCTGGAAATCTGGAATCCCGGTTCGCTGCCGCGTGGATGGACGGTGGACATGCTTCTCAGGCCGCATACGTCTATTCCGCCAAACGAACTCATTGCTATGCCTATGTACCTGAAGGGGTACATAGAGAAGATGGGTACCGGAACGGAGGATGTCGCGAGACTCTGCGCAAAGAACGGACTGTCTGCTCCGTTGTTTGCGGAAGGAGTTGACTTCAGGGCGGTTCTCAAAAGAAAGCCTTTAGTTGGCGTCGCGACAATAGGTGGCCTGAAAAGCGGCTTGAATGTAACGCGCGAGTTGACAGAAAAGTTGACAGAAAAGTTGACAGAAACGGAACAGAAAATCGTGGCGGCCATTATGGAAAATGGTCGTGTCACGCAGGGCGTGCTTGCGCGGAAGATTGGGATTGCCAGAACGTATGTTACAAAATTGATGGGAGGTCTTCAATCAAAAGGCGTTATTCGCCGTGTTGGCCCGGACAGGGGAGGCTACTGGGTGTTGATCAAGGCAAGAAAGTGAAACTTAACAATGCCGTACATCGAATTCCATAGGTGGATACTTGCGGCGGTGCTTGCGATGGCGAGGATCGGGGCGGCGTTCGCGATCTGCCCGGTGCTGGCCGACTCGATGATCCCGGGGGTGGCGAGAAGGGCGGTCGTGCTGGGATTTTCCTGCCTTGCGATTCCGTTGGTAAAGGAGGCGATGCCGCCAGGCGAGCCCAACGTCTGGATGTTCGCGGCACTCGGCGCGCGCGAGGCGGTGATAGGGTTCCTCATCGGCTTTTTCGCGGCGATTCCGTTTTGGGTTGCGGAGAACGTCGGCAATTTCATCGACAACCAGCGCGGCGCGACCATGGGCGAGGTCTATTCGCCTCTCAACGGCTCGCAGGTCTCGACGACCGGCATATTCTTCACCCAGCTTGTTTCGACCATCTTCTTCGTAGGAGGGGCCGTCTTCCTCTTTCTCGGCGCGCTCTACAAGAGCTACGGCATCTGGCCTATGTTCGCCGGGGGGGTGTCGTTTGCGCCGGACACGCCGATGCAGGCGCTCGGGGCCCTCGACGGCATGCTCCGCTCGACCGTCATAATCTCCGCGCCCGTCATAATCATCATGTTCCTCGCGACTCTCGGCCTCGGTTTCGTGAACCGCACTGCGCCGCAGCTCAACGTATTCTTCCTGTCCATGCCGGTGAAGTCCGCGCTTGGCCTCGCCATGCTGGTAGTCTATCTGCCGTTCGTCCTGGACATGCTGATGTACACCAAGGAAGGCGCGATACTGGGGCCCGTCCGAAAACTGCTGGGCGGGTAGACAAGCCGACCATACAACCAACTGCCGACCCATGGCCGATTCCGCTGGAGAGAAAACCGAGATGCCTACGCCGAAGAAGCTGCGCGATGCGCGGCAGAAGGGCCAGGTATGCTCGTCGAAAGACATCGTCTCCACGGCGATACTCATCGTCCTTTTCGTGCTTCTCGGCTGGATGGGCGTAGCCCTCATGGACGACGCCTCGATGCTAACGACCTTCATTGGCCGGAGGATCGGCGAGAATCCGGACGAATCCGTGCGCGAGGCGATGGGCGTCACCGCCTTTGTCATATGCAAGCACTCGTTTCTCTTCGTGCTCGTCGCGGCGGCGATCGGAATTGCCGCGAACACGGTCCAGATCGGCTTCCTCTTCACGCTTGAGCCGATAATCCCCAAAATGGAGAAGCTGAACCCGGTAGAGGGGGCGAAAAAGATATTCTCCATGAAAAACCTCTTCGAGTTCCTCAAGAACGTGGTCAAGGTGTGTTTTCTCAGCTACCTTCTCTACAAGATCATATGGGCGAGCGTGCCGGAGCTGCTTACGATGTGCTACGGCACTATCGACGACGTCTTTCCTGTCCTCAAGGTCATGCTCAAGAATCTCGCCGTATATACGGCCTTCGGCTACATCGTGATTGCCGTAGTCGATCGCATCTTTCAGGGGCGCAACTTCACAAAGCAGATGATGATGACGAAGGACGAAGTCAAGCGCGAATACAAGGAAATGGAAGGCTCGGCCGAAGTCAAGCAGGCGCAGCGGCAGTTCCGCGACGAGATCCTGAACGGGCCGGACCCGGCGGCGGCCGCCAAGAAGTCCAATGTCGTCGTCACAAACCCGACGCGCCTCGCAGTGGGGATACGCTTCAACGCGGAAGAGGCTCCCTTGCCGCGCATATGCGCCATTGGATCCGGGGAAGTCGCGAAGATTATCCGCGAAACGGCGATGGCAGAGGGCATTCCGGTCATGGAGGACAAGCCGCTCGCCAGGGCCTTGTATGCGGAAGGCAAGATAGAGGATTTCATACCCGACTCCCTGATAGAGCCTGTCGCGGAAGTCCTGAAATGGGCAAAGCAGATACAGGACGCGAGGAAGGAAGAAGAGGAATTGGACAATGTTTCGCTGGATGACCTTACAGGAGGTGTTGCGTGAACATAGAAGCGCTATACACGGAAATATCCCCTAGGCTGACCAACTGGCTGGTCGCCTCGGGAAGCCCTTACCATGAAGCCTGCGACCTCGTTCAAAGCACGTTCCTAAAGATATGGAACATGCGCGACGACCTGCACGACGACACAAACGACGTATCTGGCCTTGCCTTCACCATCGCGCGCAACCTGCGCAAGAACCTCGTTCGGGACAACGCGCGCATAGTGCTCGTTGACGAAATGCGAGACGAGGACGCGGGAACGGTTGGCCCGGCTTCGTCGCCGTCGGACGCCAAATACCTGCGTCGTCGGCTAAATGAGGCGTTTTCAAAGCTTCCGCCCATCCTGCGCGATGCCTATACGCTGTTCCAGGTCGGCGGAATGTCGATACGCGAGATCGCAAATCAGACAGGAGTGAGCGAAAATCTCGTAAAAGTGCGCATTTTCCGGGCCAAGGAGAAGTTGCAGGGCATACTTGCAGATTTGCGTGTAACCTATTAGCCAGTTGTGTGTATCCAAGGCGTAAACACGAAAGGAGAATACAATGGAAATCAATTTGAGCAACAACGGATTTGGCAATGTCGGCATCGGGCGCAACATGCCGGACGCGGCGCCTGTCGATGCGAAAGCCGGGGCTAAGGATACGTCTCGTGCCTCGCATCTTGCGTCTTTTAGCGTTTCGAACCTTGCGTCTCGCGAAAAGCCCTCTGGTCTTGCTTCCGCCGAGCCGGTCGCTGCTGTTTCAGACGAGGCGCTTGTACGCGATGATGCGCTCGGCAAGCTTGTGAACGCGGCGTTCAACCTTCCGCCGCCTCCAATGCCTGCGTTTACGTAAGGCGGCTGCAAGATCCATGCGTTAGAACTGCTTTGCCGGTCTTTTGCCTGGAAGCTTGAAGCCGTTTTCGGCCTTGAGGCGCGATATCATCAGCGATATGGCCTTCGTCCATTTTGCGGAATGCAGCGGATTGTACCGCTTTCCAAATTCCACGAGGTCGCCATTGTAGTGCTTGCGGATCGTGCCCGCAGCCCAGTATCCCTGGATGTAGAACGACTTTACCCCGTCTTGGTAGCGGTGCGCCCTGTGCCCGGAGTCCATAGGCCCACCTACGCCGAACTCAAGCCCTGGCCTGCCGTTCTCGTATCGGCGAATCGCCGCAAGGAGCCATGTAGCCTCCTCGCTTAAGTCGTAGTTTACGGCGATTTGGCGTATCATCTTCCATTCTGATGCTGGTATGAGCGGTTCCTTGGCCGGTGCCGGAGGATTTCCCGGAGTCCCTGCGCCGAACGCCGCAGTCACCAAGAAAATGGCAAATAAAGCATGTAAGGAACGTTTCATGGCGCACATTATATCAAAAATGCAATATTTTGGCAGTAGCATACTGTGCAGATATCATCCAGAGACGCGTATCCCCCAGCCGAAGGCTGTCCGCGAAGCGGATGCCCTAGCAGGGGTGAGAGCGCAGAGAGAACAGGAGCAAAAACTCATGAGATGAATAATGGTAAGCCACAAAGGTCAGAAGGGGTACTAATAATGGTAAGCCACAAAGAACAGGAGGAACAGGAGGGTGATCGTGGCAAAACAATCTCATCCCTCCTATCTCTCCTGCTCTTTGTGGCAAAAGAAACTCCCACTCCTCCTGTATCTCCTGCTCTTTGTGGCTAAACATAGGACCGAGGAGCTGGCCGAGCGGCTCCTTGTATTCTCGCGCCTCGCCGACGACATCCGCAATGTTCGCCGCGTGCGCAGCGGACGCCCTGTTCCTGTTGTGAAGGCGTTGAAGACGAGCAAAGACCTGTACAATGGCGTGGAAATGGAAGAAATGGCAGACCGCGCAAAGACGCGCGACGCGATCAACGCCGGGTCCCTTGTAAAGGTAATGACCGGTGCGGACAAGATGGTCAACGGCCTGCTGGACCTGTTGCAGTTCAGCGAGCAGGGCGAAAGCATCGGGCCTAATGCGAAGAGGATTGCCAACGAAATCGTCAGGGCGATGGGTAATCCCAAGGTACTCGACACGAAAGGCAAATCGTATGAAATGCGTTCGGCTCCCATCACTTTCGTAGTTCACGTCGAAACTCCAGCACCGCTACAGCGACCGCACTCTGCTCGGCGAGGAATTCATGTTCGACGACAGCAAGATCACCTGCACCAGCACCTACAAGCTGACGGTGAACTGAAGGGGACGACCACGCGTGGTTTCGCAATGGGATTAGGGGGTTGGCTTCAGGAGGTGCTTTCGCAAGGCTAGGGCGACGGCTTCGGCGCGGGTGGCTACGTTGAGCTTGGCGAATATTGACTTTAGCTGCTTTTTCACGCTGTTCGGGGATATGCCGAACTGCTGGCCGATGTCTTCATTGGTAAGACCGCGCGTGACTGAGCTGAGAATGTCGAGTTGCTTTTTCGTCAGCACTGGCAGCTGTGGTTCGTCTTTCAGCATCTGACTGATCTCGTCCGCAACGAACCTCTCGCCGCGTGCCGCCGCGCGTATTGCAGCCGAGAGCTCCGCACTCGTCGTCGTTTTCGTCAGTGCGCCGACGGCCCCGGCGGACAGCGCAGTCGCGATCCCCTCCGACTGGGTGAAAGTGGTGAGTATGAGCACCTTGGAGGCCGGGCAGTCGCGGACGATTGCCTCGGTCGCCTTTATGCCGTCCATGACCGGCATCATCAGGTCCATTACGACGACGTCTGGGCGGAGGTGTTTCACTGCGGCTACCGTCTCCTCTCCGTTCTCTGCCTCCCCGACGACCTTGAATCCTTTCTGGTAGCGGAGTATCGTCTTGAGTCCCGTGCGTACGATGGTGTGGTCGTCTGCTATGAGGATCCTTATCTCCTGAGGCATGGTGGCTTTCCTTTCATAGTTCTGCTGATATTTCGACTTTCGTTCCGGCTCCGGACGCGCTCATGATGTTCATCGAGCCGTTCATCCTCTTGAGGCGGTCATTGATCCCCTGCAGCCCGAAGTGCCCCTCGTCCGCGCCGGGGCGTCGTTCTGGGTCGAAACCGACTCCGTCGTCTGCCACGACGAGTCTGATTACGCCGCTGTCAAGCGTCGCCGAGACTTCGATGTTCCTTGCCTGCCCGTGGCGGACGGCGTTGGATACGAGTTCGCGAAGCATGTGCAGTATGGCGTGGAAGGTGTTGTCAGATATCTCGGTGCGCGGCAGGTCCACGTTGAGCGACAGGGAGGCCTTGTCGATGTGATGGCATATTACGCGCCTTATGGCTGACTCCGCGTCTGTTTCGTCGAGGGCGTTGTTCCGCAGGTCCCACAGGCAGTTCTTTAGCTCTTCGCGGCAAGACTGTATCGTCGACATCGCGGCGTTGAGGCAGCGCCCGACTGATGCCGGGTCTTCCCTTTGCGCGCACGCTGCGGCCTCTACCTGGAAGAACGCGCCCGTGAGTGTCTGCGACAGCGAGTCGTGCAGCTCTACGGCGAGCCTCGTACGTTCGTCGGTGCGCAGTTCAGCGTCGGCTTTGCTTGTCTCGGCGTTGTGCAGTTCCCGTCCGCGTCGCTCGACCGCCTTCTGCAGGCTCCTGTTCCAGAAGACGATGCAGATGATGATGACGAAAAGCGCGCCGATGATGGCGAGGAGCCGACCGGGCGTCCACCACGGAGGACGCGACAGCACGCGGACGTCCGCCGCCGTGAACGGTATCACCGTGAACTGCCGGAACCTCGGCAGGATCGTCGAGACTGCCTGCTGCTCGAATTCGACAATGCATAGCCCAACCACCTCCACGACGCTGCCGTTGTCAGGAAGGGCGGCGAGCTTGTCACGTATCGCGGCGATTTCGACGATCACGGACTTCTCTCCGTTCACAAGCTGAAGTTCGTCGGTTGTGGCGTTGCCCGAGCTTCCGCGGCCCATTACCTTGCCCTTCACCTTTATTGGCTTGCAGTCGTAGTGGATGTTGATGCGCTCGTGCCCTCCTTTGTCCAAGTACAAGTCTTCAATGCTGATCGGACATGTCTCCTCTGGTTCTGCGCCGGACTTTCCGTCCACCCGCACGAGCGCCTCGAACATCTTCAGCCTATACGGGTCGTTGGCGGCGAATGCCGCCACTGTCACCAGGTCGCCTGTGTCTGGCATGGACGCATTGGCGGATGTGCGCACAGGCATTATTCGACTGGTCTTCGTTCGCAGGAAGAACCGATCCTTGCCGACGGCGACCACCTCTCCCTCGACGCATCGGCGGTGGATTGCGATTGTATTGTCAAACACCGGGGCGGAAAACGGATCTTCAGGCGGAGGACGGAGCACGCGTATCGACGAGTCGTCTCCGACGTTGAGGTTTGGCGGGAGATTGTGCCGCCAGCCCAGCGACGGCATGGCGAACCCCATGACTTCGACCTCCGCGTCGATGAGCGCCTGCAGTCTTCTGATGTCGTTCCATTCGTCTGACATCGGCATGAACAGTTCGCCGTCCTTCGCGCGAAGAGTTGCCCAGCAAAAGCGTATGTCGACCTCGTCCTTCATCACAGAGACGAGGACTCCGCGCACGGTGACAAGGCGGTAATTGAACCGGCCCGCAATTATGTCCGCTACGCTGGCCTTGACAGGTTCTGGTGGCGAGCCTCGCCGCAGCACCTCCGGCGGATCGGCGATGAAGGCCGGAACTTCGTCCGGAGCGACAGTCATTTCGCCTCTTATGCGCACCGTGTCGCCAATCCGCTGTCCGTAGTATCCCTTCTTGCGGTTTGTAATCGGGCATGTGGCCGACTGGTCGGAGAAGGCCCATACATGGTTGCCGCGCGAAATGACCGTTCCCGTGAACTCGAACGGTCGGGGCTTGGAACATGTTTCGGCCGTAAGAGACAGTGCTTCTGCAACTGTTTTGACGATAGTTGGCTTATTGTCCGCCAACGAGTCGCAGACAACGAACGGAATTGCGGCAGCAGCCGCCACAACTTGCCAAAAACCGCGCATTGTGGCGACAATTATACCAACTCCGGTGGGGTTGTCAATGATTGGCACAGTCACCCGAACGGATACCTTGTCAAAGGCGGGGGAGGTCGGTTATAATATGAAAGTATTAATAGGAAAGGAGAAAGACATATGAATTTGCTGAGGATGGCGGGCTTTGCAGCAGTGCTTGTACTTGGTGTAAATGCAACCGCTGACAGTTGCATCGTGTCTGGTTCCACGAATCGAACGGAAGTCGTGACATGCGTTGCTGTCGCGATCAATTCAGAATTTGACTCACGTCCTGCGCCGGAAGTGCGCCTTGACGATCTCAATCTTCGCACCGACGAGGTGCGTGGGAGCATAATCACGTTCCGATAACCCATTTGCAAGAACAACGAAAGGACATAAAGCGATGAACCGCAAAACTATTGTATCAGTCGCCGGATGTGCGATTGCGTTCGCCCTGCATGCGGACATGCCGGTAATACCGCAGGAAAGCGTGGTGTTCAACCAGTCCTCGCGCAGTCGGCTTGTCAGCATATCGTACGAGCTCCAGGAGGCTCCGGCGATAGTGACCGTTGACATCCTGACGAACGGGGTGTCAATCGGCGAGGAGAACTTCACGTCTATTCGCGGTGACGTGAACAGGCTCGTCCAGCCCGGCGCAAACAAGCTCATCTTCTGGGAGGCGGACAAGGATTGGCCGGGGTACAAGTTCCGGAACGGAGAAGTGTCGGTTATTGTCAAGGGCTGGGACAAGGGGCGCCCGCCAAACTACATGGTCGTTGACCTGACGACGGATCATGCCGAGCCGCGCTACTACGTTTCGGAGAAGGCGTTGCCGGACGGCGGGCTCGCCAACCGCGAAGTCTACCTCAAGGACAAGATCGTAATGCGGCGCATACCGGCTGCGGGCGTCACGTGGAAGATGGGATCGCCGACAACAGAGGCCGCTCGCGTTACAGACGGTCGCGAAGACCAGCGCGACATAACCTTCACAAACGACTACTTCATGGCCATCTACTCCGTCTCTCAGGGGCAGCAGGTGACGGCGACGGGCGAAAACACCGCCAAGGCGGAAATGAGGACCAACGCCACAATGGTCGTCAACAGCACGAATTACAACTATCTGCGCGGCGCTGTCTCCGATGGCATAAATTGGCCCTCGACCGGACATGCGGTCAAGCCCAACTGCCTTATCGACAAGTGGCGTGCAAAGACGGGCATCGACTTCGACCTTCCGACGTCTGCGCAGTGGGAATACGCCTGCCGTGCGGGCTCAGGAACTGCGTTCTGCCGAGGCTTGGACATGCCAGCCACAGACAATGCGATTTGCTACTCAATGTTGGCTCCGTATATCTGGTATGGCTCCACGTATGCGGGCAACACGTCTGGAGGTGCAATTCACTTGATTGGCGAGAAGCTGCCGAACGACTGGGGACTTTATGACATGCTCGGCAATGTGTATGAGGCCTGTCTCGACTGGTTTTCCACGTCGTATGACGCATCCGACAACATCGAGCCCGTTGGTGCTTCGTCAAATGCCGATAATAGACGTGTCTATCGCGGAGGTTGCTATTACAGCAGAGCGTCCGGATGTAGAAATGCGATCGTTTCAAGCTTTACAGTTGACCGCAATGCAAACCAGGGTACAGACATGTCCTATCGCCTGTGCTGCCCTGTCCAGCTCGTATGGTAGGGAGGATGATCGTGGTCAGGCGACTGAGCTTGGCGGGTTGCTGCGCAGTTGTTCTTGCTGGAATGGCGTGCGCGGCAGCCCCGCAAGGCGACAAGCTGACGCCGAAGGCATTGGTCGTCATGCTTGACGGCTTGAGGGCTGACGTGGTTGACAACGGCCTTGCGCCGAACATGAGGCGGCTAGCCGACGGCACGTGGCGCTCTGGCTATCATGGGGCGTGGACACTGGGCGCGAACACTCTCCGCGACGGTACGACCGAGAGCGCCCCGAACCACGTTGGCATCGCGACGGGCATGACAACCACGAAGAGCGGCATCGACTGCAATGCCGACTTGATCCGCCGCGGAACGGAAACCGCCAAGCTGCCTACCTGGCTGGCACGACTTGCCAAGGAACGACGTGGGTTGAGGGCTCTGCACATCTTCGGATGGTATGCCGACCTTCGGCTGAGCCCAGACTATGGCGTGCAGATCATATTCGACCGCGACAAGCAAAATGTGAAGACGCTGGCGAAGATGTTGCGCGACGTCGACGCTCCTGACGCGATCCAGTGGCACATCGACCTTCCAGACTTAACGGGACATCGCCACGGATTCTACCCGTATTCATCGCAGTATCGGGAGGCGGTGCGAGAGTCGGACAGGTATATCGGCGAAGTGCTGGAGGCGATAGCGTCGCGGCCGACTTTTGCCGAAGAGGACTGGCTCGTCATCATCACGTCGGACCACGGCGGATGGGAGCGCGCCCATGGCCACATGAGCACTCAGTGCTACACGGTGCCGCTGATCATCGCCGGGCGCAGCGTCGTGCAGGGGCGCATCCCGGGCGTGCCGCACAACTACGACGTCGCGCCTACGGCTCTTGCGCATTTCGGGGTCGACGTTTCGAAAATCGACTTCGACGGAAAGGTTCGTGGGCGTGAATTCGCCGAGGAGCCAAAGTCACGTCCCATCAGGGATGGACTTGCCGTGTATCTGCCATTTTCCGACGGGTCTGTTGCCAACGGGGGCTCGGCGGAGGTTGCGGCGGAGCTGAGGGGCAAGGCCGCGCCGGTCGCGGACGGCGCAGTGGGCGGAGGGCTTCGCGTTTCCACTGCCACGAACGGCGTTGGCGGCGTCTGCCTCAAGGGATCGGAAAAACTGAAGTTCGAGAACGGTGCGGAATTCGGCTTTGCCGTCTGGGCACGCACGTTCGGGCCGCAGGTCGGAGACCCGGTCGTATTCGGCAACAAGAACTGGTCTGCCGGTTCCAATCCGGGAGTGCTTCTGACGGCGTCCAGGGGAGTTGACATGTCGCGGGTGTGCTTTGCCCACTACGACAAGAAGCGCGGCAGGAGCCCGGGATTCATGTTCAACTGCGGCCGTGCCGGACGGCAGCGCGAGGACCTGGGGGTGTACAATCCCGATTTCGGGCAGTGGACGTTTTACGCCGCGACGCGCGGGGCCGATGGCGTCGTGCGGTTCTATCAGGGGCGGCGCGACGGACACCTGTATTGCGTCGCAGACGACTTGTCCGACATCGCGATGGACACTGGCTTGCCGTTCTGCATCGGGCTGGACGGGCGCGGCATAGCCGAACACGCGTTCGTCGGGGATGTCGACGAGTTCGCGATCTGGACGCGTACGCTCGCGCATGACGAGGTCCGGCGCATTTTCGAGGCCGGACTTTCCGGCAAGACGGCGTTGGCGGATTGATGTGCAAAGCCGAGACCAACCGGCGCAGGAGGATGTGGTGATTACTAGAAAGAGCTTTATGGCAAGCGGTGCCGCGCTTGCCATAGGCGCAGTTTTTGGCGAAGACGGCAAGTCGAAGGGCGGCGGCCTTGCCAAGCCCTTGCCAGACGTAAAGTACAAGGACCTTCAGACGGTCAAGCTCTTGTCGGGCGGCGGACAGGTCTATGCGCTCTCAAGTCGAATGGACCACATTTCGCTTTCGACGGTGTTCGTTTCGCCGGAGGGGAAGGTTCTCGTCGTGGACGGCGGCTTCCTGAGATTTGGCGGAGGGGACGGCAAGTTCCTCGGCGACTTCCTTCGCAAGCTGGGAGGGCATGTCGACTACTGGTTCCTTACCCATGCCCACGAAGACCACTACGGCGCCCTTGTCACGATGTGCGAAAGGCCCGACTTCTACGGCGTGACGATAGGGGAGCTGGTATTCAACTTCCCCGACCGCAAGTGGATGGAAGAAAACGAGCCGGAGTCGAAGCCCTATCTGGAAAGATTCTACGGCGAAGTACTAGGCAGCCGTCTAAAGAACGTGAAGCGGGGCGATTGTTCGCCGGGGCGCGTTGTCAATTTCGGCAGCTGGTCGTTCGAGATACTCAACGAGCCGTTCCTCATAAAGAAAAACCCGATCAACAACTCGTCCGTCATGATTTCCGTTAAGGCGGGCGGCAAGACGTGGCTTGAAACCGGCGACCTTGGCATAGCGGGCGGGCAAGACGCCTTGAAGAAGCTCGGCCCCCGTCTGAAGCACGACATCGTGTTTCTCGCGCACCATGGGCAGAATGGAGTCGACAAGGACTTCTATGCGGCGGTTGCGCCGGAGGCGGCGGTCTGGCCTACGCCTTCCTGGCTTTGGGAGAACCGGGCGGGGAAAGGCACGTGCGGTTCCGGCCCGTGGCGCACGAACTACGTAAAATGCTGGATGCAGGACCTTGGCGTCAAGAAGAACTACGTTCTGACCAAAGACTATCTGTTTGTCTGAAAGGAGCATTACCGATGAGCAAGAGCCTCTTTTTCTGCGCGACCTTATTTTGCGCGTTTGCCACGCATTCCGCTTTTGCAGACGTGAAATACATTTCATTTGGTTGGGAGTTCCGCAACGCCACGCCGGAACAGCTTCTTGCCAATGCCGAGAAGCTGCGCGGCAAGGGCATAGACGGCGTTGGCATATATTTCTGCGCCACCAATTCCAAGGGGCGTCTGCTCAAGTTCGTGTCCGCAGGGGAAAAATGGGAACGCGAGCCTTTCTCGCCTCAGATACCGGCGCTTAGGCGCGTTGCAAAGACGAAGGGACTGTCGGAGTCGTTCTTCGTAGGGTTCGGCGCTCCGGAAAAGAGGCTGGCGTGGACCGACGATGCGGGATGGGCGAATCTTGCCAACTCCATGTCCGTTTTAGGCTGGATATCGCGCGAGTCGGGAATAAAGGGCTTTTGGTGCGATCCCGAAGACTACCACAAGCAGTCGCAGTACTACAGGCTTCCCGAAGACCCGGAATGGAACGACCTTGTGAAGCTGGCCCGCAAGCGCGGGGCGCAGGTTTTCGGGGCGCTTTTCAAGGAGAAGACGGATGTGAGGCTGCTGTTCTGCTGGGCTCTTACGATAGACCGCGACTATTTCACATGTGCAGACCCGAAAGCGCTTATGAAGTCGAAGGGGGACCTTTGGCCGGCGTTCTTCGACGGAATCATGGACGCGCTGCCGCCCGATGCCGTGATAATAGACGGCGACGAGCATTCCTACAGCTACGAAGCGAGGTTGCGCGGGTATCACAAGTCGTATTTCAACCAGAGGGAAATATGCCCGTTGCTTCTTTCGCCGGAGAACAGGGCGCGCTATCTGCGGCAGTCGCAGGTTTCGTTCGGATTCTACCTTGACGCGTACGTAAACGAGAGCGGGCCTTGGTTCTTCGGACCGGAGAACGGCTCCAGGACGCGGCACTTCCGGCGCAACCTGCACGACGCCACAGAATTGGCGACGGAGTACGTGTGGTTCTGGGGGGAACGCAACGTTACGGCGCAGTGGGACGGGATAAGGCTGGACGGTCGCGTCGACCGGCGAGACAAGACGTGGAGCGACGCGATACCGGGCCTGGACTCCGTGAGGCTGGGCTGCAAGGACCGCGACGGCGGAGTTGCGCGTCGCATGGCGGAGCTGAAGCGCAACGGCGAGCTTGTGGACCTTGTTCCCAATCCGGGGTGCATGGAAGACGGGAAGCAGCCGTTCCCGAGGCCGTACTCGTCCTGGAAGTCCGGCAAGGATACAAATGCGGAGTTTTTCCTCGACAGGAACGAGGGCTGCGGAAGCTGCCCGTCGCTTGCCATAAAGGGGACTAAGACGGGAGTGTTTCTCCTGAACAGGTCAAAGGTGTCGCCTGGTGAGGTCTATGTCGCCGAGGTGTCGGTCAAGGGAGAGTCGGTCAAGGCCGAGATACGGTTCAAGTTGCGCGGCGAGTGGCAGCGTGGAATGGAGGACGTGGGATTCGTCTTCGGCGATGCCGACGCACGTGGATGGCGAAAGGGGCGCGCGGTGGTTGCCGTGCCAGAAGGAACGGACGAGTTCGTGGAGCTAATCGGCAGCCGCGTCATGTCCGACGCCAACGTCCTTCACGCAGACGATTTCCATCTCTACAGGATATGGTAGAGAGCCGTTTGTACGATGAAATCAACGTAATAAATCAACGGAAAACGAGAAAGGGAAAGTTGTGATGACAAAGAACAACTCGAAAAACGGACTGTTTGTTCCGTCGCGGCGTGAATTCATGCTTGGGTTAGGGGCTTTCGGGGTCTCGTTTGGCGCAACGGGAATGGATGCTTTGTCCAATCAAGCGTCGGGCAACAAGTGTGAACGGCGGCTGAAGATCGCATCCATCGGTTGCGGTGGCATGGGCAAGGGGGCGACGGATCGCCTGATAGCCGAGGGGTGCGACCTTGTGGCGATTTGTGACATAGATTCCTCCATGTTTGACTATTGGGAGCAAAAGTTTCCAGGCATTCCGAAGTTCACGGACTATCGGGAAATGTTGAGGTTGATGGGGGACAAGTTCGAGGCGGTGCAGGTGGGTACGCCAGACCACACCCACGCCTACATATCTATCGACTGCATGAATGCCGGCAAGCATGTCTATGTGCAGAAGCCGCTCGCCCGCACTGTCGAGGAATGCGAACTGATGCTCAAGGTGTCTCTTCGCACAAAACGCGTTGTGCAGATGGGCAATCAGGGGCATCCCGGAGTATGGCGCTACAAGGCTTTGCGCGATGCGTGTACTTGGGGCGAGATCAAGGAGATATACAGCTGGAGCAATCGACCTATATGGCCGCAGGGCATGAAGGAATATGCGCGGGTAGAGCCGCTTCCGGCGAGTGTCACCGCAGATGCGTGGAATTGTTGGTGCGGTCCAAGCGCAGACCATGGCTATTCGCCTGCGTACCATCGGTTCAAGTGGCGTGGTTGGTGGGACTACGGATGCGGCGCAATTGGCGACATGGCGGTGCACAATGCCGATCCCGCGTTCTGGGCATTCGAGCTTGGGCTGCCTGTCATGGTCAAGGCCGACACGTTCGGCGAAGGTCCCGTATCAATTGCCTACCCCAGGAAATCTCGCATTGAGATGACGTTCGCGCCAAACAAATGGATCCCGCACGGCATCAAGGTGGTGTGGATGGATGGCGGCGTCAAACCAGACATGAAGTCCATTGCTGGGCTTGAGGCGTATGCGGCCAAGTTGGCGGAGGCGAACGCTAACAAGGCTGACAAGGGCGGCAATTCCGCTGCTGCACAAGTGCCTGTCACGCCGACCTTGCCTGGCAATGGCCTCATCATTGTCGGCAGCAATGCAACCTCGATAGGCGATTCCCACGCGAAGCGGCCAATCTGCATTGCAGGTGACAAGACGGTGTTCAACGCTACGCTAAAAAACGGGGATTCTGCCGCTCGGTATGACCACTATCGCGAGTTTGTGAAGGCCTGTGTTGCAAACGATCCGGAAATGTGCGGCTCGAAGCTTTCCTATGCCGCGCCGCTCACGGAGGCATTTCTCATAGGGTGCATTGCGCTCAGATTTCCAGGAGAGGAACTTGCGTTCGATCCCAAGGCAATGCAGTTCACGAACAAGCCGGAAGCCAATGTGTTCTTGAAGGCTTCCAAACGCGGCGAATGGGATTTCTTCAATCTCACGAAAGGAAGAATTGGCTGACAGGAAGCCGAGTTTCGCGATATCCGCCATGGTGTTGCTGTCGGCGGGTTGGCTGTCAACCATGCCGGCCTGGGCGGCAGTCAGGCTTGGCTTGCCGTTCTCCGATCACATGGTGCTGCAGCGCGAGAAGCCCGTGGCTGTCTGGGGAACTGCCGACCCCGACGAACGCGTGGCGGTTTCGTTCGCAGGACAGGTCGTTGAAACGACGGCGGATGCGAAAGGCGAGTGGCGGGTGAATCTCAAGCCGATGCCGGCATCCAAGACCCCTCGCACGTTGGTCGCCAATGGCGTAAAGGTACAGGACGTGCTAGTCGGCGAAGTGTGGTTCGCGGGCGGACAGTCCAACATGGGGGTGCCGCTCGTATGGGTCGATCCGCGCCACGGCGACGACAAGGGGGCCATGCTCGCGCAATACATTCGCCGCCCTTATGTGCGTTTCGCCCGCAACGAGGCGCGGTGGTCGCAGAAGCCCGTCCGAACGGGACGGATGAAGTGGCGGACGATGAACTACGAGAACCTCAGGAGCGACGAGGGCGACGGACCGCGACACTACGGCTTTTCCGCCGTGGCCAGCTACTTTGCGCTTGAGCTTTATTCGGAGCTCGACGTGCCGATAGGCATTCTTGCCGCGTACAACGGCGGCACCAACATCGAGGCGTGGACGCCGCGCGAAGGCTTTGAGTCCATTCCAGAACTGCGCGAGCTCGCCGAGAAATATCCCGTGTCGGAGGAGGAATGGGGGAGACGCAGCAGGGAACTGACGCGCGGCGGAATACGGGGCGGTCCGTTCCGCCAGCCTTCCGTCTTGTGGAACTCGTGCATAGAACCGCTTGCGCCGTTTACCATACGCGGCGCAATCTGGTATCAGGGCGAGAGCAACGAGGCAAATCCCGAGGAGTACTGCCGGCTTTCGCATGCGCTCTGGAACGGGTGGGCCATGAAGTTCGAGAATCCGGAACTGCCTTTTTATTTCGCGCAGCTTGCACCGTGGGGAAGCGCAGTCGTCCCTGCGCTGCAGGAGGCGCAGGCGAAGTTTGCGTCCGAACAGCCTAACGCGGCGATGGCCGTAATCAACGATCTCGGCACCATCGGCGACTACCATCCAGTCCGCAAGCAGCTAGTTGCGCAGCGTCTTGCACTCCATGCATTGAAACGGTTGTATGGCTACGATAACATCCAGGACAATTCCCCGACGCTGAAGTCGTGGAAGATCGAAGGGGACAAGTTCATTCTCTCGTTCAACGACGTAAAGAGGTTCTATGTGTACAATCACGACCGTTCGCTGGATGCAGGTTTCGAGGTTTGCGGAGCAGACGGTCAATGGAAACGCGCCATGATCGAGAACTTCAAGGTGAGCAAGGAGGGCAACCGCGAACGGCGGCATGGAGAGCTTGTGGGTGCGGAAGTCATAGTCTCTGCGAAGGGCGTAGAGAAGCCTGTGAAGTTGCGATATCTGCATTCCTCTCCATGGCACGGTTCTCTTTACAGCGAAGTAAATCTCCCCGTCGGCACGTTTCATGTAGGCTACTGAGCTTCTGTTGCATCAGCCACTCAGACCCGATGGTTTGCACACAGCCCCTTTCGCGGGTCTGTCCCCACGGCAAGGCTTCGCCACCGTAACATGGCGCCAAACGCGATAATTTGCAGAAAACGTGAGATGGGCCGCGAAAAATGAAGCGACGGCGGGGTCTCTCCCCGAAATTTCGCGAAGGAGCCTCAGGTCAGCCCGCTCGCTGGCGCCAGTTTCATGCGCGTGTGATTTGATGCTTACAAATCTCACGCAGAGACGCAAAGAGCGCAGAGAAACAAGAGTAGCGCCCTCAAGTCGGAAATCCTCTGCGAACTCGGCCTCTCTGCACCTCTGCGTGAAAACTCATGAGATGGGGGGTGCGGGGAGGGACCCTTGACCACCGCCGAAGGGGGTGGAAATATGATATAATACATCCCAAACTATGAATCGGGCGTATTGCGGGGAAGTGCGTAACCTTTTGCCAAGTTGTGTGTAGGCAATGTGGAAAACTACGTAAAGGGAAAAGAGCATCGCGAAATGACATACGAAGAGCTCATCGAAGAAACAGGCGCGGCCATCGGCATCGAGGGATTCGCCCCCGACGACGACGGAGTGTGCATGCTCGTATCCGACATCGGGGAGATCGTGATAATGGAGGGGGCGTCGTTCTGCCTGGACGGCAGCCGCGCCAAGCTTGAGCGCCTTGTCAGCCTCGAAGCCTTCTGGCGAGAGGGCGGCAAGCCCATTCTGATGTCGCTTTTCAGGTCGGTGCAGGCCTGGCGCGGGGAAAACAAGATATGAAGCCAATCGAGAAAATAAACTTTATGATTGTCGCCGTCACGGCGGTACTCTTCCTCGCCATTGCGGGTTTTGTCGCGTTCAGCACGTCAAAGATGATGGAGAACGAGGCGCGAAGCACGGTCGAGAACGTGGTGAAGGCGGCGGTCGGCCGCATAGACCGCCAGATGACTTCGGTCGAGAGCGCGGTGGAGAACTCCGCCTGGATCGTGCGGGAGCGGCTTGCCGACCCGGACTACATGTTCAGGATCACGGGCGAACTTGTGCAGAACAACCCGTTCATAGTCGGCAGCACGGTCGCCTTCGAGCCGAACTTCTTCCCGTCGAAAGGCTACTACTACTCCGCCTTTTCATACAAGGACGCGAATGGCAAGATCAAGCGCATCCAGCAGGGCGGCGAGAAGTTCAAATACCATGGCATGGACTGGTACCGCATCCCGAAGGAGTCGGGGAAGTCGTCATGGTGCGAACCGTACTTCGACGAGGGCGGCGCGAAGGTGATGATGTGCACCTATTCCGTCCCGCTCTCAAAACAGGACGGAACGGTCTACGCCGTGCTCACCGCCGATGTTTCGCTCAAGGACCTGACGCGCCACGTGGCGACGATCAGGCCGTATTCCGACTCGTATGCCGTTCTTTTCTCGCAGGAAGGCAGGCCGCTCGTCGCCGCCCCTCAAGCCGGCGCGAAGATGGGCGACACGGTGAAGATTTCCGGAAAGGCAAGCAACGGATGGACAGTGGAACTTGTCTGTCCGCTGGCCAACATCCTGCAGGGTGCGCGCAGCCTGGTATGGCGAATCGCCGTGTTCTCGATTGTCGGACTTGGACTCATCTTCTTCGTCTCGTGGTCGTTCTCGGCGCAGCTTCAGCGCGTGACGGTGTCCAATGAGCGGCTCAGCAGCGAACTTGGCATCGCGCGGGCAATCCAGTCGAGCGTGCTGAAGCGCAATGTGCCGCCTTGCCTTGGTACGATCATGCGGCCTGCGCGGGAGGTCGGGGGCGATTTCTACGACTTCCACGAGAAGAACGGCATGCTTTATTTCGCGGTGGGCGACGCGTCGGGCAAGAGCATCCCCGCGGCGCTATTCGCCTTCCTGGCGGATGCGGGCTTCCGCATGGCGGCGGACATGGGGCTGCGACCGGACGAGATCGTAGCCCGCATCAACTCTCTGCTCTGCAAGGACAACGCCGCTTGCATGTTCGTGACGCTTTTCGTCGGTTGCCTGGATTTGGCCTCCGGGCGGCTGGAATACTGCAATGCGGGGCACCCGCCGCTCGTCATCGTGCGCCCGGACGGCGGCACGGAGTTTCTGGCGGCGAAGCGCAACGTCGTCGCCGGGGTCATGGACGGATATGCGTATGCGATGGAGGAGGCTTCGTTCGAGCAGGGCACGTTGCTGCTGGCCTACACGGACGGCGTCACCGAAGCCGAAAGGCCTGACCAAGAGCAGTACGGAGAGAAACGTTTGCTTGAGTTCGCCGCTGCGCACGCAAAGGACACGCCGGTCGGCTTTGTAGCTGGCATGGAGCAGGCGATAAACGCCTTTACGTCCGGTGCGGAGCAGTCCGACGATATCACGGCCATCGCCGTACTCGTTGACGGCAAGGGGCAAATTGATCTCTCTGTGGGGTCAGGTACGCCAAGATAAGCTTGGCTGAACTATCATGATGAAAGGAACATGAATCACAAACAAACCGAGATGTGATTAGGACGGCAGGCCGTGCGTGGGGCGACCCGTGTGCGGGAGTCCTGCCAGAC
>Ga0310786_10000761_pt1 | contig 51623 bp, 26 predicted proteins | sample AusTroGonzalo_MG_FD_203881 | JGI IMG/M metagenome (GOLD analysis project Ga0310786, IMG submission 203881) | Bovine rumen microbial communities from tropical cattle in Woodstock, Queensland, Australia - Gonzalo_03 (v2) (version 2) | ecosystem: Host-associated > Mammals > Digestive system >...
TTATGGAATATACAGCACAAGATTTCAAGAAAGGCCAGCCTCGTTGGTGCCCTGGTTGCGGCGACCACTTCTTCCTGGCTTCACTCCATAAGGCTATGGCCGAGATTGGCGTAGCTCCCGAGAACGTAGCAGTTATCTCTGGTATCGGTTGTTCCAGCCGTCTGCCCCACTACATGGCTACTTACGGCATGAACACCATCCACGGACGTGCTGCTGCCATCGCTACTGGCGCTAAGGTGGCTAACCCCAACCTGACCGTATGGCAGGTATCAGGTGATGGCGACGGACTGGCTATCGGTGGTAACCATTTTATTCATGCCAACCGTCGTAACATCGACCTCAACATGATCCTGCTCAACAACCGTATCTATGGTTTGACCAAGGGCCAGTATTCACCTACCTCACCTCGTGGTTTTGTATCTAAGTCAAGCCCTTACGGCACTGTAGAGGATCCATTCCGCCCAGCAGAGCTCTGCTTTGGTGCACGCGGACACTTCTTCGCACGCTGCGTGGCTACCGACGCTAAGGGAACAGTAGAGGTGCTGAAGGCTGCTTACGAGCACAAGGGTGCCAGCGTAACTGAGGTTCTGCAGAACTGTGTAATCTTCAACGACCACTGCCACGATGTGGTTTACAACAACGAGGGACGTAAGAAGAACGCCATCTACGTAAAGCACGGTGAGAAGCTGGTATTCGGCGAGAACAATGAGTTCGGACTGGTACAGCAGGGCTTCGGACTGAAGGTGGTTGAGATCGGTAAGGATGGTTACACCATCGACGATGTACTGGTTCACGATGCTCACTGCGAGGACAACACTCTGCAGCTTAAGCTGGCCATGATGACTCCTGAGGATGGATTCCCCATCGCACTGGGTGTTATCCGCGATGTAGAGGCTCCTACCTACAACGATGCTGTTCACGCACAGCTTGCTGAGGTAAGCGCTCAGAAGAAGTATCACAACTTCGAGGAGCTGCTCGAGACCAACGACATCTGGGAAGTTCGCGAGTAAATGAGAACAAAGCGAATTTATTCGCTCTGTTGAACGTGAGCGAACTCGAAACGAAGTTTCAGGTTAAATAACCCCTTAGAAGACACATACTTGAAGCCCTGCTTACAATTGTAGGCGGGGCTTTTTTTACTGATTATTTGGTGTTTTCAAAATTAAGTTGTACATTTGCAGGGTAATTACTAACAAATAACGTCATGAAAGGACGAATCTACACACTACTATCCTTTTTGCTACTGACACTTTCGGCAGTGGCACAGGACTTCAAGCTATATTATGCGAAAAATGTTACCGACGTCACCGAGTTCTTGAATCTGGAGGAGATGTCGAAGCAGTTAAACTGGCACCAGGTAGCCAATGGTTCCGTCGATGGTAACCGCGCAGATGTCGAGCAAGTGAAGGCTATGCTCAGCGAGACCCGTATGAAGGGCCTTGACGACCAGCGGCTGTTCTGGAAGATGCGCGACGAGATGCTGCTCTGCTTCCGCATCGACGACCCTACAGCCAATGGCAGTTTCCGCGTGGAGGTCATCTATGGTCAGGATGCTGACGGCAAGGACATCAAGAAGACGCTGACCACGCGTAAGTATTTCTTTGCCAACATGCCGTTGGACTGCGACATGGTGACCATCAATGTCTATCGCGTCAAAGACCCCACGCAGCGCATCAACTTCCGCTACTCTGTGTTCGACTGGGACGACGACAACGTCTATATCTTCCAGCTCGACCAGAAGCGCCAGTCCACGGGCGACACCTACAAAATGGAGTATGTCACGTCGTATATGGACAACGAGGGCGAGATACACTCACAGTCAAACATTCTGGAACTGAAGGAGACGAAGTTCCAGAGCTTCTACGTGCCTGAGGGTCAGTCGCTTACCGATGTCTATTTCCTGACGGGCAACGACACCGAGGGCGATGTGAAGCTGCGCATGGATATGGACGAGATTCACCCCAACATCGACATCGACCATCAGCTGGAGGTGCCCTCGCTGACATCCACCTTCAAACTCGCCAAGCACGAGAATCGCGAGATGATGAATTTCAACTGGGTGGGTACGGGTCTCTTCGAGAAGTACGACACGCTCTACATCAAACTGTTCGACAACAAAGGCAAGCCCGTTGCCAATGCCAGCATGAATGTACGCCGTGTGGACGAGGATGGCAACCCTGTCAGCGACGAGACGCTGAAATTCATTGGCTACGACAGCCGCAACAAGCAGTACAAGGTGCTCACCTACGGCCACCCCGCTTATGTCGAGATACAGGCTGGTGGCTTCCTGCCGTTGGTCTATCGCTACAAGGGTGCCGCCGACAAGACCTCTCGTATCGTCAGTGCCGACCTCTGCTCTGCCAAGATTACGTTGAAGTCAGGTGGTTTCGACCCAGGAAGCATCGCCGTCAGCGACCTCTATTTCCGCTACATGAAAGACGAGTCCATTACCATCACCCGCAAAGAAGATAATACAGATTATGCGCTGATGACCCTCGACGAGCAGAATATCTCAGGTAAGGCTTCTTCCAATGTGGTATCCTTCATGGATAATGGCGGCAACAACTACAAGAAGTTGCTCAACAACAAGCCCACCGAAAAGTTTGCCCAGCTCGAGGTGGCATTCTCGGCTCCCACATCACCAAACAACCAATATCCTACCCCCACACTTACGGCAAAGGAAGAAAAGAGCGGGGCCACCCATGATGCCGTGGCCACAGAAACCAGCATCATCAAGGCAGGCAAATTCGGCTTTACCCGCGACTACTACTTTGTACGCTACAACATGGCAGATGCTCTGCCCCATAACAAGGAATGCAGTGTGACGCTTAAAACGTCGACAGCCTCCTACAACAATTTCCCCAAGTTCCTCAACAAATACATTGACGACGAAAAGGAAAAGAAAGATGCTGAGAAGAAAGCCCGTGAAATGTCCTCGCCCAAGGACGGCCGTGAAAACACTGCCGATATGATGACAGGTGCAGATGTGGGCATCAAGCTCCCTGTTGACATCAAGTTCTCGGCGGGTGGCTTCACCATCCAAAGCGGTGCTACCTTGGACTTCCTGAAACAGACATTCAACATTTATATCAACGGCTACTATACATCTAATTTCTGGGAAGGTGGCGAACAAGAAAAGGAAAGGCTGAAGAGTGTTCGTGATAATGCGAAGGAAGTCCAAAACTGGCGATATAAAGAACATACCTGGGGCAGTGAGGCGACTCACGACAAGAAGGACCTCAACTGGTCTATGGCCAACCCCTCGTTCGAGTATGACGACTGGATCATTCAAGAGCTGGAAGATGTCTTCAAGGTACAGTCCAAACACGTAGGATGGTACTTCCAGGGTGGATTGAAGGTTGCATTCAAGTCGCCTCTGTGGGGCTACGTACTTCCCGATGTCACACAATTCCAGTTGTCTGAGTTCACTTTGTGGGCACAGATTGGAAGAGGCTTTTTCTTCTCTCCCGACATGGGCGCAGGAAAGATGAAGGTTATCCGCGATGCTATCCATGACTATACAGGCCTCGAGCTCGACTTGGGTGCGCAGATTGACATCAATGCTCGTGTAGAAGGCGGCATCAAGTCCTACGGCAAGAAGAACGAATACGAATGGAGCTCTGAAGACAAGGGAGGATATCTTAACTTCAGTGCCACAGGGTTGGCGTCAGCATGGTTGAATGTCAAAACAGAACGTTTGCCTGTCATCAATGTTGACGCTGGCCTGCGTGCCGGCTTAAAACTTCAGTTCATCACTGGATTAGTATGGCCTTTCAGCGATCATGAGTGGTGCGGAGGATTGCGTGCCATGGCGCTGGGGGGCGTACAGGCACATCTTGATATCACCTCGTTTATCTACGACTTGTCGTGGCGCTGGGGATTCCACGCGGGGGTACATGGTCTTTATCCCAATGCCAACACCAATCCCTTCCACAAAAAGTTCCCCTACTGGCTGCCCGACAAGGACAAGAAAAGCCTTGTCGGCGAGAGGTTCCGCACGCTGCAGGCTCCCGAACCCAACAGCTTAGGACGTACGTTGGTAAACAACATCTATTATAATGCCAACCCACATTTCTTGGACGACAAGCACGTGGTGTTCAACGACCTTGGCAAAGCCTCCGACTACAACGATGACCACATCGCCATGACCACCGTCACTGACGAGGCTACATCACAGGACGATGCCGAGGGCCATACCTTCGAGCCGCTATCCGTCACCGGCACCTCTGCCGGCCAGCATGCACGTTCAAAGCGCGGCGACAAGGAGGTGGTAGTTTATCAGCAGACCTCACTGGCCATCGACAATGCTGCCGTCAATGAAAAGACAGCACCTGCGATGGATGCCAGCATGCAAGAGCATACGCAGATCAAGGCCGCCATCCGCCAGAGCGACGGTACATGGAAGCAGACCGTGGTGACGCCCGACGATGGCTTCATCGACAAGAATCCTAAGGTCTCTGTTCAAGAAGACGGCAAGGCTGCCGTCATCTATCTGCATGGCAAGAAGAAGGTCATCGATGAGTCACAATCTGCCGATTCCGTCATGAACCAGATGTTTGATGGCCAGCTGCAGCTGCGCACCTACGACCCCGCCAAGGGCTGGAGCGAGCCGACGCCGTTGTACGACCCCGATACCTTTGGCCCCACCTCCAAGTACGACCTCATCTTGCGTAACGACACCGTGCTGGTAGGAGCCATGCTCGACAACCCCGACTTCCCGCCATTGACTACCGCTGCCGGCAAGTATTTCCGTTACACATGGAAGCCTATCGACTCCGACGAGGAGAACTACACCTGGGAAGACCTGAACGTCATCGACTTCTCCATGAGTCGTGTTGGCAAACATGGCGTCATCGCCATGCTCTACGAGCAGCCCGACTCCACCCGCGAAATCTACGTTAAGACGGTGAGCATGGACGGATGCTATAGCGGCATGGCAGGCTCTGACTTAGGCATCGGCAGAAGCATGCCCAACAGGGTGAAGATTGTCAGCGACCGCGAAGACAATAATACCAACGACTTTGCCGTGCTGTGGACCGAAGCAAGCACCACCATTCGCGATGCCGAGAATGGCAACAAGGCCCTGAAGGACTATGCCACCGTCATCAATGCCACCCGCATCCGTCTGACCGACGCCCCGCAGATCACCTATCCGCTCACGGTGGGTTCCGAACTCGACAGCCTGCAGTTAGGCGATTTCGACGGTTACTTAGACGATGCCAGCATCAAGGTGGTTTATACGCTGACCGATAAGAACACCCATGCCTCTGCCATCATGTACAACGAGAAGGAGTTCACCAACAGCTTCGAGAGCGACGTCACCTACAGCCGCGAGGCGCTGCTGGGTAGCAGCACCCTGCCCGTCAACGTCGATATCATCAACACGGGCACATCGGCTATCAAGGCCGCTACCGTCACCATCAATGGCGACGCGATAGCTATCCCCAACGCCGTTGTACAGCCCATGCAGCGTGAGCGCTTCGTGGTGCAGTATCCCATCCCCGACAATTTCGACGGCTATATCCAGAGCAGCGTCGAGGTGGAGTATGCCAACGTCTTCAAGGTTTCCCAGCAGACGGGCCGCCGTGCTGCTCCTCGCAACCTGCTGCGCCAGCGCCGTGCCTTCCCACGCAATCGTGTGGCAGCAGGCAATATCGACTGCAACGTCATCAACCACAGCGTGGAGAATGGCGTCAACACGTTTGTGGTCGAGATTATCGACCGCTCCTCTCGCGGTCTGACACCAGGTACTGCCGTACAGGTGGGTGCCTACGTACACCCCAGCGCCATGGAGACCGTCAGCAGCGAGGCCAGCACCCTAGTATATGCTGAGGACTTCACCCGCATGGGTGCCGTGCGCAAGGCCTACGCCGAAGTCGTGGTCTCAGGCATCACCGAACCTGTCAATGGCTACATCGCCGCCCATATCATCGACTTGGACGTCAGCGAGGATGCCGACGAGGAGGATAAGCGCATCACCAACGCCTGTCCCACCTCCGGACCGTCGTTTGTGGTGTTCCATCCTACGGGTGAGGCTACCTACGTCGACACCCCCATCAGCGAGCGCACCAAGACCCACCGCATCAGCATCACCTCTCAGGAAGGTGGTGTGCTGCTCGGCAACCTGGAGTCTGGCGAGGACATCCGCCTCTTCAATGCCGAAGGCTGGACGGTCTATATGGATCGTGCTACATCTAATACTCACTTCGTGCCCTTGAAGCGCCATGGTGTCTATCTCCTCAGCGCCGGCTTGGAAGTGTTTAAGTTCACCTATTAAGTGAAGATTGAAGAGTGAAGAGTGAAGAATTTGCTACCGCATAATATTAATTAGGAAAGAAAATGATGACAAGTATAAAGAAATGGGCCTTGTGCCTGGTGGCACTTTTGGCAATGAGTGGCATTGCTGCCGCCGAGACGCCTGACGGGTTCTCGGAACCTACGTGGTACGACTTCCGTGACAACCTGTTCAACATCAACGGCGGGGGCACCTTCAGCAACCCCATCGTGGTGAGCACCGCCGAGGAGCTGGCACAGATATCGTGGCTCGTCAACGAGCAGGGCATTTCCTTCGACAACACGGTGATTGTGCTGGGTGCCGATATCGACCTGAAGAAGGAGGTCAATGGCAAGCTGGTGTCGTGGATACCTATCGGAAAAAACAGCAGCCGCTGCTTCGAGGGCGTGTTCATCGGCGTGAACACCAATGAGCAGGGCTGGGAGAAGCGCCGCCCCCACACCATTTCCAACATGTACCTGTCGGCGGGCACCTCCACCTACACCAACCACTTTGGCCTGTTTGGCTACTGCAGTGGTTTCGTAGGCTATCTCGCCATGGACCATCCCACCGTCATCGTCACCTCCACTCACACCGACGATGCTGCTGGCTGTGTCTGCGGCACAATGGTACCATCGACGGTAACAGCTACCGACCTGTCGGGAACGCCGTTCCAAGTGCCCTCCACCGTCTATGCCACCTCGGTGACCCACGCCACCATGACCGTCAGCGGCATCTCCGATGTCGGCGGCATCGTGGGCAAGAGCAGTAAGAATGGCCTGTGCCATGTATCGTTCGAGGGCGATATAACCACCAGTTCCACCAACGTCGGCGGCATCTGCGGCCAGCTGGAACGAACGGGCCAGATCTACGACTGTACTGCCAACGTCAACATCAAGGGAGGCACCAACGTGGGCGGCATCATCGGTCTAACGGGTCTTGAGACCCATCTTGAGGCTTGTGCTTCCTCGGGCACCCTGACCGACGGCTCCTGTGTGGGCGGCATCTGCGGAAAGCAGATGGCTGTTTCGGTCATCGGCTGTTGCAGCAGCGCGGCTACCGTCAGTGGCAACGGCAAGATTGGCGGCATCACAGGCTGGAGCGGCAACAATCAAGACGTGGAGTCAAATGTTAGCAAGATGGTGTGCTGCGTCTTTACCGGCCACATCCATCCCACAGGCTACGATTATAATGCCGGTGGCATTTGCGGCCACATGTCGTGGAAAGACAATCTGGGCATCGAGCGCTGTCTGTTTGCAGGTAGAATCGACGACCCCCGAGGCTGGGAAAACTACGATAAATTCGGTCTCATCGTGGGTAGGAACAGCACGCCTAACAGCATCATCGCTAACTGCTATATCGACTTGTCGATGTGTGTCTCTGCCAAGGTGGCAGGCTCGGCAACAACCCATCCCAGCGTGCAGTACCTGACGACCCCGCAACTGATTACGGGCAAAAAGGACGACACCCCGCTCCTTGAGGGCGATACCCAGTGGGGCCACGCTTTCACGTATCAGGCAGGCTTCTATCCCCGTCCCACCAGCAGTGCCGCGTGGGGACCGTTGTCGGATTTCAGGGCCAGCGGGTGCAGCGAGGCATGCAGGAAGCTGTTCCACAAGGCCGACATGCTCAGTGACTATAGCGTCTATCTGCCCCAGTCGTGGCTCTGCAGCGTGCCCCTCGTTGTCAGGAAGGGCGACTGCGTTGCCGACTTCGTATCTACGGCAGAGGTGAAGCGTGCCACCACGACTATCGAGACCGCCAGCGGCACCATGAAGCTGCGCAACAACTGCCTGTTTCCCGAGACCTCGTGCATAGACGTCAGCGGCGACGTTATCTCAGCCCGTGAGCAGGGCGAGTGCGTCGTCTCCTACACCTCCTCGCAGGATGTGGAGCCGTGCTTTGCCCGTCCTGTGCTGCCCCAGGCCCTCAAGCCTGTGACCTTTAACGTGACGCTGGGCTCGCTGTGGTACGGCAAAACTGCCACCGCCTGTGCCGCCGGTACGGGTACGGTCGACGACCCTTACCTCATCAAGAACGGTGACCAGCTGGCCTACGCCATCAAGAACAACAAAGCCGACGAGTTCTACGAGCAGATCTGCGACATCATGCTCAACGAGGACCTTCAATACAAGATTACCACTAATGCAAACTACTTGGAATGGATACCCGATAATTGGAGTACCCCGACGTGGAAGGCCCATTACGACGGTGCGGGACACTTCATCTCGGGAGCCTTCGTCCATAAGACCGGCTGCGGACTCTTTGGCAATATCGCAGCCTCGGGCACCGTGGCCAACTTAGGCGTCATCGACTCCCGCGGACCGTACAAAGGCGGCATCTTTGCCGGCACCATGGACGGCACCATCACCAACTGCATCGTGCAGGGACAGGTGAGTGGCATCGCCGAAAACGGCACTGAGTATTTCAAGGCAGGAGGCTTCTGCGCCATCGTGGGACAGAACAGCGTCAACGCCCTTATCGAGGACTGCATCACCGCCGCCAGCAGCGGCTTCTTCAGCTATGCCGACTACTCGCCCTTCGTCTCGCTCTCCGACGACAACAAGGGTGAGGTGCGCAACTGCCTCACCGTGGTACCCATGACCAATCTCGACAAAGACTACCATAACAGCGGCATCACCGTCTCGGGCAAGGACTACATCAAGGACTGCTACTGGCTCAAGGGCTACGAGGAGATGCCCACCGGCTACAACCTTCAGGACATCTCCGATAAGTTAGGCAAGCGCGCGCGGTGGCAGACCACCATGGGCTATTTCCCCATGCTGAAGACCTTCGCCGGTACCGATATCGCCAAGCTGCTGATGGTACCCTTCCGTACCGATGTCGACTATGTCTATGATGAAGAGAAGGGCGAGTCCGACAACTTCCTGCTCGGCATGGGCCATCAGATTCTGTTCGAGCCGGGCTCTGCCACCTGGACCACCACCAACATCATCGACCAGTTCCTGGAGGTCGATACCGACATGGGTGTAGTGGTACCCATGCGCGAGAGCTACGACTATGGATATCCCAACCCCGAATTCGGGCGCACCATACCTGGCATGGTCTATGTCACCGGCACGCTGGGCAAAGCCAAGCACTACATCCCCGTCAGGGCACGCCGTGGCAACCTCAACGCGGGCTTCTCCTTCGAGGATGCCAACGCCCGCCAGGCCTGCCTCGATGCCTTCGACACCAACCGTGACAACGTGCTGTCGCTGGCCGAGCTGAAGGCTGCCACCAACGAGCAGACCATCACCGCCTTCCAGACGGCCACGGCCCGTCAGATCAAGGCCTTCCCCGAGTTCCGTTTCTTCAAGAATGTCAGCGAGCTCACCACCCAGCTCAACAACCTCAGCCTGCTGGAGAAGGTGCAGCTGCCCTATGCCCTGCAGACCATCGGCGCCGAGGCCTTCAAGGGCTGCACCAGGCTGAAGCAGGTCACCGTGCCGTCGCGTCTCACCGCCGTCAAGCCCGCCGCCTTCTACAACTCCAAGGTGGAAAACATCCTCGTTGACCCGTTCAACACCCAGTTCGCTTCACGCGACGGCGTGCTGTTCACGAAGGATGACGGCCTCGTGGCCTATCCCAACGGACGCATCGACGAGGAGGCTGTCGTCACCGGCACCGTCAGCACCATCGCCTCGGGAGCCTTCTACAAGGTGCATAACCTCTGCCGCCTCTTCTTCGACACCACCGACTACACCACCGTGCCCCAGCTGGCCGACGGCGCCCTCACCACCGAGAACGGCAGCCTGATGGACGTCTATGTCAGCGATGCCACCGAGGGCCACGTGCTGCTCAGCGGCTATCTGAACGACCCCCTCTGGGCGCCTTACGTCAGGGCTAAGAAGCTGCACCAGTACTATCCGCTGAAGATTACCAACGAGGCTCCCGTATCGGGCGGCTACCTCGGCACCTTCTATATCGGCTTCGCCACCAAGCTGCCCATGGAGCTCACACCTTATATCTTCAACAGCACCGATGCCGAAAACAACAAGGCCTACTACCACGAGAAGAGCAAGCTGGTGCCGCCCCTCGCACCCGTCATGGTCGTAGCTGGCAAGACGGGCACCTACCGCTTGCAGCCCGTCGAGGGTGAGGTAGAGCGCTGGCCCGTCTATCAGAACAGGCTCATCGGTGCACCGCGCGACGGCCTCGACCTCAACCAGGCCACTGCCGAGCAGGGCAGCATCCTCACCCCGCAGGTGAAAGACGGCAAGGCTGGCTTCTATCCCGAGAAGAAGACCATGATAGAGCCCTACCACTGCTACCTCACCTTCAACACCGTAGGCATGACTCCCGAGGCGGCCAAGAACAGCTACTACGACCTCGTACGCTCCGAGCAGACCCTGCGCAGCGAGACCCAGGGCGACTACACCTTCGCCGTGAAGCAGCTGAAGCCCGACGGCAAGCCCTATGCCGAGCTCACCAGCTACAACGGTGCCGGCGGCAACATCGTCGTACCTGCCACGCTCAGCGACAACACCCCCGTCACCACCATTGCCGGTGAAGCCTTCTACAATCCCGAGCGCACCATCACCAGCATCGACATGACTGGGATGATCTATCTCGAACCCTTCGATACCTATCGTAAGGACCGTAACAGCCCCATTGCCTACACCGACGACTACACCTACGTCTATGTGCCACAGGGCAAGGCCACGGCAGGCACCAACGTCATCGTTGGCGACCAGTGCTCTGACCTGAAGCTGTTCGATGGTCACGACTTCTATGCGCCCTTCGACTTCCACGCCGCCAAGGTCAGCTACGACCGTGTGCTCCGCGCCACCGACAACGGCGACGGCACATGGACCAGCAAGGCCTACACCCTCTGTCTGCCCTACGCCATCGACATTGAGGAGAAGGTAGGCAACATCACCGATGTGGAGGCCCATACGCTGCACTACGTCAACACCGACTTCGATAAAAAGCAATACGACTTTGCCTTCCACTTCCACTACCCGAATTTGGTGGCTGGCGGCGGCTATATGATTGTGGTGAAGAAGGGCGAGTTGAACCTGAATGCCGAAGATGTGGACGTGGTTTCCGAACCCACCGACTGGAATGTAATAGACTGGCAAAGCAGAGACTATTGCGGCAAGTGGCGCGGCACCTTCAGCCGCATCAGCAACGACGACGCTGCCAAATCGTGGGCCTACCATCTCAACACCGACGGCAAGTTCAGGCGCATCAGCAATGAAAAGCCAGAGTATCAGGTCGCCTATGTCGGCGCATTCCGTGCCGCCTACTTCGCCAACAGCTTCAGCGGGCGCAACACCTACAACGTCCGCTATGCCGACATTTATCCTGGCGGAGACGACGAAAACCCCGACCGCATCGTGAACTTCCCCGTCGACGAATACGAGGGCGACGGCCCCTATGCTGACTACGACGAAGAAGATTCAAATGGCATCAGGCAGGTGAAAGAACGCACGATGTCTGACGGCAAATACTACGACCTGCAGGGCCGCCAGCTTACTGCCGAGCCCACCAAGGGCATCTACATCATCAACGGACGAAAAATCATAAAATAACATCAAATGAAAACAAAAAAGTATTATCAAAAACCCACCTCCGAAGTCTTTCAGATTCATGTGCAAAGGCTTCTGACAGGTACAGGTGAAGAGCCTGACAACCCCTCTCAACAAGAAGGCCCTGGCCCTTCCCGCTCCGTCGACTTCGATGACGAGTAAAAAGTGCACAATAGGGTCGGTTCTTTCAGTCGCTTCGCTTAGTGAAAGCGAGCAAGCTCGAGCGCCGGTGTGCACAAAAATAATCCCGATGCGGTTGATGCCGCATCGGGATTTCAAAGAATTAGAAGTTCTACATCAGTTTAATTGTAGTCATCATCTCCACCGCTAGGAGCCTGGGCAGTGATGGTGAACCAGGTGGTGCCGCCACGATAGACCGTGAGGCTGTGGCCGGCCTCGACGTTCAGACCTGTGAACGAGGCGCCATTGGCATTGTGGGTGGTGGGATTGATGGCATCGCCAGTACCGTCCACCTTGGCTGTGAATGCCACATCGCCCAGGTTGGTGCCGCTGACAGCTACCGAGGTGACAGGAGCCGTGGCCGTGACGCTGCCGCCCGCAATGCTCTGGCTCACGCCATTGATGGTCGCCGTGGTGTTGTAGCTGGGCTGACCAGGCTCCACGCCGCCACCGCCGCCAGATGGAGTGACGTCGCCCGTGGTACCCGTACCGCCCATGCTGGCGTTGTTGAGGTAGAACTCCGACTCCATGTCGATGTCCGACGTGGTGTAGCTCTTCTCTACAGCCTCAGCCAGGCTGCACAGGTCGCTGCCGAAGCCGGCCTCGTTGAGTACCAGTTGACAGTTGCTGCGGAACCAGTTGCCGCTCTTGTCTTTACGGCTCACGATGATGCCAGCAGCCACCACGATACCGCCACGGCCCAGCACGAAGTTGAAGTGGTCAGTGTCGAACTCGAAGCGCGAGAAGTTCAACTGGTTCTTCCAGTTGCTGCAAGGAAAAGCGCCCTCGCTGTTCACAATCTCGGTCGTCATCGGAGCGCCAGAGCCGTCAGCATTGCGCGGGTTTAGGATGATACGAGCATAGTCGGCATTATAATTACCGTCTTGCTTCTGCACGGTCACCCATGTAACTTGATCACCACGCTGGAGACCCCAGGCGTTGACAAAGTCCGCATAGGTGGGACCGGGAGAGTTGACATACGCCACATGTCCTCCCTCGGCGTTGATGGCCACCGTGATTTCGGGCAAGTGGCCCTGCGAGATGATGGCCGCAAAGGGCATGACCTTGTTGCTCTGCAGGGGAGCAAACTGATAGAACTGGCGAAGCGATTGGCCAGTCTGCTGGAGGGTCGTAGCGCGTTCACGCAGATAGCGCAGGTTCTGCGAGCGGAAGCGCTCGGCACTCTTTGCACCAGTGCTGAAGCCCTCGAAGCTGTGGTTACAGATAGCTTTCAACATGGAATAAACCATGCCAACTACCTTTACTAGAATGCGCTGAAGCGATTGCGCATCCGTTTTCGGATTCTTCGGCGTGACGACGATACGAGCGATCGTCTTACCGTCACGCTGGTAGTACGTCTTGTTACCAACCTTGCCGGTAGCACCGTACATTTCTTGATTCATCTGTGACATAATTATACAGATTTAGAATGAATACTCAAATCCTACCCTTGGAGACTGAGGTCGGTATGTGATGTCCATGTGTAAGCTCTGAGCTAGCATTGAGCAACGATGGGGCAATCACAGAGCGAGACCTGCCAATCGACCAATTCGTGATCTTGGCAGCAAAGTTACGGTGTTTTTGTTATGGTTGTATTATATGGCGCACAAAGCGGCGCACAGAATTATTTCTATATCTCGTTAACTATTTCGAGAAACTTCAACGCAATATTGTTTCTGCGGTCACATTCTGGTTTTGCAACAGGAATGCCTGGGAAAGAGATGACATTAGCATCTCTAACCCATTTAGCCTTAGCTATAAACTTATTTAGCGTCTTTGAACCGGCAATGTCTTTAAAGCCCAAAGATTGAATATACTCTACATACGTAGGCGTGGACATCGACTTCAAATAATGATACGGGCTCGGAATTGACCCGTAGTCCAGTGCCATTTTAATCCAGGCATAGTCATAGCCTTTTTGCATTTGACATTTCTGCTTTTTCGCTTCTTCACCGTGCAAGTACAACAAAGCAAGTCTTATTTTATCGTCAATAGTAGAGGGAACAGATTCTATCCAGGTTATTGGGGGAATTTCTCCTCTTCTCTCCATATCCTTAAATAGTTGTATCTGCGCTTGCGTAAGATCATGGGTAGAGATCGTTATACCATTTAGGACAAAAAACTGTTCGTAGTGTTTCCTAGGATATACAAGAATCACCACCTGTTTTCCTCTGATAGATTCATCCTGTATTGTTCTACCGATTTTTAAGCGACGCTTGTGGCTATGCAGAGAGAACCTCCTTCTAACAAAGCTTGTTGATGCCCTTCCTACCTTCTTTTTATAGACATTCACCAAGCGTCTTGCCTTATTCAGTCTGTTTTTTCTACTTTTGGGACACATAAGCAATCAGTTTTAATGTTACTGCTGCAAATATAATAAAATTCAGCGAAAGCTGTAGCACTTTCGCGGAAAAAATTAGCATGATGGGGGTTCCGTTCAAGTCAAAAACACCTCAAACCTTGCCCGATATTTGCTCATGGACTTCTCATGGACTTCTCATGGACTTCTCATGGACTTCTCATAGACCTCTCTATGCGAGCTCTATCTCCAAGGCCATGAGTTCGGCATAAGTGCACTCAAAAATATGAAGGCTCGCTTCACAGCGAACCTTCACCAACTAAATTAATCAACCATAAACCTTAACCATTAAAAATCTTAACCAATGATTTTTTTAATCAAAACCATTATTGGGCTGCAAAGGTACGAATAAGCGAGCAAATAACCAAAAGATTTTTGAGTTTTTTCGAGCGAAAGTACCTTCGGCGAAGCCAGAGATAGTGCAAATCGAGCGAAATACCAAAGGAAAACTCGTTTTTTCTCTGTATTTCCGAACCAGGGCAGCCAGGCGCCCACCTACAATATCCGAATCCATTCAGCAAGGAATTTGTCGTATACTTCGTAAACTCCTTGTTGCTGGGTGATGAGTTGCTTATCTACTAGTATCTGAGCTGCTTTTTGTACACTACTGGCAGATGAGAGATGGTAACGCTTAACAAACGCCATACCCATTATTTGAGTAGCCTTTCCCTCACGACCAATGGCCACTAACAAGTCGCGCTGTCTGAGTGTCAATTGGAAAAGAGTGTCCTTATATGCTTCCTCATTTTGCAAGATAATCTGCCTTACTGCTCTGTCAACATCATCCTTGGAAACACTGTCGAAGGTGGCAAAGAGTTGGTTTAGAACCTTCTGGACATACCACGTTGTACCCTCAAAGAGGTCGTAGATTTCTTTCACCACATCTGCTGCTATCTGCTTGTGAGCTTTCTTGAAATGATATTGCGCAAAAATCTCGTATTCGGACAGCGCCACTGGTTTCAGAAACATCATGGAGGTGCTTTGATAGAATGGGCGAGCTGGCGAAGAGAACATTTCGCTCATCATGTGCTTTTGCGAACCAGAAAAAATGAAGACAGCATTGCGACAATCCTGTGTGTAGGTACGCAACATCTCTTCTATGTTCTGCTCAGGATAGTCTGTAATAGCCTGAAACTCGTCAATGGCAACAATACATTTTCTGTCAGCAGCCTTTAGATAATTGAAAATTTCTTCTAGGGTAAAGGTGGGCGACTTGATATCTCCTACTCCAAGATTCCAACTGGCATTTCCTTGCCCGTCGAACGATATGCCTGTACGCAGAGATGTGACAAACATGAGGAAACGGTCAAGCGCTTCACGCCCTTTTGACTTCAGGCGGTTGACAATGCTTCTACCCATCTGAAACACAAGGTCCTGAAGATTTTTTGTGGCGTAAATATCTATTAGAAACGTGTAGTATTGATTCTGTATCGGTTCTTGAGAGAATGTATGACGGATTAGTCCAGTCTTTCCCATACGGCGTGGGGAGATAAGGGCTACATGATTGCCATTGGTCAGCAATGATGTCAGCATCTCCGTTTCTTCCTTACGGTCGCAGAAGTATTCTGCCGACTCATATCCGTAGGTTATAAAGGGGTTTTCTATCATAATTTTTAGTTCTTATAGGGTTATAAATGTCCTTTACGATTGCAAAGATACTAACTTTTTATGGAACAAACAAATAATTATCCAAAAAAGATAATCGTTTTGGGATAAAAACCACAGAAGTTTATATACATCAAGGACACCGGCCCAGCAATTCTGAGTCGGTGCCTACTTTTTTTACTTTTACCTTTTTACTTTTTTACCTTTATCTTGTCACACAGATATCACAGAAATTATTTTATTACTACCTTTTTACCTTTATATATATATAGGCCAGGCTTCGTGGGCTCTTTAGCCAGCTTCACGCCATTGATTGTATACCATGCGGCGTCGATGGAATTGAGAATTGAGAATTTAGAATTGAGAATTCCTGTTGCCTCGGAGCTTTCCTCGCCAAAGTTCATCACGAATTCTCTTACGCCATTCGTATTGCTGAGTTCGAAGTACGCACGGCAGGCACCGAGAGATGCGCCAGCCTCAGGATAAAAGAGGGTGTTAGCGTCGCCTAGGAACAAGATGCTCTTGTTCTCCTCGGTCCAGGTGACGGGGCTGTAGGTTCCCTTAAATGTGCCACCGGCGAAGGCAGTATTGTTCGTGGTGCTGCTGACGGTGACGCCAGTGAATACGGGGTTCTCGATGTTGTCGGCCTTATCCCATTTCACGATATAGGGTTTGCCAGCCTCGATAGCAGTCAGGTTGTTGCTGAAGTTCAGCGTCAGCGTGCCGTTGTTGAGGTTAGATGTGGTCAGAAGTTCTTTGACGGTAGCCCCTTCCAGCGGCGTTCCCGTGAAGTTGCTTACTGCGAACGGCAGCACGATGGTGTTCCACGCACCGTCCTTATAGAGGGTGCGGCCGTCAAGCACGACGGGATAGCTGGTGGGCAGGCTTTGATTGCCACGGTCAGCAAGGGTGGCGATGGCGGTGGTGTTGTCGGTATTGTCACTGAGGGCAGGCATGGGCACTGCGCCATCGTTATTGGTGATGTCGGCTCCGTAGCAGCCTATGTCGGAGGTGACGGCGGTGCCGTTAACGGTGCAGCCGTGGTAGTAGTTGTTCTCGAGGGTGCCACCGTTGTTGAAGCCGCAGATGGTGCCGTAGTTGTTGCCGGTGGCGGTGATGTAGGAATCGGTGACGACGCAGCGGCTGACGGTACCGTTATAGTTGTAGCCCACGATGCCGCCGATGTTGGAGTAGCCTTTGATGCGGGCATCGGTAAGGTGGACGTGGTGGATGTTGGCACCATTGCCTGTCTCTCCGAAGAGGCCTTGGATGCCGTAGGTGGCGTCAGTGCCTTCCTTGCGGATGCGGATGCCGCTGACGGTATGGCCGTCGCCGTCGAAGTTGCCCTTGAAGTAGCGGTTGCCCATGTTGTACCAGCCTCCTATGGCCTCATAGTTCTCGTCGTATTCGCTGCCCTCGCTGTCGGCGTGGGTGAACTCGATGTCGGCCCCGAGCTTGAAGTACTTGCCGCTGTAGCCGTCGTCCTGCAAGGTCTCGCCGTGCGTCCCGTTCACGCGGTAGGCGAGCAGCAGAAGCTGGTCCTTATTATATATCATGTAGGCGTGCTCGGCATCGTCGCCAGTGCTCTGGGTGGCCCAGTCGATGGTCTCGACGTTCAGGGCTACGGTGGCATCCTGGTTGCCTATGGTGAGGGTGGTGCCGCTGAGGGCGTTACCGCCGTAGATGTAAGCGTAGTGGTAGCCCTGGCCCGGGTCGTCGGTGGGCAGGTCGGCCAGTGTGAGCTCAGCGCCAGTGCGCCAGTAGTTCTCGGGCGTATCGTCGTTATCGCTGTCGCAACTGAAGCCGAGGTTAGCAGCCATCTCGGTCTGGATGGTGACGTTGTTGCCGAGGTTGACAAGGTGGGCGGCGGAGACGTTGGTCAGTGTGCCGCTGCCGTAGCCCTTGGCATTGCTCTGGTTGCCGCCGTAGTAGTAGCAGTTGATGGCGGTATTGCCGCCGACAAATTCGCCGAAGAGTGCGCCGAGTTTCTTCGCTCCGCTGCCGGTGCCGGTTGCGCTGACGGTGGGATTGACAACATGGCAGTTCACGATGGTGGAACGCTCGCAGTATCCGGCGAGGGCGCCGATGCTGATGGAAGAATTGGTGTTAGCCGTGCTGGTGACGCTGGGGCTGACGAGGATGACATTCTTGACGGTGCCGTTATAGACGCTGCCGAAGAGGCCCGCAGTGGTGCGGCCGTCGCTGACGGTGAGGCCGCTGATAGTGTGGCTGCCGCCATCATAGGTGCCTTTAAAGCTCCAGTTGCCGCCACTGAAACCTATGGGCGTGAAATTGCCCTTGCCGTCGTTGAGGTCGATGTCGGCGGTCTGGCGGAAGGTTTTGTCACTTGAGATGTTGGCTGCGGCATTAACGGCCCAGACAAGGTTGCGCAGGTCGTCGGCAGTAGCAATCTTGTAGGCGGGGGTGCCTCCCTCGTTGGTGGCGCTGAAGAGCTGTCCGCCGAACTCAGTACGGATCTTCGTGGCGTAGTCCGTCCATTTGTTAGCCGTGGCGTATTGCAGGGCAAGGGCGGGCGTGGGTACGACGATGGCCGCGAGGGCTGCGCAGCTGGTAAAGGCGTTGCCGCCGTCCATGGTGACCACGCCGTCGGTCTTGCCTATGTTGACGCGAGCGAGGCTGGAACATATGGAGAAAGCTTGCTGTTTGATGCTGGTGACACTTGCTGGGAGGGTTACGGATGTGATGCCTGTGCAGTAGTAGAAGGCGTTCTTGCCGATGCGTGTCACGCCGTCAGCGATGTTGGCGGTAGTGATGCTGCTGCGGAAGTCGGCGTACCACGGGGCATAGGTATTGTTGATGACTGCGTAGTCGTCCATCACTCCCGTTCCGCTGCCGTCGTAGTTGATATTGAGCGTCTCGTATGTGCCGTCGCTGTTAGTGTCGCTCACGTGCCAGGTAAGTCCGTTGCCGCACGAGCCGCCGATGGTGAGCAAGGTGGCGCTGACGGTGACGTCGCTGGTGCCTACGGTGATGGTGGCGGTGCGGTGGTCGGTGGCCACGCTGCTGCTGGTGGCTGCGGGTGCGCTGACGGCTTTGATAGCCTTGTCGGCATCAGCCAGGGTGAGGGTGGCGGTGGCTCCGCTGACGTAGTAACGGGCGGTGCCGATGGTATAGCTGGCATCGCCGCTGAGGGCGAGGCCGTCGGTCTGGCTGCTGACGGTGTAGATACGAGCATAGCCTGTAGGATCGTCCACGGTCACTACATGAGCACTACCATCGTAGGTGGGGTAACTGCCGAAGGCGTTGAGACCGGTGGCGCTGTGGTAGTAGTTGCCACTGACAGTGGTGCTGGTGTGCGTGTTGCAATAGCCCACTACGGCTCCCTCGCGGTGGCAGGTGATGCTGCTGCCGCTGGGTGGGGTGTATTTGTACTCTGCACTGCTGATGTTGGCATCAACAATGTTGTTGTTGCTGACTCTATCGCTCATCTGTATGAAGCCGACGAGTCCACCGCAGATGCCGCCGCCACTGACGGTGGTGCCGCTCACCTTATTGCCGCTCAGACGGGCAAAGTTGCTGGGGCTGTAGATGCCCACGAGGCCGCCGGCGTAGCTGTTGTTGGTGTTGTAGTTGCTGCCGCCGGTATAGCTGACGGTGCCGCCAATGACGGTGCAGTCGTAGATGCGTGAACATTCGCCGCCCCAGCCCACGAGGGCTCCGGCATACTGAGTGTCGCTGCTGGCGGTGATGGTGACGCTAGGGTTCTCCAGCACTACGCCATGTACCTCGGCGATATGGGTGTTCGCCTCGGTGCCGGCATACGAGCCGCCCCTGACGTAGCTGAAGAGGCCGATGTAGGTGCCGCTGGCGGTGATGGTGAGGCCGCTAATCTTGTAACCCGCGCCGTTGTAGTGACCCTTGAAAGGGGTGCTCTCGCTTTGGCCGATGGGCGTCCATGCACTGCTGAGCGTGATGTTGCCGGTCTGCTCGAAATACGTGTTCTCGTAGTTCGTGCCGTTGTTCACGTTGTCACGTAGCGTCGCCAGGTCGCTGGCATTAGCAATTTGAAACGGGCTGGCGCTGGTGCCGCTACCGGTCCATGCCCACGCCGTGGTGGCGGTGAGCATCATCACAAGCAGCATCATGGCTACCCTTGAAAACAATCTCTTTGGTTTTGGTTTCATAATCCTATTTTTACCCTTTTACCTTTTTACTTTTTTACCTTTATATATATAGAGACCAGGCTTCGTGGGCTCCTTGTCCAGCTTCACGCCGTTTATAGTGTACCATGTGGCGTCAGCCTTATCCGTGTAATCCGTGCAATCCGTTGTTGAAAGAATACCCGTGGTTTCGTTGTGCTCGTCAAAATTGATGTTGAACTCACGGACATGGGCGTTAGGATCCAGTTCGAAGTAAGCACGGCAGGCACCGAGAGATGCACCAGCCTCAGGATAGTAGAGAGTGTTAGCGTCGCCTAGGAACAGGATGCTCTGGTTTTCCTCGGTCCATCTCTTGGGACTGTAGGTGCCTTCGAACCAGCCACCGTTGAAGGTCACGTAGCGGTTGGTCTTGTCGATAGTCACGCCAGTGAAGGCGGGATTCTCGATGGTGCCGCCGGCGGGATTCTCGGGCGTTCCCCAACGTACGATATACGGTTTACCAGCCTCGATGGCGGTGGCGTTCTTGAAGTAGAGGTAGAGCGTCGTGCCGTCGAGGCCCGTCTGCTTTCCACCTTCGTAGGTACCATCGATATCCAGCTCCATGATAGTAGCTCCGTAGAGCGGATGCGTCGTCTCAGCCATCTGTGCACTAGTCACATCGAACGGCAGCACGAGTGTGTTCCAGTCGCCGTCCTTGTAGAGCGTGCGGTCCTGCAGGATGGCGGCCGTTGTCAGGCCGTTCAGGGCGGTTATCTGCGTGCTGTTGTCTGCGTCGTCTGCCAGCAGCAGGGCGGGCTTCAGCGTCTTCTCAGCGAGGGCGTTGGCCTGCGCGTAATTAAGCGTGCCGGTGTAGATGTTGCCGTCCTCGTCAGCAAAGGCCTTGCCCTCAGCGATGGTCATAGCATCACCATAACGATTGGCCTTGAAGCGGTCGCTGGCACTACTCCAGTCGAGGCTAACTTTGCCGTAGATGCCCCAACCATCATAGCAATCATCATTACCACCTTTACTGCCGCCGATGGCCGTGAGCGAGCCTCCATGGAAATAGACATTGCCATGGATGGCATCTTGACCAGAATAACTGGTGTTATCGCCTCCTTTCGCATATAACGAGCCACGATAGATGGTGACGTTGCCATCGATAGCGCACTGACATACGTATAAGTTTTCTTCTCCATGGCTGCCTTCGATGGTGACGCTACCGCCGTAGATGGTGAGGTTGCCATCAATGAGGCTATTTTTGCCGAAGGAAGAGCCACGATTAATATACTCGAAAACACCGGTGCCTTTGCTCTGGCCGTAGATATTGAGCGAGCCATGGATGTTGCCGTCATAGGTTACATAGTCAAGTCTCTTGCCGTCGCAGAGAATGATGTTGGCGGCGCCATTACCGTTGACGTTGAGGACATCATCGATACCCCCAAGGTTGATGTTAGTATCTACGACGTACCATTCGCCAGCGTTGAGGGTGGTGGTAGTCAATTCCCAATAATCCCATCCCGAATTATACTCGGCGGGGAACTTTTTGTAGTTGCTGATGGTCTGCAGCTTGCCGTCGGCATCGATGTAAGAGATTATCTTTATGATATTGGCATTTACGGTGACGTTGCCGGCAGGCATGGTGAAGCTGTAGCTGCCGTTGTCCTCGGTGGTTGCGGTGGCCGAGCCGCCATCAGGAGTATAGGTGATGTCGCCGTTGAGCAGATAGCCAGAGGCTACTGCCAGGGTGATGGCATCGCCGGCCTTGGCATAGGCCGTGGTGCCGTTCTGTTCGATCACTCCCGTGGCGGTGAGCCCCTCGGGCAGGGTGATGATGCAGGCAGGCGTCAGCGTCTTACCGGCGAGCTTTGACTTCTCGTCGCTGCTAAGCGTGCCGGTGTAGATGTTGCCGTCCTCGTCAGCAAAGGCCTTGCCGCTGGCGATGTTCACGGATTTGCCGTCGCCAAGGCAGTAACTGCTGGCCTTGATGAAGTCGGAGGTGTTGGTCCAGCCGAGGGTGATGTTGCCAGAGTTAGAGGAGATGCCAGGGTCTTCGGTGGCGGTGACCTTACCACCGTTGATGGTGACGTCGCCGTCGGCCATGATGCCAGTGGTGGTGACGGTGCCTCGGTTGATGGTAATGCCATCAATGCTTCTGATGCCAACGGGGTCAGTGCCGTTGGCGATGACGGTGCCGCCGTTGATGGTGACGGTGCCATCGGTGTAGATACCAATGTCGTTTGTGGCGGTGAGTGCGCCGCTCTGAGCACTCTGGCCGTAGATGGTCAGGGAGCCGTCGCTGCTTCCGTCGATACCGTAGTCTGCCGTGGTGGGTGCCACGCTCATGGTCTTGCCGTCGGCGAGGATGATGTTCACGTCGCCCGTGAGGGTAATCTTATCTGTGTAGTTGATGTCCTTGCCCACGAAGTACCAACCTGCGCTAAGGGTGGTCTCAGTGCCGTCGAGCGCGATGGCATCGTGCGTGGCGTTTTCGCCTTTCTCATCTACGTAGCTGATGCTGTGGCTCTGCCCGTCGCTGCGTATGGCTGCGCTCACGGTGGCGTCATCGCTGCCTACGGTGAGTGTGCTGCCGTTGATAGTGCCGGCGGTGGCGGTGTAGATCAAGGCGTAGTATTCAGGGACTTCGCCAAGGGTATTGCCGAGTGTCAGCTCAGCGCCCTGGCGCCAGTAGTTCTCGGGCGTGCCGTCGCCGTCGTAGCTAAAGCCGAGGTCATCGGCCATCTCGGTCTGAATGCTCACACCGCTGCCGAGTGTAACCTTATAGGCGCGAACGGCGCCGGTGCCGGAATATTTACCGCCAATGGCGTTGTTACAGTTGCCGCCATAGAAGTAGAGGTTTTCGAGCTCACAGCCGTCTTGTGCGCCTATGATGGCACCTTGGGTCATTCCGCTTGCATTAATTTCGGGACTGATGACCACACAGTTCCTAATAGTGGTACTGGCACCATTGGTTCCATCGGCACAACCGATAAGTGCACCATAACAATATGCACTATTAGCATCACTTACATTGACCGAAGGGCTGACCAAGCGGACGTTTTCCACTAAGCCATTTCTGACATAGCCGAAGAGTCCGTACGTCATAACATTATTTACTATAGAATTTATAAAATTGACATGAAGGTTGCTGATGGTATAACCACCGCCGTCGTAGGTACCGCTAAAACATTTCGTGGGATCAAAACCGATAGGCACAAAGTTAATGTTGCTAAAAGTGATATTGCCAGTTTGGCGGAAGATCTTGCTGTTAGCGATGCCCTCGCTGCCATTATTAATGGCAGCAGCGAGGTGTTGCAGGTCGATATCGTCAGTGATGGCGTAGGCGGGGGTGTCTCCCTCGTTAGTTGCCGTGAAGAGCTGGTTGCCGAGGGCCACGCGCAGCTTGCCAGCGAAGGCTGCACTAGCGTAGCTTACGGCATATGCCGGAGTGGGTGCTACGATATCAACGCCGTCGGCGAGTGTGCTGAAGGGATTGCCGCTGATGGCGATATCGGCGCTGCTGATATCAACGCGCGTGATGCTGGCAGCAAAGTCGGTGGCCCAAGGCGAGGTGCTCAGCGTACCGCTGCCGCTCAGGGTCAGGCGGTCGTAAGTGCCATTGCTGTCGCTATCGCTCATGCTCCAGGTCACGCCGTTCACAGTACCTGTGAGATCCATCAACGTGGTCGAGACGGTAACGTCGCTGCTGCCGAGGGTAACGGTGGCACTCTTCTTGTCGGCAGCCACCTCGCTGCTGGCGGCTCCCGTAGCGGTGAAGGTGGTAATGGCCTTGTTGGCATCGTCGACGGTCAATGAAGCCGTGGCGCCGGCTATGTAGTAGCGGGCGGTGCCAATGGTGTATGATGCGTCGCCAGTGAGGGAGAGGCCGTCGGGCAGTGTGACAGTATAGATGCGGGCCGCATCGTTACCGTCAGCAACGGTGACGAACGGGTGACCGACGGTCTTTCCGTAGGCGGTGAGTCCTGCGGTGGTGTGATAGTAGTTCAGACTCGGGCTTTGGCTGTTTTTGCTAGCCACATAACCCGCGATTGCACCTTGGCGGTAGTCCTCGGTGGATTGGCCGGTGCTAAAATAGGTCTTAGTGGCGCTGACTGTGGCGTCGGCCACGTTGCCGTATATTGCATTGTTTTTGCTCAGGTAGCCCGCGATGCCGCCGCAGATATTACCGCCGCTGACGGTGGTGGCACTGACCTTGTTGCCGCTTAGGCGGTATATATTGCTGGCGTCGTAGTATCCCACGATGCCGCCGGCGTAAAAGTTATTGTTGGAGGAGCAGGGGCTGCTGACATTGCTGTAGGTGACGGTGCCGCCGATGACGGTGCAATCGTAAATGCGGGCATTGTCGCCAGCATAGCCCACCACGGCTCCAGCATTGGCATTGGTAGCGCTACCTGGAGTGATGGTAATAGAGGGGTTCTCAAGCACCACGTTGTGAACCTCGGCGACCTGGGTGTTGACTGGCCCGTCGTACTGGCCGCCCTTGATGTAGCCGAAGAGTCCGGCATACTGGCCAGTGGTAGAGACGCGGAGGCCGCTGATGGTATTGCCACCGCCGTCGTAGTTTCCCTTGAAGGGAGCAGCGTTGGTGCCGATGGGCGTCCAGTCACTGGTGAGCGTGATGGGGTCGGTCTGCACGAAGCGCTTGCCTTCGGCGCTGTTGCCTGCGTTGACGTAAGCGGCCAGCGCGTTGAGGGCTGCGGTGCAGTCTACCTTGTAGTACTGGCCTTCGGCGTCGGTCTCGATGGTAAACTCGTAGCCGCCGAGGTTCTCGGTCTCCGCCCACGCCGTCGTGGCCGTGAGCATCATCATGAGCAGCACGATGGCTGCCCTTGAAAACAATCTAATTGGTTTTTGTCTCATATAATGTTTAATTATTTATTTTTCTGTGAATTCGGTAGGGGGTTGTTGGGTCTAACCTCTTTCCACTTTCCTCTTTTCTCATTCCACTTTTAGTGTTCATTTTTCCTGAATGTTGCGCCAGCAGGCACGTAAAAAGAAGAATACGCCCAAGGCGACGAAGACCAGAAGTATGATCTCTAATGGTGTGATTGATGATAAATGTTCCATAAATTTTGCAGCGCTTTATTAAAAACGGCGGCAAAATTACACATTTTTTTCGAAACAGCACATAACAAATCGTACAAGTTTCTTACAAATGGATGTAATACTTCTTACATTTGGATGTAAGAATCTTACAAATTGTACACGGCGTGTAAGAAATCATGTAAGAATTTTTGTGTATGTCTCATTTTTGCCCCGAAACTTTCAAATTCGTCTCATTAGGTCATTTAACCACGAATTTCACGAATATTTTGTTTTTTAAGGTCACACAGAAATCACGGAAATCACAGAAATTTTATTTTTAAGGTCACACAGATCTCACAGAAAACACAGATTTTTGTATAAAAACAAATTACCGTAATGCGCAAACACGCATTACGGCAATTCGTTTCTTAAAACCTAATGTGTTACTTTATTACTAATTTGCCGTTCTGGATGTAGAGACCCTTGCGGACCGTCTGAACCTTCTGACCATTGAGGTTGTAGATGGCGGCGTTGGCGTCATTCTGGGCCTTCACGCTGACGATGCCGGTAGACTCGCTGAGCTTCACCTTGTTGGCATTGACCACATTGCCGGTGGCAGCGTCGATGAGCAGGGCAATGATGTTCACCTTGTTGACATCCTGGATGACGGGCTGGCCGGCTGTGTTGACGGCATAGTCAAGATTGAACGAGTACTGAAGCTTGATGGGCGTGTCGGCAGTGGCAGCGGTGATGATGTTGCTTCTGCCAGAGCCACCCCACTGCTCAGAGGTCATGACTGCCACATCGTTGAACACCAGGCCGTAGACGGTAGATGCGCCACGGGTGAAGGTGTCCATATACATGGGATAGCCATAGCTGCCGTCGGCATAGTAGTTGCTCTGTCCCCATGTGGGATTGGTGAGTCCGTCGGCAGTTAAGATGTACTCCACAATGAACTTGTTATTGGTCATGTCGTAGGGGAAGGTGACCTCTGCGGCGACGTTGACCATTGACTCTCCGTCGGCCTTTGTTGCAGAAACGTTGATGTCGGCCTGTCCGAACATCTTGTTGCGCTCTGCCAGGTCGTCGGCAATACCCAGGTCTTTCTTACCATAGTTGATGCCGTAGTAGGCATCTACCTCAACGGCGCGGTCCATCCATGCATCGGGGAATCCTTCAACGGTTGAGGGGAACGCGTCGGCATTCATGATTTCCATATCGTCGCCGTTGTGATAGCTGACGAGCACATAGTCGTCGGGATAGAGCTCGGCGAGCTTCTCCAGACCTACGTAGCCACGGGGGCAGTAGCCGCACCATGTGCCGGTGTACTCCTCGAGCAGGGTGCGCTTCTTGGTAACGGTGTTCAGCGCTACAACAGGGAAGGTAGCACTGGCGGTGGCATCCTCGTTGACGGCGTCGTTCACCTTGTCGATCTTGAGAGTCAGCTCGTAGTTGCCCTTGTTGGCGATGGCGGGAATGGTCATATTGACGGTGGCCGACTTGCCGTAGAAGGCATCGACAGTGGTGTTGAAGTGCTGCGTATCGGTCTTGCCGGCGAGGCTATAGGTGATGTCGACCGACTGGATGCCCTTGGCACCGTGGTTGGTAACGGTTACGGGAACGGTAAAGTCCTGACCCGTCATCACATACGTTGTCTCACCCTTGGCCATTGAGGCGGCATTGGCCTTGATGCTGCTGCCGGCTAGCTTCACCTGGATGATAGAGCTGCCGCCAAAGCCCTCAGAGACGTCGAACCACTTCAGGAAGCCGTCGGAGGTGTGGAGGTAGAAGCCACCCTCGTTAACGCCAGGCATGACGGCGATAGGCATGCTGTTGGCCTCGCTGCTGGCATCGTTGATGGTGAGCGAGTAACCTACATAGACACCGCCCTCGGGAATGAGATAGGGCTTGTCGAGCTTGACGGTGATGAAGCCGGGCTCGGCAGGTGTGATGGCCTTCACGGCGAGGTCGGCAGCGTTCTTGCCGTTCTCGACGCGCAGCTGTGAGGTGAGGAACACATTGATGTCGGACACTCCCTCAACTTCCTGCAAGGGGAAGGTGATGCTCTCGATGACAGTACCCACTATAGTGGGATCGGCAAGCTTGATGGCTACGTCGTAGGTCTCAGGCTTGTAGTTGTTGGTCATTGTGCCAACGGTGCCGTCGCCAGTATAGAAGCCATAGTCGATGCGGTTGTCGTTCTCGCCCAGGGTCACGTCGGGATAGGCTGGGGTAGCGGCAGCGGGCTGAACCTCAGCGCCCATGCCGAGTACCTGAGCCCAGGCAATCTCTGAGCGATGCTCCTCGCCGCCTCCACGGTAGATGGTCTGAATGCCGAAAGCCTCAGGACCGATGATGTAATAATAAATATAATTGGTGGTGATGTCCCAGTCGTCGGTGTAGCCGTAGGGGATTTCGGTCATCGTGGGCTCCTGCTGTTCTTTGTAGTCATACCAAGACAGCGTCAGGGGCTCAACCACGCCGTTGACCTTCGTATAGAGCTGATAAGAGAGCTTCTCGGGCAGGATGAAGTTGCCCTCGGTGTCGGCGCAAGGAATCTCAAATTCAACAGCACCCCAGCCATAGCCGTAAAGATAATAATCCCAGCCAGACTCAGAGAGGCTCACTTCGGCAGGAGCAGGTGTGGCAGCCACCTCGATGAACTTAGTCATCTTGGCGTTGTTGAAGCTATAGAGGTAGTTGACGGCACTCTTGCCGGCATTGAGCAGGAACGGTGTGCTTTCAGACAGGGTCTTAGTGGCAGCATCGTAGGTGAACTCGATGTCGGAAGTGTCGAGGACATAGGTATCTATGTACTCTTCGTACCAGCTGTCCCACTCCTTTTCCACCTTAGCCGACATCATATATATATGATAGTTCGCTACCTCGTCGGCACCAACATACTGACCGTTCTTGAAGGTCACCTTGTTGCCGCTGATGGTACCCTTCACCCAGTTGTCGGGGAGGTTGCGGTCGATACCCTGTACATAGACGTCGTTGCCATCGAAGCCCACGTTGACCAGTGAGCCGTCGTAGCCTTCACCACTCAGCGAATACTGTTCGGTGGTCAGGCCGGCAGGAGCCTCTACCAGTGGGTCTGCCACGGCAGCCATAGTAATGTTCCAGTCGCCATAGCCACACCAACCGCCGTCATCGTCGTAGGTAAGACCGATGATGTCCTCAGCGGTATTCAGCTTACCAGTAGTGGCGATGGTTCCCTTCTCAGCATTGTAGGCCAACTTGATGGTCTGGTTGTCAGACTTGTAGTACCATCCGTCGTTGTAGGTCAGCCTTGATACTTCCAGACAGTAACCGTCTTCAGGGTAGTAAGTCACGGTCTGAGGCAGCTGGATGGTAATGGTGTTGCCGCTGATGGTTCCCTCGATCCATGTGCCGAGGCCGGCCTGCGACACAATGTCCTTGATGTACACCTTGTTGTTTTCGCCGAACACGACAGCGCCTACGGCACCATCAAAATCTGCTTGACCTACGCCGAAGAGGGAGTAATAGTAGGCAGAACCGCTGCGAGAATAGGTTTTCTTAGTACCCTCGGGCTGATCGTAGATGATGTCGGCAGCAGCGCGGCGAGAGGTGCTGTGCTTTCTCACGGCTTTCTTGCCCGTCAGCTTGTTGTGGGCTGCGACAGAGGCACGCAAGCCTTGCTGCTTCTCCACGCTGTTCAGCATCTGCAGCGACTTCTTGGAAGGCTGCTGCTCCACATTCTTACCCAACTGCTGGGCAATAGTAGGAAGATGTTTCTGCGACAGGACGCGCTGCGTCTGTGCAAAACTGCCTGCAACAACAAAGAGTGTTGCCAGCAGAATAAGCGTCATCTTTTTCTTCATAAGCTTAATATAGTTAGTGAATGAATATTTTTATTTAGAAACGAATTAGAATAATTGGAATAATTTATCTCACGAATGAGAATAAAAACTCTTTAATGAGAATAAAAAATATTCGTTCTAATTCGTTTCTTAAATTACTTTATTACCCTTTTACCGTTTACGATGTACAGGCCCTTGACGGGACGAGCCACACGGCGGCCCATGAGGTCGTAGTAGGTGACGGGGCGGCGGCTCTTGACAGCGCTGATGCCCGACGTGCTGTACGTAAACTTAAGCGTGACGGTGGGACCTTGTTTGTCGACAGTCCACTTCTGGGTGATAACATTCTTCTTGTAGGTAACCAACTGGTAAGCCACCGTGCAGGTGCCTTCGGCTGTAGGCAGCCATTCCGTCTCCATAGACTTCACCTGGCCAGCGCCCAGCGCACCGTCCTGCGTGGTATAGTTGCCCACCTGAGATGCCTGCATGCAGTTTGTGGGGAAGCACGACTGGAAGGCGCCGTTGCTCATCGAGCTGATGATAAAAGCACCACCACACTGCACCTCGTCGCTGCTCGTATTCTTCACAGAGAGTCCCGAGGGCATGATGATGCCGCCAAAGCCGTCGTCTTCGGCCTCGGTAATGTTCAGCGTGGTGCCATCGGTAACCTCGTTGCCGTTCTTGTCAACAAACTGCAAGGGGAAATCACTTTGTGCCTGAATGGCAAGGGCTGCGAAAAGCCCCAGGCATAACGAAACTATTTTTTTCATAAGCTTTATTTAACGAACTATCTTTTTACCATTTTGGATATAGAGACCCTTGCGGGCTTTCTGGACCTTCTGACCGTTCAGGTTGAAGACGGCCTCGGCGGCGTTGTCAGCCTTCAGGCTCTGGATGCCGTCGACAACAGGCAGCTGATACCATACGCCGAAGTTGTCGAAGAAGTAATCGGTAGCGCTCTTCTCCTCCTGCAGGTTGAAGGCAATGCTGAGCACGCCCTCACCGTTACCGTTGCCGTTGTCGCCCTTGGCCATAGCGTCGGTGACCTCGACATCGGTAGAGAAGTGCTGCCACTCGGCGGTGAAGCTTACATCGCCAATCATGGCCCAGTGCAGATAAGAGCCAGGAGCGGCGTGAGACTGGGTGGTGACCTTAGCGGCCTGCGAGGCTTTATAGTCGAACTCTACGTGCAGCTTAGTACCTGTGGGCAGGGCCTGGTTGAGCTTGATCCAGAACTGTGAGTCCCAAGCCTGAGCACCTTCGTTCTGGGTGTCGTCGCCAGCCTTCACCATGATGCCGCGGCTGTAGTTCTTGCCGGCGCCAGGCACGATGACGGCGTCAACGATATTGGCAGAGGGATATTCCTTGGCGGCATAGCTGGTGACTACCGAGTCGGCGAGGTTGCCGTTGGCGATGGCCTTTACCCAGCCTTCGGGGGCCTCGAGCTCAAGATCGTCGGGATTGACCACGAGGGTGTCGGGGATGATGACCTCGGTGGTGTCGGGATCGATGACCTCGGGCTGCTCCAGTTCAATCTTGGCCTTGGCGGCGTTGACAATCTTCTTGTTCTGGTCAACAACCAGGGCGATGATGTAAAGCTGATCCTGCTTCATGGCGTTCTTCAGCGTGGTCTTGGTGGGCAGGGTGAGGGTGTACTCAGCCTCTTTTGACTCACCGCCAGCCAGCGTACCCAGGGCAGGGGCCTTGTTGCTGCCGCTGACGTAAGAGCTGCAGAGGGCTACGTCGTTGAAGTACCAGCCAGAGACAGAGCTCTTGCCGTATTTACCTCCCTTGCAGAAGATGGCCATGTCGCTGCCGACGCCCCATTGTGCTGTTGTGCCCTGATAATAGTAGTTGGACTGGTTCCAGGCTGTGCCGGTACCCTTGAGGCTGTCGCCTACAACGACGAACTCCAGCGTGAACTTAGAATCGTCGATCAGGGCCTTGACCTCGGCCTTGGCCTCGACCTTCGTCATGAGGCTGTCGACAACACCGCTGACGCTCACCTGAGCCAGGGCGGGAACGGCCATCTCGTTGGCGAAGTCGTCGCGTATGTCGCTGCCGCTGCCGTAGTAGGGGTCAATCTCTTCGCCACGGTCTATACGGCACGAGGGTGCGCCGCCGAAGGACAGCTTGGCGTAGGCATTGGAATTGATATACATGGCATCGCTTGAGTTATACTGGTGCAGACCGATGCCGATGAAGCGGTCACCATAGGTGTTGCGCAGATTCTCCATGCCGATGAGTCCGCGGGGACAGTAGCCACAGCCTGTGCCGGTGAACTCCTCGACCACCACATTGCGGTCAACCTTTTCGGGCAGGGTGTAAAGGGTGAACTTGGCACCCTGGTCGGCCTGGGCGTTGTCTACGCCATTGACCTTGGTGATGTTCAGCGTCTTGGTGCTTGCGTGGGCAACGGTGTCGGCAGGCACGGTGATGCTGAGATAGTCGGTATTGTTGAAAGCGATGGGAGAGGTGATGTCGATATGCTGCTCAGCGCTGGTCACGCCATCGGAGGTGATGGTATAGTCGATGCTGCTGAGGGGCGTAGTGCCTACGTTGGTAATGGCAAACTGGTCAGTGACAGGCTGTCCCAGAAGGGTATAGAGAGGTCCGAAGTCAGCGGGAACGGCAGTATTGTCAACGAACTCGCCTTCGAGCAGCACCTGCAGGAAGAGGCTGCCATAGCCATAGCCGTATAAGTTGCTCCATTGAGGTACATTCTGGTCGGTCTTCAAATACAGTCCGTTAGAATTATCGCTGCCAGTGGTGAAAACAGGATACTGGTCGTCCTGCGTGCTTACCTTGCCAATGGTGAACGAATAGCCCACATAGACACCGCCGGCAGGAATGGTGTAGGGCGACGTCAGGTTGACATCGATAGTCTGGCCAGTAGTGGTGACGTTGACAATCTGCAGCGTGTTGGCCGCGGTGATCTTGGAGGGCAGGCTTGATGCCAGCCACACCTTTACGTCTTCGGCACCAGCTGCCGTGAGTCCGAAACGTACGGCCTTGATGGTCTTACCCGAGGCCACAGCCTGGTTGCCGGGAATGAAGATGGCACAATGGTAGGTGTCGGCAGCTTGTACGCCCAGACCTGTTCTCTGTGTCTCGTCAGATACATAACCCCACCAGTGTTCTTGGGTTTCATCCTGCGCCTGCGCAACGGTTGTCAGCAGGAACGCAGCAAAAAAGAATAAAAGTTTTTTAATCATTTTGGTTTGTATTTGTTTGTTGTTTTATCTTACTACTTTGCGTATGGCCTGTTCCACGCCATTGTCGTTATAGACGAAGGCCACGATGCTGAGGTGGGCCGTATTCCACGCGGCATCGACAGACAGCTGATAGGTCTGCGTCTTGGACTCGTTGGCATCAAACGTGACAGCCTCGCCCCAGGCGCCGTTGACGGCAGCGCGCAGCACGTGGTTGTGGACATAGTTCTTGTCGTTGATGGTGACGTTATCGTTATCGATAGGATCGTGACGCGTCTGCGTAGCGGTGATGCTGTCCTCGAGCACCCATATCTGCAGCTTGCCGTCGTAGGCGCCGATACTCCATTCAGAGACGGTGATAGTTATCTGGTTGCCGCTAAGCAAGGCATCAAGACTTATGTCAATGGTCGATGTCTTTGTCATCTCCTCTCTGACTTTGGTCATCCAGTCGGTATAGTTTACGGCACCATGACGGTTGATGAGGCCCACGGGCTGATATTCCAGTTGCCAATGATTGTAGTACTCGTCGCCCAGGTCGGTGGCCAGTCCCAGCGCTGTGGCGTTGCCCTTGAAGCCTAAGGGTCCGCTGTGGATGCTCACGGCAATAATGCCTTCGCCATAAGCCTCCTGTAGTTGTTCGATGACCTTGGTGCCTCGGGGGCAATTAACACACTTCTGACCTGTGAAGTCCTCCAGCAATACGGTACGCTGAAGTGGCTCGGGTTCCACATAGATGAGCCTATCGTTCTCGTCGATATGGTCACAAGCCATCGTGAAGAGACTTACCAGACTGCATAAGAATATCTTGACTTTCATGTTTGCTTAGAAATTATAGTTGTACGACAGCGTGAAGCCACGAGTAGCGGGCACAAAGCGACAGACACCTCCCGAGCAGTTATAGCCGGCACGGGTGCGACCATAGCCCAGCTGGATGCGATGGGAGTCGAGGTTATAGGTCAGCTGTCCCTGATAGTAATGTGTCTTGGTGTCGCCATGGTTCCACAGGTCGCTGACGGTAATCATCCAATGAGGGGCCAGCGACAGCTCGGCAAGGGCAAAGGCCCAGTCGTGCTCGTCCTGGCGGGTGGTGAGGTATTGCAGTTCGGTGCGCAGCTTGGTGCTGGGCGCCAGCTGGAACAGGGCGTCGGCTACGAAGATATCGGAGTGGATCATGCCGCCCTCGCCTTCGATGACGGTCTTGTTATAGCGCTGGTTCATATACATGAGGTTCAGCTTCACATCGCTGGTCAGACGGCGCGTCATCTGGATGTTCAGGTCCTGATAGTAGGTGTCGCTGCCCCATTTGAACCAAGCGCTCTGGATGGCACGGACATACGAGTAGTTCAGCTTGACGTTCATGCCGTACTTGCCGCCCAACGGTGTCTTGCGCTTGAAGTTATAACCCACCTCGGCCTGATAGGCCCACTCGCCAGAGGCCAGCTGCGTGGCGTAGGGATAGAGGGCTGCAAGAGTGTAGGTGTGGTCGAGGGTGAAGGCGGGCAGGTGGTTGATGAACATCGAGGTGCCCAGTTGACTACGCTTGCTGCGGAACGACATGTTCTCGCTGCGCTTGGCCTGAAGCAGAATGCTCAGCCCTTTCTTGGAATATGAACCAGAGAGCATGGCCACATGACCGTTGTCGTAAGAATAGTTGTTGTCGTACGAGGGGTCTTGGGTCTTCTGTGCATATTCCACCAAAACGCCCCAGGGCCCGTGGTTCAGGCTGGTGCGCACATCCCACGCATTGACGAACTTGGGGAAGTTCAGGCGATGGGTGATATCCCAGAAGAAGTCCTCGTCCTCTTCGTATTTGTTCACCCACGAGGCACCAAGACTGAGACGGGTGTCGTGTTGCTGCAGGGAGGGGACCCACTCGTCGAGACTCACCTCGGCATCGGCGCCCGATACCAGTCCGCCATCCCATTTCCAGTAGTGGCGCTGCTTGCCCGAGAGCACCTTGAGGGTGACGCCGTTCATGGGCTTTATCACTAAGCGGCCACCTAACAGCGAGTTGTCGATGCCCAGCGAACGCTCCTCGTAGCTGCGAAGGATGAATCCCGAGCCAAACTGCTCGTAGAAGGTGCCTGCCGTCAGCTCTACCTTGTCGAGCTTGCCCTTCACCCAGAAATGAGGCACGCCCCAGCCTTTGAAGTCGTTCTCGAAGCCAGGCAACGGATGTTCCATATATTCCATGCGGGCCCCGGCATCGATATACTGGCTCTGTAGCAGCACATCGAGATAGGTGTTGGTCATGAAGTCGCCAGATTCGTAATACTTGTCATCCTCGTTTTGCGTTGACAACAGCATATCGCTCTGAACGCTTCCAGAGACGGTGACATCCTGCTGGCCTTGGGCCGTCAGCATGCTGCACAAGGTCGTGGCTAATAAAAATAATCGTTTCATTCCTTAATGAGTTCGCGTACCTTTTCTATGAGTTCTTCCTCAGCGCCATCGGTATAGCCGTTGTGGCGATAGACAATGTTTCCCTTGCCGTCGCACACCACCACGAAAGGAATCATCTGTGCACCCAGCGCCTTGCGGAAGTCGCTGTTGGGGTCGAGCAGCACGTCGTACTCCCAACCGTGGTTGTTGACCAAGGGTTTCACTTTCTGGATGTTCTGTGCCTGGTCTACCGAGACGGCAAAGATCTTGACGCCAGTCTCTTCCTGCCAGTCGGCATAGACCTCGCTGATGGCGTCGAGCTCGCGGTTGCAGGGCTTGCACCAGGTGGCAAAGAAATCAATGATAAACGGTTTGCCGTTGTTCGACAGCGTGTCGGTCTTGACGGCCTGTCCGTCCATAGTCTTCAACGTTACAGCAGGCAATTGGGCTGTAGCTGACTGTGAGAGACTTAAAAACGCTATCACCATCATCAGATGGAAAACAATCTTTCTCATACGCATTGCTTTTTTACTATTTGGGTGGCAAAGGTAGGTATTATTTTCGGAAAGACCAAATATTTTAGCTATAAAATAACTACCCCAAATTGCAAACTCCACTTGACAAACTTAATGAAAACGCTGTAACACTGCCACGTTTTTGCATCTGCATACGCTCTCTATACAAAAATAAACTACCGCCACAACGTGCTAACTCTTTTCTTTTTACTACCTTTGCACCCAAATTTGAAAAAGAAACCATAAAAAAATAATTAAGAACAATGCTTAGCACTTACAGGGGACTGCAAATAGTAGAAGCAGCCCGAAAATTCCGACACGAGCATAAGTACGAGCCCAGCAACGCTGTGAAGCGCATCGTCAAGATCGCCATCGTTGCCATCGTCACTCTGCTGCTCTGGAACATGCCTGCCGAATGGTATGGCATCAACAACCTTACTGTTATTCAACAGCGCGTCATCGCCATTTTCGCATTCGCCACGCTGATGTGGATACTCGAAATCGTTTCATCATGGGCTACCTCGGTGGCTGTCATCGTCCTCATGCTGCTATTTTGTACAGACAGCGGCATACTACCCATGGTCAACGAAGAAGAGGTGGGAGCACTGCTTTCCTACAAAGGCGTGATGGCCACCTTTGCCGATCCCGTCATCATGCTGTTTATCGGTGGCTTCGTGTTAGCCATCGCTGCCACGAAGACAGGTCTCGACGCACAGCTCGCCAAGGTGCTGCTCAGACCCTTCGGAACAAAGAGTGAGAACGTGCTGCTCGGATTCCTGCTTGTCACAGGTCTCTTCTCGATGTTTGTGAGCAACACAGCCACCGCTGCCATGATGCTCACCTTCCTAACACCTGTGTTCCGTCAGCTGCCGCCAGAGGGTAAAGGTCGCATAGCACTGGCTATGTCTATCCCTGTAGCTGCCAACCTGGGTGGTATGGGTACGCCTATCGGTACGCCTCCCAACAATATCGCGTTGAAATATCTGAACGACCCCGAGGGTCTGAACATGGCGCTGGGCTTCGGTCAGTGGATGATGTTTATGTTCCCCCTGGTTATCGTGCTGCTGTTCATCAGCTGGTTCATCTTGAAGAAGATGTTCCCCTTCAAGCAGAAGACCATCGAACTGAAGATTGACGGTGAGATGAAGAAAGGCTTTCATTCTAAAGTTGTCATTGTGACCTTCGTCGTCACCATTCTGCTGTGGCTGTCGGACCGCTTTACTGGTATCAACGCCAATACCGTGGCAATGATACCGTTCTGTGTCTTTGCCCTGACAGGTGTTATCGACAAACGCGACCTGGAGCAGATTAACTGGAGTGTCATCTGGATGGTGGCCGGCGGCTTCGCACTGGGTTATGGCCTGAACAAGTCGGGCCTGGCAGAGAATGCCATCGAGAGTATTCCTTTCGACACCTTCTCGCCTGTGCTGATACTGATTCTGGGTGGTGCCATCTGCTACCTGCTCTCGAACTTCATCTCGAACTCGGCAACGGCAGCACTGCTCATGCCTATCCTCGCCATTGTGTGTGGTGCCATGGGCGACAAGCTGGATCCTATCGGTGGCACATCTACCGTTCTTATCGGTGTGGCCATCGCCGCATCGAGTGCCATGATTCTGCCCATCTCTACACCACCAAACGCCCTGGCTTTCTCTACCAACCTGGTACAGCAGAAGGATATGGCCAAGATTGGTATCATCATGGGTATCATCTCTATGGTGCTGGGCTTTGGCCTTGTCTATCTCATGGGTGTCCTCAACGTATTATAAGTCTTAATTTTCCAACAATATGAAAAAAATACTAACAACAGCTCTATTCCTCCTGACAGCCATCATGACTCAGGCTCAGGAGATGCCTGCCATACCTGTTGACGCAGATGTCAAGATTGGTAAGTTAGACAACGGACTCACGTATTACATCCGTCATAACGCATGGCCCGAACAGCGTGCCGAGTTCTACATCGCACAGCGCGTAGGCTCTATTCAGGAGAACGACGAGCAGCGCGGACTGGCTCACTTCCTGGAGCACATGTGCTTCAACGGTACCGAGAACTTCAAGGGTAACGATATCGTGAAATGGTGTGAGACCATCGGTGTGAAGTTCGGCACTGACCTCAATGCCTATACCTCTATCGACCAGACGGTATATAATATAAGTAATGTACCCACGACGCGCGAGGGCATCATCGACTCTTGTCTGCTGATTCTGCACGACTGGGCCGACGGACTGCTCCTGGAACCCGAGGAGATTGACAAGGAGCGTGGCGTCATCCATGAGGAATGGCGTTTGCGTACCAGCGCTCAGATGAGAATGCTGGAGCGTGACCTGCCTCGTCTCTATCCCAATTCAAAATATGGTCACCGCATGCCAATCGGTTTGATGGAGATTATCGATAACTTCAAGCCCGAGGTGCTGCGCGCCTACTATGAGAAGTGGTACCGTCCCGACAACCAGGCCATCATCGTGGTGGGTGATGTTGATGTAGACAAGGTGGAGCAGAAAATCAAGAATCTGTTCGGCCCTATCAAGATGCCCGAGAACCCTGCTGCCGTGGTAGCAGAGGATGTGCCCGACAATAACGAGGCTATCATCGTGGTGGATAAGGACAAGGAGATGCAGTACAGTATCGTGGAGCTGATGTTCAAGAGCGAGCCTATCCCCGATGAAATCAAGGAAAATATGCAGTATCTGGTCATCGACTACCTCAAGGCAGCTTGTCTGGGTATGCTCAACGACCGTCTGGCTGAGTTGGCACAGAAGGCTGACTGTCCCTTCCTTCAGGGTTCTGTGGGATACGGACAGTATCTGCTCTCTAAGACCAAGGATGCCTTCGAGGTCAGCGTTCTGCCCAAGGAGGGTCAGACCGAGGCTGCCCTTAAGGCTGCTTATATCGAGGCACGCCGTGCTGCCAAGTTCGGATTCACTGCTACAGAGTATCAGCGTTATAAGTCAAACTTCAACAGTCAGCTCGACAAGCAGTACTCTAACAAAGAAAAACGATACAACAGCCAGTTTGTCAACCAGTATGTGCAGCACTTCCTGGCAAAGGAGCCCATACCCAGCCTTGACGACTACTATCAGGTGATGAAGCAACTCACACCTGCTCTCCCCCTCGAGGTTGTAAACCAACTCATGGGCGGACTCTTCGAGGATACCGACACCAACCTCGTGCTGCTCAACATGAACCAGGAGAAAGAGGGTGCCGTATATCCCACTGAGGCTTCGCTGAAGCAGGCCATCAACGAGGCTCGCGCACAACAGCTCGAGGCTTATGTGGATAATGTGAAAGACGAACCTCTCATCACCAACATGCCCAAGGCTGGCAAGATTGTGAAAGAGGTTGACGGTCCTAAGTTCGACTATAAGGAACTGACACTGAGCAATGGTGCCAAGGTTATTCTGAAGCACACCGACCTGAAGAAGGACCAGGTGATCCTGGCTTCTGAGGGCTTTGGCGGTAGCTCGCTCTATGGCGAGGCCGATTTTGCTAACATCAAGATGTTTGACGATGCCATCGAGGCCAGCGGACTGGGTAACTTCTCACACACTGAACTCGAGAAGGCTCTTGCAGGTAAGATTGCCAGCGCTAATCTGGTGCTGGGCACCGAGCGCGCCAACATCACTGGCTCGTCAACTCCTAACGATGTAGAGACCATGCTCCAGCTGGTTTACCTCTACTTCACCAACATCAACAAGGATCAGGAGTCTTACGACAACATGATGAAGACCACCGAGTTGATGCTGAAGAACAAACTGCTGCAGCCTGAGGCTGTGTTCAGCGACTCGTTGACCCTCACCATCCAGAACCACAGCAAGCGCTTTGCTCCACTATTGATGGATGACCTGCAGAAGGTAAGCTACGACCGCATCCTGCAGATGGCTAAGGAACAGACCAGCAACGCTGCTGCCTTCACCTTCACCATCGTCGGTAACTACGACGAGGCTACCATCCGTCCGCTCATCGAGCAGTATCTGGCTGCACTTCCCGGCGATGCCAAGAAAGTTGTGAAGGGTAAGGATGTTGACGAGATGTTCAAGGGTGAGGTCATCAACGACTTCAAGCGTAAGATGGAAACGCCAAAGGCACTCGCCGTGATGGTTTGGGCCAACACCGATATGAACTACACACTCGACAATATCATACGTGCCGACATGGTAGGACAGATTCTGTCGATGATCTACACTGAGAAAATACGTGAGGAGGCAAGCGCTGCCTATAGCGTCATGGCACAGGCCGGCATGCAGCGCGATGACTATCGCACCGTCGGTACGGTACTTGTCTACTGTCCCATGAAGCCTGAGAAGGGCGACATTGCCACGAAGATTATGCTCGACGAGGTCATCAATATGGCGAAAAACGTGGATGCCGAGAAGCTGAACAAGGTGAAGGAATATATGCTGAAGAACGTAGACGACCAGGCAAAGACCAACAACTACTGGATTCGTACCATCGGTCGCTTGCGTGACTACAGCGTCGATACTCACACCGACTACAAGCAGACCGTTCAGGCTCAGACACCTGAGACCATCGCGGCCTTCATGCAGGAGTTCCTGAAGCCCGGTAACCGCGCCGAGATCATCATGCTCCCTGAGGAATAATCCTCAAGGTCAGTAAAATCTCAAATTACAAACCTCAAAGGTCAAAGAACTGCGTCAATGAAGATTCTGATAACAGGAGCCAGCGGATTTATAGGCTCATTCATCGTGGAAGAGGCTCTCCGTCAGGGGTTCGACACTTGGGCTGCCGTCAGGGGCAGCAGCAAGCGCGACTTTCTGCAGGACGAACGCATCCACTTCATAGAACTGAACCTGAGCAGTCAGGAGCAGTTGGAGGCGCAGCTCAAAGACCATACTTTCGATTATGTGGTGCATGCCGCTGGTGTGACGAAGTGTCTGAACACCAGCGACTTCCACCGCATTAATACAGAGGGCACAAAGAACTTGGTGCAAGCACTCATCAAACTGCAGATGCCCATCAAGCGCTTTGTCTATCTTAGCTCACTTAGCGTCTTCGGCGCCATTCACGAGCAACAGCCCTACACAGAGATCAAGGAGACCGACACGCCCCAGCCCAACACGGAATACGGTAAGAGTAAGCTCGAGGCCGAGCAGTGGTTAGAGACTCAAACCTCAAACCTCATATCTCAAACCTCAAATCAAGAAGTCCCCTTCCCCTACGTTATCCTGCGTCCCACAGGCGTCTATGGCCCCAGGGAGCGCGACTATTTCCTTATGGCGAAGAGCATCAAGCAGCACAGCGACTTTGCGGTGGGCTATCAGCAGCAGGATATCACCTTCGTCTATGTGCTTGACGTGGTGCAGGCCGTATTCCTGGCTTGCGAGAAGGGTGAAACGGGACGTAAGTACTTCCTCTCTGACGGTAAGGTCTATCAGTCGGCTACCTTCTCGAACCTTATCCGTAAGGAACTGGGCAACCCCTGGTGGATTCGTATCACAGCTCCCATCTGGGTACTGCGTGTTATCACCTTCTTTGGTGACAAATGGGGACACCTTACAGGTAAGATCTCTGCTCTGAACAACGATAAGTATCATATTCTGAAACAGCGCAACTGGCGTTGCGACATTGAGCCGGCTCGTCGTGAACTGGGTTACGAGCCCAAATACACGCTGGAAGAGGGCGTGCCCCTCACCATCAAATGGTACAAGGAGAACGGATGGCTGTAGGGAAAACGAAGAAGGGACTCATTGCTGTGGAGTGGGCCACGCTGGTCTATACGCTGATTACCACTATTTTTATATTAGTCACCTACGTTAGGCTGACTCACCCCACCGAGATGCTTTGGTTCAGGGCTCAAGCTGTCGTGCTCACGCTGGCCTTGTGGGGCGTCTATCGCCTCTGCCCCTGCAAGCTCACCATGCTCTTTCGCATCACAGGGCAGTTCCTGCTGCTCTCCTGGTGGTATCCCGACACCTATGAGATGAACCGCATCTTCCCCAATCTCGACCATGTGTTTGCGGGTTGGGAGCAGTCGCTCTTTGGTTTTCAGCCTGCGCTGTCGTTCTGTCAGACCTTCTCTCACCCCATCTTCAGCGAGCTGTTGTCGATGGGCTACGTCAGCTACTATCCGCTGTTCGTAGGTATCACCATCTTCTTTTTCTTCTTCCGCTACGAGCATTTCGAGCGCACGGCCTTTATCATTATCGGCTCGTTCTTCCTGTTCTATCTCATCTTCATCGTCCTGCCAGTAGCAGGACCGCAGTTCTATTTCAAGGCTGTAGGTGTAGACCAGATAGCACAGGGCATCTTCCCCAATATAGGCGACTATTTTAATACGATTGAGTTCGACGTCCACAATCGCGATTTCATCTTGCCCATTCCAGGGTGGGAGGATGGTCCTATGTACAAGGCTCTCGTCATTGCCCATGATGCTGGCGAACGTCCCACGGCGGCCTTCCCAAGCAGTCATGTGGGAGTGGCCACCATCGTCATGTGGTTGGCATGGGAAGCTAAGAACAAGAAGTTATTCTTTATCTTCCTGCCCTTTGCTGTTCTGCTCTTCTTCGGTACTTTCTACATCCAGGCTCATTATGCCATCGATGCCATTGCCGGTCTCTTCTTCGGCACCCTCTTCTACTTCCTCCTGAAGTGGGGATATAATCTTATTCGATAATTGTTTAGAATCCGCTAGGGAATCCACCGCTTGGGAAGCCTCCGCCAGGGAAGCTGCCGAAGGGGAATTGCATCTTTTTCTCAACGAGCGGCTGGATGCGGGGTTGCCAGTCGGTGTCGAAACGGGCAATGTTGCGGTCGAGGAAGGCGAGACGGTCGGCAAGCCACTGCTTGAGAATCTGGATTTCCTCTTCATAACTGCTGACACGATAGGCTGCAAACATTCCTGTCATATCAAACTGGAAATCTCCCATCTGTGGGAAACCCTGTCCCATTTGAGGAAAACCTTCTCCCATTGAAGGCATCTCACCCATTGGAGGAAATGCTCCCATCTGAGGAAAACCGCCTTGAGGCATCTCACCCATTGGGGGGAAACCACCGCCAAAAGGAAAACCACCCATCTGCGGCTGCTGCGCCAGCTGCTGCTTGCGCTCTTCGCTGACTAACAATTCAGGATAAGTCTCGAAATGATGGTCCTTGGCCTTGCTGAGGAGCTTGGCCTGGCTATCAATAAAGGCATTGATGGCTTTGGTGCTGAGCACATTCTTACGTAACTGTTGATAGCGGGTCTTCACCGCCTTACGGAAGGCGGGGTCTTGCAACAGTCGTTGCCACATGGCTGGCGTTGGGTTGTTGCTGGCACCTTCGAAGCACCAGGCCTCAAGGTTGTTGGCATTGGCAAAGTTGCAGTTGCCGTAAGCCAGATTGTAATCCCAAACGGGTCCTGCCACGAGTTTGCCGCCAGTACCATCCTCATGTAGTTTCTCCTTATAAAAATAGGCGCTACGCTTATAACCATCGGCATTGAGACTCAACTCTGTGTGGATGAAATAATCGACAAACGAGGGTACGTCGATATAGTGGGCATAGCCCTTCTGAGGGTCGGCAAAATAGTCGGATTGTATGACCTGTTCCACGGTGTCTATATAGTTCTGTATATAGGCAAACTGCTCTGGCTGCAGGTTTTTCTTCTTGGGATAGATGCACGACCAGATGACCTCGCTGGACATGTTGCCCTCGCCAATGCCGGGCACCTTCGAGGTGAAGGTGGCATCATCGTCGTTGAAGGTGTCGATGCGCAACAGATAACCACCCGTCAGTTCACGTCCGCTGGTGTCGCCCTTTTTCAGTTTGCTGATATCCACACGGTCCTTACCCTTCTTGATGGCTTCCGAGAGGATATAGATGCCACGATACTCTCCATCCACCGTAACCTCGCACATCACCGTTCTGGGTCCCCAATGGCCCATATCACGCCACAGCTTGAAAGCCAGTGGGTCGCGCATCATGGAGACATCGGTATAGGGGGCCAGTAACACCCACTTGCTGTGGGCAGGCATTCCTAAGAGACTCACGTCGAGGTCTTTGCCGTCGGCATCGCGTGTCTCAATGGTGTATTTCTTCTGGTTGAAACCCAGTGAGCTGTTGCCACGCAGCTTGATACCGATAGGACCGTCGTAGCCCTCGGTCTTCATGTGAGCTGCCACCTTCTCTTGTGCATTCAGTGGGGTAGAGGTGGTGATGGCGATGGTGGGCAGACTCTTCTGAGCCTGTGTGCTGATGGTGAAAGCCATCATGCAAACGATGGCGATGAGGAGTATCGTTGTCTTTTTCATCTTTTAAAAAATGGCCTCCCATGCCTCGTACGTAACGAGAGATGAGAGGCCTGGAATATTGAGGTAAATGATTGAATTATCTTCTGGGAGCAGCACCAGCAGCAGGTCTGGCACCAGGAGCACCGAAGCCGCCACCGAAGCCGAAGCCACCCTGTCCTTGAGGAGCAATCTCGGGCTCGCCATAGACAGAAGCCTCAGCGTCCTTGTCGTTCAACTTGAACACCATGAACTTAGGATTCTGCTCTGTGCAGGGCTTCCAGTCGCCACCCTTCGGACCATTAGGATCGCTATACTTGGCGAAGTTGGTCCAAGCGGTGAGCATCTTTTCACTCAGATCCCAGTCGCCCTTGGTCCAAGGACGCCAGCAATGCTTAAGACTCTTGAATACGAACCAGAGGTCAGAAGAGTGGAAAGCACCCTTCAGACGCTGGGTGACCTCAGGATGAGAACCGTCATCGGGCAGAGGACGAGCAAACTCGTAAGCCCAAGCCTTACCACCCTTCTCAGCGCGAACCTTACAGAACTCGGCAATGTTGGGAGCCATATTACCCATATCGTTGAGGGTGAAGCCAATCATATAAGGAACGTCAGCCAGGGTGCCCTCGCGAGTAGCATCGTCGAAGCTCTTCACGCTGACATAGCCATCAATCATCGGCATAAAGCCCATGCCCATACGCATCATACCCATCATGCCACCGCCTTGCTGGGCAGGGCTAGTAACCTGCTGATAGATAGTAGGCAGAGCGAAGACGGTCTCGGTAGATGCCTGACGCATCTTCTGCAAGTCGGTCATGCCTGCCCAGTCGAACATCTTCTTTGCATTGTTAGCAGCATCCTCGATAGAGCCACCGCTATAGCGGCCACCCATCATACCACCACCATTGGGATTGGGGATGCTGAGGCCCTGGGCACTCATGATGACAGCCTTGTGGAACAAACCGCGAGCCAGAGGAGACTCACATAGCGTACGAACGCTGCCACCACCGGCACTCTGTCCGAAGATAGTTACGTTATTGGGGTCGCCACCAAACTGGGCGATATTCTTCTTAATCCATTTCAGGGCCTCAATCTGGTCGAGGATACCATAGTTGCCTGATACCTTGTTGGGGCTCTCCTCAGCCAAAGCAGGATGACAGAGGAATCCGAAAATGCCAAGACGGTAGTTGATGGATACGAGCACCACATCCTTGGCACCCCACTCCTGACCGTCGAACTCAGGCTCTGAGCCAAAGCCCTCACGATAACCACCACCATGAATCCACAAAGCTACAGGTAACTTCTTGTTAACCTGACCAGGAGCCTTAGTCCACACGTTCAGATACAGACAGTCCTCACTGAAGGCTGCCTCCTTGCCATAGCCCCACTCGGTGTAGTAACCGCCAGTATACTGGATGGCCTGATAGCTGGGGCGACCAAAGGTGTCGCAAATCTTCACACCCTTCCAGGGCACTACGGGCTGTGGGGCCTTCCAACGGTTCTCACGGATAGGAGGAGCAGCATAGGGAATGCCACGATAAACAAACACGTCAGAATGATCGTCAGCCACGACGCCCTTTACCTGACCACCTTCGATTGTTAACACAGGATTTTCTGCAGCATGTGCAGTTACTGCCATCAAGAACAGCAGAGGCAAAAACAGTTTTTTCATAATTGGTTATTGTTTAACAAGTGTACAGTTGTTACGGTTTTTATTTATTTCAACTACTTAGACTCCTAAACTTGCAAATGGTTTAAAAACTATTTATTTCTTTTGTGGTTCTATCCTTTTTTCGTACCTTTGCACCATGAAATTAAACGACTTTGAAATCATGGCTCCTGTGGGGAGCCGCGACTCGCTGGCAGCAGCGCTGAAGGCAGGTGCCGACTCCGTGTATTTCGGCGTGGAGCAACTGAACATGCGGTCGCACTCAGCCAATCACTTTACGATTGATGACCTGCGCGAGATAGCAGCCACCTGTAACGAGGCTGGCGTCAAGACCTATCTCACCGTTAATACCATAATATATGGTGAGGATATCGAGACGATGCACCAGATTGTGGATGCTGCCGTCGAGGCAAAGATATCGGCTGTCATTGCTTGTGACATTGCCGTGATGACCTACTGCCGCAAGGTGGGTATGGAGGTGCACCTCTCTACCCAGTTGAATATCTCGAATGTCGAGGCTCTGAAGTTCTACGCCCAGTTTGCCGATGTGGTGGTGCTGGCCCGTGAGCTGAAGATGGAGCAGGTGGCTGACATCTATCGTCAGATAGAGGAGCAGCATATCTGCGGCCCTAGCGGCGAGCAGGTGCGCATTGAGATGTTCTGTCATGGTGCCCTCTGTATGGCTGTTAGCGGCAAGTGTTACATGAGTCTTGATAACACAGGACGCTCTGCCAATCGTGGTGCCTGCATGCAGATCTGTCGTCGTTCGTATATTGTTACAGACCGCGAGACGGGTACAGAACTCGAGATTGATAACAAGTATATCATGTCGCCCAAAGACCTGAAGACCATCCGCTTCATCGATAAAATGATGAAGGCCGGCGTACGAGTTTTCAAGATTGAAGGACGTGCCCGTGGTCCTGAATATGTGCTCACCGTGGTGCAATGTTATAAGGAAGCCATCCAAAGCGTGCTCGACGGCACCTTTACAGAGGAGAAAAAGGATGCTTGGGACGAACGACTGGCTACAGTATTTAATCGTGGTTTCTGGGATGGCTATTACCTGGGTCAGACGTTGGGCGAATGGAACTCGAACTATGGCTCGAACGCTACGGAGCGTAAGCAGTATATCGGCAAGGGTGTTAAGTACTTCTCGAAACTCGGCGTGGCAGAATTTGCTGTCGAGGCAGGAACCTTCAGCGTGGGCGACAAGATGCTTATCACCGGTCCCACCACAGGTGCCCTCTATGTCACAGTCGATGAGATTCACGACGATGTGCAAGCCGTAGAGACCGCCCAGCAGGGCACCCGTGTCAGCATCAAGGTGCCAGAGAAGGTGCGCCCCAGCGACAAGCTGTTTAAGATAATTAAGGAATAAAAGTCGGTAAATCGAAATGTCGTAATATCGATATATCGAAAAAACGTGATAACGAAAAAAACGAGATAAAATGACAATCAACGAGAGACAAGACGAGATTATTGAGGAGTTCTCGGACTTTGATGACTGGATGGACCGCTACCAGTTACTGATAGACTTAGGTAATGAGCAGGAACCCCTTGACGAGAAATACAAGACAGAGCAGAACCTGATTGACGGTTGTCAGAGTAGGGTGTGGCTGGTGGCCGACTATGCTGACGGTAAGATTCATTTCCAGGCCGAGAGTGATGCCTTGATTGTGAAGGGCATCGTGACCTTGCTCATTCGCGTGTTGAATGACTCGACACCCCAGGAGATTCTGGATGCCGACCTCTATTTCATTGATAAGATAGGATTGAAGGAACATCTTTCGCCTACCCGCAGCAATGGCTTGCTGGCAATGGTAAAGCAGATGCGAATGTATGCGCTGGCCTTCCAGACGAAGGGTTAATCATCTTCCTCTTCTTCTGGCTCACACCCTTCATCGTAGGCATTGATGCTCTGCAGGTAGAAATCGCGAAAATCCTGCCAGTGATAAAACGGGGCAACGTCTGTCTTTAGAGGCAGCGTGGCCTCGTTTTCGTTGAGTAGCACCTTAACCAGGATATCCTGATCGTGACAGCCGTTTCTATAGAACACTAGCTGCAGGTTGGCTGCCATAGGAATAATCTTATAGTCGGCCCATCCGCTGTGTTCCATCTTGTCAAGATCTGGTGTCTGAAGGTCATATCCGTTGATACCCATCAGACATACTAATGGTAGCAGGGCTGTGTCGTGACCAAATCGCAGGGTAGCACTAGGGTGGTCTAATTTCAGACAGCTGTCAGCCTGCTCTATGATGTTACGAAGCAGGAAACGCTGGGCAAAAGGCATCTTGCCGCCATTGGTAGGAGCAAAGCCAAAGCCTAAGTACCAGAACACATTATCCTTGCGCCAGTTTTCATAAAGTTCTTCATCCGTAAACAGGTCATAGAGCGTCATCTTTTTTCTAAGGTCCATATCCTGTAATACGGAGGCCAGTCGGAAGAGATAGCTGTTAAGTTTCTTGCCATCCACATGCTGGTTCATATAGGCTGTGTCAGCATAAAGCTGACCTATGACGCGCTCCCAGGGCGAGTGGGCATCAACAAAAGCATTGTATAGTCCCACATTTTTCTCGTCAAGTGATTGGGTTGACAGCAGTTTGTCGTTGTGTCTTAAATAATCCATGTCGTGCTGACTGGCATCGAGTTTGATAGTCAGCTTCGGATTCATAGCCTGCAATTTCAACAGGAGGTTGGCCATCGAGAGAATGCTACGGATGGATGTGGTACTCTTGGCTTCAATGGTAACATTACCCTCGAACACCTGAGGGAATCGGCGCATCATACGCTCAGCTATCTCCTGCTGTTGGGTAGCTCCCAAAGAGGTCAACTCGCCAGCACGAAGGTGTGCCTCCTGCTCCATTCTAATGACACGCTGCAGCACATCCTTGCCCAGTGGGGTGAGTGCATGTTCCTCGTCGCTTTCCTTCAAGGTCTTGATGACATACTCAAAGTCGTCGGTTTTGGTCGGATAGCGTGAACCGTGACGACCAAAATGACTGATATAAAACGGTTTCTTGCCCTTAGGGGCTGACGTCTGTTTATGAGTCGACGGACCAGGATAGGCCAAGAACGACCCTCCTGACAGTCGAAGATTTTTCTGAATGTCCTTTCGCGGATTTTGGGCCGTGATACAAAGTATCATCCCCAAAGCGCAAAGTATCATAAACAGCTTTTTCATGTCATTTTTTACAATAAGTGACCGCAAAGATACAAAAAAGATTGTTAATGAGATGAAGATTTCAGATTTTTTTGTAATTTTGCGGCATAATTCATGAATTTATGGCAAAGAACACAGTATGGCACGATGACGATTGGCTGCTGTTGATGCAGAAATACCTTCAGAAGCCGGTAGGCGTAAAGCCGCTTTACAGTCGTCCGATGGTAGAACTGAGCTTGGAGCTGCACATAGCCCCCCAGGTGCTACAGTCTAAGATGCAACAGATTGCCCGGCTGGACACACCACGTATAGAACGTATCTGGAATACCTATAGCCAGAATCCGCGTCGCTTGGCAAGGGCTGTACGTCTGTGGCGAGAGATGAAGGGCTTTGGCTTTGCAGACAACTTCTATGATGGTGTAGAGGTGCAGGAAACCTTTGAGAAGGACTTCCGTCCGCTACCCGAGAATCCGCTTTACACCCCTGTCATGCTTATCCTTATTCTTGACCTTTTCTTCCGCCTGACACCAGCTACGATGGTGGCAGAGACACCAGAGGTGCAGGAGTTGGCACGACTGTTGAAGTTGAAGCCTACCGATGTGACGCTGGTGCTGAATGTCTTCCAGCGCTGTGACCCCTACCTGAATCGTGATAATCAGATTACTTCTGAATTGCTGGTTCCTTGTAAGCAAGTGTGGCAACGCTATGGCACTATTGCCACTGAGCAGTTGGCAGCGTATGCTGAAGAACTGAAGGAATACTATAAAAGCTAATGGCACAGAGTCAAGGTCAGATACAGGAACAAAAGCTGGAACAGAAACTGCAGCAGAGCATTTCACAGCAGCAGCTGTTACAGTCCCAACTGGTGGAGCTCCCCCTCCAGCAGTTGGCTGAGCGTATCGAGACCGAGATGCATGATAACCCTGCGCTGGAGACCACTTCTGATGACCCTGAGTTTATGGAATATCCTGAATTCAACGATGATTCAGAGACTTCTGACGACTATGATATTCAGCGAGAACGTGAAGAGCGTAGTGATGCGTTGGATGCCGCTCTTGAGAATATTGGACGAGATGATGAAGACTTGCCAGTATATCAAGGTGGGCGTCCTGCCTACGAAGAGCATGAGGATATGGTGCTGGGTGAGTCGCAGTCGTTCTATGACCAGTTGCTTGAGCAGGTGGGCGAGCTGGAGCTCTCTGACCAAGACCGTTATGTGATGGAATACCTCATCCGCTCACTTGATGACGACGGTCTGTTGCGTGCCTCCATCGAGGGCATCTCCGACGAGTTGGCTATCTACCATAATATTGACCTCACCAAGGAACAGATTGAAGCGGTGCTCCACAAACTGCAACAGCTGGACCCCCCAGGCATTGGTGCCCGTTCGTTGCAGGAATGTTTACTTTTACAGGTAGACCGTAAGGAAAAATCATCGCTGACGAATCTGATGAAGCGTGTGCTGACCGACTATTTCGATGCCTTCACCAAGAAGCATTGGGACAAGATACAACGAGCCTTGGCACTTGATGACCTGCAGACCGATGAGCTGCTGCACGAACTGCGTCGCCTGAACCCCAAGCCAGGTGCAGCGATGGGTGAGACGATTGGTCGCTCGATGCAGCAGATTACGCCTGATTTTATCGTTGATACGCAGGATGACGGCACAGTGACCTTCACGCTCAATAGTGGCGACCTGCCGCAGTTGCAGGTGTCGCAGTCGTTTGCCGATCTACTCAAGGACTATCAGAACAATAAGGAAGGACTGACCCGTCAGATGAAGGAGGCCCTGCTCTATACCAAACAAAAGGTGGATGCCGCCCAGAGCTTTATCGATGCCGTGCAGATGCGTCGTCGTACGCTGACACTTACCATGAAGGCCATCATCCGTCTGCAGCATAAGTTCTTTGAGGAGGGCGACGAGTCGCTGTTGCGTCCTATGATTCTAAAAGATGTGGCTGAGAAGACGGGGTTGGACCTCAGTACCATCTCACGAGTGTCGAACTCAAAATATGTGCAGACCCGCTGGGGTATGTTCCCCCTGAAGTTCTTCTTCAGCGACGGCTACGTCACTGAGAGTGGTGAGGAGCTCTCCACCCGTGAGATCAAGGCAGCTCTGCGCGATATCGTTGAAGCCGAGGACAAGCGCAAGCCGATGAGTGATGAGGCGCTGTGCGATGCCCTCAAACAGAAAGGATACCCCATAGCCCGACGTACGGTGGCAAAATACCGCGAACAGCTTGGCATACCTATAGCAAGAATGAGAAAGTAAGAAGTGATAAGAGAAAAGTGACAAGAGAAAAAGGATTTATCTATGGTGCGCGTGTTGTCAGTCTGATTTTCACGCCGTTCTATCTGCCTCTGGTAGGTCTGATAGCCCTGTTCACGTTCAGCTATCTGAACTTGCTTCCGATAGAATATCGGCTGTTGGTCGTCGCGATGGTCTATTTCTTCACCATCCTCCTGCCCACATTCCTCATCCATCTCTATCGCCGTCTGCAGGGCTGGTCGTTGTTGGAGTTAGGACAGAAGCGTCGTCGTATTGTTCCTTATGGCATTAGTATCTTCTGTTATGCTATGTGTCTGTGGGTGCTGCAGTCACTCCATATTTACCATTTCGTGTCGAGTATTGTCTTTGGTGCCCTCGTGGTTCAGATTGTCTGTGCTATCATTAATATGTGGTGGAAGATATCCACACATACGGCAGCTATTGGCGGTGTGGCAGGCGCCCTGTTTGTCTTTGCCGACATCTTCGGGTTCAATCCTGTGTGGTGGTTCTGTCTGGTGTTCTTCCTGGCAGGCTTGCTTGGCTCGGCACGCATGTATCTGCGTCAGCACACCCTTCCACAAGTAGTGGCGGGCTTTGGCATCGGACTTGTCTGTGCTGTGTTTGGCATCATCTTTTATTAAGGAGAAAAGTAAAAAGTAAAGAAACAAGATATGAAACCAATCGTTAGTATTATCATGGGCAGCACTTCTGACCTGCCCGTTATGGAGAAAGCCTGCAAGTTGCTCGACGAGATGCAGGTACCGTTTGAAGTCAACGCCCTCTCTGCCCATCGCACCCCCGATGCCGTTGAGGAGTTCGCACGTACTGCCAAGGATCGTGGCTTGAAGGTGATTATTGCTGGTGCCGGTATGGCGGCAGCCCTGCCTGGCGTCATTGCCGCTTCTACCACATTGCCCGTTATCGGCGTACCCATCAAGGGCATGCTCGATGGTCTCGACGCCATGCTTTCTATCATCCAGATGCCTCCAGGCATCCCTGTGGCTACAGTAGGTGTTAACGGTGCTCAGAATGCTGCCATCCTCGCTGTCGAGATGCTGGCCCTGAGCGATGAGGCTTTGGCTCAGCGCCTGAGCGACTATAAGAGTGGCCTGAAGGCAAAGATTGAGAAAGCCAACAAGGACTTAGCAGAGGTGAAGTATGAGTACAAGACGAACTAGTAGTGTGGCCCATGTGGGCAATATTGCCATTGGTGGCGACAACCCCATCCGCATCCAGTCGATGGCTACTACCGATACCAACGATACTGAGGG
>Ga0310786_10000762_pt1 | contig 51610 bp, 35 predicted proteins | sample AusTroGonzalo_MG_FD_203881 | JGI IMG/M metagenome (GOLD analysis project Ga0310786, IMG submission 203881) | Bovine rumen microbial communities from tropical cattle in Woodstock, Queensland, Australia - Gonzalo_03 (v2) (version 2) | ecosystem: Host-associated > Mammals > Digestive system >...
AGAACACCTGCCTCCAGATCTGCGCCTCCAGCCCGCAGTACGTCAACTCCTCCGAAGTCCCGGCCGAAGCGATCGCCCACGAAAAGGAAATCGCCACCGCCCAGCTCAAGGAGAGCGGCAAGCCCGAAAACATCATCGAGAAGATCGTCGCCGGCAAGATCAACAGCTGGTACGGCGAAATCTGCCTCGTCAACCAGCCCTGGATCCTTGACAACAAGACCACCTTCGGAAAGCTCTTCCCGAAGGCCACCGTCAAGCGTTTCGCCCGCTGGGCCGTCGGTCAGTAAACCCTGCCGACCGTTTCTCTGAAACTCCGAACCCGTTCCGGTTTTCGCCGGAGCGGGTTTTTTCGCGGATGCGTCCGGCATGCGTCCGGCTTTGTGACGCATGCGACTGAAATAATCGGAAAAATGCGGAAGAGCAGATTGAAAATCAGGAAAAAACAGTGTATATTATATACTCACATCGTTTTATGAACGCCCTGCCGCATGCCGCGCGGGACGTCCCCGACCCGTTACCGACTTGAACATTCAGATAACCAATCACGAAGGCAAGACCATCATGTCCAATCCCAGCTGGAAAGAACAACTCACGCTCAACATCACCGACACCGACGTCTGTGGCCGCGACGCGCAATTCGTGCTCTCCGCGGAAGGTTCCTCCGACCTCTTCCTGAACGCCGCCAGAAGCGTTGCCCGCAAGGCCCAGATCCCCGGTTTCCGCGTCGGCAAGGCCCCGATCTCCATGGTGAAGGCCCGCTATAAAGGCTACGTCGACGAAGAGGCCGGCCGCCTGCTCCAGATCGCCGCGTTCGACCTGCTTTCCAAGAAGGCCGAGGAACTCGACATCATTTCCTACAGCAAGCTTCAGCCCGAAGGCACGCTGGAGGAAGGCAAGGAATTCACCCTGAAGTGCGATTTCGAGATCGCGCCCGAATTCGAGCTCCCGGACTACAAGGACCTCGGCGAGGCCGTCGAAGGCGAGGACGTCGCCAAGATCGAGGAAGACCTCATTGAGCGCGCCAAGGCTCAGTACAGCAGCTTCGTGCCCATCACCGATGCCGCGAAAGAAGGCGACATGCTCCACGTTTCCTACGAGAGCGATTTCGTGCTTCCCGACGACGCGTCTGATTCCCTGAAGCGCGCGGTCAAGACAGACTCCGCATGGGTTTACCTGATCGGTCAGGAAATGATCCCCGGCGTGAATGCCGCGCTCACCGGCGCCAAGATCGGCGACGAATGCACGTTCACCGCGGATTTCCCCGCCGACTGGCGCGAGGAAGGTCTCCGCGGCCAGAAGGTCACCTACAAGATGAAAATCCATGACGGCCAGCGCCGCGAGCCCATCGAGGACATGGCGAAGCTTGCCGAAAAGATGGAATTCAAGTCCGCTGAGGATCTCACCAAGTTCTATCATGACCTCGCGACCCGCCAGGCCGAGATCATGAGCCGTTCCAAGACCATGGAATCCATTCAGGCCGCCATCCTCGAGAAGGCGCCGCAGTTCGATCTGCCGAAGAAGTCGCTCGACACCGCGACCGACAACGAGTTCAAGATGCTCGAGTACGCCGTCGGACAGGACAAGGAAGCCCTCGACAAGTTCAATGCCGAGAAGGATCAGCACATGGAGGAGGCGAAGAAGAAAGCCACCGAGCAGCTCCGCAAGAACTTCATCATGCGCAAGATCGCCAGGCTCGAAGATGTCAAGCTCTCCGAACAGGAAGTCGCGCAGGCCATCCAGAACATGGCGCAGCAGACCCGCATGGAGCCCGCCCGCCTCGCCGAGATCCTCCAGCGCACCGGCCGCCTCAACGAGCTTGAGATCGAGCTCCTCGTCGAGAAGACGCTCGGCGTGCTCGCGGAACGCCGCATCAAGGCTGCCGCGAAGTAAAAAACATTTGAACGCCGGAGAAGTGCGGACTTCTCCCGGCGCGTCCCATAAAGTCTGGCCGTTCCGCCAGCAGAATGACCGGCCTTTGCGCGTCGAAAGAAGCACGAAGGCCGTGCATTTTTGAGAGCCCCGACAAATCAACGTGAAACAAGGAGATGACAACATGAAACCGACCAGAAACGGCATGCTCGTGCCCATCGTCGTGGAACAGACCGGCAACGGCGAGCGCTCGTATGATATTTATTCCCGCCTGCTCCGTGACCGCATCATCCTGCTGGGCGATCCCATCGACGACACCGTGGCGAACCTGATCGTGGCGGAACTCCTCTTTCTGAAGAGCGAAGACCCCAAGAAGGACATTTCCCTGTATATCAACTCGCCCGGCGGCGTGGTGACCGCGGGACTCGCCATTTACGATACCATCCAGTCGCTTCCGTGCGACGTCTGCACGTTCTGCATGGGACAGGCAGCGTCCATGGCCGCCGTGCTGCTTTCCGCCGGAACGCAGGGCAAGCGCTACGCCCTGCCGTCCTCGCGCATCATGATCCATCAGGTCCTCGGCGGCGCCGAAGGCCAGGCCACCGACATCGAGATCCACACGAAGGAGATCCTCCGCACCAAGGCAGCGCTGAACTCCATCCTGGCGAAGCATTCCGGCCAGACCCTGAAGAAGATCGAACGCGACACCGAGCGCGACTATTTCATGTCCGCGGAGGAAGCCGTGGCCTATGGGCTCGTGGACCATGTCCTTCCACCCCGCGCGGACGTCGCCGCCCTCAAGATCAAGGGGAGCTGATTCATGAAGAAGTCGAACCGCTGTTCCTTCTGCGGCCGCGAGGAAGAAGATTTGAAGGGCGGTCTCCTGACCGGCCCGAGCGGCGCGACCATCTGCCGCAACTGCGTGTCCATCTGCGACACCCTCTTCGCCCGCAACGGTTTCCCCGGCGTGAACTCAAGATCCGCCGCGGCTGTTGACGATGAACCGGAAGGATCCTCCGACCGGCAGGGCGGCCGTCTGCCTTTCGTGGACTCGCTGAGCGTGCCGACACCCGCGGACATCAAGGCCGAGCTCGACCGTTACGTGATCGGTCAGGAACAGGCGAAGAAGATCCTGTCCGTGGCCGTTCACAACCACTACAACCGCCTGAAATCGAAAAACCTGTATGATTCGTCCGACGTCGACCTCGACAAGAGCAATGTCCTGCTCATCGGCCCGACCGGCAGCGGCAAGACGCTTATCGCCCGCACTCTCGCGCGGATGCTCGATGTACCGTTCTGCATCACCGACGCCACTACGCTGACCGAGGCCGGCTACGTCGGCGAAGACGTGGAAAACATCATCCTGCGTCTCGTCCAGGCTGCGGACTACGATGTCGAACGCGCCCAGATCGGCATCATTTACGTCGACGAGATCGACAAGATCGCGAAGAAGAGCCAGAACGTCTCCATCACCCGCGACGTTTCCGGCGAAGGCGTCCAGCAGGCGCTCCTGAAAATCCTTGAGGGCACGATTTCGAACGTGCCCCCTAAGGGCGGCCGCAAGCACCCGCAGCAGGAATACCTTCATGTCGATACCTCGAACATCCTCTTCATCTGCGGCGGCGCGTTCGTCGGCCTGGATAAGATCGTCCAGCGCCGCGTGGGACGCCATGTGCTCGGTTTCACGCAGGGCACGGAGAACGCCAGCGAGGAGGACAGGCGCACCGAAGAGGAAAACAAGATCCTGCTGGAGTCGCCGCTTTCTGCGGTCGAGCCGGAGGATTTCGTCCATTACGGCATGATCCCGGAGTTCATGGGCCGCATGCCGGTGACCGCCGCGCTTACCCCGCTCGACGAAGAGGCGCTGAAACGGATCCTGGTGGAGCCGAAGAATTCAATCGTCCGCCAGTATACCGCGCTCATGGAAATGGAAGGCGTGAAGCTGTCCTTCACCGACGACGCGATCGCCGCGCTCGCGAAGAAAGCCTATGAAAAAGGAACCGGCGCACGCGGCCTGCGTTCCATCATGGAGAGCATCATGCTGGACGTGATGTACGATGTGCCGTCCCGCCAGGACGTCGCGGAATGCGTCATCACGAAGGACGCCGTGGAAGGTCGTGGCGCGACAATCGTCACGAAGAAGAAATGACCTTACCGCGCGCGTCCGCATCACCCGAACAACGAAACAAAGAAACAAATTCAAGATACGAAAGGCAAAACACGATGGAACAATTTCAGCAGAACGTCAAAGCCGTGCTGGCCCGCCTGAGCGAAATCCGGATCGTCCCGGTCCTGGTCCTCGAAAACCTGGAGGACGGCCTCAAGATGTGCTCCGTTCTTCAGGAAAAGAACCTGCCTGCGGCCGAGATTACATTCCGGACAGAGGCGGCTGAAAGCGTGATCCGCGCGGCTGCGAAGGAGTTCCCCGGCCTCTACCTCGGCGCGGGTACCGTGCTGAACGTGCGCGACCTGCACCGCGCGTTCGATGCCGGTGCGAAGTTCGCCGTGGCGCCCGGCTTCAATCCGACCGTGGTGAAGGAAGCCGTGAAATGCGGATTTCCGTTCGCGCCCGGCGTCTGCACTCCGTCCGAGGCGGAACAGGCCATGGAGCTGGGCTGCACGTTCCTGAAGTATTTCCCGGCCGAGGCCGCGGGCGGCGTGAAGTTCCTGAAGTCCCTGATCGCTCCGTACAAGCACCTCGGCATCCGCTTCATGCCCACCGGCGGCGTCACGAGCGCGAATGCGGCCGAGTACCTCTCGGTCCCCGAGATTGCGGCGGTCGGTGGCACCTGGCTTGGCAAGACTGCCGATATGCGCGCCGGCAACTGGGACTCCATTGGGCAGGCCGTGTCCGACGCCGTGGCACTCGTGCGCAGCCTGGCGTAAGCCTTTTGGAGACGAAGCATGACCATTGACGAAATCAAGGCCCGCGGCGCGGATTTGACCGAACGCCTGTCGAAGCTGTCGAACTATCTGCACGTCGAGGAGACGCTGGCGCAGATTGCCGAGATCGAAAAGACCATGGCGCAGAACGATTTCTGGGACGACAAGGAAAAGGCCCAGGCCACCGTGCAGAAACTTTCCTCCTGCAAGAATATCGTGGAGCCCTTCAATAAGCTCAAACGCGAGGCTGACGACTTCCTCGCCATCGCCGAGCTGGCCGAGGAGGACCCGTCATTCCTCGAAGAGTCCGACGACGCCTGGACAAAGCTCGAAGCAGGGCTTTCCAAGCTCGAAATCGTGAGCTTCCTCTCCGGCAAGTTCGACCGCTGCAACAGCTTCGTGTACATCCACGCGGGCGCGGGCGGCACCGAATCCTGCGACTGGGCCAGCATCCTGCTCCGCATGTACCGCCGCTGGTTCGAACGCCGCGGATTCCAGGACGAGATCATCGACATGCAGCCCGGCGACGAGGCAGGCATCAAGAGCGCGGTCCTGAAGGTCACCGGCGAATTCGTCTACGGCTACATGCGAGCCGAGCGCGGCGTCCACCGCCTCGTCCGCATCTCCCCGTTCGACGCCAACGCGCGCCGCCATACGTCGTTCGCCTCCGTCGACGCTTTCCCCGAGATAGAGGACGAGATCGACATCGAAATCGACGAGAAGGACCTCCGCGTCGACACCTACCGCGCATCCGGTGCTGGCGGCCAGTACGTGAACCGTACGGACAGCGCCGTCCGCATCACCCACCTGCCGACCGGCGTGGTCGTCTCCTGTCAGGTGGAACGTTCCCAGCACAAGAACCGCGCGATGGCGATGCAGATGCTGAAAGCCCGCCTGTATGAAATTGAGGAAGAGAAACGTCGTCAGCAGGCGGCGCAGATCTCCGGCGAGAAGACCGACAACTCCTGGGGTAACCAGATCCGTTCGTACGTGCTCCAGCCGTACCAGATGGTAAAGGACCTCCGCACGGGCGTCGAGACCGGCAATACCGCAGCGGTGCTCGACGGCGACCTGGACCAGTTCGTCGAGGCGTGGCTGCGCGAGCGTCACTGATTCCCTGCCGGAACAGCTGTATTCTCATTTTCAGTCTCTGCGGATTTACGTCCGCAGGGATTTTTTCTGCGTAAAAAGCAGGATGAAAACATGTTTTGTTTGTGGATTTGATTGAAAAATCGGGAAAAAAGAGTTATATTATATAGGATAAATTTTTATCGAACATTTTTCCTCCTGGAGCATTCATGAAATATTACCTCGGGATTGATATTGGGTCCACGACGTTCAAGGCGGTCGTCATCACCGACAAAGGACGCGTGGTCCATACGACTTATCAGCGTACGAAGCCCGTCGATTCGGGCCTTCTTTCCTGCACTGGTCGATGCACCTCGTGCGGCCGTTGCAACATGGGAGCGCTGAAGAAGACCCTTGCCACATTCTTTTCCGAGGCGGGATTGAACGCCGGAAACATCACATGCGAGACGACAGCCGAGGCCGCGAAGGCGGCGCTTGACAGCGGTATTACCGCCGGGGACATCGCCTGCACTGTGGTGACCGGCAGCCAGATCGTGGAGGACACGAAACGCTTCATCCCGTACGATTTCCAGGTCAGCGAAGTCTCCGCGCACGTCGCCGGGGCGAAGCGTTACTATCCGAACGTGGACGCGATCATCGACTGCGGCGGCCAGGACAGCAAGTGCATGGTCTTCAACCACAAGATGGGCATGTGGGTCTCCATGATGTCCGGCGTGTGTGCCGCGGGGACCGGCAGCTACCTCGACAGCGTGGCGGCCAAGCTCGGCATCCCGGTCGAGGAAATGGCCGACAAGGTGAACTACGACGCGAAAACCGAGTTCAGCTCCGTCTGCGCCGTGCTCTCCGCCACGTCCATCAACAAGTTCAAGAACCGCATTCCGATGGGCGATCTGCTCGCAGGCGCATGCCGCGCCCAGGCCCGTACGATCCTGAACGGCGTCGGCCAGATGCTTATGCACCACGACCCGACCCACCCGATCCTGTTCCAGGGCGGTGTGGCCTCCAATCACGCGGTCGCGTATTTCATGAAAGAGATCACCGGGTGCGAGATTATCATCCCCGAGTTCCACAATGTCATGGGCGCGCTTGGTGCGGCCGTTCTCGCGCTGGAATACAGCAAGCTGCGCGGCAAGCTCGATCCCGACCCCGTGCAGTACGAGCCGACGCGCCAGAAATCCGTCGCCATGCGCGTGGCCAGCAACAAACGTTCCTTCCTGTTCGGCGGAAAGGAAGAGGGACGGCCGACCGTCTGGCGCAACCTCTTCTTCCCGACCGAGATCCTGAACGCCTTCGGTGCGCGTACCCTGACGCTTGAGACCTATGCCGCGCTTTTCGGACGCAGCACCAAGCGCGTGAAGGCTGCACTCGACACGGCAGCCCGCAAGGGCTTCGACCAGCAGACCTGTACCTTCCTGCGGGTGCTGGAAGGCCTCCCGCTGAATGCGCCCGATTTCGCTGTTTCCACCAGCCAGCCGTGCCAGCAGGGCGAGCGCATTTTCGCCGACCTGGCGCGGACGTACGGCTTCGAAGACCGCTTCTTCTCGCTCCATACCCCGATCAACCTCGCGAACACCAATGCAATCGGGCAGATCGCCGACGGTCTCCGCCAGTCTGTCGAGCAGATGGAGAAGGCGTTCGGCTACAAGCTCGATCCGGCGCGTCTTGAGGAGGCATGCGAGCTCTCCAATCTCGCCGCTGACTATTCTCGGAAATGCAACGAGCTCCGCTGGACCTCGCCCCCGCTGATCCGCGGTTCCGAGGCGGTCTACAACGCCGTCATCTTCAGCCAGCTCTGGGGTACGCAGAAACTCGTCGACATTCAGAAAGCCTATTACGAGGAACTGCTCCAGAAGAAGGAATGGGCGGAGAAGCGCTATTCCATCGACGATACGCACCGTCTGCTCTGGCTTCATCTGCCCCCGTTCTACGACTCCAAACACCTCGATTACATCGAGACTGTCTGCAACGCCCCCATCGTGTTCGAAGAGACCAATTTCGTCGGCTGGGGTCCGCTTGACCCGAAGCATCCGTACGAATCGCTTGCCCGGAAGCTCCTTACGACCGGATTCCTGGACCCGAAGCTCCGCGTGAAATACGTGAAGGACATCTCCGCAAGGGCCAAGTTCACCGGCTGCATCCTGTACACGCACGGGTTCGGACGGTGCAGTCTGGCCGACCGCCCGTTCACGAAGCTCCTGCGCGAAGAACTCGAGGAGATCGGTCTGCCGATGCTGGCCCTGGAGGGCGACTGCATGGACGCGTCCATCGATCCGTGCTCCACCACGACCAAGATCGCGTCGTTCGTCGAATCGCTGAACCTGAAGAAATACGGCAACCTCTTCGGCCGTATGAAGCACGCCTGAGTCCAGCGACGCCGGACGTCCGGTCGCGTTCCGCCTGATCTGCGCATCCTGCCGGGGTGCGCGGCGGAAATGCGGATGCCCGGGCGCTTTTTTTGAAAAAAATGCACAAGGCGGTTTGTTATTTCCGGTTCGTGCAGTATATTGTATCATCAATCTTTAAAACTGTGAACGGATTTTCTGCCGATGACAACTCTTTCCAAAGATGAACTTTACCCGCTGCTGTTCGAGCCGATGTACCGCCGGACCCTGTGGGGCGGCGGCAAGCTGGCGGGCGTGCTGAACCGCGAACTGCCTCCGGAGAAAGGACCCTTTGGCGAGGCTTGGGACATCTGCGACCGTGAGGGGGCGGAGAGCACGATCGCGAACGGCCCGCTTGCGGGCATGACCCTGCACGAACTCTGTACCGCGCTCGGTCCCTCCTATCTGGTCGGCGATATGGCCCGGGAGAAACGCTTCCCGCTGCTGGTGAAGATCATCGACACGGGCGAACGTCTCCCGCTTCAGGTGAACCCGGACGAGAATGCCGCGCGGCAGCTCGGCAACGGTGCGGAGCCGAAGACGAAAATGTGGTACGTTCTGGACGCCGATCCGGGATCGAAGATCATGGTCGGCATCCGTCCGAACGCCACGCGCCACCGTTTCCTGGAGCTTCTGTCCGCCCCTGACGTGGAAAGCGTGCTCCAGACGTTCGATTCCGTGCCCGGTGACGCCTATTTCGTCAATGCCGGACGCGTCCACAGCATCGACGCGGGAAATCTGGTCCTTGACATCCAGCAGAACAGCAACACCGATTACCTGCTGAACGACTGGGGGCACTCCGATCCCGAACAGGAACTCCATATCGAAGAGGGGCTCCGCTGCATCGATTTCATCGACCGTACCCCGGCCCGCATTACGGGCGTGAGCGACAAGGCCCCGCGCAATCGGAAGTACGCCATCATCAACCGCTGCCCGCAGTTCCATTGCGATGAGCTCCGCCTTACCGGGGACTGGCCGGATACCACGCGTTCCACCCGGAGCTTCCATCTGCTGACCGCCGTCAGCGGTCCCGTGGATGTCGATGTCCGGGGCACGGTCACGACCATTCCGCGGTGCATGACCGCACTTCTTCCCGCTGCGCTCGGGGAGTACATCATCCGCGTGAAGCCCTCCGCGCCTGTCACGCTGATCCGCACAACGCATTAATTCCCATTCATTTCACCAATCTTTCCAGACTTTCATGAAAATCCAATGCCTCTCCCGTCTGGCGGATTCGTTCCGCGCCTCGCGTTCCCTTGATTCTTCCTTCGAGATCCCGTGGGAGCCGTGTCCTGCCGGGATGAACGGCGACCTGACCGTGAACTGCTTCCGCCTCGCGAAGGCGCTGAAAAGCGCCCCGGACGCCCTGGCGGCCGAAACCGCTGAACTCCTGATGAAGGACCCTGACGTCGTTTCCGCCGAAAAGATCAAGGCGTTCGTGAACGTCACACTCAAGCCTGCCGCGCTCTTCCGCGATTCCGCCGCGGACGTGAAATCGCTCCTCGCGGACGTGCCGCTCCCGGAGGCGTCCCGGCGGAAGATCCTAATCGAGTTTTCCGCCCCGAACACGAACAAGCCCCAGCACCTCGGCCATGTGCGCAACAACTGCATCGGCATGACGCTCGCCAGCGTGATGGCGCGTGCCGGGCACGCCGTGGTCCCCGTCAACCTCATCAACGACCGCGGCATCCATATCTGCAAGTCCATGCTCGCTTACAAGCTCACGGGCAACGGCGTCACGCCGGAGCAGGCCGGAATCAAGGGCGACCATTACGTCGGAAACTTCTACGTCAAGTTCAACCAGATGCTCTCCGACGAGGTGAAGGCGCTGAAGGCCGCCCGTCCCGAGCTCGCCGACAAGTCTTCCGACGATCTCTTCCTCGAAACCGAACTCGGCCGCCAGGCCCAGGAGATGCTCCGCAAGTGGGAGGCCGGCGATCCCGAGGTCCGCGCCCTGTGGGCCACCATGAACAAATGGGTGATCGACGGGTTCAACGAGACCTACCGCCGCATGGGCGTGCATTTTGACAAGACATACTTGGAGAGTCAGACCTACCTGCTCGGCAAGGACGTTATCGCCGACGCCCTTGCGAAGGGCATCTTCGGCAAACGCGCAGACGGCGCCGTCACGGTCGATCTCGGCAAGCTCGGCGAAAAGGTCCTGCTCCGCAAGGACGGCACCAGCGTCTACATCACGCAGGACATCGGCACCACCATCCTCAAGCACGAGGAGCACAAGCCGGACACCATGGTCTGGGTCGTCGGCGATGAACAGAACCTGCATTTCCGCATGCTCTTCACCATTCTGGGCCGCCTCGGCTATGCCTGGGCGGACAGCCTCTATCATCTCTCCTACGGCATGGTCAATTTGCCGTCCGGACGCATGAAGAGCCGCGAGGGCACCGTAGTCGATGCGGATGACCTTTTCGACGAGATGCACTCGCTGGCGAAGGCCGCCGCGATGGAGCGCGTGAAGGAAGGCGAGGAAGCCCCCGCCGACCTGGAGAGCCGCAGCGAGATCATCGGCATGGGCGCATTGAAGTTCATGCTGCTCAAGTTTAATCCGAAGACCACGATCATGTTCGACCCGCAGGCGTCGCTGAAGTTCGAAGGCGACACCGGCCCGTACGTGCAGTACGTCTGCGCCCGCATCAACTCCATCGTGCGGAAATGCCAGGATGCCGGCATCGTGTTCGATCCAGCCTCGGTCGACTGGTCGCTGGCGGATTCTCCCGAGGAGAAGGCACTGGCCGTCGCCTCCCTGCGCTATGCCGACGCCGTCCGCTCCTCCGCGGACAAGATGGACTGCTCCATCCTCGTCAACTATCTGCTCGACCTCGCGAAGCTCTTCAACCGCTTCTATCGTGAAAAACAAGTGCTGAACGCGGGCGACCCCGCGGTCCGCACGATGCGCCTGGCGATTTGCTTCGCCGTGCGCGACATCCTCGCCGACGGCCTTTCCGCCCTGACGATCGGTATTCCCGACGCCATGTGATCCTGCGGGGTCCCGCCGACTGAAAGGTCCGCCATGCCGCACCAACTCTCCGTCGTGATCCCGGTCTTCAACGAGGAGAAAACCGTCGTTGCAATGCTTGACCGGGTGGCCGCGGTGCAGAGTCACGCCCTGTTGCTGGAGCTGATCATCGTGAACGACGGGTCCACGGACCGTTCGCCGGAGCTGATCCGGGACTGGATCGCCGCCCATCCCGAGGTGCATGCCGTGTGCATCGACAAGGAGAATCGCGGCAAGGGCTCCGCCGTGAAGCTCGCGGTCACAGCAACTACGGGTGAAGCCATCATCATCCAGGACGCAGACCTGGAGTACGATCCTGTCGACTTCGCCGCCTGCACCGACCCGATCTTCAACGGAGAATGCGAAGTCGTGTACGGATCCCGGGAAGAAAGCAACCGCAACCGCATCTATTCGTCGCCGTTGTTCTATCTGGGATCGCTCAGCCTGACATTCCTGATCGACATGCTGTTCAACGCGAACCTGACGGACGAGGCCACGTGCTACAAGGCGTTCCGCGGGTGTCTGCTCCGCGCTCTGATCGACGATCTGGAGGGGGATGGCTTCGAGTGGGAGACGGAGATCACGGCGAAGCTCCTGCGCCTTGGCATCCACCCCTACGAGGTCCTGGTCTCCTATTACCCGCGCAAGCCGTCCGACGGCAAGAAGATCCGCTTCCGTGACGGCCTGCTGTCGATCTGGACCGCCTACGAATGGCGCTTCCGCAGCGTGAAACGGATCCAGCAGCGCGTCGCCTCCTTGTCCGACATCGACGAGGAACATGTCCGGCACGTGAAATATGCCCAGGGGGCGTTCCTCCTGGCCATGCTGATCGGCATCTTCCGTTTCGGCGCGTTTGCCCCGTCCCGTCTCGGATATGCTGTTGCGGCCGGGGTTGTGTATCTGGCAGCCCGCCTGTACCAGCCGTGGAAGAAGGCGTTTCTCTGGAGCGTGCTGTCCACCTTGATGCTCATGTTGTTCCTGCCCGCGTCGTCGGAAGGGCTGATCCAGTCCATTCTAGGGGGCGGAAGGGAGCCGGCGATCGGCGCTCTGAACTTGGTGACATACCGCGGACTGGGACTGGATCTGCTGTTCCCGTACGCCGATCCGGCGTCGCTGGTTCTGGCAGGATTCTGCCTTCAGTTGTTTTTCTACCTCAAGTTCACCGCATGCGGATTCGTGCTATTTTTCGTGATGGCGATGTTTTTCTGCTGGGCGACCGCGCTGCTCATGCCGCTGAACATCTGGTGGATGGTCCCTGCGCTGGCCGGACTGCTGCTCCAGCGGGGGAACAAGTTCCGCGTGATGGGCGCCGTTGCCTCGGCTGTCCTGCTGCTTTGCCTGATCCCGTTCGCCGTCTGGTTCGACTGGTCGCCGTTTGTTCCTGCCGTCTGCACGAATTTGAAGAACCTGATGCTCTGGACATCCGTCCCGCTGATCCTGATCGCCGTTTTCCCCGTGCTGTCCCTGCTGAAGCAGCGCCGGATGCTCCCCTGGGTGTTGTTCCTGGGATTCCTCCCGTATTTCCTGGTCTGTCCGCCGTTCCTGTTCCCGTTCCTGGCGGCATTCCGTGCGGAGCCGTCGCGGTTCAAGCGGATGTGAGAACGCCGCGCCTCTCCACCGGCAAAGTTTTTTGCTTTAAATATAAGAAACGCGCTTGATAAGCGCAGTTCGGCGGGGTATATTATGGGAAAGCATTTTTCAGGAACCCGAAAGGAACAGCCATGATTCATCCCACCGCAATCGTATCACCCGATGCCCGGATCGGCAAAAACGTCGAGATCGGACCTTACGCTGTTATCGAAGACAACGTGACGATCGGCGACAACTGCTATATCGACGCCCATGTGAAGATCTGCCGCTATACGACCATCGGATCCGACTGCTGCATCTACATGAATGCGCTGGTCGGAGCGGAGCCGCAGGACCACCGCTTCTACCGCGGCCTAGTCTCCTATTGCGAGATCGGGCATCACACGGTCATCCGGGAATTCGTCACGATCCACCGCCCGCCGTTCGAACAGTTGAAGACGGTCGTCGGCAACTATGTGCTTCTGATGGCGTTCGTGCATGTGGCGCACGACGTGGTGATCGGCGACCATGCGACCATCGCGAACCACACGCAGCTCTCCGGGCACGTGCAGGTCGGCGACGGCGCGGTCATGAGCGGTTTCGTCCTGGTCCACCAGTTCTGCCGCATCGGCGCCCTGGCGATGATCGCTCCGACCTCCCTGATCGGGCAGGACATCCCGCCCTTCTGCATGCTCCGTGAAACGAACTTCATCTGCGGTCCGAATACGATTGGCCTGCGCCGGGCGAACTTCAATTCGGCCACGAGAATGGCCATCCGCCGTGCGATCAAGACGTTCTTCTTCGAAGGCCTGAACAGCCCGCATGCGCTGGAGCAGATCGAAAAGACCATCACAGACTGCCCCGAGGTCGAACTTTTCGTGAACTTCATCAAGCAGTCGAACCGCGGCATCATGCCCGGCAATCCGAAGTACACGGGCGTAAACGACGATGTGCGTGATGCCCTGGAATCCGGCGCCACTGCCCCGCGCAGCTGACCGTATGACCGGAAAAGCGGTTTTCCGGTCCGCATCCGCGGGCCGGAGCCTCACCTCAGAAAGCGACCGGCACATGAAAAAAACGATGAGAATGCTTATGGCCCTGGCCCTGGCGGCTTTCCTCGGCGCATGTTCCGCCGAGTCCAGTCCCGCGCAGAGGGAATTCGACGAGACCAGATATTTCCAGAAGGTCACGGCGAAGATGTCGCTGGAGCATGGCTATCTCCGCCTCGACTACACGCTTGGCGTTCCGAACCATCCGTTGCGGTTCCTGCTCAGAAACATGGATGTTACGCCCGTCTGCGTCAACGAATGGTACATGAACGAGACGGACAACATCCGCCTGTATTATGCCTTCTGCGAACCGGGGAAGTCCGGGGAAATCCCGGAAGACGCCTGGAAGCTGGCCTGGCCGGACGTGAAGCCCGGCGATCAGCTCAAGACCAGCTCGCATCCCCGCCGTTCCTCCCTCATTCTCCAGCCGAACAACAGCACCGTGATCGATGTGCCGCTGACGTTCCTGGAGCATCTCGAACCGCCCCGTCGGCAGGCGCGCTACACGATTGCCCTTTGCGCCCAGATCAGCCTGAACACACTTCAGACGAAGTCCGAAGTGTTCGAGATCTCGGTTTTCCCGCAGACCCGGGATGTCGAGATCAAGTGACGGTTCTATTCCTCGCAGCAAACGAAGGACGCGATCATGCCTGAACTGATGCAATATCCCGAGGCCGGAAGTCATCTGCAGCGTTTTTGTGGTGACACTCTGGAATTTGTGCTTACCGGTTCCGAACCGCTCAAGGGACGAGCGTTCCTCTGCACCAACGTCGGAAACGCCGCCATCCACCGCGACGAGGTCATTCTCCATGCCGAACGCAGGCTGAACCCGATCGGGCAGGACTGGAACAATATTCCGATGCAGCGCGCGGACGAATTCACATTCCGCGTGCGGCTGGCGCTGTGCGAGGTCGGTCATTTCGAGTGCAAATGCGGCATCGTGGACGAGGATGGCAATATGACGTGGGTCAGGGGCGACAACCTGCACCTGAACGTCATTTCTGCCGCTTTCTGCGCCTCGAACACCGTCTATTGCGCGTTTGTCCGCCAGTTCGGCCCGAACAAGACTCGCCCCGCGTCCGCCCTGCCGCCCGGCGTCACCGCCGAAGGAATCAAGGCGTTTGACAACGCCGGATACTCCGTGATTCCCTGCGGCGGGACGTTCCGCGACCTGATCCGCGAACTCGACCATATCATCGGCAAGCTCAAATGCCGTATCATCCATCTGCTGCCCATCAATCCCGTGCCGACCACCTACGCCCGTATGGGACGGTTCGGCAGCCCGTATGCCTCGCAGGACTTCACCGAAGTCGACCCGGCGCTGGCCGAATTCGACACGAAGGCGTCCCCGCTGGAACAGTTCTTTGAACTGGTCGACGCCGTGCACAGCCGGAACGCCTGCATCTTCCTCGACATCGCCATCAACCACACAGGCTGGGCATCGAAGCTCCAGGAGGAGCATCCCGACTGGTTCGTGCGCAAGGACGACGGCACATTCGTTTCGCCCGGCGCCTGGGGCATCACCTGGGGCGATCTGATCGAGCTCGACCACAAGAACCCGCCCCTCTGGAGTTACCTTGCGAACGTCTTCCTGACGTGGTGCCGCCGCGGCGTCGACGGATTCCGCTGCGACGCCGGGTACATGATCCCGGAAGCCGCGTGGGAATACATCATCGCCACGGTCCGCCGCGAATTCCCGGACACGGTCTTCCTGCTGGAGGGCCTCGGCGGCGCGCTGGAGGTCACGCGCGCCCTGCTGGACCGCGCGAACATGGACTGGGCGTATTCCGAGCTCTTCCAGAATTACTCGCGTCAGCAGATCGAGGGGTATCTGAACTACGCCTGGAGCGAATCCTGCTCGAACGGCATCATGATCCATTACGCCGAGACGCACGACAACAACCGTCTGGCCGCTTCCGGCGAACGTTACGCCATGCTCCGGACCGCGCTCAGTGCGCTGGCGTCCTCCTGCGGCGCGTTCGGCTTTACCAACGGCGTCGAGTGGTTCGCGAAGGAGAAGGTCGACGTGCATCAGGACAGTGCGCTCAACTGGGGCGCATCGCCGAACCAGATCTCCTTCATCGCACGCCTGAACACCATCCTCGCCCTGCATCCCGCCTTCTTCAACGGCGCTTTTGTGAAATGTATCGACTCCGGCTCGCCGGACATCGTGGTGATCATCCGTACCAACCGCGACGCGGAGCATTTCGTCCTCATCGCCATGAATCTGAATTGCGACCGCACTACGACAGCCGAGTGGGATTCCAGTTACGCCCGGTTCACGCAGGAAAAGATGTATGACCTTATTTCCGGACGCCGCATGGAAATCCTGTCCGTGCGCGGCCACAAATGGAGTTTGCCGCTCGCCCCCGGCCAGGTCGTGTGCCTGACCCCGGAGCCCGACTGGCTGCCGAAGATCGAAGAGGCCGCTTCCGGCGGCCGCCTGAAATATGACCATCTGGAGGAACAGCAGGCGGCGGCGCTCGTGTTGCGGGCGCTGACTGCGAAAAATGGCACGCCGGTCCTCTCCGGCGTCGATGTGCGCGCGCTTGCGCGTCGGTTGCGCGAATCGCCGGAAGCCTTCCTCCAGGAGCTTTTCGAGGGGCGTTCGGATATCCCGTACGTGGTCTGGAAATGGCCGGAGGACCTTCACCGCGCAGTCATCGTGGCTCCCGGACGCTCGATCTTGGTGACCGCGCCCGTGCGCTTCCGTTTCCACATTATCCGTGCCGACGGCCGCGTGATTGCCTCGGCTCGCTCGATCTCCTGTGCCGATGGCCGCTTCGTTTCCATCGTGCCTCCGCTTCCCGTGCCGGATAAAAAGCCGGTCGAGCTGAAAGTCTCCATTTTCGTGTCCGAGGATGCCGGACTGCGCCGCGACAACGCCGTGCTGCTGCTCCTGCCGCAGGACATCGACAAGGCCGTCGTCTCCCTCACCCGCGACGACTTCTTCCTGAAGGGGCGCACGTTCCTTCAGACCAACGGACGCGGCGCGGCATTGCGCGTCTGCATTGAGACAGACCGCCTGACCAGCCGCTACGACGCGCTTCTGCTGGCGAATCTGCACCCCGAGATCCCGGTCGACCGCCATATCATGTGGCGCAGATTCCGCTTCTGGATGATCTACCGCGCCAGACGGCAGGAGATCACCAGCGAAATGATCGACACATTCCACATCGCGTCCGACGGCGGGGCCGTGTGGTGCTTCAAGGTTCCCGTCGGGAATGCCCGCGTGGTCGGGCTTATGGTGAAGCTTTCCATGATTTGGGACCGCAACGCCGTCCGTGCTTCGTTCCACCGGTACGCCTACACGGAGTCCGGCGAAACGATCGCCGACGCCGAGCCGGTGCATTTGCTTATCAGCCCCGATCTGGAGGACCGCAATTTCCACTGTTCGACCAAGGCGTCCGAAGGGCCCCAGGATGCGTTCCCCGCAGCGGTTACCTCCTCCGCGCGCGGTTTCGTCTTCCGGCCGGCTTCCGACCGCATCTTCCGCATGATGGCTTCCGGCGGAACATTCCACCGTTCCGATGAGTGGATGTACATGAACTACCAGGAGGTCGAGGCGGACCGCGGTCTGGACCCGCATTGCGACCTGTACAGCCCCGGCTACTTCAAATGCGAACTGGCCGGCAACGACGTGCTGTACCTGATCGGCCAGGTCATGACTTCCGAAGACGAACCGAAGATCTCGCCCGTCCCGGATGAAAAGCCGTGCTACGATGTTATGACCGATGACCTGGAGACGGTCATGCTGAACAGTCTGCGGGCGTTCATCGTCAAACGCGGCGACCTGAAGACCGTGATCGCCGGATACCCTTGGTTCCTGGACTGGGGACGCGACACACTCATTTTCGTGCGCGGCCTGATGCCGGAGCCTTCGTTCCACGAGGACGTCAAGAAGATCCTGGTCCAGTTCGCCTCGCTTGCGAAAGACGGCACCATCTGCAACATGATCGCCGGGACCGACACAGGAAACCGCGACACATCCGATGCCCCGCTGTGGCTCTTCATCGGCGTCCGCGACATGTGCGACGCACTCGGCAGCCGCGATTTCCTGAAGACCCCGGTCAAGGGGCGCGGTACGCTCCTGGATGTACTTGTCGAACTTGCCGAAGGACTCGTCAAGGGCACGCCGAACGGCATTGCCTGCGACGCGGAAAGCGGCCTCATCTTCAGTCCGGCACACTTCACCTGGATGGACACGAACTACCCCGCCGGAACGCCCCGCGAAGGCTATCCGGTCGAGATTCAGGCGCTCTGGTACGCCGCCCTGCGTTTCCTGGCCGATTCGCTCCCTGCGAAGAAGGCGGAACGTTGGGCCAAGCTTGCGGAACAGGTGAAGGAATCGTTCCTGCGCCTCTTCCCGCTGAAGGACGAAGGCTTCCTCTCCGACTGTCTCCACTGTGCCCCCGGCACTCCGGCGGCCCAGGCGGAGCCGGACGACCATCTCCGCCCGAACCAGCTCCTCGCGATCACGCTTGGACTCGTCGAGGACATGGCTCTGCGCCGTTCCATCCTGCTCAATACCTCCGAATTGCTCGTTCCCGGCGGCATCCGCAGTCTGGCGGACCGCCCCGTCAAATACCCGCTGCCCGTCCACGGTGCAGACGGTTCGCTGCTGAACGACCCGCTGCATCCGTACCAGGGGCATTACTGCGGCGACGAGGATACCCGGCGCAAGGTGGCGTACCACAACGGCACCGCCTGGACGTGGCAGATGCCGCTCTTCCCCGAGGCGTACTTCATAACGCACGGGGCTTTCGGGCGCGACACCGCGATCAGCCTGCTGTCGACCATGGCGATTCAGCTGGACAACGGCTGCATCATGCACATGCCGGAAATCCTCGACGGTGACTGGCCCCACAAACCGCGCGGCTGCGACGCCCAGGCCTGGGGCCTCTCCGAATACTACCGCGTATGGAAACTCCTTCACCCCGCCTCAAAATCCACCGGAAAATCCCATGAATGACCTGAACCGCATCCGCAATTTCTCCATCATCGCGCATATCGACCACGGGAAATCGACGCTTGCCGACCGCATGCTCGAGATCACCCACACGGTCGAGAAGCGCGACCTCGTGCACGCCCAGCTTCTGGACGCCATGGACCTGGAGCAGGAACGCGGCATCACCATCAAGTCGCATCCCGTCCGCATGCTCTTCACGGCGTCCGACGGCCTCGAATACGAGCTGAACCTCATAGACACTCCCGGCCACGTGGATTTTTCCTACGAGGTCAGCCGATCCCTTGCCGCCTGCGAGGGCGCGATCCTGGTGCTGGACGCCACGCAGGGAGTTCAGGCGCAGACCGTGGCGAATGTGAACCTGGCCATGCGCCATAACCTTTTCATCATCCCGATCATCAACAAGATCGACCTGGCCGCGGCCGACCTGCCGCTGTGCTACAACCAGCTGGAGGAGATCCTGGCGATCCCGCGCGAGGAAGTCCTGCTGGTCTCCGCCAAGGAGGGCACCGGCGTGCCGGAACTGCTCGAAGCCATCGTCCAGCGCGTGCCCCCGCCGAAGAAGCCTGCGGAATCCGGCACCGCCGCACTTATCTTCGACTCCATTTATGACGCCTACCGCGGCGTCGTGACATATGTCCGCATGTTCAACGGAAGCCTGTCCCGCGGCAACCGCCTGAAGATGTTCAGCACCGGGCTGGAGAGCGACATCAAGGAAGTCGGCGTCTTCACGCCGGAGATGAAACCCGTGCCCGCACTCGAACCCGGCGATGTCGGGTACATCATCCCGAACCTGAAATCCCCTGCAGACGCGAAAATGGGCGATACGGTCACGGACGCGGCCACACCGTGCGCCGAGCCGTTGCCCGGATTCCAGGACGTGAAGCCGATGGTCTTCAGCGGCATCTACCCCATCGACACCGCCGACTACGAACAGCTCAAGTTCAGCATGGCGAAGCTCCAGCTCAACGATCCGGCGTTCCATTACCAGTCCGAAACTTCCGCCGCGCTCGGTTTCGGGTTCCGTTGCGGCTTCCTCGGGCTCCTTCACATGGAGATCGTGCAGGAACGTCTCCGCCGCGAATACAACATGGACATCATCGCCACCTATCCGAGCGTGATCTACCACGTGTACCTGCGGAACGGCGACCTGCTGAAGATCGACAACCCCGTGCATCTGCCCGACCCGTCCGAGATCGACCATATCGAGGAGCCGCTCATCAACGCCCACATCATGTCCCCCACCGACTACATCGGCGACATCATGAACCTGGTGATGAACAAGCGCGGCATCTGCACCGATACTGAGAGCATCGACGCGAACCATGTGATGATCACGGCGTGCATCCCCATGCACGAGATCCTGATCGATTTCCACGACCGCCTCAAGTCCATCACGCGCGGCTACGGCAGCCTCGACTACGAACCCGCCGGCTGGCAGACGGAAAAGCTCGTGAAGCTTGACATCCTCGTGAACGGCGAACCGGTCGACGCCTTCGCCAGCATCGTCCATTCCGACCATGCCTACGCCCGGGGACGCGAGATCGCGGAACGCCTCGCCGAAGTCATTCCGCCTCAGATGTTCCAGATCGCCATCCAGGCCGCCGTCGGCGGCAAAGTCATTGCCCGCGAAACCGTCCGCCAGTTGCGGAAGAACGTGCTGGCAAAGTGCTATGGCGGCGACATTACGCGCAAACGTAAGCTGCTGGAAAAGCAGAAGGAAGGCAAGAAGCGCATGAAGCAGATCGGCCGCGTGAACATCCCGCAGGAGGCGTTTATCGCCGTCCTGAAGAACAACGAGCAGTGAGGCGCACCGTGAATCCGCTCCTGGCTTTTTGGAAGAAGCGCGCCAACCGCAAACTTTACAAGGACATCACCGGGGCTGTCCGGCACACCCTCGTCGAAGACGACGACATCCTGACGGACGAGGAGAAAACCAGTCTCGCCGAGTTTGTCAAGGCCGCGGATGACGCATGGGCGGTTTCCGACCCGGAGCAGTGCGCCGAGGCCCTGGACGCCGTGGCGCAGGATTATGCCGCCTATTCCGGCCGCTCCACGTTCAAGGCGTGGCTGGCCTCCGTGCTGGATGTGCTCGCTGTTGCTTTCGGCGTGGCGTTCGGACTGCGCGCTCTCTTCGTCCAGCCGTTCCAGATTCCCACCAGCAGCATGCAGCCGACCCTGTTCGGCATTCATTATATCGACCGCGAGGCGTCCGCGCCGTACCGCAATTCCTTCGTGAAGCTCTGCACGCCGCTCGGGGCGTCCGACGCGAAGATCGTTTCTCCCCGTGACTACGCCACGGTCGATGCCGACCCGTTCCCGGTCGTCCGTCCGTGGCTTTCGCTGCTTCCCTCCCTGCTGCATCCCGGCAGCTTCTACCGCACGGGCTCCATCCTCAAGTTCGGCGGCGAGGATTTTCTGATCCCCGGCACCGAGCCGCGCGACAATATCTTCCGCTATCTGCCGGATGACCCGCGGATGCGTTCGTACAGCGAGGGGGAAACGGTGTTCGATGGCTGGCTGTCTTCCGGCGACCATCTTTTCGTGGACCGCGTTTCCATTCATTTCAAGCCGCTGAAGCGAGGCGAAGTCTTCGTGTTCAACACCGAGGGGCTGTACTCCTCGCACGGGACGCCGCTTTCCGGTTACTACTACATCAAGCGCCTTGCCGGTTTGCCCGGCGACACGCTCCGGCTTCAGGACGGCCATCTGTACATTCGCCCGAAGAACGCAAACACGTTCCGTCCGGCGGAATGGTTCAATCCGGCGTTCGTGAAGGTGTATTCCGGACTGGGCGGCTATCAGGGGCATCAGCCCATGGGGCGTCTTGAGGAAGGCGTGGAGTTTACCGTGCCAGACGACTGCTGCTTTGCGCTCGGCGACAACACCGCGAACAGTCTGGACAGCCGCGACTGGGGACCGCTCCCCGTCAAAAACATCATCGGCCGCGCGCTTTTCGTTTTCTGGCCGATTTCGCGCCGCATCGGCGCTGTCGACGGCAAGTATCCCATTCCGGTCCCGACGGAGTATCCGCCGTACTCTACCCAGCCCACCGCGATGAACCTGCAATAAGCCGTTCCCGGAAAAACTCTTCCGGAATGGTGTGCAAACCGAGTTCCGCAGCTTGTTTTTCACAGCTTCGGGGTGTATATTATTAGATACAAAAATCAACCACGACCCCGACTGGAGGTGCCGACTATGCTGCCGTTCATTGACCTGAAGTACCAATACAGCCTGATCCGCGACGAGATTCATGCGGGCATCGACCGCGTGCTGGAAAGCGGACATTTTATCCTCGGTTCCGAGGTCGCCGAAGTGGAAAAACAGCTTGCCGAATATGCAGGCGTGAAACACGCGCTGTCCTGTTCGAGCGGCACGGACGCTCTGCTCATGGCGCTGATGGCGCTTGGCATCGGTCCCGGCGACGCCGTCTTCACCACGCCGTTCACATTCTTCGCCACGGTCGAGACGATCGCGCTCGTCGGCGCGACCCCGGTCTTCGCGGACATCGACGAAGGCACGTACAACATCGACCCCGCCAAGCTCGAAGCGGCCATCCTGAAGGTCGAACGCGAAGGCAAGCTCAAGCCGAAGGCGGTCATTCCCGTCGACCTCTTCGGTCTCACCGCCGACTACAAGGCCATCAAGCCGCTCGCCGATGCGCACGGACTCTCCATCATCGAAGACGCCTGCCAGGCGTTCGGCGCGGTCGATCCGAGCGGAAAACGCGCGCCCGCGCTCGGTACCATCGGCTGCACCAGCTTCTTCCCCGCCAAACCGCTCGGCTGCTACGGCGACGGCGGCGCGGTCTTCACGGACGACGACGACCTGTACGACAAGATGTACTCCATCCTCGTGCACGGCCGCAGCGCCGAGGACCGCTACAACAACGTCCGCCTGGGCCTGAACGCACGTTTCGACACCATCCAGGCAGCGGTCCTGCTCGCCAAGCTCAAACTCTTCCCCGGTGAAGTCGAAATGCGCCAGGCGGTCGCCGACCGTTACCGCGCCGGACTGAAGGACGTCGTTTCCGTCCAGACGATCCCCGACGGCTGCGTCTCCGTCTACGCGCAGTTCTGCCCGCGTTCGCCCAAGTTCGCCGAGATTCAGGCCGCCCTGAAGGCCGCCGATGTCCCGACCGCGCGCTACTACCCGATCCCGATGCATCTGCTCGGTGCCACCGAATACCTCGGATACAAGAAGGGCGACATGCCCGTCGCCGAAGCCTGTGCCGCCGACATCTTCGCGCTGCCGATGCACCCGTACCTCAAGGCGGAGGACATCGACCGCATCTGCTCCGTCATCGCGGACACTGTGAAGGCGTAAGCCGGACCGACCCGAAGATATTTCCCCAGGCCGTGCCTGAAACGATCCATCGGGCACGACCTTTTTGCTTTTCCCGCGGGCAGTACTGCGTTTGCCCTGACAACCTCAATCGTGCAAGGAGCCGGAATGAAGAAAGTCCGTATCACGGTAAAAAAGATGGTCTGCCACGACGACCTGATCGCGCAGTATGAAAACCCGATCGAGCACGCCTGCGACATGAAGCCCGGGCAGGTGTTCATCTGCAACGGCTGGGCGCGCCCGGACGGGTTTTGCGACAGCGCCTGGGATACCGTGTCCCCGTTCGTCATGACGCTGGCGCACGGCGGGGAAAACTTCTACGACGGATGGATGAAGAATCCGAAATCCGCCATGATCTCCTGCAACGACGGCTTCCGTCCCGTCAGTTTCCTTCTGGAGACGATGGACGAGGACGCCGACTGACCGGTTCCGCCCGTTTTTTCCTGCGGGGATCACGCGTTTTCACGCCGGGACATCCGCAGATGCGTTTTAACGTAAAAATAACGTTCGAAACACGTTTTTTCCTGTTGAAAAACCGTCATTTTGTGCTATCTTTACAACGTTTGCAGATATCGCACCCAAACTTTAACTTGCCATACAGGAAACCTGACCATGAAGTTCCCGTTCTCCATGAAAACCGCGCTCTCCTGCGCCGCGGTCTTTTTCGCCGCCGGAATCGCCGCCGCTGAACCCGTCCTGACCTCGCCGGACGATGCGAAGACCATCCGCGTCTTCCTCGACGACGGCAACGTGCTCCGCGTGGAGCGCAATGAATCCGAAGTCTTCAAGGTCCGGCTCGGGCTGAAGTCCGACAAGGCGGAATACGATTTCTCCAAGCTCAAACTCCAGGGGCAGCTCCCGTCCGCGAAAAACTCGGTGCTCGTGTCCGAAACGTACACGTCCGTCAACGGCAAGCGCTCCGAGCGCAGCTTCAGGATGAGTGAAAAGACGCTCGTCTTCTCCGGAGAAGCCGGGCAGATCGGCGTCATCGTCCGCGCCGGCGACAATTCCTTCGCGTTCCGCTACACCGTCGGCGGTTCCGGCCCGGTCGAATTCCAAGGCGAGACCACCGTGTTCACGTTCCCGCTGACCGACGGTTTCCGCATGCAGCGCCGCGTGACCAGCTACGAAGACCGTTACAACGCCTACACTGCCGATGAACTCAAGCCCCAGCAGCAGGGCGGTCCCGGGCAGGGCGGCCCCGGCAATCCGGGCATGGGCGGCTTCGGCGGGTTCGGCGGCTTCGGCGGCAGACGCGGCGGCCCCAACAGAAACTGGAACTATCCGCTGCTCTTCAACTCCGCCGACAAGTCCACCTGGGGTCTCCTTTCCGAGACATGGTTCGACGGGACCTACTGCGGCACCTATCTGGTGTCCGACGTCACTGACGACGGCGTGAGCTTCACCACGCATTATCCCGACCAGGGCGAAGGCGCGGGGCAGGGCGCGGTCAATCCGACGACCACGCTCCCCTGGAAATCCCCGTGGCGCTGCGCTGTGATCGGAACGCTCGCCGACATCGTGGAATCCACGCTCGTCGACGACCTCGCGCCCGAATGCGCCGTGGACGACGTCTCCTGGATCACCCCCGGCGTGGCCTCCTGGGTCTACTGGGCGTACAATCGCGGCAGCAAGGAATACGAGGTCGTCAGGGACTACATCCTGCTCGCCTCCGAGATGAAGTGGCCGAACGTCCTGATCGACTGGGAATGGGATGTAATGAAGGCGAAACCGAACTTCGAGCCGAAGTCCGAGATCCCGAACGGCGGCAACATCGACGACGCTCTTGCGCTTGCCAAGGAGAAGAACGTCGGCGTCTGGCTGTGGTACAACTCCGGCGGCAAGCACAACGGCGTCCAGGGCGGCCCCCGCGACCGCTTCAATACGCACGAGACGCGCGAAAAGGAATTCGCCTGGCTGAACAGCAAGAACGTCAAGGGCGTGAAGATCGACTTCTTCGAGAGCGACAAGCAGAGCATGATGCAGTACTACGTCGACATCCTGAAGGACGCCGCTCCGCACAAGGTCATGGTCAACTTCCACGGCGCCACGCTCCCGCGCGGCTGGTCACGCACCTACCCCAACCTCATGTCCATGGAGGGCGTCTGGGGCGCGGAACAGTACAACAACCACCCCATGATGACCGATCCCGCCGCCGAGCACAACACCACGCTGCCCTTCACGCGCAACGCCGTCGGCCCGATGGACTACACCCCCACCGCGTTCACCAACTCCCAGCACGCGCACCGCACCAGCCACGCGCATGAACTCGCGCTGCCGGTCGTCTTCGAATCCGCCGCCCAGCACATGGCGGACCGCCCGTCCGCCTTCCGCGCGCTCCCCGAGGCCGTGAAGGACTTCATCGCCGGGCTCCCGACCACCTGGGACGACACGAAGTACCTCGGCGGCGAACCGGGCGACTTCGTGATCCTCGCCCGCCGCAAAGGCGGCAACTGGTACGTCGGCGGCATCAACGGCAAGGCCGAATCGCGCGAAGTCAAGTTCATCGTCCCCGGCAAGCCCGGCGAGACCTTCTCCTTCCGCAGGATCGCGGACGGAAAGGACGTCGATGAACAGTTCTTCTACGAAGGCAAGGTCGACCCCGGCGACGCCCGCGCATGGGACATCTCCGAAGGCACGGCGAAGGCCGGCGACGAGATTACCGTGAAGATGCTCGGCCGCGGCGGCTTCTCCTTCCGCTTCACGAAGAAGTGAGCCGAACAAAAATCAAGCTGATCCGGCTTCCTTGAAAACGAGCTGAAACAGCAAAAGCAAAGCGTCCGTTTCCCCTGAACAATCTCAGGCGGAACCGGACGCATTTTTTTGAGCGCAGCGCGCCCGATTTATAGGACCAATTCTTTTCTTCAGAATGCGGAAGGGACGCCGGATCAGAGCTTTTCCGCGACGGCGGTGAGCTCGGCGAGGCGGGCTGTGTCTTTCGCCAGGTCGTCGGGAGCTGCGGCGCAAATGGATTCGTCCAGGACGACTTCCCAGCCGAGGAATTCCGCGATGCAGTGGAACTGGTCGGAGATGAGCTTGTACTCGGGATTGCTGAGGGAATCCGCGCCGCATGCCACGATGCCGATCTTCTTCTTCGTGCGTAGAGTGGGCGATTTCCCGTCGGACGCGTCGTCACGGGAGTAGAACTTGTCGACGACGTCCTTCAGCTGCGCGGAGATGCCCCACCAGTAGACGGGCGACCCGAAGATGATGAGGTCGGCAGCGGTGACTTTATTGATGACCTTGACGGTGTCGTCCGCCTGGATGCAGATGCCGCCGTTGCGCTTGCAGGCGTCGCAGTTGTGGCAGGGGCGGAAATTGAAATCGTAGACGTTCAGCGATTCGACGGCATGTTTCTTCTTCAGGCCGTCCTCGATGGCACGCAGTGCGTGGGAGGTGTTTCCGTTCTTGCGGGGGCTTCCGTTCAGGATCAGGACATTCATTGCGATTCTCCGGTTATGATATGCTGGATGGGAAAGTGTGTCGGGTGCATGATGATGGTGCGGCGGACGTGAAACGGCCATATCACGCCGCCGGGCCGATGCGACGTCAGGGTTCCGGCTCCTCGATCTTCATCTTTTTCTTGCCCTGGATGAGTGCGGACGGGTCGCTGTCGAGGAACTGGATGAGCTCGATGAGCGCATCCACGCCGTTGTTGACGTTGAAGATAGCCTCGTCGAGGGTCTTGCTGGTACGCGTGGCATTGGTGAGGAAGGAGCGGAGGTTTTCGCTGATCTGCTCGAACTCGATCGCCTTGATCTCTGCCTCGATCGTTTTTACGAGTGCCTCGACCGATTCCGCGGCGATCCTGGCGTTGTCGGTGAGCGTTTCGATCCGTTCGCGGACGCCGGAATCCGTAAGGCGTTCGAGGTTGTCGATGCTCTTGCGCGCGGAGGAGACCATGGCGTTCACGTTGTCGAGCGTTTCGTCGAGCTTGGGCGACTGGATGCGTTCGTTGAGTGCGTCGAGGGTGGCGTTGGCGCGGTCGCTGAGGCCCTTGTAGTCGATGCTTTCGAGCTTGGCGAGGATGGACGTGACGCTGCCTCGGAGGTCGCTGATGAGGGACGGCAGGCTGGGGACATAGGTGTATTCCAGAGCATATTCGGCCACGTCGATCTCCGGTTCGGTGGCACCCTTGTCGAACTGGAATTCGACGTACTTGCCCCCGGTGATGCCCTCGAGCTCGAGACGGCAGCGGAGCCCCTTCCCGACAGCCTTCTTGATGCCCGCTGTGAACTCCTCGACGGATGCCGTGATCGGAGCGTTATGGCCCGGCTCCCGCATTTTGAACTTGGAGATGTTGATCTCCATGTCGATGCGGATCATGTTGTTGTGCGGGTAGATCATGATCTCGCGCACGTTGCCGATGGGGACGCCCTGGTATTTCACGGAGGACCCGACCGAAAGCCCCTGCACCGATTCGGAAACGAGCGTGGAAAGGTACGCCTTTTCCTTGAACTGGTCGAGCGAGCCGAGGATCACCAGCCCGACGAAAAAGACCGTGACGGCGATGATGATGAACAAACCGAGTTTGAACTTGCTGTTGTCGTTCATGATGCGGGATTCCTTCCTGAAAATGATAGGGATGCGGCCGGGGCGTCAGTCATGGTCCTGCTCCGTGCCGCCGCTTTTGCTCTGAAATGTGCCGCCGCGCGACAGGAACGAGCGGACGTAGTCGTCGGCGCTGTTGTCGCGGAGATATGCTGGCGCGCCGTCGTCCACGATGCCCTTCTTCTCTGCGGAGAGCATGATGACGCGGTCGGAGACGCGGAAGATGCTCGGGAGCTCGTGCGTGACCATCATGATCGTGGCGTTGGTCTTCTCGCGGATCTCCAGGATCACGTTGTCGAGCATGTCGGAGGTCAGCGGGTCGAGCCCCGCGGAGGGTTCGTCGAAGAAGAGGAGTTTCGGGTCGAGAGCGAGCGCACGTGCGAACGCCGCGCGCTTGATCATGCCGCCGGAAAGGTCCGAGGGCATGTAGGATTCGTAGCCGTCGAGATGGACGAGCGCGAGCTTTTCGGAGACGCGCCGTTTGATCTCGGCGCGTTTCCAGGTCGTCAGCTCCTCCATCGGGAGTGCAATGTTTTCGGCGAGGTTCAGGGAGCGGAAGAGCGCGCCGCCCTGGTATGCCACGCCGAATTCGGACATGATGGAACGTTTTTCCGGCTCGTCCGCGTTCACGATGCTGCGTCCGTAGATGAGGATGTCGCCATGCAGGGGCTTGTACAGGCCGATGATGTGTTTGAGGAGCGTGCTTTTGCCGCAGCCGGAGCCGCCCAGGATGGTCACGATCTGGCCGGGTTCGATGCGGAAATTCAGGTTTTCGAGCACGACGCGCGAACCGTAGCCGATGGAGAGGTCGCGGACTTCGATGGCGGGCGTGCCGTTTTCTGCGGGCTTGAACGCGGATTCCGTCATGGATCAGCCTCCCCAGCCGTAGAACACGGTGAAAAGTTTCGCCAGGAAGGCGTCGGCGAGCACGATGAAGAGGATGCTGGTCACGACTGCGGATGTGGTGGAGCGTCCCACGGCGATGGCGTCGCTGCCCGTCCGGAATCCGCGCCAGCAGCCGGTCGTGGTGATGATGTAGGCGAAGACAAAGCTTTTCAGGATGCCTTCGATGAAATACTTGGTGGCGACGCCCTGGCGGGTCAGGCGCAGAAAGACGTCCAGCGGCATGCCGATCTCGCTTTTCAGCACCATGTAGCCGCCGGCGCACCCGACGAAGTCGCCGATGGCGGTCAGGAGCGGGAGCATGAGGAGCATCGCCCACATTTTCGGGACGACCAGGAAGCGTGCGGGACGGATTCCCATGGTGCGGAGCGCGTCCAGTTCCTCGGAGATCTTCATGGTGCCGATCTCGGCGGCGAACGCGGAACCGCTGCGGCCCGTGGCGACGATTGCGACCATCAGGGGGCCGAGTTCGCGCAGAATGGTGCAGCCGATGACCATCGGCAGGAAATTATCAGCGCCGTATTTGTGCGACTGCACCTCGGCCTGATACGCCAGGACCACGCCCATGAGCGCGCTGATCATGATGGTGATCGGCAGCCCGTCGGGACCGCAGGTGTTCATGTAGAACAGGAAATCCTTCCAGCGGAGACGCTTCGGATGGCGGATGCACTCCCACATGGCCGCGGTCATGTCGCCGAGGAACGAAACCAGGGAAACCGCTTCGTCCTTAAGCTGGTAAAGCATGTCTCCGCACCGGATGATGCTGTCTGCGGATAGTTTCATGAAAGCTTCATTTGCTGTTCAGGTCCGGACCATGCCGCAGCTTTCCTGCACGGTCCGGCGGGATGGATTTGGAAACGGGGTGCGGTCAGATGTTGCCGTCGGCATCCCCGGACGTTTCGCCGGCGCTGTCGCCTGGCATGTTGTAGGGATTTCCGTCGGGATCCAGCCAGACGACCTTTCGGGCGCATTCGCCGCGGTCGTTGGTGCCGACCTCGAACTCGACCTTTTCGCCGATCTGGAGCTCGTCGAACGCGCAGTTCTCCAGGTCTTCCCACAGGAAGAAGAAGTCGTGATCGCCCTTTTCCGGCGTGATGAACCCGTATCCGCTCTTCAGCTGGACCACGGTGCCCAGACGGCGTTCGGGCGGAAGGCTGTCACGGTCGTCGTCGTAATCTTCGTCGTCCTCGTAGGTCTCCTCCTGGTCGGCGGGGTCGGCGCCGGAATAGCCCGCATTCGCGTTGCTGTTGGAAACGAATAGCGCGTCGATCTTTTCCTGGGAGTAAAGCTGTTTGTTGATGACGTCCTGCATCCAGATGCCGTAGGTCGCTTCGGCCATCAGGCGGCCGGAGGTCATGGTCTGGCGGTGGCCGCCGTTGTCGTCTTCGTAGGAGTATTCCCAGCCGATGACCATCACGCGTGCGCCGAGAGAGTTGAGTTTCCGGACGAGCGGCACATAGTCGCCGTCGCAGGCCACCAGGACCACCACGTCGAATCCGATGTGGACCATTTGTTCGTAGGCTTCCAGCGCGAGCGAGATATTCGCGCCCTTTTCGGAGCCGTGGCTGACGGGGAGGAAGTGTGCCACGACGCCTTCACGCGTGAGCACATCGTCGAAATTGCGTTCGGAAAAAAGCAGGTGGCGCAGATTGGCTTCGGACGCGTTCAGGCGGCCGCGGAAATAATGGCTGTCAACGATTCTGCAGAGGTTTTCGTCCACGTGTTCGCGTTCCGCGATCATGGTGCGGACGAGACTGTGAAGACCGGGGACGCTGATGCGGCTTCTGCGCGGGTGCCCATGGTAATAATAATTGCTGACGTGATAGAAATAGTTCCCGTCGTAGAAGACGCCGATACGGAGCAGTTTTGAATCTTTTTTCGAGTCCATGGAAGGTAGTCCTTTCTGCGTTCGTTCAGTTCGTTTTTGCGGATGATACTCTGAAAACGTTTCACTCTCGAAACATTTCACGACCTTAACATAGCACGGTTTTTTCAAAAATCCAGTCGTTTTCAAAAAATCCGCAGAGATAATTAGATTTTTTCCGCTTTTGTTCCCTGTTCTCAAGTTGTTCAATTATATTCACTAACATGTCTTCCACTATTCCTTCCAATTCCATGGCAACACCCCGGCATCCGCATCATCATGCGCATTACCATCTCCCGGATGCGCCGCCTCCGCCGAAACCGCCGCCTCCGCCGCCGCTCCGGCTGCGGCCTCCTCCACTGCCGCCTCGTCCCGAACTGCGGAGCGCCGCGATCAGGATCCGGATGGCAATCCATCCGACGGCAAGCATGATCGCCAGGCCGACCGACTTTTTCGCGTCCGGGTGAATGAGGATCTTAGCCGTGAGCAGGCTGATCGTGACAGTGAGGATGCCGATGCCGAAGACCAGGAACCAGACTTCCTCGGGGGTATTTGATGCCGGGGCATGATATCCGCCGGATTCTTCATCATCTTCCTCTATTGCGGCGGGGGTTTCCGGGGCGCTTTCGTGCAGAACGAATGCCGAAACGCCGGCGACCGCATAGGAGATCGCTTTCGCATACTGTCCCGCCCGCATGTAGGGCGCCATGTCGCGGAGGATGTCGCCCGCGCGGGCGTCATTGATGACGCCTTCCAGCCCGTATCCGATCTCCAGACGGCTTCTGTGGTCGTCCATGGCGAGGAGCAGCAGGACGCCGTTATCCTCGCCCTTCCAACCGATCTTCCATTTTTCGGCGACGGCGAGGGAAAATTCCTCGACTGAGTCGCCGTGCAGGGACTTGATGATGAAGACGGCCATCTGGCCGCCGGATGCCGCCTCGTAGACGTCGATTTGGGCGGTCAGGGCATTGATCTCGGACTGCGTCAGGACGCCGGCCTCGTCCACCACGCGGCGTGTGCCGAGTGCCGGGATGCGGGCGTCGGTGGATTTGAAATCGTCCGGGTCGAAGATGTTGAGGTCGAGCACATTGAACAGGACGAACTGCGCGACCAGGAAGATAAAAATGACCAGGCACAGATTGCCCAGCAGGTTCGGGAATCCCGAACGCCAGAATCCGATCCGGCCGTTAGCCTTGCGAATCGTATCGGCCACGCTGATTCTTTTTCCAGCCATCTTCCTTCATTCTCCTGTTGATGGGACGGGTTCCCGAAAGAAAACCCGGGCAGACGGTTGAGCGTCTGTCCGGGAGAGTCATAAAGCGGAAATCAGAATTCGACTTTCGGCGCGTTGACTACAGCGTCATGTCCTTGCGGGGGTTCGAAGTAGTCGCGCGGCTCAAGATTGAGGCCGACCACCGGGAGGTTGCCGGCGAAGAGCGAGCCGGGGAACTGGCGGATCGTCCGGTTAAATTTCTTGACGTCCTCGTTGTAGCGTTTGCGGGTGACTTTGATGCGGTTTTCGGTTCCGGCGAGTTCGTCCTGGAGGCGGAGGAAGCCTTCGTTCGCCTTCAGTTCGGGGTAATTTTCCGCGATGGCGAGCAGGCGGCCGAGACCGGCGGTCAGGGTGGCGTCAGCTTCAGCCTTCTCCTTCATGGTCGTGGCACCGGCAAGTTTGCTGCGGGCGTCGGCGATGTTCGTGAAGACTTCTTCCTCATGCGAGGCATAGCCCTTCACGGTGGAGACCAGGTTCGGGATCAGGTCGTTGCGGCGCTGGAGGTCCGCATCGATGTTCGACCATGCCTCGTTCACGTTTTCGTCCAAAGCGATCAGGGCGTTGCGCTGGCCGATGATCCAGCAGCCTCCGAGAAGTCCGACTACGGCCACGATGCCGATGAAGAACATAAACTGTTTCATGTTGTTATCCTTTCTTGAAAAACGTTGGTTTTGCGAACGTGAGATTTGCGGGTGCGCGTCCGGAAAAAAACGGACATTGATTCGTATTAAAATACATTCCTTTTCAGGAAAAGCAAGCTTTTTTCGGAAAAAACAGAGGGAATCTTTCCTGATTTCCTGCCGGAAAGCCTTTGAGCTGCGGTCAATACGGACCGCGACTTGATTTTTGTGCCGGAAATGAGGTGGAACGATTTGACAAAGCCGCCTTGACGGGCTATATTAGCCGGAATGGAACGATGCCCCCTGCGTCTTTCCCGAGGCGTTGTTCCCGCGACTTTCCGAATCGAAACCATCAAGGAGTCCTTCTCATGCGTCATTCCGTCAAGCTCATTGGTTCCGCCGTCTGCCTTTCCGCGTCCGCCATGCTCGCTTCCTGCTGCGGGGGCGGCAGCCCCTGCGACGGCAAGTTTTTGCCGTCCAATTCTTTCGCGCCCGGACAGGAACAGCCCCTTTTCCCGCTTCTGCCGAACGGCGCCACCCAGCAGCAGAAGGACGACGCGATTTTCAGAAATACCCGCGTGACCGCGAAGACGTTCGACGCCGACGGCATCAAGATCAATTACTGCGAGGGCACATACAACATGGACGCTCCCGGCAAGCCGACCGTGCTGGTCTTCCTGCACGGTGTGGGCGAACGAGGCAGCGACAACAAATCGCATCTCCGCTACGGGTTCGCCGAGATCGTTTCCTACATCCTCGCCCACAAGGATACCAAGGTCGTGCTCCTCGCGCCTCAATGCCCGGCGACCGAGGGCTGGGGCAACAACGTCCAGCGCGGCGGCGACGGCATCATCAGGCCGGAAAGCGTTTTCGCCAACCTGCCGAAGCTGGTCCGCGCGAAGTTGGAGGAATTCGACGCCGATCCCGCGCGCATCTATGTGACCGGATTCTCCATGGGCGGACACGGTGCGGTCGAGCTCGCCGGGCGCAACAACGATCTCTTTGCCGCATGCGTGGCGATCTGCTGCGGCGGCACCCGCGAGGAAGCCGAACGCCTGAAGGACATGCCGATCGCGCTGTATCAGGGCGACTACGACGACACGGTCCGTTCCGAGCTTACGCGCGACTTCTTCCAGTTCCTGCAGGATGCCGGGAACACGCAGTGCAGCTACCGCGAATACCCGCTGATCGCCCACAACGCCTGGGATGTCTGCTACAACGATTACGCCACGTTCGACTGGCTCTTCGCGCAAAGAAAGAAATGACCGTCATCTTCGGTCCATTGCCGGACGATCAGCCCGGATAAAACACATGCTCCCGCCGGGACGGATAATCCGGGCGGGAGTCATTTGTTTCGGAAAATGAGGGGGGATGTTTTTCTGGCGACCTCAGTCGTCGTAGGAAACGGCGTCGTCGTAAAGCTTCAGGACGTCTTCGGAAGGGGCGCCGATGAGTTTTGCGGCGGCGATGGCGGCAAGTGTGCCGGCGACAAAGCCGGGGAGGATCTCGTACACGCCGGTGTCCTTCAGGAAGAAGATCCAGAAGATATCGACATTCGCGCCGACGATGATGCCGGTTACGGCGCCCTCGAAGTTGAATCTGCGCCAGAAAAGCGAAAGGAGGATGGCCGGTCCGAACGCCGCGCCGAAGAGCCCCCAGGCGTATTCCACGAGGTCCATGATGGAGCCGGATTTCGGGTTCGCCGCGATCACGAGGGCGACGAGCGCCACGGCCAGCACGACGAAACGCCCGCCCCACATCAGCTCGCGGTCGGAAGCCTTGTTTTTGCGGATGAGCGGCTTGTAGACGTCACTGGTGAGCGCTGACGAGGCGGAGAGCAGCTGGCTGTCCGCGGTGCTCATGGACGCCGCGAGCACGGCCGAAAGCAGGATGCCGGAGATCGCGGCAGGGAAGATGTTGCGGACCATCTGAACGAAAACGAGCTCGTTTCCCTTCAGCTCGGGATCCATGCCGAAGTCCAGGCGCCCCACGATGCCGATCATGGCGGCGAAGACCAGGATCAGGACAGTCCATGTGATGCCGATCCAGGCGGAACGTTTCAGCGTCTTTTGCGAAGAGATCGACATGAAGCGGATGATGATGTGCGGCATGCCGAAATAGCCGAGTCCCCAGGCGAGGCCGGAAACGATGTCGCGCCAGTCCGAGGTGGGGTCCCAGAAATGAGTGGCGGGATCGATGGCTTCGCCGGAGAAATCAAGCACGAAGAGCGCGAAGAGCGGCGCCATCAGCATCGCGCCCAGGATCAGGATCCCCTGGAAAAAGTCCGTCCAGCACACGGCGGAGAAGCCGCCGAGGAAGGTGTAGCCTACGATGATGAAGACCGCCAGATACATCGCCGTCATCGTGTCCATGCCGATTACTTTGTGGAACAGTATGCCGCACGCCTTGATGCTGGATGCGGCGTACAGCGTGTATGCCAGGAGGAAGACAGCGGCACAGATCACCTGCAGTGCCTTCGTCTTCGCCAGGAAGCGGTTCGAAAGGTACTGCGGGATCGTGATCGCATCCCCGGATACGATGGAGAACTGCCTCAGGCGCGGCGCCTCGATGATCCAGCTGGCCGTGTAGCCGAGCACCAGGCCGACCGGGATCCAGATCTTGCCCAGTCCGAACGCGTAAATCGAAGTCGGAAGTCCCATCAGCACCCACGCGCTCATGTCCGACGCGCCAGCCGACAGCGCGCCGACCCACGCTCCGACCTTACGGTCGCCCAGGAAGAACGTCTTCTCGCCCCCTTTGCGGTCCTTGAAAAAGAAGAAAACGCCGATAGCGAGCATGCAGAGCAGATAAAGGACGAAAACAATGAGTTCGGGGTTCATATGGCTGTATCCGGGGTGAGCTGTGATTTGATGTAGCTGAGCGGGGAAAAGATGTTCGGCGGCAGACGGATAAACGCCCGCTGCCGGACATTTCTGTAATGTAACCCGGAAATGCGGCGGATTCAAGCCGGATGCGGCATTTTTATTGAAAAATTATCAGTTTTCGGGACACGGCGGCAAAAACGCCGCGGAAAGCGTGAACTCCCCGCGGCGCAGTGAAACCGTGTTTTGCGGCGGCGGTCAGCGGTAGACCGCGCCGAAATTCCGACACGCCCTGTAGTCCGCACCTTCCTTGTCCATGCCGAAGGCGTTCCATGCGGCGGGACGGAAGATCTTGTCCTCCGGGACGTTGTGGAGCGCGACCGGGATGCGGAGCATGGAGGCGAGCGTGATGAGGTCGGAGCCGATGTGCCCGTAGCTGAATGCGCCGTGGTTTGCTCCCCAGTTCGCCATGACGCTGTAGACGTCCTGGAACGCGCCGTGTCCGGTGAGGCGCGGCACGAACCAGGTGGTCGGCCAGGTCGGGTCGGTGCGCTGGTCGAGGACGGCATTTACCTCGGGCGGGAGTTCTGCGGTCCAGCCCTCGGCGATCTGGAGCATGGGGCCGAGGCCGTGGACCAGGTTCACGCGGCTCAGCGTAACCGGCATTCCGCCGCGGGAGAGGAAACAGCTGGAGAAGCCGCCGCCTCGGAAATAGCCGTGGCTGGCGGCGCGCCATTTGGTCGCCTTCAGGCAGGCGTCGGCATCTGCTTCCGTGAGCTCCCAGAAAGGCTTCATCGCGGGCTTGCCGTCGTACTCCGCGCGACCGGTGGCGTCGAGCGTGGTCGCGCCGGAGTTGAGGAGGTGGATGAGGCCGGGATATTCCATGTCGTACCCGGTCACGCGCTTCACGGATTCGCGGCTCCAGAACGTTCGGACGTCGGAGAATCCCTGCGCTGTTCCGGTGAGCAGGTGTCCGAAGAGCATGGCCGTGCCGTTCAGACAGTCGTTTTCGGTTGCCAGCACGAACGCCTCGCGGAGTCCGTTCCAGTCGAACGACGAACAGAGCATGGCCTCCATGAAGTCGCCGTTCGGCATGTGGTCTGTCCACTGGCGCTGCCCCTGGAATCCGGCGGCGATGGCGTTGTGGCCTTCGGCTTCTTCGCGGAACCCGAGTTCGGCGAGGCGGGGATTGCCGATCATCAGGTCGCGGGCGATGATCGTCATTTTGACCACATATGCCCAGATCTGATCCTTCTGCTCCTTTGTGCGCCGGACTTCGGGCGGATTGTTGTCCTCGCCCTCTTCGCAATGGCTCCGCACCCAGGCGTAGGCGCGCTCGAACTCCTCCGGGTCGTAGATGCCCTCGTCCACGCGGCGGATGATCTCGCTCATGTCGACCGATTCGCACCGCATGCCGAGGTAGCTTTCAAAGAAATCGTGGTTTACGATCGACCCGGCGATGCCCATCGCCATGCCGCCGATGGAAAGATAGGACTTGCCGCGCATGAGCCCGACCGCGACCGCCGACCGTGCGAACGCCAGGATCTTCTCCCGCACGTCGTCCGGGATCTCCGTGTCGGCGGCGTCCTTCACATCGCGCCCGTAGATGCCGAACGCGGGCAGTCCCTTCTGGGCGTAGGCGGCCAGGACGGCGGCCAGGTACACAGCTCCGGGGCGCTCGGTGCCGTTGAATCCCCACACTGCCTTCTGCGTGAGCGGGTCCATGTCCATGGTCTCGGAGCCGTAGCACCAGCACGGGGTCACGGTCAGCGTGGCGGTCACGTTCAGGGCGGAGAATTTCTTCGCGCAGGCGGCGGCCTCGTTCACGCCGCCGATGGTGGTGTCCGCGATCACGCATTCCACGGGTTTTCCGTTCGGGTAACGCAGCGCGCCGGAAATCAGCGCGGCGGCCGATTTCGCCATGTTCATAGTCTGGTCTTCGAGCGATTCGCGCACGCCTCTGCGGCGGCCGTCGATCACCGGGCGGATCCCGATGCGGGGAAGTGATTCAATCATGGGTGGCTCCTTTGCAGGGTGATATTGAACAGAAAAACGTTTGCGGCGATACAATACCCCCTTTTCCGGGAAAAAGCAAGGCCGTTTCCCGCGCTCCGAAACGTTAAGTTCCCGTTAATTATTCGTTTCGGGTCAAAAGAAACGTCGGATTCATCCTTTCGAACCGGGATGCTGCGGACCTGCGAAAAGGGCAGGGCGGCCGCCCGAACGGAAATGAGGCGGACAATCGTCAGACGCGGACTTGTTTGAGCTTGTTTTGCGGGATTTTTCCTTTCCCGTCCGCTTGATTTTTGCGTTCCGGCGGTGTATTGTTGTCATCCGGCGCGGACAGGAGGGCCGTGCCCGGACATTCATCCAAAACAAAGGGGGTAACGATGAACATCAACGAAAAACAACTCTGCACCGAGTCCGATTTCTGCAAATGTCCTGATATGGACAAGAAGACCTGCGAGGAGATCCTGCACCAGCTGCGGCGTGCGTACTGCGACGAATGGCTCGCCTACATCCAGTACTGGACCGCCGCACAGGTCGTGAAGGGCGTCACGCGGACCGAGGCTGTCTGCGCCCTCATGGAACACGCCAACGAGGAGCTGGAACACGCCCGGATGCTTGCGGACCGCATCCAGGAACTTTGCGGCGAGATCCCGATCACGCCGCAGGAGATCCTGGAAAACTGCAACTGCGCCTTCGTCGCGCCGTCCGATCCCTGCGCGTATCGCATCATGTGCCAGTCCATCGCCTCGGAACGCTGTGCCATCGCAGTCTACAACCGAATCCTGAAGATGATCGGCGACCGCGACCCGGTGACGAGCCACCTGATCCTCGAAATCCTCGAAGACGAAGTGGAGCACGAGTACGAGTTCCGCCAGATCAAGGAGGACATCGACATGAGCCGCAAGGCGCTCGGCATGGGCGGGGAAGCCGGGAAGAAGTGATCCGGCGGAAAAACAGGGACATCATGCCGTAAAAAATGGACGCACCGGAAAACCGGTGCGTCCTGTATTGCGTTTGCTGTGTCGAAAACGGGCGATCAGCCCTTCGTCGCGCCGCTGGTCAGTCCGGCCACGAATTCCTTCTGCAGGATGAAGAAGAGAACCGCGGGCGGGATGATGGCGAGCAGCGTGCCGGCGAGGAAGATGCCGTATTCCTGCACGTACAGACCGATGTACTGGTTCAGCACGACAGGCAGCGGCAGCTTGGACTGCGTCTGCACGAAGATCTGCGGCTGGAGGAAGGCATTCCACGTGGCGAGGAACGTGATGAGGCAGTAAGCCGCGGTCACGGGACGCACGAGCGGAAGCGTGATCTCCCAGTAGATGCGGAATTCGCCGGCGCCGTCGACGCGGGCGGATTCAAGCAGACTGGTCGGCACGCCGACCATGGCCTGGCGGAACAGGAAGATGCCGAACACGGTGATGGCGCCGGGGATGATCAGAGCGAAATAGGAGTCCATCCACCCGAACTTGTAGATCATCTTGAAGAGGGGAGCCAGGAAGAGCATGCTCGGGAACATCATGGAACCGATCATGATGAACGCGATGATGTTTCTGCCGCGGAACCGGTACTTCGCCAGCGCATAACCCGCCATCGACGAAAGGAAGATGTTGATGGAGGTGATGGTGCAGGACAGGAAGATCGAGTTCACGATGTACTGCCAGAAATAGACCGGGCCCTGCGGGGAGTTGTAGACCTCCGTGAGCAGGCGGCGGAAGTTCTCCAGGTTCAGCGAGCCGTTGAACCAGTCGGAGACAGGCGGCAGGAACGTGTACTGCATCATGATCGTCTTGTCCTTGAACGCGCTGCAGATGAGCCAGATGAACGGCGTCAGCGTGAGGAAGGCGGCGATGCAGAGCAGAACGATGCGAAGATAGGCGGGGGCGATTTTCCAGCCCTTGCCCGGGATCAGGCGCAGGACGATGTAAAGGACGGCCGCGGCGATCAATACCCAATGTACAGTATGCATTTGTATGTGTCTCCTATTCCGTCAGTCCACGTCGTAAGCCCGCGTGACTTTGATTTGGAAAATGCTGATGGTGAAGATGATGACGGCGAGGACCCAGCCGATGGCGGCCGCGGTGCCCAGATCGCCGACATTGAAGCCCCAGTCGTAGAGGTAGCCGACGATGGTCAGCGCGGCGTTGTCCGGGCCGAAGCCCTGGCCTTTCATCAAGGCGAACGGGAGTTCGAACAGCTGGTAGGACCCGATCGTACTCATGATGACCACGAAGATCGCGATCGGTTTGATCTGCGGGATCGTGATGTGCAGGAAGGTCTGCCAGGAATTCGCGCCGTCGATCTGCGCCGCTTCGATCAACTGTTTGTCGACCGCTTGCAGGCCGGCAAGGAAGTAGATCATGTTGTAGCCCACGTACATCCACAGGGAGATGATGATGAGGGCGGGCAGCAGCAGGTCGGGATTCTGCAGCCACTGTTCTTCAAGACCCCAGCCGATGAGAGCGTTGAGTCCCTTGTTGAAGAGGCCGTAGTGCGGGGTGAAGATCACGGCGAACATAACGCCGACGAAGATCTGGCCGACGAGGTTCGGACTGAAGATCATCAGGCGGAACGCGCCTTTCATGCGGCTGTTGCTGTTGTTCAGCAGCATGGCCAGACCCAGCGCGATGGGCAGCTGGATGCAGATGGACGCGATGGCGTAGATCGTGGTGTTGGTGAGCGCCTTATAGAACATCGGATCGGTGAAGACGAACTTGAAGTTGCTCAAGCCCACAAAGACGGACGCCTGCGGGCCGTCGGTTTGATGGAAAGCCAGCCAGCCGGCATAGAACAGCGGATACGCGAAGAACACCGCCGCATAGACGAGGTAGGGCGCAAGGAACATCCATGGCGCCAGGGGATGGCGGTCGGGACCGCCTTTGGATTTTTTGACGTTGGCAGACATTTCTGTTATTGCTCCTGTTCACTCTTGGTTTCGGCATCCGCCTTGGCCGCGGCGGCCTTTTGGGCGTCACGGGTAAGGAAGACGTTGCGCGCCACGAGACTGCGGACATAGTCGGCATTCTCTTTGAGCTTCTTCTCGATCAGCTCCATCATGCCTTCGTCGCCATGCTTGACATAGTGCTCGCGTGCGGCGTAGTAGACGTTGAGGAGCTGCGTCTCGGCCTGGGTGGTGTACGCCGTGACATAGCGCGGCGGCGTGAAATCGGCCTGGGAGCCGTAGATCTCGCCGATGGAGACGTAATCGGCGGTGAGTTCGCCGGTCGTCTCGTCATGGAACATGTGCTTGTAGAAATCGCTCTTCTGCTTGAACTCGGGGAGTTCCCAGGACGCCCTGACGGGGGGGAGAATGTTGGTGAGCGCGAAACGCTCGCCAAGGTCCTCGACCTTCATGTAGAGGAATTTCGCGAACTTCCAGGCGAGGTCCTGATTCTTGCAGTGCTTGGTGATGGCGAGGCCGGAGCCGCCCCACGTGCCGGTTTTGTAGCTGCCGGGCAGAGGCTCGCCGTTCTCATCCGCCCAGTAGGGCAGCGGCATCAGTGCCAGGTTGCCCTTCTGGCGCGGGTTGTCCAGCTGGAACTGGGCGGTGCGCCAGTCGGGAGTGAGGAAGAAGAGGTCGAGGCCTTCGTTCATGGCCTGGTAGAAGTTCTGGCCGTCGCCGGCGGGGAACGAGATACGCGTTTTGCCGCTGGTCTGATGGACGAACCATGCGATCACCTCGGCCACCTCGGGCTTGTCGAATGCGACGTTGCCGTAGGCGTCGAATAGGTCGAATCCGCGCTGGGACATCAGGATGATCAGGGCGATCATGCTGTCGTCGGCCATATCGATCATGTACCGCTTCTGCGGGATGGTGATGCGCTGGCCTTCCTTCACGAAGTCGTCCCACGTCTTCAGCTTCGTCACGTCGATGCCGAGTTCCTGGATCAGGTCGACGCGGTAGCAGAGGCAGGTGGGGTGCACGTCGTGCGGGATGGCGAAGATGTGCTCGCGGCTGGACCAGAGCGGGTAGCGCGTCTGGACCATGTTCTTCGGATCCAGCAGGCCGTCCTCGCGCAGGCGCTCGGTCAGGTCGACGAAGCCGACGTTTTCGAGCGGGCCGCGGGTGAAGTAGCCGATGGTGCCTTCGAGGATCTCGACCACGTCGGGGACGTCGCAACCGGTCTGCATGGCAGACTGGAGGCGGCTCATCAGAACTTCCTTCTGCACGCGCTGGAGAACGACGCGGCAGTTATTTTCCTTATTGAATTGAGCGATGGCCTTCTGATAGGGCTTAACATGGATTTCGGCCTGGATGGCCAGGATCAAGTCAGGCCTGCTGTCGTTCTCACGCAGTCTCATCCAGCCAAACACTACACCGGAAACGATTGCAATGATCAGAATGACAAACGGGGCTTTTCCGAATGGATAAATGTTTCTCATTGATAACTCCTCAATGGTACGGTCGCGATGCCGTCGGCCTCACGACCATTGCAATTCCTCCGGTTACCCTTAACGCTTGACCTGAACGTTGTCGAGACCGCACAGCTGCATGATGCTGTCGAGGTCGCCAGCACTCTGGGAGGCGGGCTTGTCGGCCGGTTTGATGCGGGCTGCGAGCGTGATCGCGATCGAAAGCGCGCGGACGCTGTCGCGGATGAACTGCTTGCGGCATTCGATCTGGGCATTGAGGTCGCCTTCAGCGCGGAGCATGTGGCAGTCGAACTCGACGATGCCCTTCCAGCCGATCTGCTGGAGCGCGTTGAACATGAAGACGGTTTCCTTGAGTCCTTCCGGTCCGATCAGCGGCGGGAAGTCATTGTCGAACTGCGCCTTGATCTGGCTGCCGAAATGCAGGAATTTGAGCTTGTTCATGCTGCAGAGATAGCTGACCGTCATGACGGAGTTCAGCAGGGCCATGCTCTCGTGCTGGAGCAGTTCGGGATTGACGCCCCAGAAATCCGGCTTTTTGAGCTTGCCGAAGATGAAACCGACGGCGTGGCCGCTGGTCGGGAGGAACATCTGGCCGCGGGGCTCGTTCGGCTTCGGCTCGACCGTGGCGCCCTTGTAGTTCGTCATGCCCTGCTCTTCGATGTAGTCGGTCACGTGGTTCAGTCCGTCGGCCAGCCAGGTGTAGACTTCGGCCCATTTCGTGATTGCGGGGACTTCGAAACCGTCGCGGGCTACCCAATAAGTATAGTAGTCGGCACCGAGGAACTTGCCGATGCGGAGCGTGCGCTCGACCTTCTTGGCGGCGAGCTTGCGGAGTTCGGGATCAGGATTGCAGAGGCCGCCATCGCGGAAGATCTTGTTGCCGTGGAGGCTGCAAGTCATCGTGTTGAACTTGATGCCGGCGCCGTCGAGGATCGACTTGATCTCGACGAGGATCTTGCTGGTTTCGCTGTTCGGATCCAGATCGTCGTCCGGGTTCGCGGGATCCCACGGGACGAGGTCGTCGTCGTGCGCGCTGGTGGCTTCGATGAGGCCTTCGCCTGCTGCCCAGGCGAGGATCTTGGCGACTTCGATCGAGCTGATCTTGTCGAGGACGGCGCCTCCGAACGGGTCGGAAAGCGGATTACCAACGCACCAGAAGGGCATTGAGCGGCGGGTTACGCAGTACTGATTGAATTCCATTTGTATAACTCCTTATTGGACCGTAAAAAGGAAAAAACGGCCCGGGTTGAAATTGCCGATACAGTCTCCCGTGAGGCTGAATTACTCTTATACTATAGCACGCCAAATCAAAATTTAAATCTGATTTATGGCAGATAGCATGGATTTTTTGTCAATAAACATAAACTTTTTGTTATGCGCTTGCGGTGTTTTCGAAAATAAAACAAATTTGCCCGATGCGGAAACCTGGTGATTCCGGCATCGGGCAAACAATCTCGAAAACGAAATATTATTTTTTGGAAACCTTTTTTGCCGGAGCTTTTGCCGGCGCTTTGGTCGCGGGCTTGGCTACAGTTTTCGCCGGAGCTTTTGCCGGCGCTTTGGTCGCGGGCTTGGCTACAGCTTTTGCCGGAGCTTTGGTCGCGGGTTTTGCAACGGGCTTGGCTACAGGCTTTGCCGGAGCTTTTGCCGGTGCTTTGGGAGCAGGCTTGGCTACAGCTTTTGCCGGAGCTTTTGCCGGAGCTTTGGTCGCGGGCTTGGCTACAGCTTTTGCCGGAGCTTTGGGCGCGGGCTTGGCAACGGGCTTGGCTACAGGCTTTGCCGGAGCTTTTGCCGGAGCTTTGGTCGCAGGCTTGGCAACGGGCTTGGCTACAGGCTTTGCCGGAGCTTTGGTCGCGGGTTTGGCAACGGGCTTGGCTACAGGCTTTGCCGGAGCTTTTGCCGGAGCTTTTGCCGGCGCTTTGGTCGCGGGCTTGGCAACGGGCTTGGCTACAGGCTTTGCCGGAGCTTTTGCCGGAGCTTTTGCCGGAGCTTTTGCCGGCGCTTTGGTCGCGGGCTTGGCAACGGGCTTGACATCGGCTTTCTTAGCCGGAGCAGGCTTCTCGATAGGCTTTGCCGGCGTTTTGGGCGCAGGCTTGACCTCCGCCTTCTTTGCGGGAGCGGGCTTCTCGACAGGTTTGGCTTCCGCTTTCTTCTCGACAGGTTTCGCCAGGGGCTTCTCGACAGGTTTGGCTTCCGCTTTCTTCTCGACAGGTTTCGCCAGGGGCTTCTCGACAGGTTTGGCTTCCGCTTTCTTCTCGACAGGTTTCTCGTCAGTTTTGGCTTCCGCTTTCTTCTCGACAGGCTTCGCTGTGACGGGGCGAAGTTTTTTCGGCGTCAACGTAATGAAATAGACGCTGTTCGTCTGGATCGGCATGGTCATCGTGATCATGTCCTCGATATCCAGGTCGGACTGGAACACGGGTTCCATGGCGGAGTTCTTCTTGAGTTCCTCGACGTCCTCGCGGGTGAGGTCGGCGGGCGCGCCGGCGTTCAGCCAGAGCGTGTACGGGTCGTTCTGCTGGTAGCCGATCATAAAGACCTTGACGTTGTACTCGCCTGCGGGGAGATTGTGCAGGATGACCGAAGCTTGACCTTTCCCGGATGCCGGGACGGTCTTGAAGAAGAAATCCTGATCGCTGATCTTGCCGCCGTCGGTCGGGTGCGTGAGATCCCAGAAAAGGACCTGGACGCCGCCTTTTTCATCGCGGCAGACATACGAGGATTTGTCAGAGGAGATGAATTCCGTGCCGCCGAGAAGCGAAAGGTACTTGTACGCCCAATAGGCGGCTTTCGGGATGCCCTGGTAGGACATGAGTCCGAATCCGCCGTGGAAGGGACGGGGCGCCGGGCCGTTTTCCTCGAAGATGTCCGTGAAAGTCCAGAAGCTCATGGAGTCGAGCGCCTCGGTGTTGCGGAGCTGCTCCAAGATGAAAGGTCCGGCGAAGAAGGAATCATGCACGGGGTCGACGGGGGAGTAGGAGGAGTTCCATTCGGTGATGTAGACGGGGAGTTTTTTTCTGCCCTTCCTGGCGATCGCGGGGAGCGGCATGTTCGCCATGTCGCAGACGTAGTGGAGGCTGGGGTGGAGATAGAGCGAGCGGTTGCCGTACTGATCGAGCCCGCTGGGGCCGTCGCCCAGGCCGTAGGTGTGGTAGGTGATGAAGTCGAGGGGGATGTTCTTCTTGTTGCAGTAGTCGATGAGCTCTTCGATGAAGACCGGGCCCGCGCCGGCGGGGCCGCCGACGGGATAGTCCTTGTTGACGGACTTCACGGCCTTTGCCGTGTGTTCGTAGAGCGTGAGATAAGCGGGGAGCCGCTCTTCGTCGGAAAGCCGCCAGAAGACATTCAGATTGGGTTCGTTCCAGACCTCGAAACGCCAGGTCTTGAGTTCGTCCGCGCCGTAGCGGTCGGTCCAGTGCCGGATCAGGGTCCTGATGAGTGCGTCCCACTTCTCGTATTTTTCAGGCGGAGTCACGTTCGCTTTCCACCAGAAGACGGTGCCGTCGCCGGAAGCGAGCTTTTCGGGCATGAAGCCGAGTTCGACGAAAGGCTTCATGCCGATGGAGAGCAGGAAATCGTAGACATCGTCGATGTACATGAAGTTGTAGACGGGCTTTCCGTTTTTGTCCTCGGTGTACACGCGCATTTCGTCGTGGAGCAGTCCATGTGCGCGGAGATAGCGGAACCCGAATTCCTTGTGGCAGTGTTCCAGCTGCTTGCGCCAGGAATCGCGGAGTCCTTCGCCGATTCGTCCGGCGCCGACGCAGTCGCACCAGACCATGGAGCGCGGCCCTTTGAGCTTCGCGAGGTCGGATTCGATGACGCGTGGTTCATTTTTCTTTTCGGGGGAAGCTGCGGTTGTCTTTTTCATGAGCGGGCTCCTTGGGCTAGAGGTTCCGAATCGCATGCGGATCGGCTTGTCTGTTCACGCCTGAAACACAGGCGGAAACGAACATTTTTCTACAATATTCCGTTTAAACTATACATTGGAATGCGCTAGAAATCAATGCACTATTTGCGCTTTTTTATGGAAAAAATACTGTTTTTTTGAGCCTTCCAGACATGGCGATGCAGAACCTGCCGTCCCGCACGCGGAAACGGTACGGGGGGACGGGCTCTGTCGATTGGCTTAGCGGGATGAGGCGTCGGATCAGGTGTCTTTCGGCAGGACTTTCAGCTTGCGGATGAAAAGCGCGCGATCGCCGCCATCTCCGAATCCGTCGTTGCCGTAGGTCATGCGGAGACTGTGTTCGCCGGCGTCGAGCGAGATTTCGGCCAGGTCGTACCCGGCGGTGACGTCCGAGGCGATCTCGCGGACCGCGGCAGTCGCTCCGTCGATCTCGATCCTGACCTCGGAGTAAATCCGCTGGTAGGGATAGCAGACGGCGTCGATATGCACCGTGAAAACGCCGGACTGTGCCGTCCTGAACTTCGTTTCCAGCACGACGAGCGTATTGTTGGAGACCACGCGGACGCTGCCGTCGGCGATCCTGTTCTGTGAGATCAGGTTGTCCGGGTCGTCGGCCTCGCCCGCATCCTGGCGTTCGGTGCGGAATCCCGCGCCGATGTTCCGAAGGAGCCCGCTCAGATAACGCTCTCCGCGCGGTCCGTTCTTGTCGCGGGTGCACGTCCAGTTCGCGCCGTCCAGCACCACGCGCCCCTCGCCGAGTTTCCACGCGACGAGGGAACCGGGGACTGCGGGGACCTCGGTCCCGGCCGGATAATCAGCCTCGGTGAGGTGCGCTTCCAGGAAGACACCCGCGCCGACTCCGGCACGGCCCGCCCCGCGCACGTCGATCTGCGAGGTCCCCGCGGGAAGATAAATGACCGTGCGGTATTCGCCGGGGCTGTCCGGGGTGAACCAGACCTGCTCCATGTCGCCGACCGCGATGCGGCAGAGCGGCTTTTCCGCGAACTTGAACTCGTAATGACCGCCGTTGACGCCCATGTCAACGATGTCCGGCAGTTCGGCGGGCTCGCCGATGCGGAGTGTCAGGCAGACGAGTCCGGACTTCTCGCGGACCGCAGTGAAGACGGAATGGGGTGCGGGATCCACAAAACCCGGCATGCCGATGGGCGGCGTCTTCATGGGGACAGGCCCGCCTTCGAGTTTGACCGCGCCGGAGACGGGGCAGGGCTGCGCGAACGATTCCGGCACGAACCGCATGGATATGGCGTCGGGCTGGATGTCGAGCTTGCTGTCCCAGTCGTAGATTCGGCAGTGCGTGACGTCTTCCTGCGAGATGCCGAAGAGCAGCGGATCGTCGCGGCCGGTAATGACGCCGGAGCAGTCTTCCCGCACGCATGCGATGCCGTCCGCGCCGATGGCATGTTTCAGACGTTCAAACGTCTGTGCTTCGGGCATGTGCCAGTGGAAAACTCCGCCGTCGCGGATCCATGCGGCAAGCTGGTCCGGTGTCAGGTCGAGTCCGGAGCATGCGCCATCCGCAGAGATCACGCTGGCATCGTTCGCGGTTCCCGTGTCGTTGACGCCGATGGTCTTCAGAACGCGCAGGACATCCTGATCCGCGGCGAGCAGACGCACTTTCGCGGCATGTTTCCGGGGGAGGCCTTTCAGGCGGGAAACGGCGTTCCGGAGCAGGATTTCAGCAGCGGGTTCGTCCGCGTGTTTGCTTCCGGCGAGCAGCTGCATCAGCACCACATGGCCGTCTCCGAACGGCAGATCGGCGAACGGGGTTTGCGCCAGTGCGCTGAATCCGCCAGTCACGAGCAGCGCTTCCAGGCCGTTGCGTCCCTCGCGGATGATCTCCCGTCGGGAAATGTAATGCCCGTTCGCCCACCATTTGAAGTCGGCGGGTTCGAGCCCGGCGAGGAGCGGATGAGCCGTCGCGAGCGGGAACGCCATGGTCGACGGATGATCCGTCAGGTTCACGCCAAGACCGAGCGGGTCGAGCGTGTCCTGAGCGAGAACGAGCGCGCGTCCTCCTGCGATGAGGAATCGTCTGAACCCGTCCGTGTCGAACTCTGCCGGTTCCGTCGGCGTGCCAAGCACGTTTTCCGCGATGACGACGATGGCTTCCGCAGGATTCAGCGAGGCGAAATCGACGTCTCCGGCAGAACGGCAGACGACCGCGTCCGAATCGAATTCGTCGGCCGGTACGGGATAGATCTTGTATTGGAAACTTTCCCGCTGGACCTCGGTCCCGTTGGCGGTCAGGCAAAATTCGAGATTGGAGACTTCATATTCGGGAAGGACTTTGCCGGGAACGCCCTTTACCTCGAACGAGAGGGAAACGGTCTTCGCGCCTCCTGGTTCAAGCGTGAGGCGGACGGAACCGGTGTCCGCGCCGTCGACCGCGATCGTCAGCTCCAGCGCTTGCGTTTCCGGGGAATCGTTCAGCACGTCGAACGCGACGGTCTTCCGGCTGCCCGCGAACACCCGGTCCGAGCGGTCGCGCCGGAAGCACGCGATGCGGCGGAAGAAGACCTTTTCCGCCTCGGCCGCGCCGGGTACGGGTGTGCCGCCGAATCCGTATGCCGTCCACGGACACATGCCGGTGACTCCGGCCATGCGGAAGGCCTCGGTCTGGTCGATCCAGCCGAGGAGCTTCGCCTCGTGATTGCATTTCTGGCGGCTGAGGTAGACTTCCTCGCCGAACCAGATGGAGCCGACGGAGTAGTCGGTCTGCGGGCACCAGAGGTATTCGCCTATGTACAGCGGCTTTTTGCGGTCCCAGAAGAACGTCCCGGACTGTTTGCCGAGCATGCCGCCGGCGGCTTCCGCCTCGATGCGGCGTCCGAGCCATTCGGCGGCGTCGGGATACGCGTAAAGAGCCGGCATCTCGTGCGGATAATGCAGGCCGATCATGTCGTATTTGCCGTCCGGGTCGCGGTCGGCCTCGAACATGGTGAGGCGAGTCGGGTCGAACCGTTTGGTGAGCGTGCCCATCTCGCCGAGTCGGCGGTTGAGGTCGGGGCAGAACTTGACCGAGCCCATGAAGAGGATTTCGTTGCCCACGCTCCACATCACGAGCGAGGCGTGGTTGCGGTCGCGCCGGATCATGCCGCGGAGGACGTCGGCGAAGTTGTTCCAGAAAATATCCTCGTTGTAGGCGTACATGGCGTTGCCGTCCGTATACACCGGCGATTCGTCGATGGTCATGACGCCGATCTCGTCTGCGGCGTCCAGGTAGTCCTCCTGCCACGGCTGGTTGTGGAACCGGAACGCCAGCACGCCGTCGTCCTTCCATTGCCGCACCCGGCGGAAGACCTCTTCGCGGGGGATGTAGCCGTAAGCGGGCCACGTGCTCGACGCCAGCAGGCGCCGCTTCACCCCGTTCAGGAAGAAGTCGGGGCCTTCGCTCCATACCTCGCGGAACCCGAAGCGCGTGAACGATTCGTCGAGGAGCTCTTCGCCGCGGTACAGGCGGATCACGAGCCGGTACAGGTGCGGCGTTTCGGGCGTCCAGAGCTTTGCGCCTTGGAATGCCGCCGTGAACTGCCAGGCGCCGGGGTTGAACGATTCATCGTCCGGTTCGTCGGAGAGCCTGACCCTGCCGAATTCCGGCGTACCGCCGAAAGTCAGCACAGTTTCCTCCCCGTCCAGCACCTCGCATTCGATCCCGAGCGCAGCGGCGTCCGGCAGCGGCCCGGCCGCGCTGACGACTGCGCCGGTCACGGTCAGGGACATGTCTTTCACCGAGGTCACGACCGCGAGGCGGGAATCCTCCACTCGGAGCGGTCCGCAAGCGTCCAGATAGACGGGCAGGAACGGTCCGCAGTTGTCGTGATAGCCGCCGACGGGCGCGATTGTGTGGGCGATCTCGTCGGTGCTCTTCAAAAGGTCTTCGACCGCGCTCCGGTCGCCGCAGCACAGATCCAGCACGTGGCAGCTCCCCGGCAGCACGTGGTCCGTGATGTCGAGCTCGAAAGGAGTCCAGCCGTCGAACTTGCTTCCGGCGCATTTCCCGTCCACGAACACTTTCGGCGTGTTCCTCGCGCCCCGCAAGTTCAGGATCACGCGTTTGCCGTGCCAGTTCGCGGGGATTTCGATGACACGGCGGAACCACAGAAAATACGGCACTTCCTTGCGGACCGCGCTCCTCCAGCCCGGCACCTCGAAGTCCTCCCATGCGGCGTTTTCATCCGGGCGGTCCGGGCTTGTGCCGATTTGCAGCCGCCAGACGCCGCACAGATCGATGCGAGCGCGTGTTTCAGATACGAATTGGACGGGACAGATGGAGATCGAACTGTTTTCCATGCGGCAGCCTCCGTGGTGCTTGAGGAGTTGAGGGGAATCATGCGTTGGCGCGGACCGTTCCTGGACGCCGTGTCTTTCGAACATGTATACAATACTACGGGAAACAGCGGTTTTCTATCGCTTATTTGCTCAAAAACATAGACTATTTGTGCAGACTGGCGCGGCATGCACAAAAAAAAGCGGCGCCGCGGAAAAACGGCACCGCCGGAAACCGGATCCCGCCCTGAGGCGGGGAGTTCATATCCGGATCAGTAATGCCGGATCACTTGTCGAGGTACAGAAGCTCGGGGGCGATCACGATGTCGGTCCTCGGGAGCTTGTTGAACGAATGGATCCTGTCGAGGAGGCGTTTTGCGGTCATGACGCCGAGCTGATGGTGTTTGATGTCGATGAAGGGCGGGAGCTTCTCGAAATAGCGGAGCGAATGGGCGCTGGAGAAGGCGGAGACGAACTCGTAGCGGGAGATGTCGATGCCCTGTGCTCTGAGCTCGTTCAGCACGCCCAGCATGTCGGCGCTGGTGACGAACGCCATGCCCGTGGCGGATTTGAGCTGGAGGAACGCCTCCGCGAGCTTTTTGTAGAATTCGCTCATGGGGATGTCATTGCCCGTTATTCCGTTGAGCTCGCGGCAGTGGATCCCGACGCGCTCGCACTCGAATTTGAGCATGTCGCGGAGTTCCTTGTGCGAGAAAATGCCGATGTAGTCAGGGAAGATCGCGACTTCCTTCACGCCGTTTTCGTAGAAATACCGCATGGACAGGCGTGCGATCTCGCTGTAGTCGAACTTGACGAGGTCGAACTCGTTGGGTCTGGTCGAGAGGAACGCGTTGACCGTGGAGATATCGCGCAGGCGCTGATGCAGTTTCTCCCGCACTTTCGGGTCTTCCGGTTCGCTGCAGATGATGACGCCGTCGCAGTAGTCGGGATTCAGGCGTTCCGGGATCGTGCCGTCGTCGCCGATGATGCAGAATTCCATGCTGATGTCGAGCTTCTGAAGTTCTTCGAATATGGCAGCGATGAAGCGGGAGATGACGCCCCAGTGGAAGAAATGTTCGATTGGGGAAATGGAGTTGATCACGATCATCACGCGGAAATGGCGGATGCCGACGCGGTCGGGCGTGCGGGGGCCCTGGCGCCGGGCGCGCTGGCGGTAGCCGACTTCCTTCACGATCGCTTCGATTTTCTCAGCCGTGGCGGCCTTGACGAGATTGCGGTTGTTGAAGAAACGCGAGACGGTGGCGATGTTGACCCCTGCACGATCCGCGATGTCCTTTAAGTTAGCCATTGCTGGTCTCCACTTTGTAGTGCTATTAAGAATATGATGTTGGAGTTGTCTCTAATATAACACTGAAATGCAATAACGCAAATGAATTTTTAATTTTTTTTCGGAGTTTTTAAAAGCAGTCCTGAATTGTTCTAAAACAGGAAAATCCAGGATAATCCAGAATCGCAGCACGCTTTGATTTGAGAAAATCCAAGAAAAAATTGAAACAGCGGTCTCGGAATGCAGAGCCGGAAAAATGTCGAATGTAGTTTATAATTTACAGTAAAAAAATGAGATTACAGTTGTATTGTCCATAGGGCTGGGCGTAGTGGATACAGCCGGACAGTGCCGGGCACACTTTGTGTGTGTCCGAGCGCAGCCGGACACTGCCGGGCACACCTTGTGTGTATCCGAGCGAAGCCGGACACTATCTGGCACACCTTGTGTGTGTTACAGGCTGGCGAGGATGCCTGCGCCGGATTCCTCGAAGATCATCCGCGAGGTGAAGGCATCGAACGCGCCCGCGTCGGAGAGCGAGGCAAATC
>Ga0310786_10000763_pt1 | contig 51552 bp, 43 predicted proteins | sample AusTroGonzalo_MG_FD_203881 | JGI IMG/M metagenome (GOLD analysis project Ga0310786, IMG submission 203881) | Bovine rumen microbial communities from tropical cattle in Woodstock, Queensland, Australia - Gonzalo_03 (v2) (version 2) | ecosystem: Host-associated > Mammals > Digestive system >...
TGTGCTGGGTGATCCAGTCACAACTGCTCGGGATGCTCACCTCATAGCCGATGTTATGCCTCAGGTTGACGGTGAAGGTGGCTCCGTCCATTGAGACATCGAATGAGGTGGATTCGACACTGAACACCATATTGAAAGGCTGGTAGATGGTGATGGACTCGGAGGCCCCGACTTCCTCGTTGCTGACTTCGACCACAGCCTGACGCTCCTTATAGGTCGTGTTCTCTGCCACCTTCAGCATGATATAGGAGGTCTCCACGCCTCTGGTCTTCCGGGTGTTGGAGGCACGTGTGATCCAGTCGCAGTCGTCGGGGATCTTCACATTGTAACTGACGTTACTCGACATCTTGATGGATACGGTATCACCATACTGTGATGCCTCGAAGTATTTCTTATCGGGGCTGAACACAGTGTTGAATGGCTGGTGTATCTTAATCTCGATACTGGCGCCAGCGTCGCTGTTACTAAGCGTGACGACACCATTACGAGCATGACAGGTCTTGTTCTCCTTAATGAAGAAGGTGAGCGTCTTCGTATCTGTCCCACGGGTCAGAGCCGTCTGGCCCCTTGCCCCTGACGACGACTTCTTGGTGATCCAGTTGCAGGAGTCGGGGATGATGACATCGTAGGAGATGTTGGTCGTAAGGTTGACGGTAATGGTGTCACCATACTGGTCCACCTCGAAGTTGGTAGAGTCTGCCTTGAACTCGGTATTGAACGGCTGATGGATCTTCAGCTTATCTATGAGGTTCTCGTCTTTGTTGATGACGGTGATAAAGGCATCGCGGTCCTTATAGGTCTTGTTCTCCTTGACATAGAACGTGATGGTAGTCGAATCCAAACCTCTGGTCTTGTTGGCATCGTCCCTTGTCACCCAGTCGCAGCTGTCAGGGATCTGCACCTCGTAGTTGACATTGTGCATCAACATGGTGGACACGGTGTCGCCATACATCGATGCCTCAATGTATGTCTTGTCGAGGAACAGTCCGGTATTGCGGGCCTGCTTGACGGTGATGTAACGCGATGTCTTGGAGATGGTGTCGGTAAGTGTGACGGTGTCTGTACGGGCATCGTAGGTGTTGTTGGCTTTCACAGAGACAACCAGCTTACTGTTGTTGACATCAAGGGTGGATGTACACCAGGACTCGTTGTTCGACACTTTATATACCGACAGGTCCTCATGACGGTACTCCTGTTCCTGCGTCCCCCCCTCACATGTGAATGACATATCCTCCATAAGCAGTTCTCTCAGACGACTCTGATAGCCGTCGTCGTCGCTACTACAGGAAATGAAGAAAGGAGTCAGGAGAAAAGGAGTCAGGAGTAAGTAGAACACCTTATTCCATACCGTCTTAATTATCTTGTTCATCATAATCATCAATTATCAATGTTCAACGTTCAATGTTCAACTCCCTACAAGTCTTTCTCTATATAGGTGAATGTCGTATGGCCGATGGTGAAGCTCTTGCCATGATAGAGCCATATCTCCTTGCCGACAGGCAGGGTCTTGCCATTATCTACCGTCACACCCTCTTCCAGGGCCATCAGACGCAAGGAGTCCATATGACGTTTGATCTCTGCATGCACTGGAGACACCAGGCCATTAACATCCCACGACAACTGAATGTTGCAGTCGACCGACTTTCCGAGGGTCACAGCTTGGTTCGGCGAGGCCTTGAACCACTTGTAGAGTGCGATGTCCATTTCCTTGATGGCACCATCCACATGTAGGAAGAAGCGCTCTGAACGCGGTGTGACATGGGCAATACACAGGGCGATGGCCACAGCGTAGATGATGAAACCGATCAGCAACGACATCCGGTAGTCGATAAACGTGTTATAGTAGACGAATGCCCACATAAACATAGTGAATACGGCTATCAGGCATGAGACGATAAGGAATGAGCGGCGGATGGGTGTGCGCGTCTTGAAGGTGACAGCCAGCATGATGAAACTACTCAGCAGCGCCCAAGGAATCCATTCGGTAAGGAATGTGCTGTAGTCGAAATGGAGGAGGATCGAGATGAGACAACCCAACAGGCAGAGGATACTTCCTACCACTCCGGCAACGGTGGCACGCAATAACACTTCGGCAAGGCGATGGAACCACTCACGGCGACGGACGGTGAAGTTCGACAAGAAGAGCGTCAGCAGGAAACCTACCGCCTGGCCAAAGGCGGGCAGGTCGTTCAGGCCTGAGCCATAGTCAAACTCAAACCTATCCGCATCGGTAGACTTATTACGGAACGCAGTTTGCAGATGCTCAATGATACTCGTCGACAGTGGATGGTCTTGGGAAACGAACACAAGCCAGGCAGTAAAGCCTGCCAAGATAGCAACAATTATCCATTTCATATAGAACAGCGGGTTGTGCTGGTCCATCAGATTATGGCTATTGTAATAATGAGAACCTTCCTGACAATGACGACCATATTCGGGACAGTGGTACTCGTTGTCATCCCAGCACTCCTTGTGCATCGTATGCTTGCATTTCACCACGATCTCGTCATCTTCCTTGAAAGGAGCCTTACAGAGATAACATGACTCGGATACAGGTTCCCCCCGGAAACTCATCTTGCTGCCACTGTACTTAATGACATACCTACGCAAAAAGAAACGGTATCGGATATAGGGTTCCACAAACTGGAAAATGCCCCATACCAACAGAATCATGAGCAGAGTGATCACGATGCCAATGGTGATGAACTCGATCATGGGACCGTCGCGTATGATGACAGGACTGTAGATTGTACCCAGCGTGAATTCTGTCTGTCCCTTAGCTATCAGGTCGCCAGTTCCCTTGTCATTGAAAGAAATCTCGAGGATATGACGATCGCCACGGAAGACTTTATGGTCAGGCTGTTCCAAAACGATCTTATAGTTGGAAAGGTCGATATGGTAATCATGAAGGATGTCTTCCTCCATCTCCTGCCAGTTGAAAGACGACTGGTACAGACCACCCAGTGACTTACAAAAATATTGCAAGATGTTGCTGTCGCTGGTATTGTCTGAAAAGGCCAGAATATCCTGACCGTCGGAAACACCTCCAGCGAAGTTGGCATAGTAGGCTTGCATCTGGCCTTGATACAACTGTGACTTGTCTTTCAGAAGTTGCTGAAGTTCAAAGTGCTTGGGATCGACAGGCTGCTCACCGTTGTACGTCTTTCCTCCCGACAAGATAACCATCACCTTATGGCGTGCACCGCCTATCGTCGTACTCGCATCCTGCATCTCCGACAGTTTTGTCACGACCGAACGGTAGAGATAGATGGTCGCCGGATCTTGGTGGACGAAATAGTTATCAATGACGTAGTCGGTGGCTTCATAGGTCTCTGTAACATTGTCGTCCTGCATGAAGGCGACGAAGACACTCTGTCCACCAAAGAGGGCCTTGATATCCATGACAGCCTTACGCTCGGCATCCACCTGTTGCTGAGGAACACTTAGATCGACCAAAACAAGCAGTTTGATATCCAATTTCTTGAAAACATCCCTGCTGGCATTGGTCACCTTCACAATCTTCGGCTGTTTCTCCTGACCCAATGGGTTCAATATGCGTTTGATACGCTGATAGGGGGTGGCGACCACGATGGTGGAGTCTGTCAAGTCTTGTCCTCCGACTTCATGCAGCAGGCGTGCGGACAGCTCCATCACCTTATGATCGTCGGAGAAATCGATGCTCGTGATCTGTAGGGCATCGCCAACCATTTCCTCCTTATCGTTGGACGACAAGATGTCGTCAATATCCGGTGCAGTCTCCTCATCACAGGATGTGAAAAGTGAACAGTGAACAGTGAATAGTGCTGTGAGCACCAGCCACCTACTCCACATTGCCATATATCTCTTTGTTATCATAATATCTAATTTCAATTGTCTGATTATATCGTGGGATAATTATGTTGTCCGTTCGTCATCTCCTTCATCTTCTTAGCCTGATCACGGAGCTGTTTTACCTGTGCCAGTTTCGACTTCAACAGGTTCAGACCCATCAGCAAGATGGCCACACACGCCAGCCCCATCAGATAGTCCTTAATACGCTGGATAAAGGGTTTATAAGCCATCTCCTGAATCTTCGCTGAGACCGTCTGCAGCTCGAAGACTTTATTCTCCATCGCCGTCATCCGAAGCTGGAGGCCCGGGAATGTTGTCGCTGCCTCCTTGGCCTGACCATAGTATTTATTGACATCGGCTGTCAGCGCCTGTTCTTCCGCCTTGACTTTCTCCAACTGAGCAGCCAGCTTCGACGACATCGAGAATTGAACAGCTTTTTTATATAACTGTCGATAGTTCTTATCCTGACTCCAAATGAACCTCTCGGCCGTAGAGAAAGCCACCAGTTGGTCGCGCTGCTGCTGACGGATTGCCAGCGTGTCTGTGACGGTCTGCCGCATCTGCTGGATGACTGCCACCCGGTTCAGGAGGCTGTCGTTATCTGCAATGTACACTTGCTGGGCGGCAGAATAGGTGTCCCACCGCGTGGAGAAGGAGTTCAAAGCTGACGACAATGCCTTGAGGCGCTCGGAAACCACATCGAGGAGCGGCTCATTCAGCGGCATCTCCATGTCGATGTCTATTCGGAACTTGCAAAGGGCGTTCAGCTGTATCAGTTCCTCCTGAAACAGCTCCATGTGCTCATTGATGTCCGTATAGGCGGAGTCGAGCTCCTCCTCAGCAGACATCTCCTCCTGTGCCCATGCCGCCGAAGGCAGCATGCACACGAAGATGATGAGTAGCCACAAGTTCCTTTTTATGTTCATTATCTGTTGCAATTGTTTCTAAAATATCGTTCCGCCTCACGGAATACTTGCACGGCCTGCTTCTGTTCTGCGGTGTAGACACCCTGACTGTAAATGGACTCATTACATGTCTTGATGATATTCTCTGTCTGGATGATGATATCACGACGCTCGACAGGGTCATTCGACAGCAGGTAGCGCGACACTGCCGCATCTATCTGACGGGCTTTTGTCAACAGCATTCTGGAACTCAGGCCATCGCCGCCTAAGACCCTGACCTTGGCAGCAGTAACAACCTTGCAGTTCATCCTGCTGATGGAGTCGGTGTAGGCATTATAGGCATCCCAGGCCTGCTGTATATCCGGACAAAGGCTTAGGTCGTTCTTACGAGGATACTGTTCTGTGAGCTGGTTCTTCAGGTCTTGGAAGGTCTTCAGACTCTCCTCGCTATCGACGGTACCATTGCCAAAGCTCTTACGCAAGCTGTTATAACTCTTGCGGATTCCATCGAGAGCTTTCTTGGCCGAGGCTATGTCTTCATCCAGGCCGAAGCAGGGATTACGCTGGATGTCCACATGATACTCCATATAGAGATCACGACCAAAGGGAATCTCAAACCGCCGTTTGTTGATGTGCTTGCTGACATCGTTCATGAGCATCACATCACGAAGACGGACAACGACAGAATTGCTTTTCTTCAGGATGTCGAAGGTCTGGGTGATGTAGTCGTTCACCATGGCATACTCCTGAGGTGCGGGCTGCAACCCCTCGTAGTCGATCCAGCGGTGGAACACATACTTTTTGCGAGGCTTTGGCACCGTGGCCTTGAAGAGCTTGGAGATACGGAACTGATCCTTTGGTTCATAGGTAACCACGTAGGGCAACTGGTCAGGACGGAGCCTACGGCCCTTGATAAGCGGTTTGAAACGTATGTCCTCCCTAAACACGAAGATCATACGATGGGAGATCAGCGTTACCGTCAGCTGGTTGGCCGCCTCATCGAATACGAACTTCACCATGATGTCCTTGTCGGTAACATCGCCTTCCAGGCTAATGTGGTCCGTATAGGATTGCTCCTGACTGACCGTAATGTTCTTTACTGTCTGTGAACGGGAAGTGAGGAGTGACAAGTGAAATGTGAAAAGTACCATCAGCACCCTCACGCTCCATTTCATCTTCACTTCTGATATATTAAATGTAACCATAACTTTCAATTCTCAATTCTTAATTCTCAAACCATATCCATTCCTTTGGTTCTCCCTGACGGACAACCCAAGCTGCAACCTTGAGGTCTTCGGGGTATGGTGGTTCGGATATGGCATGATAGATTTCATAGCGCAAATAGTGCGCCACTCGCTCCACGGCCCAAGCCAAGTCGGTATAGGTGTCGGGCATATTGATGCACACCCTCCCGGCAAAGTCGCCGAAATATCGGATGTTGGGATGCCAGGGATGAGGAATGGGCTGTCCCAGCTCATCGTGGGTCAGGAAACGGAATGCCGGAGCCGCATCGACTGACGGATAGCCGTCGGGCAGGTCTATCCGCATCTGAAAGCCCGTGGCAAAGACCGGCGGATTCTCTGCACCGGGTTCTCCAAAATGTTCCAGGTTCTCCACCCCACAGATGCTCCGCAGCTGATAATCGACCAGATAGGCCGTGGGCAGTCCATCCTTGTTACGGCGGACAGGTTGACATGTGATGTCATGCCGATGCTCCAGCCGCTGGTCTAACTGCTGCCACTCATACAACAGGCGCCGGTTGCGTCCTTTGTATTGGCTTATCTCATATCGGTCGCTCTCCCTTTTCACTTTTCACTCTTTACTTATCCCGGGAAGGGGTCTGGCATCAGGAACACTTTATCGCCACTCTGCACACCATAGTCGAGCAGCGTCTGGTCTGTACGTCCGATTCTCGGACGGAGCACACGTATCTCGTGTACGTCAGGATCCTCCCGCCCGAAGAAATAGTCAAGGGGCGCTCCCGTCCCGTCGATGGACGGGAAGTCGAAGATCAATTTGCCGTCTTCGCCGATAGCATGCGTCAGGTTGGTCATCAGCGTTTCCAGCGGTGCCTCAGGGTTCACTACCCTGAAACGCACGGTCTTGTTCTTATACACAATGTCTAAAAAGAAATCTTCCATCTTAATATATATATAATAATGTATACTATTTCTTCTCTATGTTCAATGTCACGATTACCGGATAGATGTTGGTGCTCCTCACTTCAATCATCTTCTGCATGAGAATCTCCACCCGCGATGCTTTCTCCGCAAAACTGCGCCTGACAAACGGATTGTCGGCCAGCACGATCTCCACCACAATCTCATAGCCGCAACCACGGCGGTCCATCTGTTGGCGACGGTTGACCGCCAAACTCTTCACCATATCACGGACGATGCCATAACGGGTCAGCAGTTCGTTGTAGCAGAACAGTTTGATGTCTGCCAGTGTCACGATGCGGTCACTCGTGGCGATATAGTACCGTGAGAGGCTGGCCAGGGCGGCCTCTTCCGTCATCTCGTCCTTACCCATGACAGGGTTGGCAATCTGCCGTGTCTGGGCGGCACTCAGTCCTCCAGGTACGGTGAAGGTACTGTCGACATTCAACGAGGCATTGACACCTGATCCTGCCGTCGTGAGATAGCTCACATCGAGACTCCCCTTCCCACTCTCAATGAGACTGGAATTACGTAGCAACAGATAGACACCAGGCACCTGTCGCAGCTGATCTTTCTTGGAGATTTCCATCAGTCGTGTCAGCGTCTCCTGCAGTGCCTGCATGGTCTTGTCGCCTGAGAAGCCCTGCAGTCCCTGAAAAGCATAGAAGTCGGAGTGATATCTGGCAATGAGGGCGTTGAGCAGACGCACAAGCCGTCCTTGGTTGAAACGGTCGGCTGCCACCTTGCGCACCTCGATAAGGCTGTTTCCGTAGAGTTGCTCCTCTGAAGGACGGACGGCATGGAGGAACTGCAGGTTCACATGATCCTCATCCTTGTCATAGCCTGCCACACGGGCAATAGGTGTCTGACCACTCAAAGTCGTCTGATGCAGTTGGGCATTCACCAACACAACCGGATTCAAGGAGAGACGCTGCTTGTCAAAGACAAACTGGTCGGATACTCCTGAGAATTCGAAGATGAGGTCTATGACATCTGTCTCTGTTGAGAGGTAGCGCACCGGGCCGTGATGACGAAAAACGAACAAACGGATGTTCTGACGGGCAAACAGGTCGAGACAGGTAGCGGAGGCCTCGTAGGTCTGCGACCTGTTATAGAGTATAGTGTCCAGTCCGAAACAATCCTGCAGGGGGAGTTCGGAATAGTCCCATGGTCTGATGAGGGGCAACTGCTGATCCTTGATACTGACGGTGAGATCCTGAAAATCCAGACTGTCTACTGCGAAGGCAAATCCAGACAGATCTTTGATGGGCGAACTGAAATGGAGGGTCACCTTGAAGCGACGACCATCCATCCTTATGATAGATTTGACCTTTGCATTCAACAGACGGGTTTTCAGCAGAGGCATGAACGCATAACTGGTGCCATTGAGCATGAAGTTGCTTTGGGCATTCATCTCCAACTCGTTCACGGAGTCCTGCAGGGCTGTTTCCACCACGGCTGTGGCAGGTACAGCATGCCCCACCTCGAAAGGTGTCAGCAACTGGGCGAAATCCTCCAACACCTCTGTTTTCATGGTCTCCAGGTCGCTGGCACTCTCATTAGCCTGATAGGCCATGGCTGTGATCATCAGCTTGAGAACGGGGTCATTCTCAAGTCCTTCAAGCTTGTCGTTGTCATCACTCTGTCGCCAGATGTTGAAAGCCTCGCGCAACAACTCCTCAGCCCTCTGTTTGGTCTCAAATATCGTCTGTTTCATTCAGTTCTCTAATTCTTGATCAGTTCCACACTTTGATCGTTTGGTCGTAGATATAATCCTCTTTCGTGCTTATGATAACACCTTTTACGGTAATATAGATCAGTCGTTCCTCCCGGATGTAGGTCATCGACACAGATATATTCTCCAACCGATCCTCATATTTGGAGATGGCGGTCTTCAGTTCTGCGGCAAAGGTGTTTATACTTTTTGAAGAACCGGAGATCTTCTTGTCATATGCCCCCTGGATATTGCTCATCGTATCAGTGTCGCCAGAGTCGTAGACAACACCCTCGTTCTCATTAAACATCTCAAACCGCAGGTTGTTGAACACGAAGCCAAACTGTGGGTCGGCCGGGGTACTGAAACGTTCCGTCGTGATGATGAGGTGCATGTTCGCGTCAATCGATCTCTTCAGGCCGTCGTCACGCTGCAGACCCTTGGGGGTCAGTTGGAGTGGTATACTGATGCTGGTCATATAAGCGGTACAAATTTCTCTTCTTCAGGTTCTGGCACATAGAGCGCCTTGAATAGGTTCTCAAACAGGTCGAAGTACAATTTCTCATAAAGAGACTCATTGAGTTGCTTGCCAAGTTCGTCGAACTTCGCTGTCAGCATCTCACTCATCTTGGTCTGGCGATCGTTCATCTCTGTCGTCAGTTGTTCGAGGATGGCCGTCTTCAGCGTCTCGTTGATATAGGTGGTCAGCTGCTCCGTCTGCTGTCTCATCTCCTCGCGCAACTCTTCCTTCATGTCGGCCAGCAGTTTCTCGATCAACTCCGGATGCAGTTTCTCGTACAGTTCTTTCTTGGCCTGGGCAAGCAGCGCCTCGTAGTCGATGGTATTGTCTTCGAGTACAACACCGTCGAGGATGATGGCGGCTCCCTTCATATAGTCCTCAAGCCATTGCAACCACGCTTGTATGTCTATCTGCTGGGGTTGTGGTACGTCAATAGGCTGGTCTCTGTTAGGTGTCACAATATAGTAGTCAACGGCTTGAGCCATCTCCTGAGTGAGCAGGATGAAGTTCTGCATGGAGTTCTTCATGTTATAGCTCTTGAGCATGAAGACATAACGCAGGAAGGCCCGTTTGCCTTCTCCGTCGGCCAGGTTGGAATGAGCCGACAGGATGGTCATCTGTTCTAAGTAACTGCTGATATACTCTTTAAAGCGGGGATTCTCTGTCAGCAGCAGACAGGGAGGCATATAACTGGTATCGGCAGAGAAGATGCCCTCAGCCACATGGAAGCGCAACAGGGGGAACAGATCGTTTGCCTCCACCTCTTCCATGGTATGGATACCATATACGTAATGGGGTCTGACGAATGCCACGCCCTTCTTCTCAAACTCCACCTGATCGTCGCCAAATCCTACCGTCAGATAATATTTGTCACCGAAGAGCATAGGAATGGTCACTTCTATGTCCTCATCGGCATCGACTACTCTTCCTGACGGAAGTACAGCCTGACAGCGGAAACCTGACACTTCAAAACGGTTCTTGACAAAGATACCATTACAGTTGAAAGGAGAGCCCGGCACCAGTCCCATGCGGCTGTTACCTACTGCTGCACGGATGGCCAGTTTCTGACGGAAATCCCACTGTTCTGAGATTCCTGAGAATGTCTCGGCCGTCAGCTCCATGCCTGGCACCCAGTTGATTCTTGAATTAATATCGACCATGTATATTTACAATTTACGATTATCTGATTTCTTTTAGTCGCTACGCTTTGTAAAAGCGCTAAAGCGAGTTCGATTTGCCAACCTCTGTATTATACCCTAATGTCAAGCGGGTGTCGGTATGCGGGGGGACGTCATATTCCTTGATGACAATCTCGCACCACACCTCTATGGGAATCAGCCACTCACACAGGAATTCCCGAAGCGGTTCAATCTCTTTGTCTTTCTCCAGATACTCTTCTGGTGTCAGACCGGGGATGACCAGATCGTATCTCACCAAAGGCAGCCAGCTTCTGGTCGTGTCGCTATGACTATACCGACCCGTTGTCATATTAACCTCACATTTGATCAGTGTCCGAAGCAGATTGGCAATGAAACCGAAATCTCCACGGCGACGTTTCACGTATGGGAGCAGAATGGCTGCCTCACGGACATAGGGGTTCTCAATCTTGTCGAGATCGACACCGAAATAGGTATTCAGGATATAGGACAACTTACCCTGAAGCAGACTGTCCATCTGATGCTCCACTAAGAGACTCTCACGGAAGCGGTAAGTGTCGATGGGTTTGAAGGTTTCACGGAGAAGTCTGAGTTTTAGCTGCAACTGTTTGAACTTCTCTGCAGCATCTTCTCCCTTCAGGTCAGTCTCCTGGGTAATCAGTCCTTGTGGCAACAGCTTGATAAAACTGTCACGTGCCGTCTGCGCCACCAATTTCTCTTCGTCGATGGTGAGCAGGTCGCTGTTATAGTTACGGAAAAATGTTCCCTCATTCTGGGAAGTCCACTGGTTGAAGATCTCCGGATAGAGATAGTTCAGCAGCAGTTCTGCACGGATTTCGGGTATACTATTCTTTATCATTCTTCACGCCTTACTTCTATATAAAAACTATCACCGTCTGCTGTCACTTTCACGATGTCATTCTGTGGGATGCCGAGCTGTGTCAACGACAGTGACGGATAGGGGAATCCGTTGTCGATATGACGGTACTCATGTTGGTAGAGTGCACTCAGAGGCTGTCCGTCCAAGGACTTCTCACCAGCCACCTTGTCAGCCACCGAACGGCCGGGAACCATCATCGTCACCCGCTCGTCGTTATCACGCCTCGAGACATAGTCTACGAAACAGTCATTCACCAAATAGAGTGTCACCTCCTTGGCTTTCAGTTCCTGAGTCCAACACCGAAGGGCCTCGCCGACGGGGGTGTTACCACAGACCGCCGTCTGACGGACAGGTGCCCACAACTCATGCTCGGGACACTCATCATCGTAGGCCTGATAGTCGGCAATACGGACCGTCGTATGCTCCCCCTCATAATAAAGCATCTGGCCACACAGCGAGGTACCGAAGTCCTGCTGTATCAGTTTTAACGCCTCCTGGACCTCAATGGCACCGATGATGGAGGCGATGATGGAGGTTGTGGGGGCAGAGCCAGCCTGTTCCTGTCGTCGGATGATACCAGAGCAGGGTATCCGTCTCGCCAAATCCTTCAGTCCTTCGGGACCGAGGTTGCAGGCATAGCAGTTCTTTCCCGGTGCAAACACACGCACCGTTCCTTCCAGTCTGTCGATACCACCGTCCACCCAGGGAATGCCAGCCCGCATACAAAGACGGTTGATGCAGAACCGAGCCCAACGGCTGTCCACGCATCCGATGACAACATCCATCTGACGGATGAGTCCCAAGCCGACATTATAGGCGATATCACCACAAATGGCTGTCACTTCTATGGCAGCATTCATCTGCTGCAGTCGTTCCGCCACCACTTCCACTTTCAGTCGTTTCCTCTCAGCATCGCTCTTTGAGAATAGCACGGAACGGGTGAGGTTACCCATCTCAACGATGTCGAAGTCGACAACCACGATATGAGTGACACCCATCAGCACCAGGTTCTTGAGCACCTCGTTACCTAAGGCGCCACAGCCAACCACCATCACATGGGCGGCACTTACCTGATTCTGTCTGATGTCAATACTCATTAATTATCTCTTTTTCTTTTTTTCAATTCCAGTTTAACGTAAGTCAGGTCATTCCCGACCACTCTTACCGTCTTCACAGCCTTAAAGAAACCGGCTTTCTCCAGCCTCACCTCACAACGACTGTCTCTGGGCAGGTCTTTGATCACACAGGGCGTCGTACCGACAAGCTTGTCATTGATGTAGACGTCTGCGCCTATCTCATTACACTGCACATTGAGCATCCCGTAGCTGTCCATCGGGGGAAAAAGCTCTAATTTCACTGGTGTCGCATCGTAGACCCAAAGGGGCTTGGCCTTCGACTCCAGACCATCCTTCTCAGTGCTGATCAGGTAAAAACCAGGTTCCAGCTCTCCTTCCCAACTGCCATAGCCCATCAATTCTCTGTTAACCCAGATGCTTGTGAAGTCATCAACGGCCTTAATCGACACAGGAGCCTTGATGGCGATGCTAAGAGATTGAAGGCAGGAGTCAGGAGTCTGTAGATCACCGAGGAATGATGAGTCTGCCGCAAGTGTATTCTCCTGTCTCCAGACTCCTGATCCCTGTCTCCTGACTACAGGATGCAGATCCCCTGCAGTCAGTTCTATCGTCTTTTTCTCCTTCCAGCCGATATCGAAATCGGCATCGTAATAGCACAGGCTGTCCTTCATGACGATAAGCCGATGACTACCTTCCCGCAGATGACCGCTGGTACCTTGTGTCTTGCCTATCCACTGACCGTCGACCATGATATCGCAGTCCTCCAGTTCTGTCTTGACGGCCAGATACGAGTAGATTGGCTGTAAAGCAATCTTCACTATCTTCCGTTCTTCGTCCGTCAATTCGATAGTATCCTTTTCCTCCTGGTGAAAAGGCGCCTCTGCCAACCAGGCATGTTTGCCGATAGGCAGGTACACCTGTTTCCGTCCACCATGAATCGTCGTCATGGTGCTGTCGATAGTCAGGATGGCATCCTCTGGCTGTATTTCAAAGATCACCCACTGCTCTTTCAGCTTATATTCCTTGTCTGGACTGAATGTCTGCAGGGTTGCCGTATAATGCTTCTTCCTGCGCAGTCCCTTTTTCCTTGGCACTTTCCACGTCAGCTGACCATAGTCGGCATGCTTCACCACGATGAAGGCGGTCTTGTGGGGCGCCTTGAGGGTGAGAATTCCCTCCCCCTCTTCAGCCGCGACCTCCTGCTTGCCGTCAGCCAGGAACGAGAATCCCTTCTCGCTGGTTTTCAGGTCCAGGATGGCCTCCTTCTTGCTGGTCACCACGTGTTTCATGTTCAACGGCCCTTTCTTGAGTTTTTTAAACTCAACGATATGCATCTCCTGGGCAGAAGAGGTAAAGAGGTAAAAGGGTGAAAAGGTGAAAAGCAGCGGCAGCAGACGACGCCACCACTTACTGTAACCTCTCATCTTATAACGATCATTTCTCACTTCTTCACTTTCTCACCTTTTCACCTTTAATCACTTTCCCGACACCATCATGCTTCCACTGGCATTGGTGATAGAGATGTTTCCACCATAGGAGCACATGCACTTTGCGTTGTTGATCAGTGCCGGCATTCCCGAAATCTTCACCTGCCCACCGGGACTCCACGGTGCCGCAATCATAGGAATACAAGGCATCGGCGTCAGGACGCCCATGGCTGCGGCTGTGGCTGAGGCGACCGTCGGGTTAGCCATCGACTGACACATGCCGAACGTCATGATGTTCACCATCGGAATATAATCCATGATGGTGGCCATCAGCATGTTACCACATTTGGGGCGCAGCGGCACAATCACGTTCAGTGTCGACGGTGCCATACCGAAACTACATTGGAGCATTGCTCCCTGACATACAAAGTTTCCCATATACTTTACTTACTAAATTAAAAAATAGTCTTCGCAAACCTGACATTTAATACAGGATATACCTTCAAATAATTGATGACCTTAACATAGTCTCCCAAAGCACCGGGGATATTGGACAGATCAGGTAGACTGGTACCGTCGTGCATCCGCTGTTTAGGAGCACCACCCCAAATCCAGACGCCCAACTCTGCCGACACCTTCCAGTCGTCGCGAGAACTGATCAGCCTACCCGTGTAGCCAACACCGAGATAAGGCTTAACGGCATTCGTCTTGACACTGATATTGACTGAGCCGTCATCTGCAGGATCCACCAGACAAGGTTTTCTGTTCTTGTCTCCCGGATAAAGCGACAGCCGTCCATAGCTCTTGATTGCATCACTGGAACTGGCTTCTTCATACTCCCGGTTATACGATTCCATCAGTGAGAGGGTGGTTACCGACTCATCAGCAACTTCCGCCTTCGCTACCTGCGCCGGACCATAATAGACACCCGCCGTGAAATGCCAATGTTTGTTGTATTTAAAGGGATAGACGTCCACCAGCGCTTTCAGGTTATGCATGCTCAACTGACCTGTCAACAAGATATGGTCATCGATCTCCATCCCAGTTTCCTCATACAGATACTGCTGGATCTTATCGAACTTCGTCTTGATACGGTTGCCCTGGCCGTTATACTGCCGGGCAGCCTCACCGCCGCCAGCCAGATTCATGCGTAACTGTTTCTTAAACTGTGGCATATAATCATAACCTATTCTAACCTGCACGATCTGACTTACAGGGACAGCCACATCAAGCCCGACACCCGATGTTCCGAGCGTCAGGGATAATTCCAAATGTTTGAACGAATTGCCTTTGGTCCAGTAGCTCATTCCGGGGTCTTTCCTGATGATAGCATCCTTCTGAAAAGCCGGTATATACTGGGCCTCCGCTGTAATCGCAGAGCAGAGTATCAGACAGGCGATGATGTATTTCCTCATATAATGGTATTTACACGGCAAATCAATTGATCCAGCTTTTCAGGGCTGAACCAATTGATTCTTGACAGCTCTGGAGTATTACTTCCAGGGATTATCATAACTGACGGGACCGTTCTCGAGCTTTTGGCACACAATCTCGATCTCCTCGTAATGCTGCTGACCGTCCTCCCACTTCTCGACATAGTTGATACAGTAGCAGTTGGTGCCTTTGAGCTCCTTCATGGCTGCACCGTCAACGGTGTTCACGAACTTCACGGAGAAATTCTTCGGGCTCGTCGGATCGAGCATCCAGGCAATCAGCTCGTTGTTGCCGTCGTTCATCGCCTTCACTCGAACGGTCAACCTACCACCACGGGGGATACCTGCGATCTGACCCTCACGGTCGGTTGCCTGATCGAACTTGTAGTCTACCATCATCACTTCTCTCTGTGCGAAACCATCGATTTCGAGGACTACTGGGGTTACATTCTCTGCCATAATATAAAAATATTAAATGGTTCTACTTTTAAATCTTAATTCTCAATTTCTGATTAGATTAAGCCCAATCGTTCTCATAAACAACGTTACCGAACTCGATCTTCTTGCAGGTGATGGTAAACTCCTCAAAGTGACCCATCTTGTCTTCCCACTTCTCCTCGTAGTTGACACAATAGCCGTTGGTGAACTTGATGGTTTTCATCTCCTTGTTAGTCTTGGTCTCCAGGAAGGTGATGGTACCATTTTTCGGCAGACTGCGCTCACACATCCATGCCAATAGGTCGGGTGTACCGTCATTCAGGGCCTTCACGCGGATTGTGAGCTTGCCACCGCGGGGGATACCGGCCATCTGGCCTTCTACGTCTGTAGCCTGATTGAACTCATAAGTCACCATCAGGACTTCTCTCTCCTTGTAATCGTCAATTGCGATACTTACTGGTGTTTTAGCCATAACTTTTTGTTTTTAATTGTTGATAAAAAAGGATTTATGCACTTGCCATTGCAGCTTCTTTAGCCTTCTTGTCGGCAGCCACCTTGATGATGAAGTTCTTGGCGGCATAGAACGGCGTCAGCGTAATGTCACAGGTGATCTGCTTGGTGACAGGATCCTGACGGGGCTCGCCGATCTCGTAATTCTGGAACAGGTTGCCATAACCCTTATACTGGTTGAGGAACTCCTGGATCTTGGCCTTCAGGTTCTTCGGGCTGTTGTACGGATCCCAGTTCTCGAGAGCCACCTCATGCACGAAGTTCATCAGCACCTTCTTCACCCAATCGAACACACGTACAATAGGATACTCCTTCATAGCGTCGAGGTCACCATTGTAGAGCGTGGTATTGTTAAATGCCATCACACGGCCTTCGCTGTACACCATGGGCACCACCTGGTTGTCCATCAGGGCAGCGATCTCCGACTTCAACAGGTCGCTCTTCACACCTTTCACTCCGTCGAGGGTACCATACTTCTTACCACCGGCACCCTGTGCCATGTTGGCGGTCTCGTCATAGAGCTTTCCGCAGAGAGCAGCAGACGGGGCGATATAGAAGGCCTTCTGGTCCTCCTCGTCACTCGACATCTTCTCAGCCTCACGGCCGACAATCCAGTTGGCGGTCATCACCACGTTCATCAATTCCTGATCACTGTCGCGATAGCCCTCGGTGTTGGCCTGCAGATCGTCGAACGAATACTCGTCGGCATGGTCGGTGATGAGCATCACCTTATACTTGAATGCCATCTTGGCCCACTGCAGCAGGTCTACTTTATCTGTAAACACACCACCAGGAACACATACGAGGCTGTAGGCATCCTTCAGGCTCAGACGGTCGAAGCCGTTGCGCAGGATGTTCTCCACCTCACCAGCGAAACCAGAGTCCGCATCAGCGATATCTTCCTTCAACACGTTGATGACACGCAGGTTCTTCACCTTATCGGTACCACAGGTCTTAAAGAACGAGTCGAGTTCACGATAGCTGCGCTCCAGGTTCTGTGTGGCATAGAGGGCGTCGGTGATACCCTGCTTCAGCACGTTGGTATATTTCTCCTCTTCCTTCTTACAAGCGTCTGCATAACCCGTTGCACTGTCGATGTCTGCCTGATCAAGCAACTCCAGCCAGCGGCTGATCTCACGCTTCAGGTTCTCTCTCTTGTCCTTGAAACGCTTGTCCTTTAGGAACACATCCTTGGCGGCCTTGCGGGCGGGGTTCATATTGTCTGCGTCGGGCATAAAGCCACGGATGGCGTTGAAACCACCAAACTGAGACAGCAACTTACTGACGTCTTTACCTTTTTCTTGAAGCTCGGCACCAGCCTGCTGGGCCTCTTGAGCTTTCTGTAATTCTACATCTGCCATATCTATAAACTTTAAACTATAAACAAAAATTACTCTGCACCATTCAGTTCGTCGAGCATCGACTGGAGCATGGTCTTCATCTCCTCACGGCTGCCGGCCTCCTTGAGGATGTCGCGCAGCTTACGGTTCTGTTCAATACTCTTGCGAATCTTGGTGTTTGTCTCGATCTTCATCTTCGTACCAGAGAGGAACGGACTGTTCTCCACCAGACGACCCTTGCCGCCATTGGCTTCAAAGTCGCGCAGCTCACCGAACTTCAAGGTCTCTTCCACAGCACCGCCTTCTTCGTCGGTGAAGGTGACAGCCACCTTCGGCTTGAAGTGCTCGAAGGCATCGTTGATGTTCTGGATATCCTCCACGAACTCAGGATTACCTGCTTCCACGTCTGTTGTGTACTGGTCGATCATCAGAGTCTTATTCTGGTCGATCAAACTAACTTTCGCACTGCTCTCCTCATCGGGAGCCATCGAAATGAAATTCTCTTTCATTGCCATAGTCGTAATGGTTTTAAATTGTTATACATTAAAATATTATTTCTCTTTTTTCTTTTCTTCCTTCTTGCCGTTGATGACAAACACTGCCTGACCGTCCTTGTCGGCCTCGACCAGGATCTTGTCGCCGGCCTTCACCTTGCCAGCAATCATCATCTTCGAGATTGGGTGACGCAGCTCCTTACGGATGATACCGAGCACCGGACGCGCACCATACTGCTGGTTGTAGCCATGCAGGGCGATCTTCTCGCGGGCTTCGGGTGTCAGCGTCAGTTCGATGTTCTGCTCCTCCAGTAACTTCAACAGACCCTTCAGGTGGATGTCGAAGATCTTGGCCACCGTCTTGTCGGTGATCGGCGAGAACGGTACGATCTCGGTCAGACGAGCAAGGAACTCCGGACGGAAGTACCCCTGCATGATATCCATCAACTCATTATTCTCGGGGATGACACCACTGTTGAACTTCTCCACGATGGTCTGAGCTCCAATATTTGAGGTGAAGAGGATGAGAGCGTTCGAGAAATCACCCACACGACCCAGACGGTCATGTAACTTACCCTCGTCAAGGATCTGCAAGAACAGGTCGAACACCGATTTATGAGCCTTTTCGATCTCATCGAACAGCACCACGGCATACGGGTTCTGACGGATCTTGTTCACCAGCAGACCACCTTCCTCATAACCCACATATCCCGGAGGCGCACCATACAGCAGAGCTACAGAGTGCTCTTCCTTGAACTCAGACATATCGAAGCGGATGAGCGCACTCTCGTCGCCGAAGAGGAAGGTAGCGAGGGCCTTGGCCAACTCCGTCTTACCAGTACCCGTCGGACCGAGGAAGAAGAACGAACCCATCGGCTGTCCCTTTTTGCTGAGACCTGAACGGGCCTCATAGACGGCATCGAGCACTTTCTTCACCGCATGATCCTGACCAACGACACGCTTCTTCAGCGTTTCCTCGGCACCCATCAGACGGTCGCGCTCCTTCGTCTGCACCTTACCGAGAGGTATACCTGTCTGCTTGGCTACAACGGCACTCAGGTCGTCGCTCTTCAACTCCGAGCGCTGCTCAGCACTCAGCTCTGTCAGCTTGTCGAGGATGCCGGCCAGGAAGTCTGTACGCTCCTGGATGGTGGCAATCTTAGCAAAGTCGGTATCAGAGTCGACACCGGCCAGCAGGATGCAGCTCACCTTATTAAACAACTCATAGTTCAGCCAGTCGAGTTCCTTCATCAGCCCCTCGTCGGCCTTATCCTTACCTTCGGCAGAAGCCTTGATAGCGTTCAACTTCTCGCGCAGGCCGGTAATGATGTTGCCCGTCAAGTCGTTCATTGTCTTCACCTGGGCCATCGTACGGTCAATCAAATCGAAGGCGGAGTCTGGCAGCGACTTCTCCGTCAAATAGCGCTTGGCCAGACGGATGGCATCGCTCATCACCGTTTCGTCAACGGTCAGCTTATGATACTCCTCGTAGGCGGGGATGGCGCCCTTCAGGATGCGCAACGTCAGATCGGCCGTAGGTTCCTCCACGGTGATCTTTTCCAGTTTCGAGGTCATCTCCTTATCGGTCTCGATGTTCTTCGTATAGCCGTCAATGCTCGAGGTGGCCAACAGCTGCAGACGCCCCTTGCTCAGTTCGTTCTTCAAGATGGAAGACGCACCGAACAGTGAGCCCTGCTTGTCGAACAGCTTGTCGATAGACTCGATAATCAGCACGGCATTCGGCAGGTTCTCTACCTCCGTAATGACATTCTTGAAGCGGTCCTCCACTTCACCTTTATACTGGGCGTCACCACCCAGTGCAGCCGTGTCCAGCTCGTATGCCACAGCCCCGCTCAGGAAGCCTGGTACATGATCGGCAGCCAGTTCACGAACAAAGCCGTTCACCAATGATGTCTTACCCACACCGGCCTCACCGGTAATGAGCAGGTTAGCCTTGGTCTTACGACCGAGGATCTCGTATATGACTGATATTTCCTTCTCAAAACCAATCACGTTATCCAAATTGCCTGCACGAGCGATGGCAGTCTTGTCCACACAATACTTGGCCAGACTTCCCTTGCCTCCTGCGGCTGGCGTCTTCTTCGTCAACTCGGCACCCTCCATATAAGGCGCCTCCACATTGGCACCGCCACCCATCTTCGCACTGATGTCCGACGGAGTCAGCGGCAGCGTCTTCAGCTGGTCGAACGAGAATCCCACTCCCGGCGTCACCAGCGATGCCAGGATACACACGGGCGTCACCTCATCGAGGTCGAACTTCACCTTGTAATTATCTGCCTCGTCCATGACCGCAACCGACTCATCGCTGAATTCGAGATCACGCATCGGGCGCACGGCTCTGGGGGCCAGCTGCATCTGCACGTCGGCCCAGTCCTGAAGATAGTAATAATCTTTATCGAGTTCGGATTCTACAAAATGAACAAGCCCCATATCTTTATGGAGAATTGCCTTGAAAAGATGCGCAGGATAAATGGCATCACTACAATATTCCTCAGCATAGGAATTTGCTATTGTTTTCAGTTGGTCAGTCATATATAATGTAAGTTTAGAGTTCTTATTTTGCAAAATTAGTCCTTTTTTTAAGAAATACAACGCATTCCTGCTATTAATTTAAGAATAGCAATAGCAATTTAACAATATTTTAGGTTTATTGAATGAAATAAGCATATTATATACCATTTGGAGCTCGCTGACTGCGAGCTCCAAACGAATTTTATTAAATGAGATTCATACCGAGGGCCTTACACTCCCGTCGCATATCGTCGGACCAAATACTTGCTTGGATCTCACCGATGTGCGCCTTATGGAGAAGCACCATACAGAGACGGCTCTGTCCGATACCACCACCGATGGACAGTGGCAAACGATCGTTGAGCAATTGCTGATGGAAGTAGAGTTGTTCGCGCTCTTCTTTTCCTTCAATCTTTAACTGCCGCAGCAGAGACTCCTTGTCAACACGGATACCCATCGAGGAGAGTTCAAAAGATCGTCCTAAGATGGGATACCAAATGAGGATATCGCCGTTAAGGCCCTGACGGCCGTTCTCTGCAACAGTAGACCAGTCGTCATAGTCGGGGGCCCGACCATCATGCTTCTCACCATTGGAGAGTTTGCCACCAATGCCGATGACAAACACGGCCCCATAGGCCTCACAAATTGCATCCTCACGTTCCTTAGGAGTCTTGTCAGGATACATCTTCAACAACTCTTCTGCATGGATAAAGTGGATCTTCTCGGGCAAAAAGGGTTTCAGTTGAGGATAAGTCTCACAAGTGAGGTACTCCGTACGGCGGATGGCAGCATAAATGCGTTCCACAATATTCTTAAGGAAAGCCAGCGTACGGTCTTCCTTGTTGATAACAGCCTCCCAGTCCCATTGATCGACATAAAGCGAATGGAGATTATCCAGCTCCTCATCGGCACGGATAGCGTTCATGTCAGTGTAGATACCGTAGCCACGCTCTATCTTGTACTCGGCCAGAGAAAGGCGTTTCCATTTGGCCAGTGAATGTACGACTTCAGCCTGTGCATCACCCAAATCCTTGATGGGGAAGGTAACAGCACGCTCCACACCGTTCAGATCGTCGTTGATACCCAGTCCTTTCAAGACGAACAAAGGAGCTGTGACACGACGCAGACGGAGCTCTGTGGAGAGGTTCTGCTGAAAGAAGTCTTTAATAAGTTTGATGCCCTGCTCGGTCTGCTTTGTATCGAGCAAGGCCTCATAGTGCAGGGGTTTAATTACTTGTCCCATTTTACAGTTGATTCGAATTTTGCCTGCAAAGGTATTACTTTTATTATACATCCGCAAGCAAAATTCGAATTATTTTCGCAAAATGACACAAATTGTTGATTTTCGGTAACAATCTGATTAGAATCTGCGCGGACCGCCGAAGCCGCCACCGCCTCCACCACGGGGACCACCACCGAAGCCGCCACCGCCACGGGGACCACCACCACGAGGACCACCAGGGAAGCCTCTAGGACCGCCAAAGCCACCCTGACGAGCACCACGCCCTCCGAAGAGGTTCAGACGATAGATGACGTGTACCATACCATAGCTGGTGATGGCGTTGTACTCAGTATCATTACGTGACATAGCGGAAATGGTGCGACTGAAGGTTGACTGCTCGTGGAGAATGTCGTAAAGCTGCAGCGAGATGGTAAGAGCCCTACCCTTGAGGAAGCTCTGTGACAACTGAGCGTTCCAGATAAGCTCGTTGGTGTTCATCGAGTTATCAGCATAACCACGACGGCTCTGCATATTCAAATTGGTCGTGAGCGACGTTCCCCAGGGACAGGTGATACCCACCATACCACCATAAGAGTACATCCAAGTGTCGAGGTCGTTGTTGGGCTGCAATTCACTGCGTGCACGATTATAGTTAAGCGAACCGTTAAGCTCGATCTCGAGCCATTCGTTGCGGTAGCTGGCTGCCAAACGTTCGTTAATACCGAGGCTGTTAGTGACACTCTCTTGAGAGTCACTGATATTGTTGATACTCACGAAACCGACATTGTGGCTATAACTGAGGTTGGTGAATGTGTTGACATTGAAATAGGCAGCAGAGTCGATAGCAGTATTGAACATAAAGCCAAGGTTACCGTTCCAGTTGCCGTTGACATTCTCAGGACGGGTGATAGTTCCACCTGTTTCAGAATTATAGGTCGACTTGTTGGCGACGGAGTTCCGCGTCGTGGAGAAGTTCACGAAGGTCATCACGGCACGCTGATGCTTCTGGAAATAGTCGTTGTAGAAGAGTTGGAAGTTCTGTGTGAACGAGGGATCCAGTTCTGGATTACCTTCCGTGATACGCAGGGGGTTGCTGTCGTCCCTGATAGGAAGCAGGTCAGTCATCGAGGGCTGCTGGGTGCGACCACGATAGGTGAAGCGCAGCTGACCTGTGGCGGACTTCTTCCAACGGAAGTCGAGCGTAGGCGTAAAGTTGGTCACATTCCTCGTGATGTCGAAATGCTGGCTCTGATAGTCATAGAGGAAGTGCGTCTTCTGCGGAAGCACCTGGAAACCTACATTGAAATTATAGGCCTTTCGCACGATGCGCAGCATCACCTCGCCTGTATGGTTGTAGTTCTTATACTCCGACATGCGGCACAAGTCAACATCCACATAGTCATCAAGCGGATTGATCAGACGGCCAAGATAGGCATCCCAGTTACGGTACTGGGGAACGATGTCCATAAAATTCACGTCTGTCAGACTGTAAGTCTTACGGTCACTCTTGGTATAGCTGTACTGATAGGTGTAGCTGAACTGGAGATAGACCTGACGGAAGATGGGCTCGCTATAAGTGGCACGGACGCTGTAGCTCCAGCGATCTTCAGGAGTCACATTATAACGATTAGTGATTGTCGTGTCCAATGGATTAAATAAATAGATGTAATTGTTCGACATCGACTTGCTGGTACCCTCACTCCAGTTGCCGTTAAACTGGACCGTGATGTTTCGGCCACTATTGTTCAGACGACGATTGTACTGCAGCATACCGCCTACGTTCTTTGAATCACTATAACTGATACCGTCCTGAATGTTCAGGTTCTTCACCACATTCATACCAATCAGTTTCTGTATCTCTGTCAGAGGATCGTCGACATGGTCGTAGGGATTAACGTTCTCATTGAAGGTGGCATTCGTACTGCTGTTCTCGCCGTCCTGGGAGTTATAACGGGCATTGGGACGGAACATGATGTTCGTCATCGAGTCGGGCTGCCATTCCAGACGCATCTGAGCATTCCACTGGTTGGAACGGGAGAAATTCTGATTGACACTATTGCCAAACGACGAGAGATTAGTACTATAGATATTCTCTGTAGAACTCTTCGACCATGTATCACCGTCGCTATGGTTCCAGCGCACACTTCCGTCGACCTTCAGTTTGTCGGTCTTCTCATAGTTGAGGTTCACGCCCACCATCTTATTGGCTGTCAGACCCTGACGACCACCACCGAAACGGCCGCCACCGCCACCACCGCCGGGGAAGCCCATATCGTTGGTGTTGTTGGCATTTGTCATAAGGAACACCTTAAAGTCGTCCTTCATCACACCACCGAAGATACGACCTGCATAGCGGTGCTTGGTACCTGCGGCAAGGTCGGCATTGGCCATGATACCTTTGTTCATACCAGCCTTGATACCGAAATCGAGTACCGTTTCCTCCTCACCGTCCTCGATACCCGACACACGGGCGAGGTCACTCTGCTGATCGTAGGCCTTGATACGGTCGATGATGTTCGTGGGCAGGTTCTTCATGGCGGTCTTCGTATCACCCGTCATGAATTCTTTTCCGTCGACGAGGATCTTCTTCACCTGTTTACCATTGATCTTGATGGTACCGTCATCACTGACCTCAGCACCGGGCAGGCGACGCACGAGTTCCTCTGCCACTGAACCCTCAGGGGTACGGAAGGCATTGGCATTATATACAAAGGTGTCGGCCTTCAGCGTCACCTTCTGGGCACGGGCCGTAACCGTAGCACCTTTCAGCATAATAGCATCGGGCTCCAGCTTAATAGTGCCGGCATTGTAGTCCTTGTCTTTCAAGGTGATCTTCTTCGTGTAGGTTTTGAATCCCACATAGGTCACCTGCAGGGTATACGAACCCTCCGGAGCTTTGATGGAGAATCCACCCTCCGTATTGGTAACCGCATTGGCAACTACTTTTTCTCCACTAAGCAGGGCAGCAGTAGCCTGAATGACGGCTTCCTGCGTATCCTGTTCTACTACTGTACCTCTAACTGTTCGCTGGGCGAACGTAACGACTGTTACCATCAGGGCAACAATCAACAAACTAATTTTCTTCATTGATAGTTCTGAATTTATGTCTTTTTGACGCTCGAATTGGAGAAAAGTTTAATGGATAGTAAAAAAAAACGCATTTCTTCTTGTCATTATGAAAAAAATGCTTACCTTTGCAGCATCAAAAATAAACTGAGTACCACTATCAACAAAAGATGAATCCGCAAAAGGTCGTCATTTCCGAAAATCTGACAGAGACTCTCGCTACAGCCATCGCTGAATGTGAGCACGACCGTACTTTTATCCTTGTCGATGAGACAACGGAGCGTTGCTGCCTGCCTATCGTCAGCGGTATGGACTGTGTCCGTGGTGCTCAGACCATCATCATCGGCGCCACTGATACGAACAAGACACTCGAATCCCTATCACATGTATGGGAAGCCTTGGGTGAAGGAGGTGCCACCCGTCACTCCTTATTAATAAATTTAGGTGGTGGCATGGTGACCGATTTGGGAGGCTTCGCAGCCTCGACCTTCAAACGGGGCATCAACTACATTAACATCCCCACCACCCTGCTGGCAATGGTCGATGCCAGCGTAGGCGGAAAGACAGGCATCAATTTCCGTGGCCTGAAGAACGAGGTAGGTGTGTTCAGCAATGCCAGCACAGTCATCCTCGACACCATCTTCCTGAAGACACTCGATGCAGAGAACATCCGTTCCGGCTATGCCGAGATGCTGAAGCACGGACTGATTTCCAACGAACAGATGTGGGCAGAGTTGGTCACATTCGAACTTGAGAATCCAGACTTTTCGAAATTAAGCCGAATGCTGGCCGACAGCGTGGCCGTCAAGCAGCGCATCGTCACCGAGGACCCCCTGGAACTGGGTATCCGCAAGGCCCTGAACCTCGGACACACAGCTGGTCATGCGTTTGAGTCGTTCGCCCTGAAGCAAGAGCCCATATTGCACGGCTATGCCGTCGCCTATGGCCTCATTTGCGAACTATACCTCAGCACTATCAAGACGGGCTTCCCATCAGATAAGATGCGCCAGACAGTCAGTTTCATCAAGGAACACTATGGCAAGATGACCATTACCTGTGACGACTACCCCACCCTGTTGGAGCTCATGACCCACGACAAGAAGAACGTCGCAGGCACGATTAATTTCACCCTCTTAGGCGGCATCGGAGACATCCGCATCAACCAGACCGCTACGAAGGAAGAGATATACGAGGCGCTCGACTTCTACCGAGAGTGCTGAGCGATCAACCAATCAACTTAATTGACCTGATCATATTACTAACTAATCGCGGATAGGACCGCTCGCGAGGGTAGTCCTATCTCTTTTTAAAGAGAATAAGTCACTAACAATAAAAATAAGGAATATGAAGAAACTAATTATGCTAACAGCAGTATTGCTCACATGCGTCTGCTCTCAGGCACAGCAGCTGCCACTCGTCTATGAGACGGAGAACACAGGTATCAACGCCAACCCTGTGCTGCCCACGAAGGAAGAGGGCACGAAGGTTGAAGCCCTGCCAGATCCCCTGATGTGGTCTGATGGTAGCGGACGTATCACCGACTTCAAAGACTGGAGTCTGCGTCGTGGCGAGATCGCCAAGGAAATACAGCACTATGAGATCGGTACGAAGCCTGCAGTCGATCCCTCTGCCGTCAAGGCAAGGATGGACGGCGACACATTGAAAGTAACCGTCACCATCGGCGACCAGTCGCTCGAACTCAGTGCCCTCATCAGCTATCCCTCCACTGGAGAGGCCCCTTATCCCCTGATGATCGGCACCAGCGGCATCGCCCTGCCCAAAAGCATCTTCGAGAAGCGTCCCATCGCCACGATGATCTACCGTGAGGCACAGGTGAACAACTACAGCCAGTTTGGTGCCCGCTTCGGCAAGAAACCTGCAGGCCGCGGCAACTACGACTTCGACCGTCTCTACCCTGACCTGAAGGACAATGGTGCTTACAGTGAATGGGCTTGGGGCCTGAGCCGTCTGATTGACGGACTACAACTGTTAGGTCCTGAGGTGACGAAGATCGACACGAAGCATATCGGCGTGACAGGATGCAGCTATGCTGGTAAGATGGCGCTCTTCTGTGGTGCCTTCGACGAGCGCGTTGCCCTGACCATCGCCCAGGAGCCTGGTGGCGGTGGTGCTGCCGCCTGGCGCTACTCCCGTTGGCTGAACATACAGCCGAACGCCGAAGCCGTGGAGAACCTCGACAAGACTGACTACAACTGGTTTATGGAGAGTATGCGTGAGAACTACGGTGAGGAGAACGTAGCCTATCTGCCCCATGACCATCACGAACTGGCTGCGATGGTCTGTCCGCGGGCCTTGCTGATGTTGGGCAATCCTGATTTCGTATGGCTGGCTGATCCCTCTGCCTACGTCTCCATGAATGGTGCTATCAAGGTATGGGAGCAGTTCGGCATCGCCGACCGCGTGGGTTATTCCATCGTCGCCAACCACGGCCACTGTCAGTTACCAGAGGTGCAGTTCCCCGAGGTGGAAGCCTATATCGACCGTTTCCTGCTCGGCAAAGATAATCAGAATACGAAAGTACGCATCGCCCCAGAGAGCTACAAGGATATCGACCTCAACTATTGGATCGGCTGGTGGTAATAGTTTCTCTCCCTGAGTAGGATGGAACTGAGCAAAAGCAGAGGCTGATTAGACCACCCCTACCCCTCCCGCTCGGCTTTGCCGCTTGCTACCGAAGGGACGCAAGAACTCAGGAGGGGAAAAAGTTACAAAGTTTCGGTCTGGGCCAAAACCTCCGCCTGCCTTCGGGCAGGCTTTTTTGTTTCCGTCAAGGGAATCTCGCTGACGTGGACGTACGCTTTCGGACGCTGGTATTTAGGCAATACCGTTTCGCAGACACACTTCGCAGTCTCGATATCCCCTTCCGTCAGTAGTACGACCACCTCGCCAAACTTCTCGTCTTTTCGCTTTGTTATTAAATAAGGTAGGCTAAGATGAGGACGAAGCTGTCGTTCCACCTCCTCGGCTTGAATCTTCAGACCTCCAGAGCAAATCACATTATCCTTCCTCCCTAATATCCGGAAACGGGTGATACAGGGGGACGGTTCTTTTGTTACATCGCCAACGAATGTAACAAAAGAACCGTCCCCCTGTATCACAGCGATATCATTCGTAACGAGCCTCTCTTTACAAACCTCAGGAGCATCAATTACCAGACACCCCTCCTCATTCAGACTGACACTGACGGATGGGAAGGGTGTGTACCACTCCGATGCCTCAGGTCCTGACACCCGTCTCAATGCGATATGTGAGAGGGTTTCAGTCATGCCGTAGGTACTCCAAACATTATTAGGAAAGGACTTCAGTTCTGCAGCCAGATGATCATCGATAGCCCCACCACCAATTATCAGATGTCTGATTTGTTTGAGACGCTCGCACTCCTCAGGCACCTGCAGCGAGTTATACACCTGCATCGGCACCATGGCGGCGAAAGTGAAACAGGGGGACGGTTCTTTTGTTACATCGGCTGGCGATGTAACAAAAGAACCGTCCCCCTGTTTCACCAACGGATGTCCGCTTGGCTCGACGACGAATAATCGCAATTTACGCTCAAGAGCCCTCACCACCATCATCTTACCTGCGATATAGTCGAGTGACATGCAGAGCAGGGCTGTATCGCCAGGCTTCAGGCCGAGGAAGTCATTCGTTCTACGAGCCGAGGCCAGCATCCTCCGTTTCTCCACTAGCATCGGCTTGGGTTCTCCCGTACTCCCACTGGTATGCACCAGCACCGTCTCCGAAGCGTTATTCCACTCTTCCAGGAATTGTTCCAAGGACATCTATTACCACTTCAATTGTCCACCGTCTCACCTTTTCCACAGTCTGTCGCCTCGAATCTCCAGTCCCATCTCGATATTATCCGTAAACAACTGTCCTGTGCCCAGTCCTTGGGGCATCAGGATATTGTCACCATAGACATCCGAGGCAAACTGTGCGATGGCGTTCAGGCCGATATTACTCTCCAAGGCAGAGGTAATCCACGAGCCGATGCCCATTTCACGGGCTGTCTCTATCCACTCCCTACAGCCCTGCATACCACCGTGCAACGAGGGTTTCAGGATGATATAACGAGGTTTGATGATATTGAGCATATGACGTTTCATATCAGGATCGTTTACGCCGATCAGCTCTTCGTCAAGGGCGATAGGCAGGGGCGACTCCCTACAGAGCTCCGCCATATAGGCCCACTGGCCTGCTTTTATAGGCTGTTCTATGCTGTGGATGGCATACTGCGACAGGAGTTCCAGTTTATACAGCGCCTCCTCATACTTAAAGGCACCATTGGCGTCGAGCCTCAGTTCCACCTCATGGAGAGAGAAGCGCTCTCGGATACGCTTGATCAGATCGAGTTCCTGATCGAAGTCGATGGCGCCGATCTTCAACTTGATGCAGCGGAAGCCCTTCTCCAGCTTCTCCTCCATCCTTTTCAGCATCTCCTCATAGCTGCCCATCCACACCAGTCCGTTGATAGGAATTCCCACCTCTCCACGACTGAAAGCCGTATCAAACAAAAGAGGTGGAAGGAGATTAGACCGCAGGGAGAGTAAGGCCGTCTCCAGTCCGAACAACATCGAGGGATAAGGCCTTAACGCCTCATAGTCGATCTCGCCAGTCTGACAAAACGCCTCACACACCTTATTTAATATATGGCGATACGCTTCATCTTCCATCGCATCGCAGCTCAGGTCAGGCAACGGGGCACACTCTCCCACTCCCTCCCGCTCGTCCTCCTTCTGATGAACGAACCAGCTCTTCCTTGTGGTATACACCCCTCGCGACGTCCCTGCAGGCTGCTTGAAATGAAGCACCCGCTCCTCTATTTCGAACTTCAACTCTACAATCCTTTAATTCTTCAATCCTTCTTACGGCAACTTGGGATATTTCTTGAAGTCAGGCTTCCGCTTCTCGAGGAAGGCCTTGCCACCCTCCTGCGCCTCGTCGAGGAAATAGTAGAGCATCGTGGCATCGCCAGCCAGTTCTTGGATTCCAGCCTGACCATCGAGTTCAGCGTTCAGTCCTGCCTTGATCATCCTTAAGGCCAAAGGCGAACGCTCCATCATCTCCTCAGCCCACGCCACGCACTCGTCTTCCAACTGTTCGATAGGCACGACCTTGTTCACCATACCCATCGCCTCTGCCTCATTGGCCGTATACTGTCTGCAGAGGAACCATATCTCTCGCGCTTTCTTCTGTCCCACGATACGGGCCAGATAACTCGAGCCGAAGCCTGCATCGAACGAGCCTACCTTGGGACCCGTCTGTCCGAAGATGGCATTCTCCGAGGCGATGGTCAGGTCGCAGACGAGGTGCAACACATGTCCACCACCTATCGCATAACCATTCACCATCGCTATCACAGGCTTGGGAAGACGACGGATCTGCATCTGCACATCGAGCACACTCAGACGGGGCACGCCCTCGTCGTCGACATAGCCGCCACGGCCCTTCACATGCATATCGCCACCAGAGCAGAAGGCATGCTTCACATCCCGTAGCGTCTTGCCTTCAGGCACCTCACTCATCGCTCCTGTCAGCAATACCACGCTTATGTCCTGCATCTCGCGACACATGGCGAAGGCCTGACTCAGTTCCCACGTTGTCTTGGGTGTAAAGGCATTGCGATACTGCGGTCTGTTGATCGTAATCTTCGCAATGCCGTTGTATTCCTCAAAAAGAATCTCTTTGAACTCTCGAATCGTTTTCCAAACTCTTACTTCCATATCTATTATTTCTCCTATTTAGCGACGAGGGCGCTGGCCTTGCTGAGGACGCTGACCTTGTGGGCGCTGACCTTGTGGCTGGCGTTGGAACTGTTGCGAACGCTGGCCTTGTGGGCGCTGGGCCTGAGGACGGCTCTGCTGTTGGCGCTGTACTTGCTGGCGCTGACCCTGAGGTCGCTGGTTCTGGAATTGACGCGTCGTCGTCACAGTGGTACGCGTTGTGGTACCTGAGCGCTGATATATGCCTTGAGGGGTTGCATAGCTCTGTGGACCCATTCGACGGGTTTCCGTCCTGCGAGTAGTGCCATTAGGACCACCCTGGCGATTACCGCCGTTCCCGCCACGGAACTGATTGGGACGTGGGGCAGGACCATTGCCTCGCATCTGGTTGGGACGAGGACCGGGATTGCCACCCCTCATCTGATTAGGACGTGGAGCAGGACCACCGGGACGGGCACCGCCACGAGGAGCCGGACCACCAGGACGGACGCCAGGACGAGGACCACCGGGACGAGCGCCAGGACGGGCACCGGGACGAGGGCCACCAGGATGCGCTCTGAAATGTCGCCCTCCGCGATAACTGCCATAAGCCCTGGGACGATTCATCATGAAATGTCCGCGATTGGGATATACACGATAAATGCGGAACTCCCAGCGACCATCGCGCCATCCCAACGGACGATAGAAATACTTGATACGGAGGAATTCCTCATACTGATAGGGCGTCAGCACACGCTGTATCTCAAAGTTGCGCTGCTTCCACAGATCGCTGTAGAGATCAAGCGCCGAGCCTACACACATAAAATAGTCGAGGTTGATCTCATAGATCGCTTCATACTGAGATGGCGAGAGATTCAGCTCATAGGCCATCTTGTCAGACAAGAACAGGGCCTCAGAGCGGGCCGTTTCATAACTCAGGGCTTTGGCAGTGACGGTCATGACCATCAGGAGTGCCATCATCATCAGTTTCTTCATATTCATAAGTTTTTAGGGTGCAAATACTATCATGACACGCCGCAAAGATACGAAAAAAAACTGAAACATGCAAGGATTTCGGCAATTATTTATGGTACTCCCAGTCACTTGAAAACAGACCCCTCAGCACTCTCTGACCAAAACCGCCGAATTTGGTGACCAAATTCGCCGATTTTGGTGACCAAATTCGGCGATTTTGGTCAGTAAACCCCTATGACTTACAAATTGACCTCCCAAACGCTCTCCTCGCGTTCTTCTTACTTATAAAATAAACCCCGTTTTCCTTGGCCGATTCAGAATTATTGTCTATCTTTGCAATCGAATAAAGAATCAATAACAACAACAGAACCATCATCCGTTTCATTCCAGGAGAATATGCTACAGATCCGCTGCAAGAACAATAATGTGACGAAGAGTTTCCCTGAGGGAACCTCGCTGCTCGATGTGTATCAGGAGTTTGCCGACGAGATACAACTGCCCTACCCCGTAGTGTCGGCTAAAGTGAACAACACCTCACAGGGACTGAAGTTCAGGCTCTACCAAAACCGCGACGTGGAGTTTCTTGATGCCCGTGAGGGAAGCGGCCACAGAGTGTATGTGCGCTCCCTGAGTTTCCTGCTCTACAAGGCGACGCAGGATGTCTTCCCTGGATCGAAACTCTTCATCGAGCACTCGTTAGCAAGAGGGTACTACTGTAACTTCAAACCTACCCCCACCCTCTCCAAAAAGGAAGGGAGACAGATGACTGACGAGGACGTGGCTAAGATCAAACAGCGGATGCAGGAGATCGTAGACCTCGACATGCCCTTCCGTAGGACGGAGGCAACGACGGAAGAGACCATCCGGGTATTTACGGAACGGGGATTCCAGGACAAGGTGAAACTCCTGGAAACCAGTGGTCAGATCTACAGCGACTACTACACATTGGGCGACACTGTCGACTACTACTACGGTCCGCTGGTGCCGAGTGCGGGTTACCTGAAGGTCTGGGATCTGGAGCGCTACGAAGATGGTCTGTTGCTGCGGGTGCCAGACTGGAACAATCCCCTGAAGGTAGCCGAGAAAGTGGCACAGCCCAAGACCTTCGGGATGTTTGCCGAGAAGACGCGCTGGGATATTATCATGCGACTCTCGAATGCCGGCGACGTAAACAAAGCCATCATGCGGGGTTACGCATCCGAACTGATACAGGTCAGCGAGGCCCTGCAAGAGAAGAAAATCGTACAGATAGCTGAGGAGATAGACCGTCGTTTCCATCAGGAGAAGGATCCTGTGAGGATCGTGCTCATTACGGGGCCATCTTCATCAGGTAAAACAACTTTCTGCAAACGACTCAGCGTACAACTGCTGGCCTGCGGTCTGAGACCCGTATCGTTCTCTACAGACGACTACTTCGTGAACCGCTTGGACACCCCTAAACTACCCAACGGCGACTACGACTTCGACAATATCGAGACGGTGGACTACCACCTGATGGAGGACCATCTGATGCGGTTGATGGCTGGCGAACGTGTGGAGATACCAGAATATAACTTCGTGACAGGAAAGCGTGAGTACAACGGTAAGAAACTGAAGTTAGGCAGCGATACAGTACTTATCATCGAAGGCATCCACGCCCTAAACCCTCTGCTGACGCAAAAGATCGACGACACGCTGAAATACAAGATCTATATCTCTGCTCTTACCAGTATCTCCCTCGACGACCACAACTGGATACCTGTCCGCGACAACCGTCTGCTCAGAAGGATCATCCGCGACTACAACAAAGGCGCCTATACCGCCCAGCAGACTATCGCCCAGTGGAAGAACGTTTGCGAGGCCGAGGACCAGTGGATCTTCCCCTATCAGGAGACAGCCGACGTGATGTTCAACTCAGCGCTGACCATCGAGTTTGCCGTGCTGAGGACGCATGCAGAGATCATCCTCACCTCTGTGCCCAAGAACTGTCCGGAGTACTCAGAGGCTCACAGGCTGTTGAAGTTCCTGCGCTTCTTCCTGCCTGTCAGCGACAAGGAGATTCCGCCCACCTCGATCATGCGTGAGTTCGTAGGAGGGTCAAGCTTCAAGTATTGACTGATAATAATCCTTAAGAACCCGTTCGTCATCCTCGGCATGGGTAAAGACCTCGAGGAGTACAGGACGGTCGCTCTTTATATTTAATAAGGTGTCGATACCTGAACGCATCTGCGGCATGTCAACAGCAGAAAGGTAGACCACATCATTCTGTCGACAGATGCCCTCAGCGGTGGTGTGATGCTCAGCAGCCACGAACTTATCACGGACAGGACTCTGTTCCAGGCCCTTCAGCATATTGAAGATACCACCTCGGCCATTATTCAACAATAGAATGCGGAAGTTCTTGCCTTGCAGGTTCTGGTTCCATAAAGCATTCTGATCGTAAAAGAAACTCAGATCGCCGATGACGCAGAACACACGATCATCTGATGCCACAGAGTAGCCTGCAGCAGTGGAGAGTGAGCCGTCGATACCATTCACCCCACGATTGCAGAAGATAAGATGGGAATGCGCAAAACTATTGGCCAGACGGATGGCGGAGCTGTTGGCATAATGGACAACGGCATCGCCCACCTGCGACTCAAAGTATTTCACGACAGCCATCTGCGAATAGGCTGGTTCGTAGTTCTCTGCATGATGGCGCACACGCTCCAGAAGATCGTCCCACTGCTTCACGAAGGGATGGGGTTCCATCACCAGCATATAACGGATATGATCAGCCACGGCCTCTCCATCGCCCTGCACGACATGAGTCAGGTTCATGAATGTATCTGTGACCTCACCCGTCTCGTTGACCACCCACGTCTCCTTGGCTTTCCGCAGGAAGTGTTTCAAACGCTTGCTGACGATAGAGCCTCCTATATACAGGACGAAGTCTGGCACATAGTTCTCATCATCAACCACAAGACTGACAGCCTCATCCATGAGCGGGTTCATCGGCTGTCCGCTGATGAGCATGGGGCGCTTGGCCTGAAGGAACATACGGGTGACGTGACTCAGCGTACTGGCAGAGATATCGGCTGGCAACCAATCGATCTTGCGCTCTGCAGGCAACGAAGGCACGGAGAAGTCGAACAGGGGTTCGCTGATGGGGACGTTGATCTGGACAGGGGCGTTCCTAATAACAAGTGCCTCGTTTACAAGACGGTTGCAGTACCAATGTTGCTCGTTCTCGTTCAGACCACCCCGCCCTTCGGGCACCCCTCCTGACTCAGGAGGGGAAGAGATTACCTCTGGCAAGGTGACGGCTTTACGAACGAAACGTCCAAGAGCATCAGGCTGTGGCAACGTCTGACCGTCGAGCTGATCGATCCACTGAGGGGGACGGTCTGCAGAGATGACTACCAAGGGGATATGCTGATAGTAAGCCTCCGCAACGGCAGGGACGAGATTCAACAAAGCCGTACCACTGGTGACACAGACAGCTACAGGTGCTTTGAGGGCCTGCGACATACCTAAGGCATAGAAGCCTGCACTACGCTCGTCAGTCACGGGATAGCACTGGATGTCAGGACACTCGTTGAGATTATGCACGATAGGTGCATTACGGCTACCTGGACAGACCACAGCATGTCTTATGCCATGAGCGACAAGCAACGCTGTCAGTATATTGATATTTTCCTTATTGCTATACACCTTAAATCCACTATTTATAAGTTAACAGTCCCCGCATGGTTTCGAGTTTGGCCTCGGTCTCCTGCCACTCCTGTTCTTCCGTACTGTCCTTGAGCAAGCCTCCTCCTGCATAGAGATAATAACGACGGTCCTCGATCTTCATGCAGCGTAGCGACACATAGAGATGCGTTTCCTCCTCTCCCAGCCATCCCTGAAAACCACTGTAATACAAACGGGGCGTGTGTTCATTATGCGTAATGAAATGAAAGGTCTCGCGTTTGGGAAGTCCACAAACGGCAGGCGTAGGATAGAGAGCGTGCAACAAGTCACCCAGACGGTCGTTCGAAGGCAGCGTAAACGTAAAGTCACTGCGCAGATGCACCAGATTGGCAGCTCTCACGGAGAAAGGGCCCTCCTCAGAGAAATCAGACGTAAACTGCTCCAGACACTCTGCGATATAAGTAGCCACATAGCGCTGTTCCTGAATATTCTTGGTAGACCAGTTGACGGTCTCGCCCTCTCCCGACAATTGTTCACCCTCCAAACGAACGGTACCTGCCAGTGCTATCGTGCGCCAGTCGGTGCCCTTCCCTTCCAACAGAATCTCTGGGGTGGCCGTCAGCCAACATCCACCTTTCTCCGTACATACCAACGAGATGAACATACGGGGATAAAGGTCGCAGGCATGGTAGAATAGTTCCATGGGCGGTATGCTATCAGCCAACTCCTCCTCTGCACAACGCGCCAAGACGATCTTTCGGAAGGTTCCCTGTTCCAGTTGGGAGTGGAAATTGGCAAAGTCGATAGCGTATTCTTGTGGAATGTGGAATGTGGAATGAGGAGTGGGATTACCACCTGCCTGTGTTTCTGCCATAAATGATTTCTCATTCCACATTCCACATTCCACATTCCTCGATTCTATCTTGTCCGGACGAATGAGCAGAATGGGCTGTTGGGACGTTACCTCAAAGGGGGCAACGACATAACCACGTTTCCCATTGAGTTCGCCGCATGAGGATAGTTCAACAGGCTCACCGTCCGTCTGCTGGACCATTGTCGCAAACTGCCCATAAGGCAGACGATAGACTGCAAATGCTGACATCACCTTTTCTGTTTAATGATGTAGTTGGTGACACGTACGTTTGAGATGAGGTCGCCGGCGGTGTCCTTGATATCGACATTCCAGACATGCAGTGTCGTACCCTGATGCAACATCTTGGCATAGGCCGTCACCGTATCACCCTCTGCCACTGCCTTCACATGACTGCCACTGACCTCGATGCCCACACAGGCACAACCAGGACAGAGGGCAGAGGAGCCCACACCTGCCACGTTCTCGGCTAAGGCCAAGGAGGCACCACCACTAAGAAACCCGAAGGGCTGGCGGTTGCGTTCGTCAACCTTCATACGCGCCAAACAAGTATCGTCCTCAGGTGTGGAGAGGAACTCCATCCCGAGGGCGGTACTCAGGTTAGGGTTAGCGTTGATAATTTCGTTTATCTTATCTACGTTCACTGATATCTCTTCATTCTAAATTCTTAATTCTCACTTGAACAAGGAGTACTCGGGTACGCTCCAGGCCAAGGCACTGGCACCCAAGACATCACGCTCACGGTCGTTGAGTTTCGACACCAGGATCTTGATCTTGCCTTTCATATTGCCGAAGACATGATTCTCGAACGACTCAGACAGAGGATCAAGGAGCCACTTGCCAGCATGGGAGATACCACCCGTCAGGATGATTGCCTCAGGATCGATGATTGAAGCATAGTTAGCCAGTCCGAAACCTAAGATCTCACCTGTACGGCGGAACACCTCGATAGCCATCTTGTCACCCTGTTCACAGCACTCGAAGATGGTTCGTGGAGAAAGCTTCGTCAGATTGCGCATCAACGACGGAGCATCCGACTCCGCCATCAGCTCCTGAGCGGTACGGACAATGCCGGCAGCACCAACATAGGACTCCAGACAGCCCCTGTGACCACAACCGCACTCACGTCCATTCTCAACTACACAGGTATGTCCGAACTCTCCTGCAAAGCCGAGATGTCCGACATGGTCTGACCCATCGGAGAAGAAACAGCTACCCAAGCCGACACCAAGGCTGAGGATGATGAAATTCTTCATGCCGTGAGCACTGCCGAAGGTGTATTCACCTAAAGCCGACACATGGGCGTCGTTCGACAGAGCGACGGCGAGTCCCAGACGGTCACGGAGCATAGCAGCGATAGGGATGACACCCTTCCACGGCAGGTTTGCTGCATTCTCAAGACAGCCAGAGACAGAACTGGCACTGGGCGAACTCATGCCGATGGAACGGATCTTCTCATAACCGCCGTTAGCCTCAACAAGTTCTACAATCTTCTCACTGAGGGTTGATATGAAATTATTCACATCCGGATAGTCGATCGTGGGAAAAGAGTCCTCTGCAATGATATTGCCTCGTACGTCGACGATGGCATAGGTGGTGGACTCGATACTGATATCAACGCCTACCACCTCAGACTTGATGTTCTCCTCTATCATATTTGTCTAGTTATTCAGTTTAAATATTTACGTTCTCTCACCCCTTATTTAAATAGTGAGTACTCCTTCACGTCCCAAGCCAGGGCACTGGCACCCAGCACATCACGCTCACCCTCTTTGAGGATTGAGACGAGCAGACGGGTCTCTCCCTGGATATTATGGAACACATGCTCATCGAATGACTTCCGCATCGGCTTCAGCAGCCACTTACCGGCCTGCATCATATCGCCCGTGAGGATGATGGCCTCAGGATTCAGGATGGAGGCATAGTTGGCCAGTCCCAATCCAAGCATAAAACCTACACGACGGAAAGCCTCAATGGCCACGGCATCGCCCTGATCACAGTAGAAGGTCACCAATGGGATCGTGATATTCTTAACATCTCTCAATGCCGACGGTTCTCCTTCTTCAAGCAGTTCTTTCACTGTTCGGACCAGGCCCTTGTCAGAGCAATAAGTCTCCAGACAACCTCTACGACCGCAGCCACACTCACGGCCACCGACCTCCACACAGGAATGGCCCACCTCTCCGGCAAAGCCATTCACGCCAAGATGGGGCTTGCCATCCATGAAGATACAACTGCCCAGTCCTCCGTGACTAATGGATACGATCACGAAGTCCTTCAGACCATGTGCACTACCATAGGCTTTTTCACCAAGGGCCGTGACATGTGCGTCGTTAGCGAGTGCGACAGCCAGTCCGAGACGATCCTGTAGCATCGCAGCTAAGGGTACGACACCCTTCCACGGCATATTAGCAGCATTCTCAATACAACCCGTCATAAAATTGGCGCTGGGCGCACTCATACCAACGGAGCGTACCTTTTCGTAGCCACCATTCTCCTCCACCAGCATGATGATTTTCTCACTAAGTACACTGACATAGTCAGATATTTCAGGGTAATCCATCGTATTGAAATAGTCCGTTGCGATAATCTCACCACGGATATCCACCAAGGCAAAGGTGGTTCTTACCTCACGAATGTCGACACCGACGACACGGGTTTTGATCTGATCTACCGATTCCATAACAATAAACTATAAACCGTAAACAACAAACTATTCTTTAAACAAAGAATATTCCTTCACCTCCCAAGCCAGCACACTGGCACCCAGAATATTACGCTCGCCTTCATCCAGGTCTGAAGCCAGGAATTTCACCTTGCCCTTGATATTATGGAACACGTGTTCCTCGAAGGCTTTCTGGGCGGGCTCCATCAGCCATTTGCCAGCCCTGGTAATGCCACCAGTGAAGATGATGGCCTCAGGATCAATCACAGAAGCATAGTTGGCAAGGCCCAGGCCCAGGTATTCACCCGTACGACGGAATGTCTCAATAGCCATCTCATCACCTTCATTACATAATTCCGCAATCACTCTTGGCGTCAACTTCTGCACACGACGCATCTTGGTAGCATCGCCCGACTCTGCCATCACTTCGCGGGCTGTGCGGATGATACCCTTCGTGGCCGTATAGGCTTCCAGACAACCATTGTTGCCACAGCCACACAGACGACCATCATGTTCCACACATGTATGTCCTATCTCTCCGGCATAGCCGTCGGAGCCCAGCTTTACAGCGCCGTCGGTAAAGATACAGCTGCCCAGTCCAGAGCCCAGGGTGATGACGATGAAGTCACGCATGCCATGCGCACAGCCGAAAGCATGCTCACCCAATGCCACCACATGGGAATTATTGGCAACGGCTACAGCCAGTCCCAGTCTGTCACGCAACAGGGCCGATAGGGGGATAATGCCCTTCCACGGAAAATTAGGAGAGTTTACGATACTGCCCGACTTGAAGTTCGCACTCGGTACACTGATACCCACCGAACGGATGGACTCCAAACCGCCATTCGCTTCAATCAATTTGACAATGCCATTACTCAGTGCCGTAATAAAAGCGCCAATCTCAGGATAATCTTCTGTAGGGAAACTGTCCTTAGCCAAAATGTTTCCTCTTACATCTACAATAGCATACGACGTAGCATCCAGACTTATATCTACGCCCACAACTCTTTTCTTAACCGTTCCTTGATCCATAATCAATACTTTAGTTATTCAGCCACAAATATAGAAACATTTTTATAAACGACAAAACATTTCGCATATTTTTTGCAAATATTTAATCTATCCTTGCTATTTTCTTAATAATTTTCGTAACTTTGCACCCACAAAAGTATAATATTCGAATATTTAAGATGAACATTTTAGAGTTAAGTGAACAAGAAATAGGCAGGCGCGAGAGCCTGCAAGAGTTGCGCAGCATGGGCATCGATCCCTACCCCGCAGCTGAATATCCTACTAATGCATTCTCCACCGACATACGTGACAATTTCCGTGACGAGGACGAGCCCCGTCAGGTGTCCATTGCCGGACGAATGATGAGCCGTCGCGTCATGGGAAAGGCCTCGTTTGCGGAGATACAGGACTCGAAAGGCCGTATCCAGGTCTACATCACCCGCGACGACCTCTGCCCTGGTGAGAACAAGGACTTATATAATAATGTGTTCAAGCGTTTGCTCGACATCGGCGACTTCATCGGCGTGAAGGGTTTCGTGTTCCGTACACAGACGGGTGAGATCAGTGTGCATGCCCAGGAGCTCACCCTGCTGTCGAAGGCCCTGAAACCACTGCCTATCGTGAAATATAAGGACGGTGTGGCCTACGACAAGTTCGACGATCCGGAACTGCGTTATCGCCAGCGTTATGTCGACCTCGTGGTGAACGAGGGTGTGAAGGACACCTTCCTGCAGCGGGCTACAGTGATTCGTACCCTGCGCAAGGTGCTCGATGATGCCGGATATACGGAAGTAGAGACACCTACCCTGCAGATGATTGCCGGCGGTGCCTCGGCCCGTCCGTTCATCACCCACTTCAATGCCCTCGATCAGGATATGTATATGCGCATCGCCACCGAACTCTACCTGAAGCGTCTCATTGTGGGTGGTTTCGAGGGTGTCTACGAGATTGGCAAGAACTTCCGCAACGAGGGTATGGACCGCAACCACAACCCCGAGTTCACCTGCATGGAACTCTATGTGCAGTATAAGGACTACAACTGGATGATGTCGTTCACAGAGAAACTCTTAGAGACCATCTGTATCGCCGTCAACGGTAAGCCTGAGCGTGAGATCGATGGTAACATAGTCAGTTTCAAGGCACCATATCGTCGTCTGCCTATCCTCGAGGCTATTCAGGAGAAGACTGGTTTCGACTGCAATGGAAAGACCGAGGAGGAGATTCGCGCCTTCTGTCTCAGCAAGGGTATGGATGTGGACGAGACCATGGGCAAGGGCAAGCTCATCGACGAACTCTTCGGAGAGTTCTGCGAGGGCACCTTCATCCAGCCCACCTTTATCACCGACTATCCCGTGGAGATGTCACCGCTCACCAAGATGCACCGTTCCAAGCCAGGACTTACTGAGCGCTTCGAGCTGATGGTGAATGGTAAGGAGCTGGCCAACGCCTACTCTGAGCTCAACGACCCGATTGATCAGGAGGAGCGCTTCATCGAACAGATGCGACTGGCAGACAAGGGCGACGACGAGGCGATGATCATCGATCAGGACTTCCTCCGTGCCCTGCAGTACGGTATGCCTCCTACCTCAGGTATCGGTATCGGCATCGACCGCTTAGTGATGCTGATGACGGGCAAGACCTTCATCCAGGAAGTACTGTTCTTCCCCCAGATGAAACCCGAGAAGAAGATACCCCAGTCTACTCCCGCCGAGTGGGCAGAGATTGGCGTTCCAGAGGATATTGTTCCAGTACTCCGCAAGGCTGGTTTCAACCTGATTACAAACATCAAGGACGAGAAGCCCCAGGGTCTGCAGCAGAAGATTGGCGAAATCTTCAAGAAGTACAAGCTCGAACTCCAGAAGCCTTCAGTAGACGAAGTAGCCGTCTGGATCGAGAAGGCGCAAGCCTAATTGTCAATTATTAATTGTCAATTATCAATTTAAGACATGTACGACTGTGGAAAGATAGCGATTATCGGCGGCGGCAGCTGGGCAACAGCGATCGCCAAGATTGTGGTGGGTCACACCCACCACATCGGCTGGTACATGCGCCGTGATGACCGTATCGAAGAATTCCGGCGTATGGGCCACAATCCCGCCTATCTTACCAGCGTACATTTCAATATCGACGAGATCAACTTCGACAACGACCTGAATCGTATTGCCCAACAATATAACACGCTGGTCTTTGTCACACCATCGCCTTACCTGAAGAGTCATTTGAAGAAATTCAAGACCCGTCTTCACGACAAGTTCGTCATCACAGCCATCAAGGGTATCGTACCCGATGAGAACCTGGTTTGCTCAGAATATTTCCATCAGGTCTACGATGTGCCTTACGACAACCTCGCCTGTATCGGTGGTCCATCCCATGCCGAAGAGGTGGCTTTGGAACGTCTGAGCTACCTCACCGTAGGCTGTTCTGACCATGATAAGGCCCAGGCCTTCTGCGACGTGCTCTCCAGTGAATACATCAAGACGAAGACTTCCACCGACGTGGTGGGTATCGAGTATTCCTCTGTCCTGAAGAATGTCTACGCCATTGCCGCAGGTATCTGCAGTGGACTGAAGTATGGCGACAACTTCCAGGCTGTGCTCATGGCCAATGCCGTACAGGAGATGAACCGTTTCCTCACGGCTGTCCATCCTCAGGAACGTAATGCCTACGACTCCGTCTATCTGGGTGACCTGCTGGTGACAGGCTACAGCAACTTCTCACGTAACCGCACCTTCGGTACGATGATTGGCAAGGGCTACAGCGTGAAGTCTGCACAGATAGAGATGGAGATGATCGCCGAGGGTTATTTCGGCACGAAATGTATGAAGGAGATCAACCGTCACTATCATGTGAACATGCCCATCCTCGATGCCGTCTACAACATCCTTTACGAGCGCATCTCCCCACAGATTGAGATAAAACTCCTTACCGACAGTTTCCGGTAAGGAGTAGCCTATCACTTACGAATCAGCGTAGAACCCAGCTTGCCTAACTGCACGGCATAGACACCCTTTGGGAGTCCTGCCAGACCGATGGTGCCATTCTGTACCGTTGTCTGTCTGACGGGTACCCCGGAAAGATCATAAAGCGTCACGGGCGTACCGTCTTCAGCACCATCGGCATAAAGCAGATCATTCGCCACACGGAACGACACATTCTTTGGCTGGTTCTTACTTAGTCCCTGGATGGCCGTATCAATGCCAAGCACATAGAGCAGGCCTTTATAGGCATTGATCTTACCATGACCGAAACGGTGTGCTAATTTCTCCGTATATTCATCCGTGTCGCAGGAGTGGGCAATGATATCCTTAATATCAGTACAGTTGAGTGTTTTCCCTTTGTCTTTGGCAGCCTGCATCCACAAAGCCACGACACCGGCTGCTGCTGGTGTTGACATAGAGGTTCCACTAAGCCATCCCCACAAATAATCGCGAGGGGCTGTCTGACCGACAAACTGGTTCTCATAGCCCTTTCTGACATAAACGGTATAATCCTCTGTATTATCCTGAATGAAACTACTATAGGCACCGGCAACAAAACTGCCAGGGGCACATACATCAGGATGCTTGTGACCAGCCAAGTCGGTGCCATAACTGCTGAACCATGAGATAGAACCGATATCTTCTTTGGACACCCTGACGGTATCGCCTTCTTCCTGCAATTTATTGTTAGCAACCCAAGCTCCCACAGAGACAGGTTCACCAGACGTATTCCAGTCGCCGACAGACAGGGCCGGCGAGCCATTCTCAAGCTTACCTGTCTCATCGTAATAGAACAGATCGTAATAGTCGCCCCAACTGTGTAATTCCGTTTCTTCCGTCGGGATCAGGTGAAGCATGAAGGAATAACGGAACTTACCATCTTCCGTATAAGCATCATCTGACCATTTAACATCCTGATGGATCAGTTCGACATACGTACAATCATACTCCTTATCATTCTTGTCATAACCGATTGACTTATAGCATGCCGCATAGATCAATCCTTCCTTCATATAGTTCTTCAGGTTCTTGTATACCAATCTCTCTTTGAGGGTGAGACTACTGTCATCTGCATCCGCCATATCGTAATAAATCTCCTGATTATGTTCATCGTCCGACTCCGCCATTACAGGCAGCCTGTACAACTCTTTCTTTTTTACCTTATCGTAAATACTCATCTTCATCTTCACCCGCTTGGCTGTCGTCAGACAACAGAATGCGGAAGCCTGTTCGTCGATTGTCGGGAAGAATCCCAGATTGAAGGTGTCTCTTGGTGCGATGATCTTGTTAACATAGGTATAGTCGCCACCTTCGTTACCTGCACAAAGCATCAGTGCCAGACCTTCGTCCTTGCAGAAATTGCCCAAGAGCGTGGCCATATTACTCGTCCCGTCGTGCCAGCCGTCGTGAGAATTACTGCTCAAGCTGACCACAAGCGGTTTTTGTGCCTTCTTGGCCTGATCCACCATAAACTCGACACTCTCGGCTATATTCTTAGCCAGAACGTCATAGCCCATTCTCCACATCTCTTCTCTATGGGCACCATCTGAGGAATAGTCACAGAGCAGGATGTCTGCCTCCGGAGCCACGCCTCCGAGGGGTTCTCCGCTCAGACCTTTCACGTCTGGCATGATAGAGCCGGCAGCGATACTCAGGCAATGGGTGCCGTGTGTCATCTCATGAGAGCATTTCACCTTCATCGTGTCGAGGATATCCTCTGGCTTACTGAAATACGAGCCAGTGTATATCTTACCGCCAATCGTAACCTTCTCACCGTCAAGGGTGGTGTTACCCGGCATATATAAGCCTTTAATACGCAGGTTACCGTCCTGGTCCTTGAACATCGGATGTGTCGGATCGAAACCTATATCGATCAGTCCTACGATAATGTCCTTACCCGTATAGGCCTGTGGCAACTGGGGTGCAGTCCCCGCATTGCATTCCACGGCCTGGGTCACCCTTCGGGTATTATCTGTCTTCTGACTAATTCGGGGTCCCAGTTCCACCTTCGCCACACCTTCCGTGGCAGCCAGGTCATCCAGTCTGGTGAGGGGCATATCGAGCACGATCAGTCTGCCCTTGACGATGCAGACATCAGCACCCTTTGCCGTCAGTGCATCAGCCACGCTACGGGCATCGGAAGTATTCTGACAGGTGACGAAGAAGGCACCACGGGCGTCATCGCTGACCATCTGGCCTCGTGTACGGGCCTTGGCTATGCTCTTTTCATATCTTTGTTTCAACATCTTCGCCTGGGGCGAGATCAGGCCCTGCGCACCTGCCGTGAGGACACTGGCGACGAAAAGGGCGAATAATAGCTTTCTCATATTATATATAATGTATAGCTAACTATAATCCATAAATTGGGGGCAAAGTTACTACAATTATCCGACATCTGAGCCCATTTCCGTGAAAAACAAAAGAAAAAAAGCAAAAAAGGGCTATAAAAAAGATAAATAAGGTGTGTTAGTTCAAAAAAAGTTGTATCTTTGCAGTCAGTAATTTCTAAAACAACATAAGCAATGAAAAATATCAGTCTTGACATCACCAAGGCCGCCTGCTTCCTCGAAGCCGGCGCAGTAGAGGCTTTTGAGCCCAAAGTAAAGGCCGCCCAGCAGGCACTGGAAGACGGCACATGTCCCGGTAACGACTTCTTAGGCTGGCTCCACCTGCCTTCGAGCATCACCCCTGCGTTCCTCGACGAGCTGCAGGCTTGTGCCGATACCCTGAGAGCCAACTGTGAGGCCATCGTCGTGGCCGGCATCGGCGGTAGCTATCTCGGTGCCCGTGCCGTCATCGAGGCCCTCAGCAATTCTTTTTCATGGCTCGTAGCCGACAAGAAGAATCCTACTATCCTCTTTGCAGGCAACAACATCGGCGAGGACTATCTCTTCGAGCTCACTGAGTATCTGAAGGATAAGAAGTTTGGTGTGATCAATATCTCCAAGAGTGGCACCACCACCGAGACCGCCCTTACCTTCCGTCTGTTGAAGAAACAGTGCGAGGCTCAGCGCGGCAAGGCCGAGGCCAAGAAGGTTATCGTGGCCATCACCGATGCCAAGCGCGGTGCTGCCCGTACCTGTGCCGACAAGGAGGGTTACACCTCATTCATCATCCCCGACAACGTAGGCGGACGCTTCTCTGTACTCACCCCGGTAGGTTTGCTGCCCATCGCCTGTGCCGGCTTCAACATCCGTGAACTTGTTGGTGGTGCCCAGAACATGGAGAAGGCTTGCGCTCCCGGCGTGCCCTTCGCAGAGAACCCTGCAGCCCAATATGCTGCCGTACGTAACGGTCTCTACCAGAGTGGCAAGAAGATTGAGATCATGGTGAACTTCCAGCCGAAGCTCCACTTCATGAGCGAGTGGTGGAAGCAGCTCTACGGCGAGTCGGAGGGTAAGGACAAGAAGGGTATCTTCCCTGCCTCTGTCGACTTCACCACCGACCTCCACTCCATGGGTCAGTGGATCCAGGACGGTGAGCGCACCATCTTCGAGACCGTCATCAGTGTCGAGGAGCCTGAGAAGAAACTGCTCTTCCCTGAGGACGAGGAGAACCTCGACGGTCTGAACTTCCTCGCAGGCAAGCGTGTGGATGAAGTGAACAAGATGGCCGAGCTCGGTACCCGTCTGGCTCATGTCGACGGTGGTGTGCCTAACATCCGCATCACCATGCCGCGTCTGAACGAGCGCTACCTCGGACAGCTCATCTACTTCTTCGAGATCGGCTGTGGCATCAGTGGTAACGTGCTCGGTGTGAATCCCTTCAACCAGCCTGGCGTCGAGGCATACAAGAAGAATATGTTTGCCCTGCTCGACAAACCCGGCTACGAAGCCGACTCCAAGGCGATCAAGGAAAGGATTAGTAAGGAGTAGTTTATAGTTTATAGTTTAAAGTTTATAGTTTAGAGATGGTATGTTCTATAGGCAGAATGGCTTGCAGGGTAATCATCTATAAACTCTAAACTATAAACTATAAACAAAAAGGGAATGTATCAGATTGCCATTCAGAAATACTTAGAAGAACACGGCTTTGAGGTATTATGCCCCAGGGCCGTGCTCTTTGACATGGACGGCATACTCTACGACTCCATGCCCAACCACGCCATTGCCTGGCAGGAGTCGATGGCGAGATTCGGGATTCAGATGACTGCCGACGATGCCTATGCCACCGAGGGTGCCCGTGGAGTGGACACCATCCGTCAGATGGTGCTCCAACAGCAGCACCGTGAGATCGACGAGGCCGAGGCACAGCGGATGTACGATGTGAAGACGCAGATCTTCCACTCACTGCCCGAGGCGCCCATCATGCCAGGCGTACTGGAACTGATGGGAAAGATTCGCGAGGGAGGTATGATGTGCTGTGTGGTGACGGGCAGCGGTCAGCGTCCGCTCATCAAACGTATCCTGAAAGATTTTGGCGACTTCGTCAGCGAGGATCATATCACCACCGCCTACGACGTCAAACGAGGCAAGCCCAATCCCGATCCATATCTCATGGGACTGCAGAAGGCAGGTAACCTGAATCCTTGGGAGGCTGTCGTCGTGGAGAACGCGCCTCTCGGCATCCGTTCTGGTTATGCCGCCAAGATCTTTACCGTCGCAGTGAACACAGGTCCTCTGCCCGACGAGGAACTGCTCATGGCGGGAGCCAACCTGACCTTCCCCAACATGCAGGAAGTCAGCGATCACTTCTATACGCGTATTATACCCGAACTATAAGGTATTCTCCTCATTACCGTTGGTGTCAAGGTCGGAGTCACGCGTGATGCCCACCGCACCCATATTGTCGACGGTAATGATAAAAGGAATATACTCATCGGTCTGCGGATGACTGACACTACCCGCGAAGACCACCTGATTACCTTCCACACGGTCGAAGACGATACCCTCCAGAATACCCGTCCGACGATAGTCGTTGTCGAGATAGTCGTCAAAGGCCGCCTTGGTAAACGAACGGTTGAAGCAAATGCTGCCATCGGCACGGATGATGCGCACCGTGATACGGTTGTCGACAAACTTCTGCCCCGTCTCGTCCTTCACCATGCTCAGACTGTCGTCGGCCACACGGGTGATGTTCACCTGATAATCACGATTCAGCCATTTCACATCCTTCACCTGATTATACTCCTGCATCTTGATAGGAGCCTGTGGCTTTGGTGCCTCTACTTTGTGGACGATGATATCTTCCGTCTGTTTCTTCTGTTTGCAGCCGTTCAGCAGCCCTACGGAAAGGACAGCCGTCAGTACGAGTGCGATTCGTTTCATTGTCTCATGTTTTTTGTTTGTCGGATGCAAAGATAGTAAAAATCGAGCGAAATGCAAAGAAAAAAATAAAAAAAACGCTTCACTTTTCACTTTTATTTTGTACCTTTGCCCGTAAATTCAGACAGAAACGGATCAAGACATGAAGAAATTCTTTCTCTATCTGCTGGCGGCAGCCTTCATTGTCATAGGCATACTGATGTGTCAGGGCACCATCGTACAGGAGAGTTCCGGCGACGGGCAACAAGAGAGCGTCTATGGCAGTGTCGACACCCTGCCGATGCTCATCACCCAGATACAGAAGTGTTCGAAGCTCTACACAGCAGAGTACCGTGTACACAAGATTGTCACCCACGACGACGTGCTGCGCCTGAAGGGATCGGTGCTCTCGCGGCAGTTCAACATCAAACTGCCCTTAGGCGACCGTAAGATAGCCATTCCCATCGACGCAAAGCTGAAAGCCTGGATCGACTTCAGCCAGTTCTCTGAGCGTAACATCGAACGACGGGGCGATCACATCACCATCATCCTGCCTGATCCTCAGGTAACGATGACAAGTTCGAAGATCGACCAGAAGAATGTCCGCCAATATGTCGCCCTGGCCCGTGCCAACTTCAGCGACACAGAGATGTCGGCCTACCAGCAGCAGGGGCGTGCAGCCATCATCGAGAGCATCCCTAACCTTGGCATCTTTGAGACCGCCCAGGCTAATGCCGCCAAGGTACTCGTGCCCATGCTCACGGCGATGGGATATGAGGAACAGAACATCACCGTCGCCTTCCGCAAGCACTACGACGCTGCAGATATTCAGAGCCTTGTGAGATTCGAGGAATGAGGAATGAGAAATGAGGAAGTTCGCGATTAAGCGAGAGCAGTGCCATACTAGTTTAAGCAATGCCGAGCGTGAGCGAACTCGATGTGAAACATCAAAGAGGAAAGTAATATGGGTAAATCATTCAGGTTTGGAATCATACTGTTGGGCGTGTCATTGCTCATCGTAGCCTTCTTCTGGCTGCGCAGCTGTACGAGAAACGACTATGTCCAACTGGGTGCCGATGATACCATCGACCCCACGCCCACACAGATACAGAGCATCAAGGCCATCGGCGAGTGGGAGTTCCTGAGCGTCAGCCTCGAGGAACTGACCGACACCATCCGCAAAGGATTCCTCTCCGACGACGAGCTGTCGCGGATCTATTACGGTACCTTGCGCCTGGGTATCAACATGCACCAGGTGGAACCCGGATGGCTGGAGGCCAACGGCGACAGCGTCAGACTGGCTCTGCCGAAGATTGGACTCCTCGACCGCGACTTCATCGACGAGGCCCGCACAAAACCGTTCTTCGAGAGTGGTTCGTGGAAGCCCGAAGACCGTGAGGCACTCTACCGCCAGGCACATGAGAACATGCTCCAGCACGGACTGACCAAGGAGAACCTCGCCGCCGCCGAAGACAACGCCCGTGAACAGATTACCAGCCTCATGCGTGCCATGGGCTTCACGAAGGTAACGATCATTTTTAAGAATTAAATAAATGAACGAAATACTCTCTACAATCAGTGACTTCCTCTGGGGATGGCCGATGATCATCCTGCTGTTAGGCACACACCTGTTCCTCACCATCCGTCTGCGGTTCCCACAACGACATATCTTCAAGGCCGTCAGACTCTCCGTGAAGCGCGACCCCAACGCCGAGGGCGATGTCTCACAGTTCGGTTCCCTCGCCACGGCCCTCGCCGCCACCATCGGCACAGGTAACATCATCGGTGTGGCTACAGCCATCGCCCTGGGAGGCCCCGGTGCCGTACTCTGGTGCTGGCTCACAGGTGTCTTCGGTATCTCGACGAAATACGCCGAGGGACTGCTCGCCATCAAATACCGTCAGAAGACGAAGAGCGGTAAGATGCTCGGTGGTCCGATGTATGCCCTGGAGAAGGGTCTGGGCTGGAAGTGGCTCGCCGTACTCTTCGCCCTATTCACCGCCATCGCCGCCTTCGGCATCGGCAACACCGTTCAGGCCAACGCCATCGCCACCGTCGCCAGTGAGTCGTACGGCATATCCCCCTATATCTCTGGTGCCTTTATCTGTCTGATGACGGGAGCTGTCGTCCTCGGCGGCGTGAAGAGCATTGCCCGTGTCTGTTCGATGCTCGTACCTTTCATGGCGGCCCTCTACGTGCTGGGCTGTCTCTATATCCTCGCCGTCAACGCGGCCTATGTCTGGCCGGCCCTCTGTCTCATCATAGAGGCGGCCTTCAGTCCTGAGGCAGCAGGTGGCGGTTTCATAGGTTCGACGGTGATGATGGCTGCTCGCTTTGGTATCGCCCGAGGACTATTCTCCAATGAGAGTGGTATGGGCTCCGCCCCCATCGTGGCGGCAGCGGCACAGACGCGCAACCCCGTACGCCAGGCTCTCGTATCCTCCAGCGGCACATTCTGGGACACGGTGGTCATCTGTGCCCTCACCGGATTGGTCATCGTGAGCAGCGTCCTCGCCTACCCCGACATCGACTTCTCCAATGGTGCCACACTGACGAAGGATGCCTTCTCGAAGATTCCCGTCATCGGACGTCCGTTGCTCACCTTCGGCCTGCTCACCTTTGCCTTCTCCACCATCCTCGGGTGGTGCTACTATGGCGAACGGGCCGTGGAATATCTGAAAGGGAAAAACTGGGTAATAGGTTATCGGGTGCTTTATATCATCGCCGTCTTCGTGGGATCGGTGATGAACCTCGCCGTGGTGTGGAACCTGGCCGACTGCATGAACGCCCTGATGGCCATACCGAACCTCGTGTCACTGCTGTTCCTCAACGGCATCATCGTCCGTGAGACGCGGGCCTACCTGTGGCGAGCCCGCACACTCCACCACCGTTAGCACACCGTCTTTCACGCGAAAACGCACATCCATATTCAGGAAGGGCATACCGTAGGTACGTTCTGGATCGTCGTGGAAGGCTGGTCTGGGATCCTGGGCCAATGTGGCCTTCAGCGCCTCGAGATGGGCTTCAGGAATCCTCACGGCCAACTTGTCGGGGATCTCCACATGCAACGGTTCCCATTGCTTATCGTCCACAAATCCGCTACGGGCCTCAGGATGTGCATCGGCATACACCACATACGGTTTGATATCAAAGATGGGTGTACCATCCATCAGATCGGCACCCCGCACATAGATCACGGGGCCCAGCTGTGGGTCCTCCTCCACACGGTCGAGCCTGACACAGGAGAGTCCCAGCGCATTCGGACGGAATGGGGAGCGCGAGGCAAACACACCTACACGTCGATTGCCGCCAAGACGCGGAGGCCGCACGGTGAGACTTTGAGCATTAAGCTTTGAGCATTGAGCATTAAGCTTTGAGCTTTTAGCTTTATGATTACCTGAGAATTCCCAGATCAACCACAGGTAGTCGAAGTCCTCCAAGCCTCGGACGGCTTCGGACTGACGGAAGGGTTTCTCAAACACGATGCGCCCCGTCAGTTCATCCACCAGTCCACTCTGTCGCGGAATACCGAACTTCGACTTTAATGGAGACTCAAAATAAGCGATTGGTTGTATATCCATGCGGCAAAGATACATATTTTTAATATAAATGCCAATTTTTTCCCTAAAAAGTTGGAAATTTCAGTTTTTTTGTGTATTTTTGCGCATTGAATGATACAGAATCGAGACCAACATGATAAGAGTTCTGCTATTGACCCTGACACTGACAGTCTT
>Ga0310786_10000764_pt1 | contig 51540 bp, 40 predicted proteins | sample AusTroGonzalo_MG_FD_203881 | JGI IMG/M metagenome (GOLD analysis project Ga0310786, IMG submission 203881) | Bovine rumen microbial communities from tropical cattle in Woodstock, Queensland, Australia - Gonzalo_03 (v2) (version 2) | ecosystem: Host-associated > Mammals > Digestive system >...
AGACCCCGCCCCATTGCCACGTGCCTGCCGATTGTGGCGAGCCCGCCGCCGCAGGATCTTTCAGAACGGAAAACCCGAGACTGAAACCCCAACCCGGCGGCGTGGCCGTCACGACAATATCGCCAATCTGGTTGTCGGACAGCAGTTTGACGCTGTCCGCCTTCAGCAGGGGCGAGCCGCCCTTGCGCAGGGTTTCGAGGAAGCTGATGTAATCATCGGCGGTTCCGGCCATGCCCGCACCACCGGACGCGTAGGAAGCGGGATCGAAGATGCGGTCCGGCGCAAAGCTGACGACGCCGTCGAAAAACGGCACGACATGCGGTCCGTCCATCCGCACCGGCGGCTGGGCATCGCCATAGGCTACCGCCAGCCGTGCCCGGTCACTCACGCTGAATGCCGTATCCTTGAGACCCAGCTTTCCCGTGACATTTTCGCTCACCAGCTCGGGTAGTGTCTTGCCCGTGGCCTTGGCGAGCACCGCACCCAACACGTCGATGCCAACCGAATATTCCCAGGCGGTGCCGGGTTCGAACGACAGGGGGACCGTTGCGATGCGCCGCAGATTTTCTTCGATGGAGAGCCCCGGCTGGTCCAGACCATCGGATATGTTGGCCTTGCGATAGGGGCCATCGGCGGGCTGAAGGAAGCCATAGCTCAGGCCAGACGTGTGATCCATCAGCTGCCGGATCGTGATGACAGGTTCACGGCCATCGGCCAGTTTTGGCCGGAAATCCGGCAGATATCGCGTGACGGGATCATCGAGCTTCAGCTTCCCCTCTTCCACCAGCCGCAGGGCTGTAACCGCGACAATCGGCTTGGTCATCGACGCAAAACGGAAAATGGCATTCTCCCTGATCGGAACCCTGGCCTCGCGATCGGCAAATCCCGCCGCGCGGCGATAGACGATCTCCCCATCCTCGGCGACCAGGATGACGGTGCCCACGATGGTCTGATCGGCGATGGCGTGATCAATCACCGCGTCGAGCCGGTCCTTGAAACTGGCCTGTGTAGCCAGTGCCGGAGCGGTCAAGGCAAGTGTTGTCAGGGCGGTAGCAACTGGTATGTTCATCGGCCTGTTCCTTTTTAATAGTGGTCGCTATATAATAGGATTAGCACAAGCCTGCTTCGCGTCAACAAATTTATTAGTGGTCACTATGAAAATAAATGAGCCATCTGTCAGCACCGTTGAAGAACCCGCCCGCAAGCGCGGCCGTCCGCGCAGCTTTGACCGGGAGGCGGCGCGGGAGAAAGCACTGCAACTTTTCTGGGAGCATGGCTACGAGGGCACGTCGATCAACGACCTGACGGCGGCGATGGGCATTACCCCGCCCAGCCTCTACACGGCCTTCGGTTCGAAGGAAGCGCTCTATGCGGAAGTCCTCGACCTCTACCGCAGCAGTTTCGGCGCCTATTTCCCCGCAGCGCTTACGGAGGAAAAGACGGTTTATGGCGGGATCAGACGTCTGTTGCGCGGCGCGGCGGAAACGTTCACCGCAGGCCCGGGCGGCTGCATGATCTCGACGGCGGTTCTCTCCTGCGCATCGGAAGTGAAAGGGGTCGCCGATAGTCTGGCCGCCATGCGCAGCGGTAGTCTGGACATGATTGAGAACTATATCCGCAAGGGCATCGGCACGGGCGAACTGCCGGAGACCACCAATACGCGTCAGCTTGCCCGTTTTTATGGCACCATCATTCAAGGCATGTCGGTGCAGGCGCGCGATGGCGCGACCATCGAGGAATTGACCGGGATTGCCGAAACGGCGATGTGCGCCTGGCCCGTGAAAGCCCCGGATTAAGCCTTGCCGATGTAATCCACATACTGCGTCAGGGCGCAGACGAGATGATAGAAGATCGAGGCCGGCACGTCTTCGGCCCGTGCCCTGCCCTTTTCATCGATCAGGTCGATCCACAGGCCCTTCGGCGCCTGTTCGATATGCCAGCGGAACAGACGGCCCACCCGTGCCTCGACTTCCGGTTTCAAGTCCGGCCCGCCATTGCCGTCCAGCGCAATAGCGGCCTTCACCGCCTCTGTCTGCGGCCAGCTGCGTGAATTGGTGTCGAGCGGCAGGCCGTGCCGGGATACAGCGCCATAGGCGAGTTCCGTGGTACGGTTCAGCCCGTTGGCAATAGCCGAGGCATAGAGCTTGCGCGCGTGGCGGATGATGTCTTTCTGGCCCGACGCCTTGGCAAAATTGGACAGCAGGTAGGCCCATTCGAAATGGTGCCCCGGTTCCGTCCACTCGCCTTTTTCGCCCGGTGCCCGCTCCCAGTCATCGGTAAAATATTCGCCGAGCGTCCATGTCTCCGCATCGAAGAGGTGATGCCGGAACAGATCGACGATGCGCGCGGCACGCTGCAGATAATCGCGGTTGCCCGTCACATCGTACCAGGCAAGGAATGATTCCAGCAGGTGCATATGCGGGTTGGACCGGCGCAAACCGGTATCACCCGGCATTTCCAGAAAACCGCGCAATTTGGAATCGGCGAGATACTCATCGATGAAGGCAAAGGTTTCCGTGGCAAGACCAAGCGCCTGCGGATGGCCCGCCCGATGGGCATGCGCCAGCGCCAGCAGCACGAAGGACTGGTCATAGGCGTCTTCTGCCCCGTCAAGCACCGTACCGTCGGGGTTGAACGTCTTGACCCAGCCGCCGCGCTTCGTCCGGCCATTGGCCGTGATGAAGCGGATACCATGGTCGATCAGATCATGGGCCGGGCCATCCCAGCCCATTTCGTGCGCCACCGCAAAGGCATAGATCTGCCGCGCCGTGGTGCGCATCCGCTTGGTCTTGACGATGGGGGTGGCGTCGAAGGTCAGCGCCTCATGGAAACCGCCATAGCGCCGGTCGACGCCGACCGTCGACCAGAGCGGCAGCGTCTCCTCGAACAGCCAATGGCGTACGCGCTTTTCATAGGCGCCGACCTGCGGCAGCCGGTCCTGCGCCGGCGTGAACTTGGTTTCAAGCCGTCCCGTCTTTTCCAGCTGTTCGACGATCTTGCGGACATTCTGGCTTTCGGTGACGGGAGCAACGAATGTTGCATCGGAAGTCGACACGACGGCGAGATCGCGCAGGCCGATGGCGGACAAAAGGCGGCCATTGCTGCGCAGATAGCTGTTCTCGCAATCGATGGCCACGACATCGCCGACAATCACATTGCCGCTGCCGTCGCTTGAACTGACTTCGAGCAGCGATTGCCAGGACCCGAGATCGTTCCAGCGGAAGCGCGCCGGGACCAGCGCAATGTCCTGCGCATGTTCCATGATGGCATAGTCGACGGAAATGGATGGCACCTCCGCATAGAGATCGTGCGGCAGGTAGGTGCCGGAGACATTGCTTGTCGCCTCGTCGAGCGCCGTGACGGCACCATCCCAGATCTGCGGCGCATGGGCACGAAAGGCATCGCGCATGGTGCTGGCGCGGAACAGAAAGATACCGGAATTCCAGAGGAAGTTCTTCGATTCAAGATACTGGATCGCAGTTTCCTCGTTCGGCTTTTCCACGAAACGGATGACATCGCGCGTGTTTTCATTCTGCGGTCCGACCTCGATATAGCCGTAGCCCGTCTCCGGCCGGTCCGGCTGGATGCCGAAGACAACGATCCGGCCGGCCATGGCCGCATCGGTGCCCGCTTCCACCGTGTTCCAGAAATCCCGGTCCGTGGTGATTTCATGATCGGAGGGCACAACCAGCACCAGATCATCGCCATGTTCGCGCAGCGTGATCTCAGTTGCCAGCACGACGGCGGCCGCGGTGTTGCGCCCCATGGGTTCGAGAATCGCCCGCCCGCCCGCCAGATCGACACCGGAAAGATCCTGGCTGATGCGGTCGGCATGCCGTTCGGAGGCAAGCAGATAGACCGGAACAGGCATTTCGCCGCCGCGCGCGCCCATGCGCTTGACGGTGCGCAGCAGCATAGAACCTTGACCGGAAAGATTATGAAACTGCTTGGGAAAGTCTTCGCGCGACAAAGGCCAGAGCCTCGAACCAACACCGCCACTCATCACAAAGCTGATAATCCGCTTCATTCCCGATGTCATTGCATGCAACCCCATTGTTTCAGTCGATATCTCGTCCGATATACAATTCGCTCTCTTCCGGCAGACTTTGCGATACATCGCATCATCCGTATTTTACCGATACAAGACTTTCAGCAGCGATCACAAGGCCGGTTCAACCATTTCCGGAACAAGGTTTATGTTTGCACGGGTATAATTGAAGAAGTGCTTATGAAACGACTTGCAGGCATAAAAACTCGGCGGTATATACCCCGCATCACTGGTCACGGAGTGTAGCGCAGCCTGGTAGCGCACGTCGTTCGGGACGACGGGGTCGGAGGTTCGAATCCTCTCACTCCGACCAGTGTTTTCAACAGCTTTCCCATTCGATGTCCGATCTGCGGACATGCCACGCGCATGTCAGTGCAGCGTATCGCCGCCGTCGGGATCGATCAGGCCGGCCAGCCCCTCGTCCTCGACCGCACGCAGAAATTCGTCAAATGCAGCCTGGTCCGTTTCGAACGGGTCGTCCCAGACAATCGAATCCTTGTCTTCGGTCACTACTTCGAGCGTCCATTCGCTCTGCTCGGCAAGGCGGTAAATCTCAACGCTGACGGTGATTCCATCGCGCGTGAACTCCTTCGACAAACGCGACACAACCAGTTCGGGTTCTTCGTCCATCATCAGCCCTCGGGACATTCCTTGTTTCTCGCTTCATCATCTTACGACGCGTCGTGAAATAGCAAGCGGGAAAATCCAGATTCATCCGTGCCGGCCGGCACGGTCTTGCGTGCGCCTTGCGCCGCCGTACCGATCCACTATTATTCCAGTCCACGTTCCATGCATGGCATGAAGCCATGACCACCCCAGATCGAGCGGAGCAATCCATGTACAGACCACCCGCGTTTCGTGAAGATCGCCTTGACGTGATGCACGCATTGATCCGCAAGCATCCGCTGGCCATGCTGGTGACGAGCGGCGAACACGGGTTGATGGCAAACCTCATTCCCTTCGAGCTCGATGCGGATGCGGGGTCGAACGGAACCCTTCGCGCGCATCTGGCCAGAGCCAACGAGCAGGTGGCGGCCTTGCAGGCGGGTGCCGAGGCGCTGGTCATTTTCCAGGGCCCCAACACCTACATCACGCCGTCCTGGTATGCGGCCAAGCGCGAACACGGCAAGGTTGTACCAACCTGGAACTACGTCGTTGTCCAGGCCTGGGGTACACCGCAGATACAGGACGATCCGGAATGGCTGCGCCGGCAGATCGGCAGCCTCACCCGCACGCAGGAAGGCGGCCGCGCCCAGCCATGGGCTGTAGAAGATGCGCCCGAGCCATTCATTGCCGGACAGGTGAAAGGCATTATCGGCGTTGAAATCCCGATCACGCGCATCGAAGGCAAATGGAAAGTCAGCCAGAACCGGGCTGAAGCCGACAGGACCGGCGTTGCCGAGGGCCTGCGGCAAGAGGGCCCGGAAGCGCAGGCCATGGCGCGGATCGTGCATGAACGGGGAAAATCCGGCGGCGCCTGACCGCCTTCCCGCCATGCAGAAACCTGACATTTCACTGGCCGCCGCCGCAGGCAAGCTCCGGCAATTGACGGGCGAGACCGTCCGGCTCGTCCCAATCACGGAAGGTGAGGATTCGCGTGCCTTCCGTTATAATCTGGGCAACGAGCGCTTTGTCCTGCGCATCAACCGGTCCGCTGATGGATTTGCCAAGGACGCCTATGCGAGCCGGCATTTTTCCGCGCCCGCGCTGCCCATTCCGGCCGTTGTCGCGCACGGCGTTCTCGATGACGGCAACGGGTTTTGTATCTCGCACATGGCAGAAGGCGTCACCCTGCAGGATTTGCCGCCGCAGGATCTGCCGCCGGTTCTTGCACCGGTCGCCAATGTCCTGCAGGCCATTGCTGTCTCAGACATTGGCTCAGCGCGCGGCTACGGCCCGTTCGATGCGTCGGGAAACGGACGCAATGCAAGCTGGACGGAATTCCTGTCCGCCGTGTCAGCCTATGACTGGGGTAGCGTGACCGGCGATGACCAGGTCGCGGATATGGCCGGACGCTGTGCCGAACTGGCCAGGCACTGCCCCGATGTGCGGGCGCTTGTGCATGCGGATTTCGGTTCGAACAATGTATTGACCGATGGCCGTAGGATCACAGGTGTCATCGACTGGTCGGAAGCCATGTATGGTGACCCGCTCTACGATATCGCCAATATCCTGTTCTGGCGGCCATGGCTGGACTGCATGGAGCAGCAGGCCCGCTATTTCGAGGTTCACCGGCCGGATCTCGTCCGGGACAAAACCGTACTCGCGTGTTATCAGCTGCGCATCGGGCTGCAGCAGGTCCATGAGAGCGCCGTCGACGGGGCACTCGACGACATGCATTGGGCGCTGCAACGCTGCCGCGCCATCGACAGCCTACTGAGGACAGCGTAGGGTCCAGACCCTAGGCAGCCATGGCCGCCAGCTCGATGCGGTTTCGGCCGAGGCGCTTGGCCCGGTAGAGCGCCACGTCCGCCTCCTCGATCAGTTCCGTCATTGACTGATGCTGCGCTGTAAAAGTGGCGACACCGGCGCTGACGGTGACATGGGCCCGCGTGCGCCCGAGATCGAAAAAGGTCTCGTTGACGCGCCGCCGGATCGCTTCGGCCATCGCCATGGCTTCGCCGGCGCCTGCGGACGGCATCAGGATCGCTATCTCCTCCCCGCCATAGCGGGCGACCAGATCGGATTTGCGCACCAGCGAGCGAATGATGGTGGAAATTTCCACCAGCACCAGATCGCCATTGGAGTGACCCCACCGATCGTTGATGCTCTTGAATGAATCGATGTCGATCATGACAAGCGAAAAGACGTCGCCGCCGGTCGATGCCGCCTTGCGGAAGGTGCGCCGCGCGACCCGGTCAAACAGACGGCGGTTGGCAAGGTTGGTCAACGGATCCGTATGGGCGTCCACCTCCAGCGTCTTCACCCGGTCGACACGCAGGCGTTCGCGATGCAGGAACATGGAGATGAGAAAAATCCCGGCAACGCTCAAGATCAGTATCGGCAAGGCAATGCGCTGGAAAATCGGCAGCGCCTGCTCGAATGGCAGGATGAAGATGCTCAGCGTGTAGAGCGGAACCGTCAGGCCGAGAATGAGGAAATGTTTCCAGGAATAGGTCTGGGGCCTGTAGACCAGCGTGAAGATCAGGCTGATCAGGCCGATGATGACAATGCCGACGACACCGGCCTGCACACCAACCCCTCCGATCAGGACGCGGGACAGGATCGTTAGAGCTGTCGACACCAGCACCGCCACAACGCCGCCGAACGGTGCGCTGAGCGCCAGCAGGATGGAACGCGCATCGACAATGATGCCCTCATCGACGATGACGGGGTCGAGCATGGAAATGATGGCGGCACCGCCGAACAGAAGCCCAACCATCAGGCCGCGCGTCCAGGGCAGGTTGAAAGCGCGAATAATGGAGCCATAGGCCATGCTGACCAGGGCAACCAACCCAAGACGATGGACGAGATCGGCAATGACAGGGAAATATTCAGCGTACAATTATCAACCTCAATTCCACTTCACGCGACACTAGCGTTTGCGGGCTAATTTCGTGCGAAGGACATCCCTAAAAATTGAACTATTGGGCGATACCACGCGAATCTTCTACCACAGGTTGTATTGACTGACGACCTTTGAAACAAATTTTACCAATCGATTGCTTGAAAAGCATGGAAGCGGATTTTTATTCCCGGAGCGGGGATCGCCGGGTTCTCAAGCGGCGGGAACCTGCAGTCTGGGCACGGCATCGATCAGAACCCGGGTTGCTTCGGCCTGCGGGGCAGCAAGAACCCGTTCGGTCTCGCCGCTTTCGACAATCCGCCCCTCGTCCAGCACGATCATGCGGTCGGCCACGGCCCGGACCACGGCGAGATCGTGGGAAATGAAGAGATAGGACACACCCGTTTCCTCCTGCAGATCGAGCAGGAGATTGAGGATCTGCGCCCGCACGGAAACATCGAGCGCGGATACCGGCTCGTCCAGCACGACCAGGTCCGGACGGGTGGCGATCGCCCGGGCAATGGCAATGCGCTGGCGCTGGCCGCCAGACAGTTCCAGCGGGCTGCGCTGCATCAGATCAGGGCTCAGCCCCACCCGTTCGAGCGCGGCGGCGATAAGCTGGCTATAGCTGCCCCGTGGCGCCAGATCGTGCAGGCGCAGCGGGTCTTCCAGGATGCGCCGGACCGTAGCCCGCGGATTGAATGCCGCCAGCGGATCCTGGAACACCATCTGGAATCTCGGGCGCAGCAGCCGCAAGGCTTCGCCCCGCAGGGCCGTGATATCGTGGCCGCACAGGTGGATTGATCCCGCATCCGGATTGCCCAGCCGCATGACGAGGCGGGCGAGCGTCGTCTTGCCCGATCCCGATGCCCCGACCAGCGCCAGCGTTTCACCGCGCTGCAAGGCAAATCCGATATTCTTCAGGCCCGATGCGTTGCGCTCGCCAAAGCGCTTGGCAACATCCTTCACTTCGAGAACAATGGAATTGTCGGTTTCACTCATGGCACGTTCAGGCTGTCAGGGTTGATTTCAACAAGCCGCCTTTGCCGCGGCGTGTCCAGTGACAGGTGCGCGCCGATCAGCGCCTTGGTGTAGGGATGCGCGGGTTGGCCGAGAACATCGGTTGCGGTGCCCTGTTCGACCAGTTGTCCTTTGTAGAGAACGGCGATCTGGTCGGCGCGTTCGGACGCCAGCGCGATATCATGGGTGACGAACAATAGCGTCAGCCCGTCCTCGCGCACCAGCTCGTCCAGCAGGTTGACGATATGGCGCTGTACCACCGTGTCGAGCGCGCTGGTCAACTCATCGGCGATGACAAGCGACGGATTGGCCGCCAGCGCCAATGCGAGGGCGATGCGCTGGCGCTGCCCGCCGGAGAATTCATGCGGATAGCTGTTGAGGCGCGACAGGGCTTTCGGGATGCGCACCCGGTCCATCAGGTCGGCGGCACGCACCCGCGCGGCGATCCAGCTGGTGTCCTCATGCGCCCGGATGACCTCGGCAATCTGGTCGCCAACCCTCATGACCGGATCGAGGCTGCCGCCCGGGTCCTGGAACACCACGCCGATGTCCCGGCCGAGACGCGGGCGGCCCGACGTGCCGGGAAAGACGATCGAGCCAGTCTGGCGCGCCTGTTTTGGCAGAAGCCCCGCAATGGCCATGGCGAGAGTGGATTTCCCCGAGCCGCTTTCGCCGATCAAAGCCAGCCGCCCGCCCTGGTCGAGGTCGAGCGAGATATCCGCCAGCGCAACGGTCTTGCCGTAGCTCACGCCGACATTTTCCACGCGCAGCAATGGTTCGCTCATGGCTGGAGGAACCTTTCACTGCGCGACAGGCCGCGCCCGATCAGATGCACGCTGAGAACCGTCACCACCAGCGCCAGACCCGGCACGATGGAAAGATAAGGCGCCGCGCGCAGCACCGTGCGCCCTTCGGCAATCATGCTGCCCCAGGTCACCCGGTTCGGATCGCCGAAGCCGAGGAACGACAGGGCAGCTTCGATGAGGATGGCCGCGGCCACGGAAATGGCGGCGAGCGAGGCGGCCGGACCAAAGGCATTCGGCAATATTTCCCGGAAGGCAATCTCCAGCGGCCGCATGCCAAGCGTGCGGGCGGCGGCCACGAAATCGCGCTCGCGCAGTGACAAAACCTCCGCCCGTGTCACCCGCGCGGCTTGCGTCCATGTGCCGAGGCTGATAGCCAGAATGAGGGTCGGGACGCTCGGCCCGGTGACGCTGATTGTCGCCAGCGCCAGCAGAAAACCCGGAACCGTCTGGAATGCCTCGGTGATCCGCATCAGCACCGCATCGGCCATACCGCCGAGAAAACCGGCCAGCGTGCCGACCAGACTGCCGATGACAAGCGATGCCGCAGCCGAGAAGAATGCCACGAGCAGCGTCGTGCGCGTGCCGTAGAGAAGCTCCGACAGCACATCGCGGCCAAGACGGTCGGTGCCCAGCCAATGCGCCTGCGATGCGAAAGGCCGCAGCAATGGTTCGCCGACGATGGCGAGCGGATCGCCCGGCACAATCCACGGGGCGAGCAGGGCCATGAGAACCAGCGCAAGCAACAGCACCAGTCCGGCACGGCCTTCAAGGTTGAGACGCCGCCAGATCGTCATCGGCCGATCCTCACGCGCGGATCGAGCCTGCCATAGGCGAGATCGACCAGCAGATTGGCGATAATCACCGTGACGGCGCTGCACAGGATGACACCCAGCAGCAGCGGCGTGTCGCGCCGCGAGACAGCCTCCGCCGCCAGCCGTCCGAATCCCGGAATGGCAAAAACGCTTTCCACCACGACGCTGCCGCCCAGCATCACCGCCGCCTGCAGGCCAAGCATGGTGATGACAGGCAGGACCGCATTGCGCGCCACATGCCGCCAGACGATACGGCCACGGCTGAGACCGCGCGCCTTCAGGCCGGTGACGAAGGGATCGCGCCAGACCTCGCTCATGCGGTCGCGCATCAGGCGCAGATACAGCGCGAGGTACACCATGGCAAGCGAGGCGACCGGCAGGACCAGATGCGCGGCGATATCCGCCATGCGCGCCCATCCGCTCTTGCCGGACGCGATGGTCTCGATGCCGCCAACCGGCAGCCAGCGCAGATCGACGGCGAAGACCACAATCAGCACCAGCCCCAGCCAGAATCCGGGAACCGCATAAAGCGCCAGCGAACCGATCGACAGGAACCGGTCGCGCAGGGAACCGGGTTTCGCACCGGCGATGACGCCGAGCAGCGAACCAAGGAAGAAGGCCAGCGCCGTGGCAATGCCCATCAGCAGCAGCGTCGCCGGCAGACGTTCGATGATCACCGACAACACAGGACGTTGAAACGCTGTCGACCAGCCGAGATCGCCGTGGCCAAGTGCCGAGACATAGGCGATGAAACGATGGAATGGGCCCTGATCAAGGCCCCATGCCTGGCGCAATTGTGCCAGCTGGTCGGCATCCATGCCTCCGGAACGCGCGACATAGGAATCCACCGCATCACCGGATGCGGCCTCCAGCAGCAGAAAGCTGCCGATGAGCACAACGGCCAGAACCGGAATCGCACCCAAAAGGCGTTTCAGAAAAAAGGATGCGAGTGGCGGCAAGAAGGGCTCCGACAGGTCATGCGAATGGAGGGGGACACTAGAGCCAATAATGCCGGAAGACAAACGGGTTTGTGTTCAGGAGGGAAGATGCGGTATCATGATAAAACCATACACTCAACCCCTACCCTTTCAGCCAGACATTGGACCAGTTCGACACCGCCCAGCGCGGATTGTCGGACACATTCTGCACGGTATCGCGGGCAACGGTGATGAAGGAGAACTCCGCCACATTGATCAGCGGCAGGTCCTCAACCACCACCTTCTGCAACTTCTTGTAGAGACCGGCGCGCTTGTCGCTATCCACGGTGGAAGCGGCATCCTTGATCAGCTTGTCCACATCCGCATTGGCATAGCCATACTGGTTGGAGAACGGAACACCGGCAGGCAGCCCGCTTTCGAACAGGATGGTGGTGGAGATCGCCGGATCGGAACGGTAGACCGGCGTTGCCACGGTGATATCGAAATCGTGGTCCGTATAGACCGCCTTCAGATGGGCGGGTGTATCATTGCTGACCACCTGCGCATCGATGCCCACCTTGGCCAGCGCCTGGCGCAGATAGTCGCCGAACTGCTTGGTTTCATTGAAGAATGGTGCTGGCAGGAGCTTGAGCGTGAAGCGGTTGCCATCGGCGCCGCGCTTGTAGCCCGCCGCGTCGAGCAGCGCTTCCGCCTTGGCCGGATCGAAGGCATGGGCGGCCACATCTGGTTCATAAAACGCCTTGTCATAGGCAGGAACCGGCCCCGTGGACGGTTTTGCATAGCCGAGGAAGATCGTCTTGACGACAAAATCCCGGTCGATGGCATGGGCAAGCGCCTGACGCACCTTCGGATCGGCCAGTTCCTTGCGGCGATGGTTGATTTCGACGATGAGCTGATAGGTCAACCCTTCATAGCCATTGGCATAAACCTTCAGGCCCGGCGCTTTGGAGATGCGGGCGAGATCGGCAAGCGGCACGGCGGAGAAAGCAGCCAGCTGGATCTGTTCGGCCTCCAGCGCATTGCCGGCGGATGAACGGTCGGGCAGAATCTGGTAGACGATTTCATCCAGCAGCGGCTGGTCCTTCTGCCAGTACGCCTCATTGCGCTTCAACAGGTAATATTCGCCCGGCTTGTGTTCGCCGAGCTTGAACGGGCCGGTGCCGACCAATGCTTGGTTGGCCGGATTCTTGGCGATATCCGTGCCTTCATAGAGATGTTTCGGCACGACTGAGGTGACCACCGGCAGCGCATTGCGGATGAGCTGGAACGGCGTCGGCTGCGAGAATTTAAAGACGGCCGTGTGGTCATCCGGCGTTTCGACGCTCTCGAGGTTCTTGAAGACCACGCGGCCGAGGTTCTGCAGCTTCTTCCACACTTCCAGCGCGGAGAAGGCAACGTCAGCCGAGGTGAACGGCTTGCCATCATGCCAGGTCACGCCTTCGCGCAGTTTGAACGTCGCGGTCAGGCCGTCGGCCGAGCCCTCCCAGGCGGTGGCCAGGCGCGGCGACAGGCCGTCCTTGCCGTCGTAGGACTGTTCGGCCAGCGGTTCGACAATCTTGCTGGCGACAAAGAACACGCCGTTGGACGCGACGATGGCTGGATTGAGATTGGCCGGTTCACTGTCCCCGGCGACGATCAGACGCCCGCCTTTGACGGGCGTTTCCCCCTGCGCCCAGCCAAGACCCGGCATGGCGGTGAGCGCGGCGGCGCTGGCGGTCAGATGGAGAAAAGAGCGTCGGTTCAACAGGATACGGGACATGCTTGCGATCCTCTTATGTATAGGTTTGGCCGAGGGGGCGGGACAGAATCTGGCTGAGAGCCCTGATGGTGGCGCGGGCAAAATCGGGTTTGGCGGACGCGCCCATGTGCCCGACGCGCAGCAGCTTGCCCGATGTGTCGGCGCGGCCGAGCGACAGGAGGATGCCGTGCTCATCGCGCAACCGGTCGCGCAAGGCCGTGTCGCTGAAACCATCGGGCAGCTTGAAAGCGGTCGCCGTCGGCGCGCAGAATTCCAGCTTTTTCGGCCACAGCTTCAAGCCAAGCTCAAGCAGGCCGTTGCGGGTGATTTCAGCCGTTTCCGCATGGCGGGCCCAGACGTTTTCGGCGCCCTCCGCGGCATAGAGATCCAGCGCCGCATCCAGCGCATAGATTTCCGCAATGGACGGCGTCACCGGAAAAGGCTTGCCGGGCTCCGAGGCGCCTTTCCAGCCGAGAAGGCTGAGGAACGAGCCGCGCGGCGCATCCGGGTTGGCCTCGATCTTGGCCCAGGCCCGCTCGCTCACGCCGATAAGGCTGAGGCCCGGCGTGCTGCCCAGGCATTTCGATGGCGAGGTGATGAAAATGTCGGCATGCGTCTCACGCGGATGGGCATCCAACCCGCCAAAGGACGACACGGCATCGACAATGAGATAGGCCCCGTGCTCGGCAACGACCGCACCGATGTCCCGCAGCGGATTGAGCGTGCCGGACGGCGTGTCGTGATGGCAGAGCGAGACAATTTTGATGTCCGGGCGCTGGCGCAGCACCGCACGCACCGCCTGCGGGTCGATGATGTCGTCATAGGGCACGGCAAGCTCGACGACTTCCTTGCCATAGCGCGCGGCCCAGCCGGCAAACCCCTTGCCATAGACACCGGAGACAAGGTTCAGAACCACATCGTCACGGGCAATCAGCGCGGCAGCAGCAGCTTCGATGCCGAGAATGGCCTCCCCCTGCATGATGACGGGCGCCGTGTCCTGCCGCAGCGCCAGCCGCAGCTTTTCGATCACCTCGGCATAGAAGGCCTGGAAGGCGGGATGATAGTCATAGAGAACAGGCTTTCCGAGCGCGGCAAGCACTTGCGGATAGGCGGGAACCGGACCTGTGGTCAGCATCAGCGGCGGAATGGGGAGCATGGATCGCACTTCGAAATTTCATCCCATTCACCGGCGCAAATGGCACTTGAAGCAGACCATATTCTCCCGTTTGCTGGAAACCAAGAAAAACTATTCCAATATTCCAAAACGCGCTGGCAAAACCATCATACGTGGTTCGACAAGCTCACCATGAGGGAACCCGGTGGGCTACAGCGCTAATCTTGAACGTTGCGGAATATAGCTCCCTGCAATCCCCCACCTCCCTCATGGTGAGCTTGTCGAACCACGCACAAAAGCTCTTTACTCCAGCGGGATCACATCCACCGATTGCTTCGCTTCCTGCGAACCGCTGGTTTTCAGCACGCCGACGATGGGCGAAACATCGGCATAATCCCGGCCGTAGCCGACGGTGATATGGTCATTGCCGGCCATCATCGCATTGGTGGGATCGAACTCCTGCCAGCCCGCCTCACGCCCGCACCAGACACGCACCCAGGCATGCATGGCGTCGGCACCCTCAAGCCGCTCCTTGCCGGGTGGCGGGATGGTGCGCAGGAAACCGCTGACATAGCCCGCCGGAATGCCGATGCCGCGCAGGCCGGCAATCATGATGTGGCTGAAATCCTGGCAGACACCGGCCCGCAGTCCGAACGCCTCGCGCGCCGTGGTGCGCACATTGGTGGCGTCGGAATCATAGGCGAAATCCGCATGGATGCGGTTGCACAGATCGCCCGCCGCCTCCATGACCGTGCGCGTCCTGCCGAGGCTTGTCGCGGCGTAGGCCGATATGTCAGGGTCGATGGCAGCGTGGGCGCTGGATGTCAGAAAGTGATGCGGCGCGTCGGATGCCACCGACCAGACGCCGCGTATTTCCCGGATCAGGCCGGCAAGATCGGGCGAAACATCGAGCATGGTCTGCGGCCGCGCGACGTTGATGCGGGCCGTCATCGTCACGTCGAGCGTCTCGTGCGGATTGCGGTAGACGATGGAGGTCACCGTATTGGCGAAGAAATCGGTAAAATCGGAGCGTTCCGCCGCTGCAGGATCAAAGGACAGGCTGGAGGCGACCACGCGCTGGATTCCCGGCAGGGTCTGCGGCATCACCCGGATATGGTGGCGCCCGCCCGCTGCGGAGCGCTCATAGTCATAATGCAGGTGGAGGCGGATGTTATAGAGCATTCCTCACCCCCTCAGGCAAAATACGTATCGGAGATGGTATCGGACAGCGCGCCGATTTCATTGGCGAGTTCATGCAGCTTGTCAGCGGTCAGTTCGCTGGATTCCATGATGGCAAGCTGCGTGTGCAGGCGCAGCACATCCTTGGAAAAGGCGGACATATGCGCACCCGCCTCGCGCTGCGGCAAAAGATTGAACTCGGTTTTGAGCGCATCGAGCTGGAAAATGATCGAGCGCGGATTGAGCGGATCGAGCGCCAGAAGATCGAGCACGCTGAGGCGGCCGGAATAGACGCTGTACTGCCTCCGGTGCGTCATGACGCTGTCGCCGATTTCCAGCAGCATTTCCAGCGCCCCTTCCGGGGCTTCATGCCGCGACAGGTTCGCCAGAATGCGCGCCATCTGGATGCCGCGCTCCAGCCGGCGGCCGATTTCAAGAAAACGCCAGCCGGTGAAACGATACATGTTCTCGTGCACCAGACCGGAGAACCCGGCCAGCTTGCGCAGGATGATCGTCATGGCGCGGGTGCCGTCATCGCCCTGCGACACCACCCCCTGGAACCGGTGCACGGTCTTCGACAGATCGCGCAGCGCCAGCCAGCCATCGGGCGAAAACCGGTCGCGGATGCGTCCGGCACTGAGCATTGCGCCGTCGATGGAACGCAGGAGGCCCTTGGGAATGGCTTCATCGAGATCAATGCCGAGGGGTTTGAGCTGATCGCGCATTTCCGTCAGAAGCGGCAATTCCGCATTGGCCGTCTCGGCATAGCGGGCATGGCACGCCCGCAGGATACGCGCCGTGGCTTCGGCACGTTCGATATAGCGGCCCATCCACATCAGGTTTTCCGCCGCACGGCTCGGCAGCGTACCCGGCACATTGCGGCGGAACGCATCGTCCTCGCGCGGCAGCAGCGTATCCTTGCGCACGGGGGCCGAACTGGTGATCCACACATCCGCTGCCTGCCCGCCGCGCTGCATGGCGATTGCCGCCGTATCGAGCGTGAACCCGACGCGGGCAAACCCGCCCGGCATGAAACTCCAGCCATCGCCGTGACGCGCCGCAAAGACGCGCAGGACAAAGGGGCGCGGCTCCAGCCTGCCGTCCACATAGACCGGCGTCGTCGACAGTTTGACGGCTTCCTGCCCGACCAGCCCGCGGCCGTCGGTTTTGAGCTTGTGCAACAGGGCCTGGCGCGCCGCATCGTCGAGGGTGGACCCCAGAACCGTGGCCTGCACGTCTTCGAACGGCAAGCGGGTCGACAGCGCCGGGCCGACCATCATCTGGTCGAGCCGGTTCATGACATGCTGGCGTTCCTTCTCCTGGCCGCACCACCAGGTGGCGATGCTCGGCAAGGCAAGATCGCGGTCGTGCAGGGCTTTCGAGATCGCAGGAAGGAAGGCCAGCAGCGCCCGGGTTTCGAGAATGCCCGATCCCAGCGCATTGACCAGCGAGACGGAACGCTGGCGCAGCGCGCCGACCATGCCCGGGGTGCCGATCCACGAATCGGACTTCAGCTCCAGCGGGTCCATATAGGCGGCATCCATGCGCCGCCACAGAACATCGATGGGCTTCAGACCGGACACGGTGCGCACCATGACCCGGCCCTTGCTGACGGTCAGGTCGTCGCCTTCCAGCAGCATGATGCCGAGATAGCGGGCGATATAGGCGTGTTCGAAATAGGTTTCATTGTTCGGGCCGGGCGTGAGAATCGCCGCGCGCCCTGCGGGATCGTGGATCAGGCTCTGCAGGGAATCGCGGAAATCCTTGAAGAAACCGGCGAGACGATGAACGTTCATCGCGCCGGAAATATCCGAAAGGGCGCGGGTGGTGGCAACGCGGTTTTCCAGGGCGAACCCGGCACCCGAAGGCGCCTGCGTGCGGTCGCCCAGCACCCACCACTGGCCATTGGGCGCACGCCCCAGCTCGAAAGCACAGAAATGCAGGAAATGCCCGCTGGCCGGCTTGATACCGGCGACGGGATGCAGGAATTCGGGGTTCGAGGCAATCAGATCCGGCGGCAGCAGGCCATCACGCACCAGCCGGTTGTCGCCATAGATATCGGCAACGATATCCTCCAGGAGATCGGCGCGCTGGGTCAGCCCTGATGTGATGGCGCGCCAGTCATCCTCGTTGATCAGAAGCGGAACATGGGCGAGCGGCCATTCGCGCTCCTGCGTACCGGTCTCGTCATAGACCCGGTAAAACACGCCCGCATCGTGCAGATACTGGTTGGCGCGGGCAAAGCGGGTGGCGAGTTTTTCGGGGCCGAGCGTGTCGAGCGAGCGCAGCAGCTTTTCCCAGCCGGGCCGCACTGCCCCGCTGGGATCGATCATCTCGTCCGCCACGCCCTGCAGGGGTTTGTAGCTGGCAAGGAGACCGGGGAGTGGTCGTGATTTGCTCACCTGGGACATTGGTTGCAATACCCCCCTCTGCCCTGCCGGGCATCTCCCCCACAAGGGGGGAGATCACATCGGCATTGACGGTTTTGCCTGCTTTGCGAGATTGATGGTTGGCTGAAACAATTGTGCAGGCTGATCTCCCCCCTTGTGGGGGAGATGGGCGGTAGCCCAGAGGGGGGTGAAATCTCTCTTTGCATCAATCCCACAATCTCAATGCCTCGGCCTTCTCAGATCAAGGGTCATCGGAAATTCCCCCGATGGCTGCTCCCTGCGCAATTCATATCCGCCGGCCGTATGGCCGCGCGGCTCGAAACGCGCCAGCCGGCGCGCCTCGGCCTCGTTCGAATTGACCGGGAACGTATCATAGCTGCGCCCGCCGGGGTGTGCGACATGATAGACGCAACCGCCGATCGCCCGTTGCGACCACTGGTCGTAAATATCAAAAACCAGCGGCGTGTTGACCGGGATCATCGGATGCAGGCCGGAGCGCGGCTGCCACGCCTTGTAGCGCACGCCGGCAACCGCCGTGCCCTGGCTGTCCGTCATCTTCAGCGGCACCTCGCGCCCGTTGCAGGCAACGCTGTAGCGCGCCGGATTGAAGCCGTCGACCTTGACCTGCAGCCGTTCCACCGAGGAATCGACGAAACGCACCGTGCCGCCGATGGTACCCTGCTCGCCCATGACATGCCATGGCTCCAGCGCCTGCCGGATTTCCAGTTTCACACCCTCATTCTCGATTTCCCCGCAGAAGGGGAAGCGGAATTCCAGCTGGGCCTCGAACCATTCCGGGCGGAAATCAAAGCCGTTCTCGCGCAAATCGGCGAGAACATCGAGGAAATCCTGCCAGACATAGGCCGGCAGCATGAAACGGTCATGCAGCGCCGTGCCCCAGCGGACGAAACTGCCCTGAATCGGATTGTTCCAGAACCGGGCGATCAGCGCGCGGATCAGCAATTGCTGGGCAAGGCTCATGCGCGCATTGGGCGGCATCTCGAAACCGCGGAACTCGACCAGCCCGAGCCTGCCGGTCGGACCATCGGGGGAAAACAGCTTGTCGATGCAGATTTCCGAACGGTGCGTGTTGCCGGTGACATCCACCAGCAGATTGCGGAACAGCCGGTCGACCAGCCAGGGCAAAGGCGGCGTGCCCTCGCCCGGCCGGGGCACCTGCGAGAGGGCAATCTCCAGCTCGTAGAGACTGTCATGCCGCGCCTCGTCGATGCGCGGTGCCTGGCTGGTCGGCCCGATGAACAGGCCGGAGAACAGGTAGGACAGCGATGGATGGCGCTGCCAGTGCAGGACAAGGCTTTTGAGCAGATCAGGACGGCGCAGGAACGGGCTGTTGGCCGGTGTTTCGCCGCCGACCACCACATGGTTGCCGCCGCCGGTACCGGTATGGCGGCCATCGATCATGAACTTGTCGGCACCGAGCCGCGTCTGGCGGGCCTCCTCGTAGATTGCCGTTGTCGTTGCCACGCAGTCGCGCCAGTTGGCCGCCGGATGGATATTCACCTCGATCACGCCGGGATCGGGTGCAACGCGGATGACGTTGATGCGGTGATCCTGCGGCGGGCTGTAACCTTCGATATGGACCGGCAGCCCGAGCTTGTGGGCGGCAGCTTCCGCCGCCGCAACCAGTTCCAGATAGTCCTCGAGCGCCTCCACCGGCGGCATGAACACGCTGAGACGCCCGTCGCGCGGCTCGACCGATATGGCGGTGCGCACGGCCCCGCCGATTTCCCCCAGTTCCTGCTCGACCCGCTCCTGCTGGTTGCCTTCATCAGCAGTGAAAGAGGCAACCGCCAGGATGTTCTCACGCGCCTGCGGTGCCGGGTCCGGCAGCGCCCCGCGATCCACCGACGGATCGACCGGCACGATATAGGGATATTCCGAGGCCGGAACATGCGGCAGGGCGCCGAGCGGCAGCCGGTATCCGACGGGCGAATCGCCCGGCACCAGGAACAACTTGCCGCGCCGCGTCTTCCATTTTTCGCTGCGCCAGCGCGGGCCGGAGGCCTGGCTGTTCCAGCGCTGCACCGGCAGGACAAAACCGCTTGGGTCGGTCAGGCCCCGCTCGAAAACCCGGGCGATGCGGCTGCGCTCTTCCGGATCCTTGAGCCTGGAGTTGGACGGATCGACATTGTCGGGAAGGTTGCCCTCCTTGATGATCCATTCCGCCGGATCTTCATAGGCGGGCGCCACCATCTCTTCTTCAACGCCAAGCTCCTGCGCCAACGCGACGAGGAGTTTTCCGGCATCTTCCGGCTTGACGTCAGCCTTGCCGTTCTCCGGCGCGATCAGGTCGGGATTGACCCAGATCGGCTTGCCGTCCTTGCGCCAGTAAAGCGAGAACGTCCAGCGCGGCAGGCTCTCGCCCGGATACCACTTGCCCTGCCCGTAATGCAGAAAACCACCCGGCGCAAAACGCTCGCGCAGCCGCCGGATCAGCCTGTCGGCCTTTTCGCGCTTGGTCGGCCCGACCGCATCGGTGTTCCATTCGCCCGATTCGAAATCGTCGATGGACACGAATGTGGGCTCGCCGCCCATGGTCAGGCGTACATCCCTCTCGTTCAGGATCGCGTCCACCTTTTCGCCGAGCGCATCGAGCGCATTCCAGGATTCGTCGGAAAACGGCCTGGTGATGCGCGGGTGCTCGGATACGCGTGTCACGCGCATGTCGAAACCGAATTCCACATTGGCGAATTCCGCCATGCCGGAAATCGGTGCGGCGTTGCGGTAATGCGGCGTAGCGGCAAGCGGTACGTGGCTTTCGCCGGTCAGAAGCCCGGAGGTGGGGTCGAGGCCGATCCAGCCCGCCCCCGGCAGATAGACTTCGCACCAGGCATGCAGGTCGGTGAAATCCTTGTCGGTGCCGGCGGGACCATCGATGGCGACAAGATCAGGCTTCAGCTGGATGAGATAGCCGGAGACGAACCGCGCGGCAAAACCGAGATTGCGCAACACCTGCACCAGCAGCCAGCTTGAATCCCGGCACGATCCCGAGCGCAGGTTCAAGGTGGCGTCCGGCTCCTGAACCCCGGTTTCCATGCGGATGACATAGCCGATCTCGCGCTGGATACGTGCGTTGAGATCAACGACGAAATTCACCGTGTTCGTCGGGCTGCGATCGATGGTTGCAAGGAAAGCCGAAACCAGCGGTCCTGCCGGTTGCGGTTTCATATAGATCGACAGGTCGTCGCTGATCTCTTCGGGATAGCTGAACGGCCAGGTCTCGGCGACCGGTTCGACGAAGAAATCGAATGGATTATAGACGGTCATATCAGCGACGAGATCGACCTCGATCTTCAGCTCCGTCACCGGTTCGGGAAAGACGAAGCGGGCGAGGAAATTGCCGTAGGGGTCCTGCTGCAGGTTGACGAAATGATTGGCCGGACTGACTTTCAGGGAATGGCTGAGAACTTTTGTCCGGGAATGGGGTGCCGGCTGGAGCCGGATGATCTGCGGCCCGAGCATGATGGGCCGGTCATACCGGTAATGTGTCAGATGATAGACTGCTGCGTGAATTGCCATATCGCCTCAAAAGTCTGATTCAAAAAACTGCGGTTCCACAAATGCTCCCAGCACTCTAGCGCGTTACCGGCCAATTGAAATCTTTCATTTGCCAAAAATTTTGGCAGCTGTAAAAATTGCCGCATAAACGTGCTTGCAACTGCGCGGCTGGCCGCATAGCATTCGCGCCGATGGTTTCTTCCGCACGACAACGCGGGAGATGAAAAGGGAACACGGTGAGGCGTACCCAAAAGGGACCGAGACCGTGGCTGCCCCCGCAACTGTAAGCGGTGAGCGATGCCTGACATGCCACTGACCGGAAGGTCGGGAAGGCAAGGCGAAGCTGAGACCCGCGAGCCAGGAGACCTGCCATCTCATCTACAATTCGAACCGGACGGGGTGTGCCGGGAGCGATGCGATGTCCTCTCCCGCATTGTCGCGATGGTGCATTGGCCGCGTTCCCCTAACCTTTGTCCACAAGGCAAGGCACCGGCATGACCACGCCAAGACCCGACCACCAGATTATCGCCTGCACCCAGTGCAAGGCGGCTGACGGACTGTCACGACCGGGACAGACCCTTGCCCACAGGCTGTGGGCGGAACTCGATGGCCAGCTCGGCTATGAGGTGCGCGGTGTTGGCTGCATGGCGGGCTGCGAACGACCCTGCACCGTGGCGTTCCGGGCGCCCGGCAAGGCGCAATATCTCTTCGGCGATATCGATCCCGCCACGGACTTTGCCGATCTTCTGGACTTCGCCCGGATGTATCACGCGCTCGCCGATGGCTGGTCCAAAGCATCACAGCGCCCGCAAGGCCTTTGGGACAAGACACTCGCACGCATTCCGGCGCACCTATGACACACCGGGTATTGACCAATGTTATAACGTTACTATACGAGAACGGAGCGTCCGCGATAACACGACGTTTACCGGTTGGGATTTGACACCATGTGCCTTGCCTGCAGTCACGGATATCCGCCCATGAACCACGTCGCCCTGCGTGCCGACGAGGTGACGTTCCGCACCGCCGGCCAGACGCTGGTGGATGAGGTATCGCTCGACATCGCGCGCGGCGCGCGACTTGCCATTATCGGGCCGAACGGCGCCGGGAAATCCACGCTTTTGCGCATGCTGGCCGGGCTGCAGCGCCCCTCCTCCGGCAGCATCCATCTCGACGGCGCGGCAATAGACCGGCTGCCGCCGAAGGAACGGGCCAGGAGATTTGCCTTCGTCGGCCAGACCGACATGCCGGACCCGCAATTGCTGGTGGACGATTATGTCTCCCTTGGCCGCATTCCGCACACCGGCACCCTGACCAAGGCGAAGGACCGGGATATCGTGACGGAAGCCCTGCTCCGCGCCGGGATCGCCGCGTTTTCGCGCCGTCCCATCGGCTCGCTCTCCGGCGGCGAAAGGCAGCGCGTGCAGCTGGCGCGCGCCATCGCCCAGCAGCCGGACATCCTGTTTCTCGACGAACCCACCAATCACCTCGACCCGAAGGCGCGCAGCGAACTGCTGGCGCTCGTCGCCGGTCTCGATGTGACTGTTATAGCGGTGCTGCACGACCTGCCGCTGGTGGCGCCGTTTGCAACCCACGTCGCCGTCATGCATGCCGCCCAGCTTGTCGCCGCCGGCACGCCCGACGAAACGCTGACGCCGCGCATCGTCAGCGATGTCTTCGATCTCGATGTCCTGCGCCTGCGCCATCCGTCGCAGGATCGCGACCTCATGGTGTTCGAAGCACCCGGACCAACCACAAAACAAACTGCTCAGCTACGGAGAATTTGATGAAAAGAATGCTGCTCGCCCTCGCCTTGTCGGCGCTGTCCGCCCCCGCATGGGCGTTTCCCGTGACGGTCGACAGTTGCGGCAAGCCCGTAACCTTCGAGGCCGCACCCAAGCGTGCGGTCATCCAAGACATCAACATGAGCGAAATGGCCTTCGCCCTGCACCTGCAATCCTCGATGGTCGGGGTTTCGGGCATTACCGGCTGGTACAAGCTGGACAACGCCTTCAAGAAGCAGCTGGGCACCATTCCCGAGCTTGCGCCGAAATATCCCACCCTTGAAAATCTCATTGCGGCGGAACCGGATTTCTTCTTCGCCGGCTGGAATTACGGCATGAAGCCGGGTGGCGAAGTCACCCCCGACACGTTGGCGCCGCACGGCATCAAGACACTTGAACTGACCGAAAGCTGCATCCATCTCGACAAGTCCCGGCCCGCCGCCACCATGGACCTGCTTTATGGCGACATGGAAAAGCTCGGCAAGATTTTCGATAGGGAAGAGGAAGCCAACACACTGGTCAGCGGCTGGAAGACAGAACTCGCGGCGATCAAGACAAAGATCGGCGACAAGAGCGGCACCCGCGTCTTCCTCTACGATTCCGGCGAGGACAAGCCGTTTACAGCGGGCAAATTCGCCATTCCGACGGCAATGATCAGCGAAGCCGGCGGCACCAACATCATGGCCGATCTCGACACCAGCTGGGGCACCACCTCGTGGGAAACCGTGGCGACGCGCAATCCGGAATTCCTCGTCCTCCTCGATTATCAGGATGATGCGGGCTACCAGAAGCTGCTCGACTTCCTCAAATCGCATCCGGCAATGAAGGAAACCGACGCCGTCAAGAACAACCGCTTCGTCGCCCTGCGCTATGCGGAACTGACGCCCGGACCGGCCAATATCGAGGCCATCGCCAAGATGGCCAAGGCCATGCATCCGGAAGCATTCTGAGTGCATCTGCCTTTCCGTCAGCATCTGACCCTCATGACGGGGGTGATGGCCATTCTGGCCCTCGCCCTCGTGTCGATTGCCTATGGGGCAACGGTCATTCCGCTCGGTGATGTCCTGCACGCCCTCGCCCATGCCGCCGGCCTCTCCGATACCGCCGTCAATGGTCCGGTCGGCAAGATCATCGTCGACCTGCGCCTGCCGCGGGTCATCCTTGCCATCTGCGTTGGGGCCGGGCTCGGCATCATCGGCGCCCTGCTGCAGACCGTCACCCGCAACGATCTCGCCGATCCGTTCCTGTTCGGCCTTTCCAATGGTGCGGCGGCGGGAGCAGTCTCGGTGATCACGGTCATCGGCGACCGCTTCGGCATCTGGACCCTGCCGATTGCCGCCTTCAGCGGCGGCATGCTGGCGGCCATCGTCGTGCTGATGCTGGTGCGGCGCGTGCAGGGACAGGGGCCGGAACGGCTGATCCTGGCGGGCCTTGCCGTCTCGTTCCTGTTTGCTGCGCTGACCAATTACATGGTGTTTGCCGGTGACCAGCGCGCCGCGCATTCGGTGATGTTCTGGACGCTCGGCGGCCTCGGTCTTGCCCGCTGGGAGAACCTGCCGCTGGCCCTCACAGGGCTTGCCGCCATCCTGGTCTACGCCCTGTACAACCACCGCAATCTCGATGCGCTGCTGGCCGGCGAAAACACGGCGGAAAGCCTTGGCATAAGGGTGACGCGCCTGCGCAACACGGTGTTCATCGTCTGCGCCTTCTCCACCGCGATCTTTGTCTCGGTGGCGGGCGTCATCGGCTTTGTCGGCCTGATGATCCCGCACATTGCCCGGCGTTTTTCCGGTCAGCTGCATGCGGGACTGATCGTCACCTGCGCCGTGCTCGGCGCCCTGCTGATCCTGCTCAGCGACCTCGCGGCCCGTCTGCTGCTGGCGCCGCAGGAATTGCCCATCGGTATCGTTACCAGTTCCATCGGCGCGTTTTTTGTGGTGACGATCCTGTTGAGGAAGCGACCGGGGTAACCGGTGATCGGATGGCAACAGCACAGTGCGTGGTTCGACGAGCTCACCATGAGGGAGGGTATGCATTGCAGGGAATTACACTCTGCAACCTTCGCCATTGATCTTGGACCAATCCACATCCCTCATGGTGAGCTTGTCGAACCACGCACCACGCACAATGGCATTGCGATCAGACTATAGCTTTCCCCAGGCCACAAAATCCGGATTGGCGAAATCGGCATCGTCGGCCTGATTGCGACGGCCATAGGTCAGCGGATTGCCGTCCAGCGTGAGCGTGATCCCGCCCGCAGCCCGCAGGACCGCATCGCCCGCCGCCGTATCCCATTCCATGGTCCGGCCGAAACGCGGGTAAATATCGGCCTCGCCGCGCGCCAGCAGGCCGAATTTCAGTGACGACCCGACGGACACACAGTCAGCAATACGGAATTTTTCCAGATAGGCATCGGTTTCCGGCGTGCGGTGCGAGCGGCTGGCAACGGCAATGAGATCGTCCGGACTGGTGCGGCAGCCTATGGCTTTGCGTGCGGTGACCCCGCCGCCCTCGCCGATAGCAACTTCCTGTGCACCGGCAGTGCCGCCCGTGAACAGCACACCGCGGACGGGGGCATAGACAACGCCGAGAACGGGCGCTGCGTTTTCGATCAGCGCAATGTTGACGGTGAAATCACCGTTGCGGCTGACAAATTCCCGCGTTCCGTCGAGCGGATCCACCAGATAGAAGCGCGCGCCGAGATCGCCGGGCACGTGCCCGCCGGAGATTTCCTCTTCCGCCACGACGGGTATATCAGGCGTCACCCTGCGCAGAGCCGCCAGGATGATGGCTTCGGCGGCATGATCGGCTTCCGTGACCGGCGACTGGTCATCCTTCAGCGCGAAATCACAGCCCTCAGCGTAAATGCGCAGGATTTCCTGTCCGGCGGCAATGGCCGCTGTTTCCAGGACGGCAAGCAGGCTCGAGTGGTCGAGGGTTGTAAGGGTTGGTGTCATGCACCCCCCTCTGTCCTGCCGGACATCTCCCCCACAAGGGGGGAGATCAGCCGACATTGCCATTTCTGCGAAATTTGAAACGTTACCTGTTGTGCGAAAGCGTCCATGCCAATGTGATCTCCCCCCTTGTGGGGGAGATGTCCGGCTGGACAGAGGGGGGTGAACAAATCAGGCATCGCCTAAATCGACCACGAGCTTTGATCGTAGTTGAAGATGATGCCGTGCTCGACCAGCAGCTTCTCCACCTCCGAGGCAAGTGCCTCCGTCGTGCGGCCAACCGTGTGCAGATGCAGTTCCGGATTCTCCGGCGCTTCATAGGGCGAGTCGACGCCGGTGAAATTCTTGATCTCGCCGCGCAGTGCCTTGGCGTAGAGCCCCTTCGGGTCACGCCGCGCGCATTCCTCGAAAGGCGTATCGACAAACACTTCGAGGAATTCGCCGTCGGCCAGCAGCTCGCGCACCATCCGGCGCTCCGAACGGAACGGCGAAATGAACGAGACCAGCACGATCAGCCCGGCATCCACCATCAGCCTGGCCACTTCGCCGACGCGGCGGATGTTTTCCACCCGGTCCTCTTCGGTGAAGCCAAGGTCGCGGTTGAGCCCGTGGCGCACATTGTCGCCATCGAGAATATAGGTGTGCTTGCCGAGGGACGACAGGCGTTTTTCAACGAGATTGGCGACCGTCGACTTGCCCGAACCGGAAAGGCCGGTGAACCATATCACCGCCGGCTTCTGGTTCTTCTGGTCGGCGCGCGATGCCTTGCTGACATCCAACGCCTGCCAATGCACGTTCGACGCGCGGCGCAGGCCGAAATCGATCATGCCGGCGCCGACCGTCGCATTGGTCAGGCGGTCGATCAGGATGAACGAACCGGTCGAGCGGTTCGACTTGTAGGGGTCGAAGGCAATCGGCTCCTGCGTCGAAATATTGACGACGCCGACTTCATTCAGGTCAAGCGATTTGGCCGCTTCCTGGGCGAAGCTGTTGATATCGATTCGGTATTTGAGATCGGTGACCGTGGCTGTCGCCTGATCGGTCTCGGTCCGCAGGATATAGGAACGGCCGGGGATCAGCGCATGTTCGGCAAACCAGACGAGATGCGCGGCAAACTGGTCCGCCACCTCGGGGCGGGCGCCGGGCGCCACCAGCATGTTGCCGCGCGATACCTCGACCTCGTCTTCCAGCACCAGCGTCACCGCCTGCCCTTCGACAGCCCGGTCGAGGTCGCCGTCCAGCGTCACCACACGCTTGACGCGCGAGGACTTGCCGGACTTGGCCACCACCACCTCGTCCCCCGGCGCGACAACACCGGAGGCGATGGTGCCGGAGAAGCCGCGGAAGTCGAGATTGGGCCGGTTGACATATTGCACCGGGAACCGGAACGGGCGCTCCTCATCCGCATCGGCGAGCGGCACGTCTTCGAGGTGTTCGAGCAGCGCCGGGCCCTTGTACCAGGGCATGTTGGCGGAAGCGGAAATCACATTGTCGCCGAAGCGGGCGGAGAGCGGAATGGGCTGGATCGACTGGAAGCCGAGCTTGCCGGCAAAGTCCTGGTAGTCGGCGACAATCCTGTCAAAAATCTCCTGGGAGTAATCGACGAGATCGATCTTGTTGATGGCCAGGACGATGTTGCGGATGCCGAGCAGCGAGGCGATGAAACTGTGGCGGCGTGTCTGCCGCAGGATGCCCTGCCGCGCGTCGACAAGCACGATGGCAAGATCGGCGGTGGAGGCGCCGGTCGCCATGTTGCGGGTATATTGCTCGTGGCCGGGCGTGTCGGCGACGATGAACTTGCGCTTGGGCGTGGAGAAGAAGCGGTAGGCGACATCGATAGTGATGCCCTGCTCGCGCTCGGCTTCCAGACCATCGACCAGCAACGCAAAATCGATATCCTCGCCATTGGTGCCATGTTTGCGGCTGTCATTCTGCAGGGCGGCCAGCTGGTCCTCGAAGATCAGCTTGGTGTCGTAGAGCAGACGGCCGATCAGCGTCGACTTGCCGTCATCGACCGAACCGCAGGTGAGAAAGCGCAGCAGCGATTTCTTTTCCTGTTCGGCCATGTAGGCACGGATTTCCTCGGCGGCGGAAGCCTCGATCGGGGCAACGGTGTTCATCAGAAATAGCCCTCGCGCTTCTTCTTCTCCATCGAACCGGCTTCATCCTTGTCGATCATGCGGCCCTGCCGTTCGGAGGTGCGGGCAATCAGCATTTCGCTGACGATTTCCGGCAAGGTCACCGCATCGGATTCAATCGCACCGGTCAAGGGATAGCATCCGAGCGTGCGAAAGCGAACAAGCTTCTCCTGCAGCTTTTCGCCGGGCAGCAACTGCATGCGTTCGTCATCGCGCATGATCAGCATGCCGTCGCGCTCCACCACAGGCCGCTTGGCGGCGTAGTAGAGCGGGACGATCGGGATGTTCTCCTGCAGGATGTACTGCCAGACATCGAGCTCGGTCCAGTTGGAGATCGGGAAGACGCGGATGGATTCGCCCTTGGCGACCCGCGTGTTGTAGATCTTCCACATTTCCGGGCGCTGGTTCTTCGGGTCCCAGGAATGCTGCGCGTTGCGGAAGGAGAAAATGCGCTCCTTGGCCCGCGACTTCTCCTCGTCGCGCCGCGCGCCGCCGAAGGCTGCGTCAAACCCGTATTTGTCAAGCGCCTGCCGCAGGGCGACGGTCTTCATGATATGGGTATGGGTGTTCGATCCATGCACGAAGGGGCTGATGCCCTGGTCGATGCCATCCTGGTTGCTGTGCAGCAGCAGGTCGAAGCCGAGACGTTTCGCTTCTGAATCACGAAACGCGATCATCTCCTTGAATTTCCACGTGGTATCCACATGCAGGAACGGAAATGGCGGTTTGGCCGGATAAAAGGCCTTCATCGCCAGATGCAGCATCACGGAGGAATCCTTGCCGATCGAATACAGCATCACCGGCTTGGTGAATGTTGCGGCAACCTCGCGGAAAATATGGATCGCTTCGGCTTCAAGACGCTGAAGGTGCGTCAGGCTCTTGGTCATGAAAATCACTGTCCACTGTTTTTCGGCGTCTTACGATGTGCCGATACGTGCGGCAACCATAGTGGAACGCATCGCCGGAAGAAAAGGATGGTTTCACAACCCGGGGCAAATTCGCGCCAATTTATTGCTGCCGGCACAATGAATGAAAGAACTTCATTCCAGCGAAGCGGAATGCGGGAGTCCGGCTTTTTTAAAAATGCGGATCCGTGGAAAATTGATCCACCCTGATTTCCGCTCCCCGGCTATGCCTTCCCTCACGTTTTGCGTCGTTGAAATGCGGCCAAACGTCTACGATTTTAGTCTAACAATGCGATTGACCAGGATGAGCAACTCTCATAGATGGACTGGCACTTTAACAATTTTTTCCGCTGGAATAGTTCATGGATATTTGCACCTTCTGGTATGGCCCGCGCCTTCGGGAGGTGGACCGGGTCTGTCTGGCATCGATGGTGATGACCGGACAGCGGGTGAAACTCTACGCGTTCGACGAGATCGCAAACCTTCCCAAGGGCATCGAGATTTGCGATGCGGCACCGATACTGGACAAAAAATATCTTCGGCGCATCGACCCGGATTTTCCCGATATCGAGAACCCCGGTCACGTCGTATCCCAGTTCAGCGACCTGTTTCGCGTCACGTTGATGAAGAAACAGCAGGGCCTTTGGCTCGATACCGACATCTATCTGATGAAGCAGTTTCATCCGGCGACCGACAAGCCTTACCTCGCCCGGGAAAACCACTTCCGCCTCGGCGTATCGGCGATGTACCTGCCGCCTGACAATCCCGTCATCGGCGAGTTCGACGCCTATATGGAAGGAACGGTCGTCGTTCCGCCATGGCTGGGCTTTCGCCGCCGCGTCATGCGCCCGGCATGGTTCCGCATGACCGGACAGAAGGTAACCCCGGCCACCATCGGCATCACCGCCTTCGCCAATGACGGCATTTCGCGCATGGCCAAGCGTTACGGTTTCTTCAAGGATGCCGCGCCGAAGGAAAATTTCTACTACTGGACGGCGCGCGATGCCTTGCGCATCTTTGACCCGGCTTATGGACTGGAACCGCTCGACCATCCGGATTTCATCGGCTTCCACGTCCACAAGAAAGACCCGACCAACCAGCCGCTTGTTCCCGGCAGTTTTTACCACTGGGCTGCCAACCGCGTTGCGGATTATCTGTAAGGTTCTGCAGGCAGCGTTCCGTTCGCACGCAGCCCGCCCATCTCTTGAATGAAACGTTTCATGTTGACAAATCCGTGATCTTCGGGCTCCTATTGAGCTGAGACGCCGCTATTGCGCCCGCGCAATGAAACGTTTCATCGCCATGTTGGAGGACGTGGCAAACCGCTGAACGTCTTTTGTCATTCTGGGAGGAATACAATGAAATTCGCACGTTTTATTGCCGCCAGCCTTCTGGCCGGCACGCTCGCCATGCCTGCAGCCAGCTATGCCGCCGACAAGCCCGTGGTCGGGCTTGTGATGAAATCCCTTGCCAACGAATTCTTCAAGAACATGCTCGAGGGCGCAAAGGCCCACGAGGCCAAGCGCGGCGACTACACGCTGAAAGCCGTCGGCATGCAGTCCGAGACCGATGTCGAGACACAGATCAATGCCATCGAGAGCTTCATCACCCAAAAGGTCGATGCCATCGTTGTTGCGCCGTCCGATTCCCGCGCGCTCGTTCCGCCGATCAAGCGTGCCGTGGATGCCGGTATCACTGTCGTCAATTTCGACGTGGCGCTCGATGACAAGGCCAAGCAGGAGGCAGGCCTGAAGCTCGCCTTTGTCGGCCCGGACAACCGCGAAGGCGCCAAGATGGCCGGTGATGCGCTCGCCAAAAAGCTCGGTGCAGGCGCCAAGGTCGTCATCATCGAAGGCAATCCCGGCGCCGACAATGCGGCCCAGCGCAAGCTCGGCTTCATGGACTCCGTCACGGCGGGCAAGCTCGACCTGCTCGACTCGCGTACCGCCCACTGGGAAACCGAAGAAGCCAATACCGTATTCTCCAACATGCTGACCGCCCATCCGGATATCCAGGGCGTGATGGCGGCCAATGACTCCATGGTCCTCGGCGTCGTCAAGGCCATCGAAGCGGCGGGCAAAACGGGCAAGATCGAAGTCGTCGGTTTTGACAACATCCCGGCTGTCCAGCCGCTGCTGAAGGAAAAGAAGCTGCTTGCCACGGTCGACCAGTTCGGCCAGCAGATGGCCGCCAACGCCATCGACAAGGCGCTTGGTGTCGTGGCCGGCGGCAAGCCGCTCGAAGGCTGGGTCAAGACCGACATCAAGCTCGTGACATCGGACGACGTGAAGTAACACGGGGTAAACCGCGGCTGTGTCTGGTTCGGCACAGCCGCCAACCGGGTCGATGATCATGGAAAACACTGACATGGCAGGCGCAGCCGCTTCGGCCCCGGCGGGTGCTGGTGCCGAGCCGGTGCTCGAACTCTCCGGCGTCAAGAAACGCTTCGGCGGCGTTGTCGCCCTCAACGGCGTCAGCTTTTCGCTGCGCCCCGGCGAGGTACATGCGCTGGTCGGTGAAAATGGCGCGGGCAAGTCGACGCTGATCAAGATCCTGTGCGGAATCATCCAGCGGGATGCCGGGGAGATCACGCTGGACGGCAGGACCTATGATCCGCACACGCCGGGCGATGCGAAGAAGGCCGGCATTCAGGTGGTGCACCAGGAATTCAACCTGCTGCCCTACCTCTCGGTTGCCGAAAACATCTGCTTTGAGGACATGCCGCGCAAGGCGTTCGGCATGGTTGATTATCCCACGCTCTACGCAAAAGCCCGCAAAGCGCTCGATGCGATCGGGCTGGGGGATGTCGATGTACGCCGCCCGGTGGAATCCCTCGGCGTGGCGCACCGCCAGCTGGTGGAAATCGCCCGGGCGCTGATGGGCGAAAGCCGCATTCTCATTCTCGACGAGCCGACAGCAACCCTGACGGCACGCGAGACCGAACGGCTGTTCCAGATCATCGCCGCCCTGAAGGCCAAAGGCGTCGCTGTCGTGTTTGTCTCACACCACCTCAACGAGGTTTTCTCGATCTGCGACCGGGTCACGGTCCTGCGCAACGGCGAATCCGTCATGACGGCGGATATTGCGGGGACGACGACCGATCAGCTGGTCACCAACATGGTCGGGCGCCAGCTTGCCGCCGCCATGGCCGCCGCGCGCGATCTCGACACGAGCGGCCGCACCGCACTTTCCCTGCGCAACCTGCGCCATCCCGCCTCCCCGCACGCGGAAGGCGTTTCGTTCGATCTGCATTACGGTGAAATCCTCGGCATTGCCGGACTGGTCGGCTCCGGCCGCACCGAACTGCTGCGCTCGATCTTCGCCGCCGACCTGCCGCTGTCCGGCACGATTGAACGCGACGGCCAGCCGCGCCACTACCGCAATCCCAAGCAGGCCATCCGTGACGGCATCGGCTTCGTCACGGAAGACCGCAAGGAGGAAGGCCTGATCCTCGGCATGGCAATTGCGGCCAATGTCACGCTGGCGAGCCTGCGCAAGGTCTCGCGGCTCGGCCTTCTCGTCACACGCGAGGAAACCCGGCTGACGCGCGCGCTCGGCGGCGAGATCAAGCTGAAATACGGTGACACCGCCGATGCGGTCTCCACCCTGTCGGGCGGGAACCAGCAAAAGGTCGTCCTGGCCAAGTGGCTGGCGAACAACCCGAAAATCCTGCTGCTCGACGAGCCGACCCGTGGCGTCGATGTGGGCGCCAAGGCCGAAATCTACGCGCTGCTGCGCGGCCTTTCGGAAAAGGGGCTGGCGCTGCTCATCGTCTCGTCGGAACTACCCGAGCTCATCACCCTCAGCGACCGCATCCTCGTCATGTCGAAACACCGCATCGCCGGTGAAGTGGCACGTGCGGAGTTTTCCGAAGAGCGCATCCTGAACTTTGCCTACAAGGACGAACGCAACCATGGACACCACTGATTTGACCACGGCACAGGCGGGCAGCAAGACCATCGCCACCACGACCAAGACCGTGCTGCGCGAAGCGGGCATCGGCATCGCGCTCATCGCGCTGATCATCGTGTTTTCCTTCACGCCGCACTTCCTGTCCTCCAGCAATGTCACCAATATCCTGACGCAGGTGACGATCAATCTGGTGCTTTCCATCGGCATGACCTTCGTCATCCTCATCGGCGGCATCGATCTTTCGGTGGGCTCCGTCCTGTCCTTCTGCGCCGTTGTGGCTGGTACGGTGATGACCCTGCCGGGGCTCGATCCTGCCGTTGCCGTGTTCCTCGCCACCATCAGCGCCATCGTGGCCGGCATCGCCTTCGGCCTCCTCAACGGCCTGATCAGCGCCTGGTGGGCCATCCCCTCCTTCATCGTCACGCTGGGCACGCTCAACATTGCCCGCGGCGCGGCACTGCAGGTCACCAATGCATCGACCATCTATTCCTTCCCGGCCGCCTTCAACGCCTTCGGCTCGCAGACCTTCTACGGCATTCCGCTGCTGTTCCTGATTGCACTGGTGCTGGTAGCAATCGGCTGGTTCGTGCTGACCAAGACCGTGTTCGGCCGCGTGCTCTACGGCATCGGCAACAATGAGGAAGCGGCCCGCCTCGCCGGTCACAACGTGTTCTTCTACAAGGTGGCTGCATTCACCATCTGCGGCGTTCTCGTCGGCATCGGCGCAATCATCTACATGGCCCGCCTGAATATCGCCAGCCCGATCATCGGCATCGGCTTCGAGCTCAATGCCATTGCCGCTGTCATCATCGGCGGCACCAGCCTGAGCGGCGGACGCGGCAGCATTGTCGGCACCCTGCTCGGCGCCTGCATCATCGGCGTGCTCGCCAACGGCCTCATCCTGCTTGGTCTCAGCGATTTCATGCGCCAGATGATCACCGGATTTGTGATTATCCTTGCAGTAATCCTTGACAAATATCGTGAAAGATTGACGAAAGCATAAGGGGAAAACACAGTTGTCCGCATTGGTCGGCACCCGCAACAGGTCAGGCATGGGAAGATGGTCAACATCAAGGATGTAGCAGCACGGGCCAATGTTTCCGTCGGCACTGTTTCACGCGTTCTGGCAAAGAACGAGACCGTCGGCAAGGAGTTGCGCGAACTGGTGGAAGCCACCATTCGCGAGCTGAATTTCCGGCCGAACGGCGTTGCGCGCGGTCTGCGCCGCAGCCGCACGGACATGATCGGCCTCGTCATTCCCGATATAACCAACCCGTTCTTTGCCGAACTGGCAAAACATGTGGAGGCGATTGCCTCGCAGGCCGGTTTCTCGGTGCTGCTGTCGATCACCAATGACGATCCGAAGATCGAACTGGCGCAGATCGACAGCCTGCTCAAAAGCTATCCCACCGGCCTCATCGTCGTGCCGACGCAGTTTGGCGCCTCAAAGGGCTGGAGCAGCGACGTGGCGACGGTTGCCGTCGACCGGCGCTTTACCGGATTGCCGCTCATTTCCGTCAATCACTACCGGGGCGCAGCGCTTGCCGCTGCGCATCTCGTAGCGCTCGGCCATGAGCGTATTGCCTATATCGCCGGTTCCGCCGATGCGCCGGTTTCGCGCGAACGGCGCGCCGGTTTCCTCAACCTGCTTGGCACGGCAGGCGTGCGCTGCGAGGCGGTCGAGGGCCATTTCGACTATGCGTCGGGCGAGACGCTCGGGCGCTTCCTGCTCGACCGTCCGCCGCATGAGCGCCCGACCGCCATTGCCACGGCCAGCGACCAGCAGGCCATCGGCCTTCTGCGCGCCGCCAGCGATCTCGACCTCAAGGTGCCGGACGACGTGTCGATCATCGGGTTCGACGATATTCCGCTGGCCAATCTGGTGACGCCGCGCCTGACCACGATCAGCCAGCCCGTCGAGCAGATCGCCGCGCGGGCGTTTGCCGCCATCACAGGGGCCGACAATGTGCCTCTGCAGGATGACTATCTCGAGGCAACGCTGGTGGTGCGCGGTTCGACAGCGCCGCCGCGCCGGGACGTCTGAAGGCGTTGGGTGGTGCGTGGTTCGACAAGCTCACCATGAGGGAAGTGGTCTGGTGCAAGGTCAATCACAAACGCTGCAGAACATAGTTTCCTGCAGCTCGCTCCATCCCTCATGGTGAGCTTGTCGAACCACGCACCACGCTTAGTGCAACGGCAACAAAAGATTTCAGACTGCGTCCGGCGCAATCACGCCCTTGGTCAGAATAAAACAGCCGTAAAAACGCCGCTCGCCGGTGGCGATGACGCAATAGGCATTCTTGGCGTGCTCGTAGAAGGCCATGCGGTCGATGGACACCATCGGCCAGTGCTTGCCCTCGGCGGCATCGATTTCCGCCTGCAGTTCCTTCTGCACATCCGGAATCTCATCGGGGCTGCCGACGATTTCCATGCGCGCGGCGGCGTCATCGATGAAGGTATCGAGCGGCATGACCGAAAGAATGGCCCTGGCGGCACGCGGCGCGCTCACATTATCGATCCGCAGCAGGCGGCCGAGACGGGTCTGCCGAGCAATGGAATCGCCGGGGAAATTCGTATCGCAAATGACCAGGCGATCGCCGTGCCCCATGGACTTCAGCGCATAGAGGACATCGGCATTCAGCAGCGGATCGAGATTTTTCAGCACGGTTGTTTCCTCATTCTAGCGGGTATTGGCCTTAAGCCTTGTTGGCAGCAACGAAGGCCTCGAACTCCGCCGTCGTCGCATAGGATTTCTGCGTGCCTGGACGCGTGATGGAATCCGCCGCATAGAGCGCCGCCTTCTTCAGCGACGCTTCCAGCTCCTTGGTCTCGACGTAGAAGCGGGCAAAGCTGCCGATGAAGGCATCGCCGGCACCGGTCGTATCCTTCGGCTTGACCTTGACCGGTTCGATCATGGTCGACTTGTCGGCGGTGATCAGCCGCGCACCGCGCGAGCCGAGCGTGACGATGACGGTGCGGATACCCCGGGTGATCAGCGCATGGGCCGCCTGTTCGATCTGTTCGTCGGTATCGGTGGGCATGCCGGTCAAAAGCGCCAGCTCGCTCTCGTTCGGCACCATGAAGGTGACTTTGGCAACCTTCGCGGCATCCAGATCGGGCGCGGCGGGGGCGGGATTGAGGATGGTCTCGATACCATGTTTCTCGGCGAAGGCAGCGGTGTAGTAGACCGTCTCCAGCGGCACTTCCAGCTGCATCAGGATCAGGTCGCATTGCTTCAGGTCTTCGGCGGCCGCATCGATATCGGCGGGCTTGAGATCGTTGTTCGCGCCCTTGATGATCAGGATCGAATTCTCGCCTGTTTCGTCGACAAAAATCGGTGCGACGCCGCTCGACTGCCCGGCCACCATGCCGACATGGCTGATATCGATGCCGTTGTTCCGCAGATTGTCGATGGTGCTCTGGCCGAACACGTCATCGCCCACCTTGGTGACCATCATCACGTCGGCATCAAGCCGGGCGGCGGCCACGGCCTGATTGGCACCCTTGCCGCCGAACCCCATGGCGAATGCCGGTGCTTCCAGGGTTTCGCCGGGCGCCGGCATGCGGATGATCGACGTGACGAGATCGGTCATGTTGCTGCCAACGACTGCAATGCGACGAGCCATATTATGTTCCTTGCCTTATCCGTAGTGTTTGAAATTGCTCTATATCAATGACTTCACGAAAGAAACATGCCCCTACCTGTCGCTGTTCCTGAAGGCGTTGAGCGCGATGACCAGCAGCAGGAAACCACCCCAGATGAAGTCGATCAGGTGGTTGGAAAAGCGCAGGATCTGGAAGCCGGAGGACAGCAGCATCAGCGCGATCAGGGCAATCGAAACCCCGAGCACCCTGCCCTTGCCGCCCGCCGGATTGGTACCGCCGAGCACGGCGATCAGAATGGCCTGCAGGAGATAGGATGCGCCGTAATCCGACTTGGCCGCGTTGGTCCGGCCCGACAGGATGATCCCGGCAATGGCCGCGAGCAGCCCCGTCATCATGTAGGAGTAGAAAATCATCCGGTCCTTGCGCAGTCCGGCAAAGATCGCGGCGCGCGGATTGGTACCGATCAGCATCAGGTTGACGCCAAGCGTGGTGCGCGTCAGCAGGACAGCGACGGCACCCGCAACGATGACGAACAGGATGAACGGGGTGGCAATGCCCAGAATCTTGCCGTTGCCGATGAAATTCCAGGCATCCGGGAAGCCGACAATCGCCGGGCCGCCGGTGAGGACCACGGCAAGACCGGTAAAGATCTGCCCGGTGCCCAGCGTCGCCAGGATCGGCGTGATGCGCAGTTTCGAGATGAGGAAACCGTTGAGCACCCCGGCGAGCAGGCCGATGGCGAGCGCCATCAGGACGCCGATGCCGGTATACAGCAGCACCATGCCGGTGGACTGGCTGGTTCCGACGATCACCGAATGGAAGAACACACCAGCGAGGATGCCGGCGAGATTGGCAATGCCCACCACCGAAAGGTCGATGCCGCCGGTCAGCATGGCGATCATCATGGCAATGGCGAGGATGCCCAGTTCCGGCATGATGTAGGTGATGGATTCAAAGTTATAGTAACGCAGGAACTTGTCCGGGTTGAGATAGGACATCAGCGCGAAGACGAGCACGGTGATGACGAGTAGTTGCAGGATGTTACGGTCCTGTCCGAAAATGCGCTTGGCGAATGAGCTGTTTTGCATGATGACGTTCCCTGCTCTCACACCAGTTTCCTGCGGTCGCGCCAGGCGGTCAGCGCTGTCGCGACGATAATGATCAGGCCGACGACGACACGCTGCCACGTGGTGTCGACCTTCATGATGATCAGGCTGTTCTTGACCATGACAAGCATGAACACCCCGAGCAGCGTGCCCATGACGCTGCCGCGTCCGCCGAAGATCGAGGCGCCGCCAAGCACGACGGCGGCGATGACGTCGAGTTCGAGCCCGGCAAAATCACGTGGATTGGCTAGCCAGATCATCGAGCCGTGCAGGAGACCGGCAAAACCAGCCAGCGCCCCGGCAAAGCAATAGACGAAGAACAGCGTGCGGCGGGTGTTGAAGCCGACACGGCTTGCCGCTTCCGGTGCGCCGCCCAACGCAAAGATGCTGCGCCCCGCCATGGTGTAGCGCAGGAAAAGGTGGGTGACGAGGGCCAGGCCGAGATAGATCAGGATCATCGCCGTCAGGCCGAAATTGGTGCCGGTGGCCGAGGTCAGGCTGACCAGATCGGTCTTGGCGAACGCGATCAGCTGCTGGGGCATCTTGTCGATGTTGATGACGCTGGTGCCGACAAGGCCAAGCAGCAATCCGCGCACGACACTGCCGGTGCCCAACGTCACGATCAGCGGGATCATCCGGAACGTGTGGATGAAAAACGCGTTGAACGCGCCGAGAAACAGGCCGATCAGCGTTGCCGCGACGAAGGGCAGAAACACGCCCTCATAGCCCATATAGATCATCAGCTTGATGGTCAGATACATGGCCGCGGCGGCAAAGGCGGTGAACGACACGTCGATGCCGCCCGAGATCATCACCACGAGAACGCCGAGCGCCATGATGCCGATGATGACGTTGCTGCGCAGAAGCCCGAACAGATTGTCCAGCGACCAGAAGGCCGGGTTGATCAGTCCAATGATGATCATGGCGGCAAAGAGGATGCACGCGATGATGAATTCCGATCGGCGAAACAGAGTCATTTCAAGGCCTTCAGGCGGTCGTTTAGAGTGTCTTCATCCAAAGCATCAGGTCCGACTTCATCGACGAAACGGCCGCGGTGCATGATGATGACGCGGTTGCAGTTCTGCACAAGCTCGGGCACATCGTCGGATATCATCAAAACCGCAAGGCCATCCTGGGTGGCGAGATCGCGGATCTTGCGATGGATCTGCGCCTTGGAACCGACATCGACGCCGACGGTCGGGCCGTTGAGGATGAGCACCCGCGCCCCGGTCAACAGCCAGCGCGCCAGAACCACGCGCTGCTGATTGCCGCCGGAGAGATGGTTGACGGGCGTATAGGGTCCGGGCGCGGCAATCTGCATGGCACCGAACATGGCGGTGGTGGCCTTCGCCGTCTTCTTGCGGTCGATGAACAGGCCCCGGACAAAATTGTCGAGCGATGTCGCCAGCATGTTGCGCTCGATCGACTGGGTCAGGAACAGGCCTTCCGTCAGCCGGTCTTCCGGCACATAGGCCAGGCCGCTGGCAATGGCCTCCTGCACGGTCTTCGGATGCACGCTGGTGCCGTCGATCTTGACGGTTCCGGTGAACTTGGGATGCATGCCGAACAGCGCCAGGGCCAGTTCCGTGCGGCCGGAGCCGATGAGGCCGGACAGGCCGACAATCTCGCCCGCATGCAATGTCAGGTTGATGTCATCGAGGCTGCCGGCAATGCTGAGATTGCGCACGTCGAGACGCGGCAGCGTATCGCCCTTTGTCGGCTGCCAGCGATAGACCTGATCGGTCAGGTCATGACCGGTCATGGCGCGGGTGATCGCAGGCTCATCGAAATCGCTGATCGGGCCTTCGGCGGCCTTCTTGCCGTTGCGCAGGACCGTCAGCCGTTCGCTGATCTCCAGCATTTCGCGCATCTTGTGACTGACGAACAGCACAGCGATACCCTGCGCCTGGATATCGCGCACGATGCGGAACAGCGCGTCGACCTCGTGCCGGGTCAGCGCCGTCGTCGGCTCATCCATGATGATCAGGCGCGCATCGGCCATGACCGCACGAGCGATCGCCACGATCTGCTTGCCGGATGTCGGCAGCGTCTCGACATCGGCGTCGAGGTCCATCGTCACACCGAGCCGGGCGAGCGCCTTTTCGGCGAGTTCACGCACACGGCGCCAGTTGACGGTGCGCTTGCCTTCGAGAAGCAGCGTGTTCAGCGCCAGATTTTCTGCGACGGTCAGATTTCCGAACAGGGAAAAGTCCTGATAGATGACCTGAATGCCATGCTGCACCGACTGGGCAGGCGTCATGCCGGAGACCGGCTTGCCATCGATCAGGATTTCACCATCGGTCGGCTGATATACACCGGCCATGATCTTGATGATCGTCGATTTACCGGAACCGTTCTCTCCGGCGAGACAGTGGATTTCACCCGGCTTGATCGAGAGCGAGACAGCATCCAGCGCCACAAGGCCGCCAAAGCGCTTGCCGATATTTTTCAGTTCCAGAAGGTGTTCGCTCATGTGTTTCCTTTTACCCCCCTCTGGGCTGCCGCCCATCTCCCCCACAAGGGGGGAGATCAGCCTTCACTACTGTATCGATCATTTCTGAAATGTTGCAAAGTAAGTGAGAGAGTTGATGGCAATGTGATCTCCCCCCTTATGGGGGAGATGTCCGGCAGGACAGAGGGGGGTGAGTGTTCCCTTAGAAGTTGTAATCGCCCATATTGGCCGAGGTTACGCCAACCCAGCCTGCACCATAGAGCAGGTTTGGCTTGGATGCATCGGGAACGAGCAGGCTGTTGTAGCCAGGCAGGCCCAGATCAAGACCGGCCTTGATCTCGCCGTTCTTCTTTTCCAGCGCCATGACGGCCAGTTCGTTCATGGCGTAACCGGCAACGGCCGGATCCCAGAACTGGATGTACTGGATGTCGCCATTCTTAAGGTATTGGCCCGCAACGGAAACCAGACCGGTACCGGCAAAGAAGACCTTGCCCTTCAGACCGCCTTCGGCGATCAGACGTCCAGCGCCCGCGGAGGTCGGCATGGGCGCACCCAGGATGCCCTTGACATCCGGATAGGTGGTCATGGCTTCCTTCAGCTTGGTGTAATCCTGGTTGGCATCGTCATAGGTTTCCAGACGCTCCGTTGCCAGGGACATGTCGGGGAAATTCTTCTTCTGGTATTCGATGGCACCATCGATCCAGTCCATCTGCGACTTCGAGGTCAGGCTGCCGACGGTGGCGAGATACTTGCCCTTGCCGCCCATATCCTTGGCCAGAACTTCCATCAGCTTCGCGCCGTAGGCCTTGTTGTCGAAGGCTTCGAGCTCATAATCGACGTTGACTATGTTGGAGGCTTCGTGCGCGATGACGACGATACCGCGATCGCGCGCCTTCTTCAGAACCGGCTCGACCGCTTCCACCGAGAACGGCACGATGCAGATGGCATCGACGCCCTGCGCGATCAGATTTTCAACGATCTGCACCTGCGCCGCGGCATCGGCCTGGCTTGGGCCGACCATCCACGCGTCTGCGCCGGTTTCCGCCTTGAACTGTGCAACGCCGGTGCGCATGCGGTCGAACCAGGCGATGCCGTCGACCTTGACGACCGTGGCAATCGAATAGGTCTTGCCGCTGGCGGAGGTGACGTATTCCTTCTTCACCTTGGATGTATCGACGGCGCTGTCGGCCATGGCCGGTGCGGCCAGTGCCGCAACGATGGCGAGTGATGCGAGCAGTTTCTTCACAGGTTTATCCTCCCTTGGTTTTGCCTTGTATTTTCCCGGCTGTGCGCGAAGCGCCCACCCTGAAACCCTTCTCATGTCGCGGAAAATGCCTTGGCCTGACGATGCACATCAAAACCGGTCCGCCCTCGATGGGTGCCGCGGTACGATGCCAAAAACTGTCAGATCAATTTGCGCCCGAGATTCTCCCAAACCGGCGCAAATGTGCCTCTCCCTGCGATTCATGCCTTCATGAAACGTTTCATTTAACATTTCGGATCATGCGGGACTTGTCAATACGACTCGGCCGAGATTGAACAAATGTTTATCGGGATATTGAATTGTCACGAATTTTTGGCGCGGCCGCAGCCGGAAATCCGCTTTCCCCGCCATGAATATGGATTGGCGCATTGATTGGCGGCGACACCTCTTGATATGAGTGAGGTTCAGGAATGGGGTTTCACACAATGTTCAAGGGCAAGGTCCTCGTCACGGGCGCTTCCGGCTTCATCGGACAGGAGCTTGTGCCGCACCTCATGGCCGCCGGTTATCAGGTGACCGGCGCTTCACGCTCATCGGCGAGCCCGGCGACCCTCCCGATTGAAACGATTCCTCTGCCCTCGCCCGCGGCCCCGGACGAAGATTTCGCGCGGCTGCTCGCCGGGTTCGATCATGTGGTGCATCTGGCGGCCATCGCCCACACGCGGCTGCCGGAGGCAGCACAGCTCTACCACGATGTGAACTGTGTCCTCGCCGCCAAACTCGCCAGGGCTGCGGATCAGGCGATCAGCGGCAAACTGGTGTTCCTTTCGTCAATCCGGGCGCAATCGGGAGCCACGCAGGAGGGTCTGGTCACCGAGCTGTCACCGCCCCGGCCAAGCGATGATTACGGCCGGGCAAAACTTGCCGCCGAGGCGGAAATCGCCGCGGCCATGCCAAGGCGCAACTTCACCATCCTGCGTCCCGTCCTTGTCTACGGGCCCGGCGTCAAAGGCAACATGGCGGCCCTGATCAGGCTCGCGGCCCGCAAGATACCCCTGCCGCTGCAGTCACTGACGGGACAACGCTCGGTGCTTGACCGCTCGGCGCTGTGCCGCGCCATCCTGCATGGCCTGTGCAGCACGAACACGGACGGGGGCATCTATATCGTCGCGGACAAGAGGCCCATGACAGCGGCGGCAATCGTCACGGCGATCCGGCATGGCCTCGGCCGGGATGCCGGACTGGTCAGCATTCCCGCCGGACTGCTGCATCTCGCCGCCGCCGTGACCGGCCAGCAGCAGCGCTGGCAGACACTCAACGGCAATCTTGTGGCAAGCGCCGCCCTGCTGGAATCAACCGGCTGGGAACCGACTGTTGATTCCGGGTTGCGGATCGCGCAGTCGGTTTTGCCTGCGAGCCGCGCAGCCGCGCGCGATTGATTCCGGTTATATGAATATATTCAATGGCTTGGATATTGCTGTGACATGGCTGGGGCGCCTGGATTCGAACCAGGGAATGGCGGTACCAAAAACCGCTGCCTTACCACTTGGCTACGCCCCAAAATGCCGATGCGGGTGCAATGCACCGCAGGACAGCGCGGCCTTATAACCTCTGGTTCCAGCTTGCGCAACGTGAATGATTGCCCAGTTTGTCGCTCTTTCACAATTGTTTCGGCATTATTTTCATGACAAGGGTGTGAACAATTCGCCAAGCTCTAGGGGCAGGACTCATTAATATGATCGAAATGGCGCCTGAAACGGCAAGAAGATGCGAGGAGAGATGCGAAGGGCGGGGTCTTCCCCCCGGCCGAGCAGTTCGACACGGCAGCTTGCAGCCGTTTCGGCGTCCGCAGGATATGGTCCATTTGCCCGGCTCCATCGTCGCAAAGACTCGACAATGAACCACATTGCCTTCGTCTTTGCTCCTTGTAACCAAACAAATGGCCTCATACCATTTCGACCAGATTAATGGGTCCTGACCCTAGATTAAGGGTGCCGCTGCCTTGTCGCCGATCCTCACCGTCTTTGTCCTTGCCGCCATTGCCAGCGCCGTGCTTCTTGCCGTTCTCATCCGGTTGCTGCCCAGCCATTTTCTGGCCGCGGGAATCAATGAACGCTCAAACCACACCCAGTCTGCACGCCAGCTTGGCGGCCTTGCCATCGTGCCGGTGGTCGTGGCGCTCCTCTGGCTGTTCGGCGCGCGGATGGGTCTCGACCAGCGCTTTCTCGTCACCGCGTCCATCGGTGCGCTGATCCTCTGGATCACCGGGATGCTCGACGACCGGCATCACCTGCCGGAAAGCATCCGGATCATCGCGCAGCTGATCGCCGCCTGCCTTTGCGTTTACGGCCTCGGGCCGGATTTTCGCCTGCTGCCGGATTTTTTCCCGGTCCTGCTTGAGCGGGGCCTGCTTGTGCTGGCGCTGGTCTATTTCATCAACCTGACCAATTTCATGGATGGCCTCGACCTGATGGTCGTGTCCGGCATGGGCATTCCGCTTGCCTTTCTCGCGGGCTTCGCGGCCTTCGGCCTGGCGGGCATGGCCAGCGGCAGCATCGCGGCGGCCATAGCCGGGGGGCTCTGCGGCTTTGCCCTGTTCAACCGCCCCAAGGCCACGGTTTTTCTCGGCGATTCCGGCAGCCTGCCGCTGGGGCTGCTGTGCGGCCTCGCCTTTTTCATGGTCGCCCGCGACATGCGCATTGCCACCGGACTGATCCTGCCGCTGTTTTTCATTGCCGATGCGACGACGACGCTGATCAAGCGCCTGCTCGAGGGCGACAATATTTTCGCCGCCCATTCCAAACATGCCTATCAGGTTGCCAAACGCGCGGGATGGAGCGTGTGGCAGGTGGTACTGACCGTGGCTGCACTGAATGTCATTCTTGGCATCTGCGCATTTGCCGCGAGTTCCATCAGCATTCCGGTCCGCCTGACCGGTATTGTGGTGGCGGTTGTATGCGTTTCCGCCGTTCTGCTGCGCTTTCGCAGACAGACAGCGGCCTGATCAGAGCCTGCGGAAGATGGCGGCGAGATAAAGCCCGACCTGGCCCGGGAGGGTCTGCCGGTAAACGCCCGACTGATGCAGGGCGAGAATGCGCCGGATGACGTTGTCGGATCGCACCTTCCAGTAGAGATCGCAGGTCGCCTGCGCTTCGGCCGTCAGCAGATCCCGGTTACGCACCAGCCCCTGAATGTTGAGATCGGCCCGATCGGCAAACCGGACGGCGAAGCGGGCGCGCAAGGCAGCCAGTTGCCCCTGCCAGCCCTCGCCACGGCTCGGCCGGCGGTGCCGCACCAGCGGCTGCGGGTCAAAATGCACCACGCCACCGGCGCCGGAGACAATCAGATACAACCACCAGTCATGGCTGGAAAATTGCGTCGTCCGGCACGACGCCGTGAGCAGATCGTGTGCCTTGCGGTTGAAAAGCATCGTGCTGCCCGCGGCGATGTTCTGGACCAGTGCATTGCGGAATTCCGCCGGGCGCGCATAAAGCGGCGACGAACCGACGATAGCACCATTTTCGGCAATGGTAAGCGTCCGCGAACAGAAGAGGGATGGCACGGCAAAAGCATTGTGCTCGATCCAGCGGATGGAGGCGGCAAGCTTTTCCGGCTCCCAGATATCGTCCTGATCGGCAAAGGCATAATATTCCGCCTGGATGGCCGGATTGGTGATCAGCGACCGGAAATTTTCGCTTCTCCCCTCACCGGCGCCGTGCAGCAGGGTCACCCGGCCCTTGGTCCAGCGCCGCGCCCATTGCTGCAGGATCGCCCGGCTGCCATCCGTCGATCCGTCGTCCGAGACCCACAGATCGATATCGGGATAGGTTTGCGCGGCGATGGAGGCCAATTGCGCGTCGAGACATGCGGCACCATTGAAGGTTTCCAGGAGGACGGCAACCGTTCCTGATGATGGAGCCCTTTTCAACAACCGCTATCCCGCTCTGTGTCTGTTTCGGTGAAACCAGTGCAGCCGTTTCTGCACGGGAATCTCGCCAAGATTGAGGTCCCGTGTTAACTGAGAGCCTTCTCGAAAAGCAGGGCCCGCACGGCATCCGGGTTTTGTTGTGCGATCAGCCCGCGCAGTTCTTCGACCGCTGCAGGCAGATGGTCGACCGGCGCCACCCGCCGTCTGGCGCGCAGAATCTTGGAATGGCTCGTCGCCGAAACACCCGTTGGATCGTAGAAGAGTTCCTCATGCAGCTTTTCGCCGTCGCGGATACCGATCGTGACGACCTCGATGTCGCCATGGGGGTTTTTGCCGTCCTTCACCGACAGCCCCGCCAGGAGGATCATATTTTCGGCGAGATCACGGATACGCACGGCGTCGCCCATTTCCAGAAGCAGGATGTCGCCGCCCTCCGACAATGCGCCAGCCTGAATGATCAGTTCCGCCGCCTCGCGGACGGACATGAAATAGCGGGTCATCTCGTCATGGGTCACCGTCAGCGGACCGCCATGGGCGATCTGCTCGCGGAACAGCGGAACGACGGAACCGCTGGAACCGATGACATTGCCGAAGCGGACGCAGGTGAATATCTGGCCGGTGCCGTGCGTCTTCGCCACGTCGCCATGGTAGCGCACGATCAGCTCGGCCCAACGCTTGGTTGCACCCATGACATTGGATGGACGCACTGCCTTATCAGACGAGATGAGGACGAAATTGCGGACACCCGCCTCGCGGGCCACGGCCGCCAGAACATCGGTGCCGATGACATTGTTGCGGGCGCCTTCCACGACGTTTTCCTCAACCAGCGGCACATGCTTGTAGGCGGCGCAATGATAGACGTTCTCCACCTTGTGCTGATCGAGCACCACCTTGAGCAGCGGGCCGTCGCTGATCGAGCCAAGGACAGGCACCAGAACGCAATCGCTGATACCGGCGAGTTCGCGGTGAAGCTGATAGATGCTGTGCTCGTTCACATCGAACAGCACGAGTTTGGCCGGGGCCAGCTTGACGATCGTCCGGCAGAGTTCCGAACCGATGGATCCGCCGGCACCGGTCACCAGGATGACGCGGTTTTCCACCGTCTTGTCGAGAAGGTCGGGGTGGGCCGGCACCGGCGAGCGCCCCAGGAGATCGTCGATATCGATATCGCGCAGATGGCTCACGATGTATTTTCCGGCCGTCAGGTCGGAAATCGCCGGCAGGATGCGCACCTTGACATTGAGCGACTTGAGCTTGCCCATCAGCAAACGGCGCTGATTGCCGCTCAGGGACGAGGTGGTCACGATCATTTCGTTGATGCCGAAACTGTCGATGAGATCTTCGATCTGCGCGGTCGGGTAGACGCGGATGCCGAGGATGTCCATGCCATGCAGCGTGGCATCGTCATCAATGAAACCGGCGACGAAAACCTCGTTCTGGCTGCGCAGCGCATTGGCCAATTGGCGCCCCGCATCGCCGGCGCCGAATATCAGGCACTGCCGGGCCAGGAGTTTTTCACGAATCGGGCTCCACAGCAGCCATTTGGCGGCAAAACGGCTGCCGCAAATCAGGACAACGGCAAGGACCCAATACAAAAAGGGGACGGCGCGCGGCACGCCTTCGGCACCGGTCATCTGGGTCAGAAACGCGACAACCACCCAGATGATCACCGAAAAGGTCACCGCCTGCATCATCGTCCAGATGGCTTTATCCGGCAGATAGCGAATAACCGCCCGGTAAAGGCCAAACCGGATAAACACCGGCGATGCGATCAGAGGAGCAGCGATCATCAGCATCGCCTGCTCGGTATTGGGCATAAACAGGGTGTTGAACCGCAGCACGTAGCTGAACCAGGCCGCAAATGTCAGCACCACCATGTCGAAGCTGACAAGGAGCACCTGCTTGTAACGACGCGGCATCATGGCGATGCGTTGCCGAAAATTTTCCAATTTCATTGATCCTCGGTGCTTACGGAATGCCTGGGTGACATGAGAAACTGCAATTTTCCTTAAAGTCCAATTTGAGGCATTTGTGAGATGGAGATGCTCATCCCTGGATTCCCCAATAGTTTCAAGACCAGTAACATAGGGTTACATAAATGCAATCATCGTCTGGCGGTCAATCGGCGGTTGTCCTTTCAGTCACTTTATCCAACACAGACTGGCAGCGTTTATCCTTGGCTTTTTTCCAACGATGGAACAACGCCCCATGGACCAGACACCGAACCTTCAGCTCCCTTACATCGCACCGTCGCAAGCCCAGAAGCATGTCACCCATAATGAGGCCATCCGGGCGCTGGATGCCCTCGTGCAGCTCTGCGTGGTGAGCAGAACACTCAAGGAGCCGCCGGCCGAGCCGCGGGAAGGCTACCGCTATTGTATCGCATCCGGCGCGTCCGGTGCGTGGGGCGGCAAGGACGGGCACATCGCGGCGTGGCAGGATGACGCGTGGGCATTCCTCCAGCCGCGGGACGGATGGCGCGCATGGATCGTTGCCGAGAACTGCCTTACAATTTTCAATCAGGGACAGTGGACCGATTTCCGTCCGGCAACAAATCCCGTCGACCGCGTCGGTATCCAAGCGCAGGCGGATGACACGAACCGCCTGAGCGTGAAGAGCCCCGCCTCGCTGTTCGACCATGCAGGCAGCGGGCATCAGCTGAAAATCAACAAGGCTGGCGAGCAGCAGCTCGCATCCATTCTCTTTCAGTCGGCCTATCAGGGCCGCGTCGAGATCGGCACGATCTGGAACCGGGATTTTTCCATCAAGGCCAGCATCGACGGCAAGGACTGGCGGGATATCCTGCTTGCCGACAGCAGAACCGGGGCAGTGCAGTTTCCCGGAGGCATCGTCCAGCCGAGGACGGGCAAGAAACTGTCCGGGCTGATTTTCCTGCCCGATGGCGGCGGCACCGCCGTTCTCGAACCCGCCGCCGGCAGCGCTGTCTGTGCGTCCGTCTCCGCCGACCTGCTGTCACTGAAAGGCAAAGCGGCGGCGGGCATCTTTGCAACGGGCATGCGCGGCGTCGCCATGGTCCGTATCTGGAACACCAGCAAATCGCCGGCCCAGTCCGCCTGGGCGAAATGGGACACCGCTGCCGATCAGCTGCAGGTCAGCGATCCCGCCCATATCCGGCCATGGGCCGCGGGCGATGCGATCCAGACCGCCGATCCGGCCAATCAGACCATCGCTCTCGATATCTCACCGCTCATGCAAAAGCAGCTTGGCGGGGCCTTCCCGCAGGATGGGGTATTGCTGGGCAACGGGGCGGGCGGGGATGTGACAATCCCATGCCCCATCGCTTCACCGGTATCATCCGGCAATCTGCTCATCTTCAAAGCGGACGAGCGCAGGCGATTCACTGTGATCGGGATTTACGGATGAGCGGCACTGGTTTTTTTATCGTGCGTGGTTCGACAAGCTCACCATGAGGGAGGTGGTTTGGTGCAAGGTTAATCACAAACGTTGCAGAACTTAGCTCTCTGCAGCCCGCTCCATCCCTCATGGTGAGCTTGTCGAACCACGCAACACTGCACTGCAAAACTTTCCTCAGCTGCCGCGATAGGTTGAGTAGGACCATGGCGTCACCAAGAGCGGCACGTGGTAATTCGCCTCCACATCCGCGATAGCAAAACGGATGGGCACCACATCGAGAAAGGCAGGTTCCGCCAAAACAGCGCCCTTTGCCCGAAAATATGCCTCGACAAAAAAACTGAGCTCGTAGCGCCCGGCCGCCATTTCGCCGGGCGACAACAGCAGCGCGTCGGTACGGCCATCGGCATTGGTGACCGTCGTTTTGAGCAGATGCCTGATCTCATCCGCGTCGATCCGATGCAGTTTCAGCGTCATGCCTGCGGCAGGACACCCGGCCGCCGTATCCAGCACATGTGTGGACAGTTTTCCCATGGATGACCTCTCAGGCTAGCAGATCGTCGAGGCGGAACCGGGCGATCAGGGCAATCTGGCGCAGGGCTTCGGCCACCTCTTCGCCGGCATTGTTCTGCAACCGCGTCCTGAATGCCGCCAGGATGGAATGCTTGTCATGACCGCGTACGGCGAGAATGAACGGAAAGCCGAACCGCCGCTGATAGCCGTCATTCAACCGGTGGAATTCGTCGAATTCGCCATCCGTCAGCCGGTCAAGCCCGGCGCCCTTCTGTTCGCTGGTCGAGTGCACCGTCAGGCTGCCCTGGCGGGCGGCCTTGCCTGCAAGGTCCGGGTGGGCACGGATGAGGCCAAGCTGCGCCACCTGCCCGGCCTTGTCGACGGCACCGGCCATGGCCGCGTGCAGGAGTTCCACACTGGCGAAGGGCCGCAGCGGCACCACGGCTTCCGCAACCCACGGCGAATGCTCGAAAATACCGCCCAGCGCCTTGACGAAGGTTTCAGGCGCGGCATCGTTCAGTTCATCGAGAGTCATCGGCATCTTTCTTCATGCGTTGTTTCAGTGCGTTCACCGCACGCAGCACGTTTTCCGGCGTCGCGGGCGCATCGAGCCGGGGAGCGACGGTACCCTGCGCCAGCGAGGCAATGGCATCACGGATGGCAAGCCAGACGGAGACGCCGAGCATCAGCGGCGGCTCGCCGATGGCCTTGGAACGGAACACCGTTTCCTCGCGGTTGGGCGCGTTGTCGAGAATGCGTACATTGAATTCCGGCGGGACATCGCGCGATCCGGGAATCTTGTAGGTGGACGGCCCGACAGTGCGCAGCCTGCCTGTCTTGTCCCACCAGAGTTCCTCGCAGGTCAGCCACCCCATGCCCTGGACAAAGGCGCCCTCGATCTGGCCGAGATCAATCGCCGGGTTCAGCGGCGAGCCGACATCCTGCAGGATATCGGCGCGCAGGCAGCGCGTCTCGCCGGTGAGCGTATCGACGGCGACTTCCGTCACCGCCGCGCCATAGGTGAAATAGAAGAAGGGCCGGCCCTTCATCGTCTTGCCATCCCAATGGATTTTCGGCGTGGCATAGTGCCCGGCTTCCGACAGCTGCACCCGCTTGAGCCAAGCCATCTTGGCCAGTTCGCCGAAGGATATGGATTCGTTGTCGGCGTGAACACGGCCTTCGCGATAGACGATGGTCGCTTCCTGCACGCCGAAATGTTCGGCGGCAACGGCGGTCATGCGCGCCTTGATCGCCGTGGCTGCCTTGAAGGCCGCCATGCCGTTGAGATCGGAGCCGGTGGACGCCGCCGTGGCGCTGGTGTTCGGCACCTTGCCCGTCGCGGTGGAGGAGATGCGCACCATGTCGAGCTCGACCTGGAAGACTTCCGCCACGACCTGCGCCACCTTGACGAACAGGCCCTGCCCCATTTCCGTGCCGCCGTGGTTGAGGAAAATCGAACCGTCGAGGTAGACGTGCACCAGCGCACCGGCCTGATTGAGCGAGGTCAGGTTGAAGGAAATACCGAACTTGACCGGCATCATCGCCAGCCCCCGGCGGATGACCGGATTGGCAGCGTTATGCACATCGATCTCGGCGCGCCGCTGGCGCCAGTCGGCCGAGGCCAGCACCGCTTCGGTCACCTCGATCAGCCGGTTGTCTTCCACCGGCTGGCCATAGGGCGTCACCGCGCCGGTTTCATCGCCGTAATAGTTGATGGCGCGGACGTTGTTGGGATCGAGCTGCAACTCCCGCGCGATGGTATCGATGATGTTCTCGATGGTCAGGATGCCCTGCGGCCCGCCGAATCCCCGGAAGGCGGTGTTGGAAACCGTATTGGTCTTGCAGGCATGGCCGATAAAGCGGGCGTGCGGAATATGATAGGCATTGTCCGTATGCGTCAGCGTGCGGGTGATGACAGGGCCGGTGAGGTCAGGCAGGTTTCCGGCGCGGGCGAGATATTCCACATCCAGCCCGCGAATGCGGCCGCGTGAATCGACACCGACTTTCCAGTTGGCCACATAATCGTGCCGCTTGCCGGTTCCCGCCATGTCGTCGCGGCGTTTCAGCCGCAGCTTGCACGGCTTTCCCGTCTTGGCAGCCACCAGTGCCGCCGCCCCGGCGATGATCGTCGCCTGGCTTTCCTTGCCGCCGAAGCCGCCGCCCATGCGCCGCACCTGGCATTCCACCGCATTGGCATGCAGGCCGAGGATCAGCGCCACATGGTGCTGCACTTCAGTCGGATGCTGCGTCGAGGAATGCACCAGCATCTCGCCATTTTCACCGGGAATGGCATAGGCGATCTGGGTTTCCAGATAAAAGTGATCCTGTCCGCCCATGTGCAGCGTGCCGGAAAAAACATGCGGTGCACCGGCAATCGCCGTCACGGCATCGCCGTCGATGACTTCCTGCGGCGGCAGGACATAGCTCCTGCGCCGGTGCGCCTCCTCGATATCCAGCACCGGCTCCAGCGGTTCGATGCCGACCTTGACCTTCTTCGCGGCGCGATAGGCCGTTTCGAAATCGCGGGCGGCAACGACGGCGATGACCCGCCCTTCATGATCGACGATATCTTCGGCGAACAGCGTTTCGCCATTGAG
>Ga0310786_10000765_pt1 | contig 51503 bp, 42 predicted proteins | sample AusTroGonzalo_MG_FD_203881 | JGI IMG/M metagenome (GOLD analysis project Ga0310786, IMG submission 203881) | Bovine rumen microbial communities from tropical cattle in Woodstock, Queensland, Australia - Gonzalo_03 (v2) (version 2) | ecosystem: Host-associated > Mammals > Digestive system >...
ACATACTGCATTTCGTCATCCTGAATGAAGCGCTAGCGAAATGAAGGATCCAGTAAATTCTTGTAGTGCAAAAGCGAAAAATTGACTGGATCCTTCGTCCCTTCGGGACTCAGGATGACGGCAAAAAAGGTGATCCCGGCACAGCGGCCAGGAGGGCTATGCGGAATTAAGCGTTGTCGGCGATGATTTTTTCGATGTCAGCACGGGTCAGGCAAGAGCGTTCATTTAACGCAGTAGCGACAGCGCCGAGCACTTTTTTGCAAGCCATCAAAACATTGTAGGCCTGCTCCACCACGCTTGTTTCAGCAAGCTGATAGTAATAGCAAGCGGCCTGAAAACTCTGGTAATCCGGATCGCTTCGGTTGAGTTCCATCGGAAGTTCTTTCATGACGGTGTCCAAATCGCATTCGAAATTTTTGCGAATCAGGAATTCAGACAAATGTCCTGCAATCGCGATGTGAGCGGAGCCTTCGAGAGAACTCCCCGTCATGCGAGTCACGCTAGGCTTTTCCTTGGAATTGTTTATCTTCACGTATTCCAGCGGGCGCTTGAACAAGAAAGCAACCAGCGCATGGCCCGCCTCGTGGCGGCACAACCTTTCATATTCTTCTTCACCGAAGAATGCAACTAAAGATTCGCGAGTTAAAGTCTGTTCTGACATTGTTTAATCCACCTATCTAAAAATTCCATCTGCTCGTCCGTATGGAACCAGTGTTCGCCACCATCCATAACTGTGAGCGGTGCGCCAATTTTCTTTGCGAACTCCCCCATCGTTTCGATGGAAGTCAAGTTGTCCTTCGAACCGTACAGAATCTGCGTCGGGATGTTCCACTGTATCGGATTTTCCCGCACGTAGCAAAGGTATTCCCACGAAAGCGTTTCGCCGAAAGATGTCGCTATCGTTTTCTTTTCGTGGAGTTCCGCCTCCGAAACGCCCGCCCACATCATCATGTCGCTAATGAGCTTTTCCAAGTTGACCATCGGCGAAATGAAATAAGCGTTCTTGATTCGCTTATCAGCGAGCGCGTTCATCGAGAAGAATGCCCCGATGCTATTTGCAATTAAGCAAACTTCGTCGTAGCCCGCAGAAACGGAATCAAAGTAAGACGAGAATTCTTTTTTGGCGTCCCAAGGAGTTTCCGACTTGTAATCAAAACCGATGACATCGCCATTGGGGAAAAGGAGTTTGTAGTGATTCGCTTCGTCGGCCTTACCGCCTTTCCCGTGAACATAAATAACGAGAGATTTCATTGTACTTTCACTTTTTGCAACATGCAATATAACAATATTTAGGCATGCATGGCAACAATAATAGTTTAAAGCTATATTTACTACATCTAAATGGTGCTTATAATGAGCAAGACAACAAAATGCGTTACGAGCGGATTCGAAGTATAAATGACAGAGAACATAGACATGATATCATTGCTAATTTTTATTTCATTACTGCTATACGCTTGTTGCCCACTATGCGAGGACTTGTCGTATCCAAGCACCATTGTGTTTGGAACAAGAATCGCAACATTTCCTCATCAACTGGATCAATTGAATATTAAAATTCTTGGTGATGATTCTATTTACGTGGATACAACGGTACATAAGGGTGCTTTGGATTTTCAAGCTTTTTGGTTTGATTTTTCGATAGACGATTACAAAAAAATTCATCCAAAGGCATTCTCAATACAGATGGAAGGCTCATGTAATGGCGGCAATGTAGTTTTTCCAAAGATGGATTTTGTTTTGAACGATTGCTATTATGTCACCATAGATGAAGAAGAACAAGTTAAATACTATTCCAATTATACTAAAGTGTTGGAAAGCGCAAATACGAATTGTGGGAAACTAGATGATTGGTTCTATTCTGTTCAAAATAATTTTCAATTAGGGAATAGAGACTGCGAAATTTATTCAAAATAAATAATTTCAAAGATGATTTAACCTAATCAAGAATCATTTTTAATTTATCTAAAAATTTTCTGATAAATACTTTTACCAGCAGAGCCAATATTCACAACAAACGGTTTCTGAGCAAAATGAACTACGGGCACAACAGCAATCCCTTCAATTTGCCGACGCTCCATAAGCACGCCTTGCAAATCGTAAATCGAAAGCAAAGCTGTTCCATGCGGAACAGAAATCAATAAATCATCTCCACTTTTCAAAACCGTAACCTTTCCCATGACCATTTGCTCCTTAAGCGCAACCTTGCCCGTGTCCGGCTTCACGGGTTCTACGTAAGGATGAGCAGGATCGTCAACAACGACCTTGATTTCTACCGAACTTTCGCATCCATAAGAATTCACATAAGTTCCCTTGTAGATACCACTGCTTTGCCATTGCAAATTTTTAAAGCGAGCTTCTCGACCCAAGTAATAGAAGTCATTCGGCCCAGTCCATGTCCAGCGTCCACCATCGTACGGATGCGGGCCTAACACCAGCGAATCACCTGGATTGACCTTGACATCTGTCGTTTCGTTCCATCCACCATTGTGGATTTTAACGTAAGGAATGATTTCGCTCGCTTCGCAAACGCCACCCTTAGCACCATCGATAACCATACTTACAATGGACTGAGCCTTAGCCGTAACTGTAAAGGAATTGCCCGAAACATCAATATCGGAGTCCGCCTTAAGCGTGGCAGGGAGCGTAAAACGATGAACCTTGACCTTCTTGCCAATCGCATCAAACTTACTCAAGTCAAACATGTATTTCGCTTCGCTCGAACTTGTATTCAACACCACAAGAACAAGCGAACTGTCTTCGCGGATGGCGGCAAGCGTGTTGCTGTTATCAGAATCAATAAAGCGGGAACCCGGACGAATGAACCGACTGAACGCCGCATGCATATAGAAACGCGGTGCATAAGTGAACGTCTGCTTTTTGTGGTCTGCAATGATGGTGCGCCAGTTTTCGGCAGGATCAGAAAGTTGCCAATCGACCCAAGCACTCGCATGCATATCGCGGAGGTCATGCAAAATAACATCGGCCATCCAAAGCGTAATGTCGAGATTGCCACTGCGATGAAGCGGCCCCGATTCCGACTGCCAAATGCGTTTGTCAGCAGCAAACGCCGCATTGTAAAGCTTTGCTCGCGAATCGTAACCCGAATAGCTGTGCGTGTTCACTTGGAACATGTAAGAACGAGCTTCAGCGCTGTAGCTATTAAAGCGAGCCAACGCATCGCCAATGTTAGATTCATCAGCCGCACTCACAGACGTTTCCGGGAAAAGCCCCTTCTTCTTGAGCGCCTTGCCGAGTTCCACAATCATTTCGGACTGTTTATTCTTGAATCCACAACCTTCCTGACTTCCATTCGCACTCCACCAGCCCGCACTAGGTTCGTTGAACGGTTCAACCGTGCGGAAAGTAATCCCCCATTCCTGCTTAAAATGCTTCGCCACTTCTGAAAGATAATCCGCAAAATCGTCAAAATAATCCGACTTGAGGTTGTCAGCGCCATTCACACCGCCCGAAACGCAACCGCTATTCGTCATCCACCACGGCGGAGAATTCGAAAAAGCCTCAAAAATAGGACCTTTGACTCTTTTGGCAAGCCCAAAAAGCACGTTTCGCTGGTTCGGATCGGCAGTCCAGTCGTAATCGCCTTTTTCGGTCGGCTTGTAACCGGGAATCGCAGCTCCCCCGTCTCCCTTAGTCAAGTGATTATGCCCCGGCTGGTCACCACCGCCAATGTTGTAGCGGAAAATGTTGTAACCGAGCCCCGAATCCGGGTCTGCGATTACATCCAAAAGCTTGGAGTAATTCGATTCGTCCCAAGCCCCGACAAGATTGGCCCACCAGCATAGACTCGTACCCCAGCCTTCAAAATACTGGTATCTTTTGCCCGGATCCACGACGACTTTCGTCTGTGCATGGGCAGCACCAAATGCCAAAACCAACGCAGCAGTCCAAATCAGTTTACTCTTCACGTTCTCAACCTCGCTCTTCTAAAAATCAATTATTTTGCGGAAAAAAGGATCGAGAAACCTGTAAAAAAATGGATAATATGTCCTTTTCTAAGCACGCCGAATTTTCTCCTATAAAAAGCCAACCCCGGCACAATGGCCGGGGCGACAAAAAAGCCCGCCCATCGAACAGGAGGGCGAGCTTTTCAATTTGAAAATTTAAGATTTATTAATCTTTCTTGGACTTCTTACTACCGTAAGACCCGTAATGGCCATAACCGTAACCATAGCCATATCCATAGCCGTATCCATAACCATAACCGTAACCAGATCTATGTTCACAGTGGTTCAGAATGAACGCTTTCGGCTTATCGGTATAGCGGTTCAAGTTCTGCAAAGATTCCTTGATGGCATCCATGGAATGCAACCCATAGTGCAAAACAATAAGGTTGATATCGACTAACGGTGCAATCATATAAGCGTCAGCAAGCAAGCTTGTCGGCGGAGTATCGACAATAATCTTATCATACTTCGGACGCATTTCATCAATAAGTTGCTTGAAACATTCTCCACGCAAAAGCTCAAATGCCGCCTGCTTAAACTTGCCGGACTCAAGGATATCAAAGTCCTTAATGCCAGTCTTACGATAAACGCATTCTTCAAAGGTTCTCTTTCCCATAAGAACATCCGTAAGACCAACATTTGTGAATCGACAAGAAGCCTTACGCATGTCGGCATCGATATACAGCACCTTCTTACCCACAAGGGCGAACGAAGCCGCAAGGTTCAACGAAACAAAGCTCTTACCCACGTGCGGAACAAGACCGGCCACCATGATTACCTGATGTTCCTTGTTCACGTTGAACGAGAAGTCAATAGCAGTAAGAATAGAACGAATGGATTCACTAATCGTATCTTCCGGATTCTGCTGCACAAAGATCTGAGCCTTGGAACGAAGCTTGTTCGGATGTTCCGGGACTCTTGCAAGCACGCTAACATTCGTTTCACGTTCAATTTCAGTCACGCTGCGAACGCCATTACGCATCATGCGCATGAGGAACACCCAGAGAATGCCAAGCATAAGAGAGGCCGCGACAGAACAAATGAAAATGTTCAACTTCTTAGGCTTGCTCGGAATCGAATCCATCTGAGCAAAGTCAACGATACGGACGTTACCCACTTCACCAGCACGGACAATGCGCAACTGCTGGACGTTGTTCAACATGTTCGTATAAATTTCGTTATTAACAGCGACATCTTCCTTAAGACGCGTAACTTCCTGCTGCGTCAAAGGCATCTTTTCTGCATTCTTTTTCAGTTTTGCAATTTCAGCCCTGAGCTTATTCTGCTGTTTGACAATCGTCTGCACATTGGGGTGCTCTTCTTTGAACAAACGAGTTGCAGCCTGGCGTTGCTGTTCCAATTCCAACAACTGTCTCTGCAATTCAGATTCTTTCTGCAAATGGGCGTGAGTTTCACCCGTCATATCCACAGAACCGATGCTGAACCGGTAGTCTGCCAAAACCTTTTCGACACTATCCAATTTTGCCTTGACACCAGGAAGCTGCTTTTCCAAGAACTCAAGAGTCTTAGCGGCTTCGGCACTTCTCATTTCGACGTTCTGGCGCAGATAAGTTCTTGCAATCGTATTCAAGATAGAGGCAGCCCTATCGGAATAACGATGGTTGTAGCTAGCTTCGATAATACCCGTCTGCTTTCCTTTTTCACTAACCTTAAGAGCGTTCTTCAACGCATTAACCGTCCTAAGCTCGCTGTTTTGAGAAAGCCTAAACATCTGTCCCGGCAAAGCAAGCATTTTAGACACACGAATATCAAAAGTATCGCCGCCATAGCCGCCTCTAGCCAATTCACCGATTTTCGCCCTCAACAAGACCTGCTCGTCGGGTGAAATAACTTCAAAGGAATCAAGAGCTGTAGCCCTCGCAGTCCACTTTTCTGTACGTGCAATTTCAGGAATGTAAAGGGAGTCCAGGTCCATTCGACCTTCACGATGGAAGAATCTATCGCCCGCCCCCATCGGAGTCGCACTGAAGCAAAGATGCTCCGCATTAACAACATAGTTTAAAACCATGCGGCTCTTGATAAGTTCAATTTCTGCATCGGCAGGGCTTGCCACGTCCAAAAGAGCACCCATATCACCCATGGCCTTACCGGCCTTGTTTCCTTTGACATCGATCTGCAAAAGAACATCGCTCGTAAACTGGGGACGGAGCCAGTTGGATATTCCGAACCCAACAACAGCTCCAAAGAGGATGAACATTAGCAAGGTGAACTTTTTGCCCCAAAGAATCATTATTGCTTCGAGCAAAGTGATTGTATCGTTAGCCTGATTCGCTTGTGTTGCGACTTGGCCTATAACTTGTTTTTCTTCTTTTTCAGACATACCTTTTCCTGAGAATTAGGCAAACAATCATTGAAGTTTATTTGCGAAATGTAGCCTATTATTACAAAAATAGATTATTTCAATTTATCTGTCATTTAATATTTATCATTTAGATAAAAAAATTAAAAAAATTATACAAAATTCATTCAAAAAAAAGAATCCATATTGCTTTCACAACATGGATTCTTTTCTATAAGGAGATGCATCCAACAGAACTTGTCGGATACATCCTTAATTACTTACAGATTGCGTTACTTAGCGAACGGAACGAGTTCAACGCGACGGTTTTCTGCTCTGCCATCCTTAGTATCGTTGTCTGCAATCGGCTTGGAGCTACCATAACCAACAGCACGGAGACGATTCTTATCGACACCACGCTTCTTGAGGTAGGTCACGACAGCCTTGGCACGATTTTCGGAGAGCTTCTGGTTCTTCTTGTCAGAACCCTTGTTGTCCGTGTGACCCTGAACTTCGAGGTTAGCTTCAGGAATCTTCTTCATCAATTCTGCAATATCCTTGAGCGTAGCGTAGCTGCTCGTGGTGAGCTTTGCAGAACCGGTCTTGAACTGGATACCCTTCTTGAGCTGATCGAGGTCTTCCTTCTTGTTGATCGGGCAACCCTTTTCGTCAACGCGAACGCCAGGGAGCGTATTCGGGCACTTGTCGATAACATCAGGCACGCCGTCCTTGTCGAAGTCAGGCAAGCAACCGAGAGAGTCAACAGAGTAACCAGCCGGAGTACCCGGGCACTTGTCCTTGAAGTCTGCAATGCCGTCCTTGTCGGTATCGAGCAAGCAGCCAGTAGAATCAACTTCAACGCCAGCCGGAGTATTCGGGCACTTGTCGAGGAAGTCAGGCACGCCGTCCTTGTCGTAGTCAAGCGGGCAGCCCTTAGCATCAACAGTAATTCCAACCGGAGTATTCGGGCACTTGTCCTGAGCGTCGCCTACACCGTCCTTGTCGAAGTCGAGCATGCAACCCGAGGAATCAACAGCGATGCCAGCCGGAGTATTCGGGCACTTGTCCTTAAGATCGACAATGCCGTCCTTGTCGGAGTCAACGCGAGCAAGAGAGTCAGCCAAAGCACGTTCACGAGCAAGAGCAACAGCGTCTTCGACCGGGCAACCGTCAGCATCGACTTCGAGGCCCTTAGCAGTGCGAGCGCACTTGTCATCGCTATCCGGAACGCCGTCACCGTCGGTATCCTTCGGAGTTCTCTTAGCATCGAGAGCAATGCTCAACATAGCAGCACCGGAGAGAAGCGGAACGCTGGTATAACCATAGTAGTACTTGTCGCCATCTTCGGTTGTGTATTGGATAATGTGATCCTTGCCAGCCTTGATGTCTTCGTCATGGTCAAAGCCGCTCTTGAAGAGACGGACAGCCACTTCGAGACCAATGGCAAATTCGATGTTATACGGGAGATGGAAGCGGAAACCCGGAGTGATAAGCATCGGGTCCACAATCGGATCGAACTTGTACATGCCAACGCTCTGGAGACGCATTTCAGCAGAGAATTCCAAGAACGGAGTCATCCACGGGAAAGCGAGCCAGTTGATACCCGTGCTATAGACGAGCGTGTTGGTCTGATCGTTGTTGATCGGATAGACGTAACTTGCAGCGAGGTTCCAAGTAATCGGAGCACCCAGTTTGGTGAAGTCGAACGAGAAAGCAAGACCGGCACCGAAGACGAAGTCGTTCGCAGTGAACGGATGAGTATATTCTTTCTCGTTTCCGTTCAAGTACCAAGCGTGGCGAGGACGCACACCGGCAGCCTCTTCACCCGTCGGAATATAGAGGTCGAGCATAAGGGCTGTCTTGAAGAAACCCGTGCTGTCGGAAGCAAACGGGAGACCGATCTTAGCAAAGAGATCCAAGTCGCCACGGCTTGTCGTCCACATGTTCGCTTTACCGCTAGGACCGTTGGAGTTTGCATGTTCGTAGTACACCGGAAGAGATGCACCGATATCGATGAAGTCCAACACGCCTACACTTACGAAAACATTGCCGGCCTGAGAGTAATCTACATCATTGAACGAATAAGTTTTTCCGTTCTTATCCATATAGATACCACCGCGAGACAAGCCCCAGGAGCCAAACGAAATATTTCCGCCTGTACCAAGGTTGACTTGCCACTGTCCCAGAGTTTTTGCATTAATCTGATGCAAACCTTCTGAGCCGCCCATGATTCCTGCCTGTGCAAAGGCGAGAGTTGTTGTTAGCAAAGCTAACGACGCGACCTTCTTCATTGTTTATCCCTCTTTTGAGATTGATTGGTTGTTGAATTCTGTTTGTTCCTTCCCACTCGAATTTTCGTCTTTATTTGAATCTTTTTGGCTGGATTGCATTAGGACGGTTTTATTAAATTCTTCTGGAGTCGTGAACGTCGGAACGATTTCATGCAGAGCCCGAATAGCAACTTCATCGTTGTTTTCGGCTGCAGCCCCCTTGAGTTTCCACAATTCGTTAATAAACTTAGATGTATCGATATCAATCTGCTTACCAATAAATATAAGTTTATTCTTAGTCTTTTCCAAGCCTTCTTCGTCCATCAAAAGCTCTTCCTTAATCTTTTCGCCCGGACGAAGGCCCGTAAACTTGATAGGCACATCCTTGTACGGAACCTTGCCATACATGCGGATCAAGTTTTCTGCCAATGTAACAATCTTTACAGGCATGCCCATATCAAGCACAAAGATTTCACCACCATGAGCGATACTTGCTGCTTCAAGCACAAGGCTCACCGCTTCAGGAATCGTCATAAAGTAACGGATAATATCAGGATGCGTCACCGTAACAGGCTTACCTTGTTCTATTTGACGTTTGAACAGCGGAATCACGCTACCGTTGCTGCCGAGCACGTTACCAAAGCGAGTGACGACAAATTCAGTATTGCTGTCCTTTTGCAAGGACATAAAGCGAACAATCATTTCGCAACAACGCTTCGAAGCACCCATGACATTCGTCGGGTTCACAGCCTTGTCCGTACTGATCATCACAAATTTCTTTACGTTGTTAAACATCGAAAGCGTAGCCACGTTGAATGTTCCAACAACATTATTCTTAATCGCTTCCATCGGGTTATTTTCCATCAACGGAACATGCTTGTGGGCAGCCGCATGGAAAATCACTTCCGGGTGGTATTTCTTGAAAATCTGGTTCATGCGGAAATAATCACGGACCGAGGCAATAATCGTCACCAAATTCAGCGACTTGCCATATTCCATGACCAGTTCCTGCTGGATATCATAGGCGTTATTTTCGTAAATATCGACAATGATAACCTGTTTAGGATTGTACTTAGCAATCTGACGAACAAGTTCACTACCGATACTTCCGCCACCGCCAGTCACCATACAGACTTTATCTTCAATGTAGGCGCGAATATCCTTATTGTCAAACTTGATAGGATCGCGACCAAGCAAGTCTTCGACCTTGATATCGCGAATCTGGGTTGCAAAATTCGTCGTGCCATTCCCGACATTGGAACTATCCAAAAGCGTTCCAATAAAAGGAAGAACCTTCACCGGCAGTCCGGTCTTGCTGCAGAGGTCCAAAATCGTCTGACGGTCTTTAGGAGGGCAACTCGGAATTGCAAAGAGAATCTGTTCAATGTTTTCAAGCTTTGCAATTTTGGGAATATCGCTAGTGCCACCAGCAACGAGCACGCCTTCAAAAGGCTTGCCGATTTTATAGCGGTCATCATCAATAAGGCAAACGGGGTAAATATCAGCAGCTGCGGATGTTTCAAGTCCTTTTTCGGCATCATTCGTGCTGTAACGGATTTCGCTCAGCAAAAGCTTAGTCGCATTGCCAGCACCGATAATCATGGTACGTCTTTTACGACCTTCAATTCGTCCGGTTTCCGTAAGAGAAATGAAAGCGTTCCTGAATGCGTAACGGAAAAGAGACACACCTATACAGGCAATTATCATTTGTACGAGAGCGAACTGCCAGTGCAAGTCACTCTTTGCGATATAGAAAAATACCTGCGTTGCAACAATACCGACAACGATTCCTTTTATGCAACTCAAGTAGTCAGAACGATTTAAGTATCTCCAAAGCTTGTTGTAGGCGCCAAAGAAAAGCAAGCTTCCAAAGCACATGAGAACACTTAAAAAGAAAATGGCAAGCAAATCGGTTTTGCTAATGCGATCGATAGATGAAGAAAGGAAAAAATTTGAAAAAAGACCGGCAACAACAACTATAAAAGCATCCGCCAACGCTAAAATACGTTTACGAACTCTAAAATTGACAAACAGTTGTGTAATTTTCGCCATACTTACGTTCATATTTTATCTGCTCTTTGTAAAATATCACTTAAAAAATAGTTATAAAATGCTACCAATGCAAGGTAGAACGGACGAAAAACGCCCTAATATCACCAAAAGTCAAGTCTATTTCAAATGAAGCATACCTCCCGATATAGCTAAATGAGGGTGAAATCGTGTATTGGAGCGGTGCTCCGTGGATAAATTTTTTGCGCTGGGTCTTGTAGGGGTCATCCAAATCGCTACCATAATCAACGCCTTTCCAAAGCCACTTGTTATGGAGTCCGAAAAAGAACTTGGCCGCATGGTTCCAGTGAAGCTGGCCGTACAAAGTCCAATCAATGGCAAGAGAGTTCGGGCCGTTCGGATTCCCCAGCGGAAGCCCAAGATGGGCAATCTGGCCACTTGCCGTGTCATAGTGGCAATAGACAAAAGGTTCCACACGTGCAATTTCGGCAACAGAACCTAACTGAAGCAATTTTCCTTTCACTTCTGTATCATGAGCGACCTGCGCACCCAACATGGCTGCCCAACGGTTGTTGCTGTAACGGTTCTGATAGACGGCATAAGGTGACTCCATATCGTCAAGGAAGAATTCGCCATAAACACGAGCATTCTTGAACAGCTGGACGTTCATGTCAAAAGCGAGAGCACCGTTATTTACACGTTCGGAGTAATTTCCCTTTTCAATGAAGAGCGGCACAATGGGGACAAAGAGCCAGGGCTTATTCTCGTTGTAAAGAATTTGCATTTCAGAAATCCCCAAAGTGAATCTTCCCAAAGCAAGTTCGTAACGGTGTCCATAAAAATTACGATCGTTCAAATTATCCTTACTATAACTCCAAGAATTGACGCGAAGGTCGGCATATACGCTATAAACACGCAACGGTCCGAAAATGAGGTCCAGCGAAAGCATATTATATGGAAGCGCAAACTGGTTCAGCGAAAGATTGTTGTAATACCCAGGTCCCCAGTGCAAGACATCACGGGCAAGCTGAGCGCGAACCCAACCGTAGTTCAGTCCAAGGTGAGCTCGGTAACGAGCATAGCTCACGTAGTCGATTCCACCATCGCCCTTGTCTTTGGACTGGACATCGAAAACTTCATGATCGTAGCTTTTCGGCTTCTTGGCAGAATGCCCTTCGGAATAAATTCTTGCATCCAAGTCGAAATCGAGAGAATCGGCAAAACCACGTATGAAAAGTCCACCGTCAATAGCGGGCCAAATCGTATCGCCTAAAGCAGACGAAGACTTGTAGTCGATTCCGAGAATCGGGCTTACAGCAATCGCAAACTTGTGAGAAGAAGTGCTGTCATTTTTAAAGAACACCATCGCGTTGGAATTGTTCTTTTCGAAGTTCTTATGGAATGTCGTATCACGGCGCGGGTAGGTGAAAAAATGACGCCCCTCCCCCATAGTCTGATTGTGGTATTCCATGAGCATCGGAGCATAATCCAGCCCACGTAAATTGCGAGTACGCTCTGAACCCAAAACAGGAGAACGCCCCGATTCCGCAAAGACCATCGTTGTTAAAGCAAGACCAACCAGTAGTGCTTTCATAATCTCCTCTCAGTCAAATTATTCCTCGGCATCCTTGTCGATAACTTCAGCAGCAGAATCACCACGAAGCGCTACTAGACGAACTCCATCAAGAGTCAAGTAAGGATCGTATGTATCAATAATTTTGGTATGCCCCACGATGGTTCGTCCCCAGCCGCCCGTCGCAAACACAGGAACATCCTTTTTGCCCATTTCCTGCTTGATTTTTGCAACAAGCGTTTCAAGTTCAGCCATGAAGCCGAACAGAAGACCAGCACGAATGGCATCGTCAGTGTTATTTGCAATGAGATTTTTTGGCCATTCAATGCTTACCGGCAAGAGTCGTGCCGCTTTTTCCGTAAGCACGTCAAGACTTGCGCTAATTCCCGGAATGATGATACCGCCGGCAAAACCGCCATCCTTCATCACGTCAAAAGTGGTCGCCGTACCCATGTCAATGACAATGGCATCGGAAAAACCGCGCTCCCTAAGAGCGATAACATTGCAAAGGCGATCAGAACCCAGCGAACTCGGATTCGGATAAGCAATGGGGCAATCAAGGCAATTTTCAGAACTCACCACTTGCACCGGACGCTTGAGAAGCGTTTGCAAAGCCTTGACCCACGGGCGCTCCAACGAAGGCACCACAGTTGAAAGTCCTACATGCGTAACCGCTTCCGGCTTGATTTTCGAAAAATGAATGAGGCCACCGACACGGTTCATCACTTCGTCCGAAGTCGTTTCCTTGCGGGTCGTCAGTCTCCAGTGATCAACAACTTTGTCACCCTTGAATATGCCGAGGACTGTATGCGAGTTGCCAACATCGACAACGAACGACAAAGAGGCTTTTAAATTCTTTTTCATCGCGGGGAAATATAGTAAATAATAGGTTACAGGTGACAGGTTTCAGGTTTTAGGAAAAGTATCATGCACTTTGTGAATCCGTATAAGGTGTGAGGTCGGTCGCCTTCGGCTCCCTTTGAGGTATGAGCAAAAGCAGCATTATTCGACTCAAAGCGAAGCGACCCCAAAGCACAACGTGCGACCTCAAAGGGCGAAGCCCGACCTCAAAGCTCCCAAAACGCTTGTTTCAGTTCACGTGTTGCGCGTTCGGGATCTGCGGCTTTCATAATCGCCGAAACTGCACAAATTCCAGCAATGCCAGACCCCTTAAGAATATCTATGTTGTCCTTATTGAGGCCACCAATCGCATTGACTTTTATCGGAACAGCCTTCACGATAGCTTTGAGTGTTTCAACACTCGTAAGAATCGTCACCACCTTGGTTGTCGTCGGATAAATCGCCCCTACACCTAAATAATCCGCCCCTTGTTCGTAGGCCTCCAGCGCTTGCGGTACGGTCTTCGTCGTCGCTCCGATTATTTTATCTGCACCCATCAATTGACGAGCAACTTTTACAGGCATGTCCGTCTGCCCGACATGAACACCTTCAGCATCAACGGCTAGTGCCACATCGACACGGTCATCGATAATCAACGGCACTTTGTAACGCTTGGTAATTTCATGCGTCGCCGTAGCAAGCTCCATATATTCACGTGTAGAACGGCTCTTTTCACGAAGTTGAATAAGCGTTGCACCGCCTTTGCAAGCAGCTTCTACCGTCGGCAAAAAGCATTCTGGAGGTACAGAAGTGCTATCTGTAATGAAATAAAGCGTAGTATCAAACGATTTCATATTGCCCAAATTAGCAAAAAAACGCCATTTCTACATTGGAATACTACTTTCTAGAACTTTGAAAGTGAGTAGTGTCACAGAAAAGTAAGCTTTTATTATATATTTTTACCCAAAGCAGCAAAATTGTTTTGCATTTCTAAAAAATATGATTCAATGAGGCTGATTATGACTAATACTAATACACAATCTCGTCGTGGGGTTACGATTCTTGAACTCATGGTGGTCTTCGCAATCATGGGGTTCCTCGCAACGGTCGCCGTGCCGAATTTATTTGGAGTAGCGGAAAAGACTCGTGAAAAAGTGGACTTAATGAAATTGTACTACTTGAGAGACGCGTTGAACAAGGCGCTGATTGAAGACTTGGATGCGTTTTCAAAATATACACCCGTAAAGAATGGAACTGCTTCCACATATACTCATATAGACAAAATCGGATCAAATCAGGGAGCCGCTTTATTTGTTATTGAATTGCATAAAGATCTTTCAATCAATGTACAAGGACACCATCGTAATGCAAACAGCAGTACCAATATTTGTGGCTTAATTGGAAGCGGCGGTACTTTTTATAATGCACTCAAAGAAGCTCGATTTGAAGGGGTAGCTGATATCGTTAGAGACAGACTTGCAGGCAACAAATCGAATAAAAACAACGTAGATACTTATACAGCAACAGCTTATGAACCCCCTGGAGGAGGGATAGATTATCGTACAGCCCCTGTTCAGCCAATGTTCATCAGCCGTGCACTCAATCATGGAAAAATATCCGACAATACTCGCTACACCATGAGTGTCCGGTGGAGTCCTGGACAAGAAGGCTATTCCGTTGAAGTTTTCCTACTTCCAAATCAGTCTAGAGGAGACTGGCAAGCGGCATATAAATCTGATCATGGAGTCTGCTTCTCAACCTATGGCAGAAAAGGGTGTAAGAACAGCCTTTAGATGTTAGTTTTTAATCTTTAGTTATTGGTCATTAGTTTATAGAAAAGCCCCATTCAATGGGGCTTTTTTTATACTACAAATCTTTGATTTCGCCATTTTTGACCAGATCGAGCATCCTCAGATTCTCGCCTTCGCGAGAATGAGAAATCCATTCATTTTATAAAAAATTAAAATTTACAGCCTACAAGCCACTAAACGTACAAGTAATCGTTTAGCACAGGCTGCATGCCTTCGTCGCTCATGTCAGCGTACATTTTGCCAATGCTGCGACCGTCATTGATTTCGAATTGTTCGTCACCGCCTTCCCCATCGTCATGACCGCTGTACTTGCTCTCATGGTCGCCGATGCCGGTCGAAACGCCAGCAGAGACTTTCGTTGCTGCGATCTTTACGATGCCGTTGCGGAATTCCTTGCTTTCGCGACTAGAAACCGTAATGCCTACGAACGGGAGGAAGATGCGGTAAGCACAAAGCACTTGGCAAAGTTCGCGTTCATGGACATCGAGCGGGCTGATTTTTTCGTTGTTCACAATCGGACGGAGACGCGGACAGCTAAGGCTCATTTCTGCATGCGGATACTTCTTTTGTAAGTAATAGACATGCAGAGCACTAGCGAGGGCATCGCGACGGAAATCCGAAAGCCCAAGCAACGCAGAAAATCCGCAACCTCGCATGCCACCCATCAAAGCACGTTCCTGCGAGTCAAAGCGGTACGGGAACACACGCTTGTGGCCGAGTAAATGAAGTTGTTCATAACGCTTACGGTCGTACGTTTCTTGGAATACAGTCACGTAATCGACACCGCATTCGTGCAAGTACTTGTATTCATCGACGTTCACCGGATAAACTTCGACACCCACAAGCTTGAAGTATTTGCGTGCGAGTTTGCAGGCTTCGCCGATGTATTCGACGCTGCTCTTGGCACGGCTTTCGCCGGTAAGCAACAGGACTTCTTCCATACCGCTGTCGGCGATGACCTTCATTTCATGCTCGATTTGCTCCATGGAGAGCTGCATGCGCTTGATGTGATTGTAGCAGTTGAATCCGCAATAGACGCAGTAGTTTTCGCAATAGTTTGCGATGTAAAGCGGCGTAAAGAGATAAACGTTGTTGCCGAAGTGACGGCCCGTTTCAATCTTTGCCTTGGCAGCCATTTCTTCGAGGAACGGAGTCGCCGCCGGAGAAAGCAATGCCTTGAAATCTTCAATCGTACAGGTATCATGCTGCAATGCGAATTTCACATCGCGAGCGGTGTACTTGGATGCGTCGTAGCTTTCAAATGCCGCGAGAACCTTGTCGCGGATGTCGGAATGAATGATTTCCATTCCCGGCAAATATTCCATGATGTCCGTGCGGACCGACGGATCCGTTTCAATCCTGTGCTTGCGTTCAAGCGCCGCAGGAGAAAGATTCCCAGAATCAAAAAAGTAATTGTTGTCTTTGCGTTCGTTAGTCATTGTATTAATCGTTAGTCAATAATCATTCTAAGGTTTCAGGTCACAGGTTACAGGAGTTAGGATAATTTGGCACCTTCGGTGCGATTTATTACCTGACACCTGACACCTAATACCTATAGCCTAAAGCCTAGTCTCTCAAGAATCCAGTCAAAGGATCCGACGCAGATGCACCACGGGAAAGCACGCGGCCAAGCCCAGCGAGGTATGCCTTACGGCCCGCTTCAATCGCAAGTTTGAAAGCCGTTGCCATTTGCGTGAGGTCGCCAGCCGTTGCAAGAGCGGTGTTTGCCATAATCGCAGCGGCTCCCATTTCCATAGCAGCACAAGCTTCAGACGGTTTACCAATGCCCGCATCCACAATAATCGGGAGTTCGATTTCGTCAATCAAAATTTGGATAAAGTCTTTTGTGCAAAGACCCTTATTCGAACCAATCGGAGATGCAAGCGGCATCACGGCGGCAGCACCTGCATTCACGAGGTCGCGAGCCACGTTCAAATCCGGGTACATGTAAGGCATCACGACAAAGCCTTCTTTTGCAAGCGTTTCGGTAGCCTTGATTGTTTCAGCGTTATCCGGCAGCAAATATTTGGTATCGCGCATGATTTCAATTTTTACGAAATCACCGCAACCGAGTTCGCGGGAAAGGCGTGCAATGCGGACGGCTTCTTCGGCGTTTCGCGCGCCCGAAGTATTCGGCAAAAGCGTTACGTTTTTCGGGATGTAGTCGAGGATGTTTTCGTGTTCCTTCGTATTCGCACGGCGAACGGCAAGCGTCACAATCTGAGCGCCAGCATCCTTAACAGCCGCTTCGATAAGCTTGAGCGAATATTTTCCAGAACCGAGAATGAAACGAGAATCAAATTCATGACCGCCAATAACAAGTTTGTCAGAATTCATTTGCATGTCCTTTTTGTTAAACTTCTAGACCGGACAAAATCCGGATAATCGTGAGCGCCTGATGCGCTGCGCAAATTTGAACTCGTGGGGCTAAAAGCGCGAGGCCTTGTGTCACATCGCTTTTGCCATCGCCACAAAGATAAAAACGTTTTGAAATCTTTCGCGTCGTGATGGAATTGGCCGAATCCGTGCCCGCCATTCCAGAGGCCGCCACCAAATACTTTTGCGGATACTTTTCGAGGACCTCATTTACGAGCATCGACTTGGCTTCGGGATTGTCAAAAGCTTCACAGACAACATCAGCGTCTTTGACGAACTTGTCAATGTTCGCATCTGTGATTTTTTCATTGTACGCTTCGAGTTCCACGTAAGGCGCAATTTCTTTTAAATTTTCGACAAGAGCAACCGCTTTGGGCGTCCCGACTTGAGCAGCCTTGTACTGCTGGCGCTGCAAATTCGTCACGTCAACGCAATCAAAATCGACTAGAATCAGTTTCTTGATGCCAGCGCGAGCGAGGTTAATCGCAACATTAGAACCCAGACCGCCCAAACCGCATACAGTGACAGTCGCTTGCTCCAGCTTTTGTACAATCTCTTCGCCTTGCTTTTGCACAAGAGCGCGTCGAAGTTCTTCCCTCGTGGGAATTTTGCAGCAGGTCATCACCCGCCTCCGACAAAGTTTACAACTTCAACAACATCGCCAGCCTCAAGGACGACTTCGCCATACTTAGCTTTGGGAACAATTTCACAATTGCGTTCAACAGCGATGCGTCTTAAATCGTACTGTGCAGACGCGAGATATTCAGCAACGGTCATGCCCGCTGCAGCAACATCTTCACCGTTGATTTTAACTTGATTTGAGTTCAAAAGAACCTCCCTACGTTGGCATTATCCAAATCAGGTCCGGTCGAAGTTTTCAACTTCCTCTCAGCCCGTTCCACGAGCTCCCGTAAACAACACAAAATTAGCTTTTGGAGAGTCCTTTGGCAAGTTGAAAGGTTGTTCAGTGCAAAACAAAACGCCCCGCGAAATGCGGAGCGATTCAAAAAGCTTTTAGACAGAGAAATTACTTTGCCTTAGCAAATTTCTTAGAGGCGGCCTTGACCTTCGGATCGTTCTGAGCGTCCTTAATCTTCTGCTTGATACCATCTTCAATGGACTTCTTGAGCTTGGCGGCAAGGTTGGGGAAACGATCTTCCAGGGAATCACTAAAGATAGCCGGCTTCTTTGCAGCAGCAGGAGCACCACCCTTACGCTTTCCGTTGAACGGACGCTTTTTCTTGGACGGAGCCTTCTTTACTTGAGATTTTTCTTGGGATTTTGTTTCCTGAGGCTTAACTTCTTCTGTGGATTTGACTTCTGCTTCTTCTGCCATAAATATACCTCTTGGAAAAATGTTTGATTGTCGCGCGCAAAGATAGTAATTTTTTTGAGAAATGCAAGTAGGTGTGAGCGACGAGCACGCTTCGCTTTGAGCTATGAGAAATTTTTAGCTTAAATTTTGCTCATTACTGACGGCTCACTGCTGACGGCTATTCTCCAGCCAATGTGCGAGGACGGTGATATCGGCGGGACGGATGCCGGGGACGCGGCTCGCCTGCCCAAGCGTCAGTGGCTTGTGGGCGTTCAAACGTTGACGGCTTTCAATGCTAATGGCCGTAATAGACATGTAGTCGAGGTCAGGCGAAAGCTTCACTTTTTCCATCTTCTTCTGGTCGTCGATTTCACGTTCCTGACGGTCAAAGAATCCAGCATAGAGTTCTTCGGCGTACATGTACCACTGGTCGCGGCGCGTGATTTGCGCATCCGGAGCAGCCACCTTGAAGAACGTTTCAGGATTGATTCCCGGACGACGGAGCACGTTAATCCAGCGGGTGCGTTCCGAAGCAAGGGCTTGACCACCCGCTTCGAGAATGACGTTCGCTTCTTCGGGCGTTGCCGACGTTTCGGTAAATTTCGTTTTGAGGTCGGCCATGAGGTTACGGCGGCGGTCCCAGTCGAACCAGTCGCGGTCACTAATCATGCCAATCTTGCGAGCCTTTTCCTTGAGGCGCATTTCGGCATTGTCGCTGCGGAGGAACAAGCGGTATTCGGCTCGGCTAGTGAACATGCGGTACGGTTCGTCGAGCAAAATGTTCACGAGATCATCGACCATCACGCCGAGATAGCTTTCGGAGCGTCCAAGAATAAACGGTTCCTCGCCCTTGACCTTGAGCGCAGCATTGATGCCCGCCATAAGACCTTGACCAGCAGCTTCTTCGTAACCGCTCGTGCCGCAAACCTGACCCGCAAAATAGATTCCCGGAACATTTTTGCATTCAAACGTCGGGTAAAGCTGAGTGGCATCAACGGAATCGTATTCAACCGCGTAACCAATTTGCAAAACATTAGCGCGAGTGAGGCCTGGAATTGTGTGGATAGCAGCAAGCTGAATATCGGCTGGCAAGCTGGAGCTAAAGCCATTGATATAGACTCGACCAATATCGGCTTGTTCTGGTTCAAGGAACAGTTGGTGTCCGTCGCGGTCGCCAAAACGATTGATTTTATCTTCGATACTCGGGCAGTAACGCGGACCTTTACCATGAATGCGTCCGCTAAACATCGGACTGTCCTTGAAGCCACTGCGCAAAATATCGTGCGTCTTGATGTTCGTGCGCGTAATCCAGCAGACACAATCGTTGCGAATAAACTTATTGATTTGGTCGCCCCAGAAGTAATTTTCATCATAACCAGGAACTGTATTCGCCAAATGACGGTCGCTCATCGGCCACGGATTATCGTCCCCTCGCTGCACATCGCATTCGTTAAAGTCAATGGAATCAGGATCCAAGCGGCTCGGCGTTCCTGTTTTTAAGCGGCGCAAACGGATGCCGTTCTTTGCCAAACATTCAGAAAGTTTGTCTGCACTCGGCTCGCCCACACGCCCACCAACGCTCGTTTCAAGCCCAGTGAACATTTTAGAAGCAAGGAACGTCCCGCTCGTAATCACAAGAGAACGCGTAATGTAACGATCTCCGTTCAAAAGCGTGAGTTCCAAACGACCATCGTTCATGCGTTCAAACGCTGCGAGTTCGCCTTGAATCAACGTAAGCCCCGGCAAACTTGCAATGGTATCGCGAGCGACTTCGCTGTAATACTTCATGTCGCACTGCGCACGCGGTCCCCAAACAGCAGGTCCCTTACTCATGTTGAGCATGCGGAACTGGATGCCAGCCTTGTCGGTCAAAAGCCCCATGAGGCCGCCGAGAGCATCGATATCGCGAACAATCTGGCCTTTCGCCACGCCCCCCACAGCCGGGTTGCAGGACATTCGACCGATAGCGTTCAAGTCCATCGTAAGCATGGCGGTTTTGACACCAATCTTCCATGCGGCATGGGTTGCTTCAATTCCGGCGTGACCGCCACCGACGACAACGACATCAAATTCTGCGATAATCATAGACTGTCCAATTTTTTCCGCAATTTAGAAAATTTGCAGAGTCTCGGCTATATAAAAAACGCACCTCATTGAGATGCGTTTTCCAATCGGTCACAACAGTTCCCAGAATAAATCCGGGATGTCATGAATGTAAGCGGTTTTACTTCGCAGCTGGCTTTGCAGCTTTGGCATTGGCGGCCTTAGCAGGCTTCGCTTCGGCCTTCTTTTCGTCTTTTTTCTCTTCCGGCTTGACTTCAGGAGCCTTCGCGCTATCTTCAGCAGGCTTCTTCACTTCGATTTTCCATTCGACGTTCTTGCCGTTGAGGAGTTCCGCAATTTCCTTCTTCAAGTCTTCCTTTTCCTTTTCGAACGCTGCATACTGCTTGTATGTGCCATCCGGGTTCACGAGATAGACTTTCGGAACGTAGCCATCACTATAGAGTTCACCGAACTGGCGAGCTTCATCCCACATAACACTGATGGTTTCATCAAACTTTGCATCGTCGATAAAGCGGCGGATGCCCGGCTTGTTGTTTCCACCGCTGGCAATTGCTGCGGTCGTAAGGCCCTTCGGTGCAAATTCCTTTGCAATTTCAAGAATCTGCGGAGCAGCATGGGCGCAATGGCCGCAAGTTGCAGAGAAGTAGAACATCAAAAGCGGCTTACCTGCAAATTGGCTCAGGTTTTCACCTTTGACCGTGATACCGGAAGCCTTCACCTTGAAGTTCATCTTGGCTGGCATACCGTTAGCAAGCGTATCGCCACGGAGACCGGCAACTTCGGCCTTGAGTTTTTCTTCGTCTTCCTTAGCCTTCTTCACTATTTCTTCATGAATAGCCTTGAGCTTTTCGTTATAGCGTTCGCCAACAGCCTTGAGGGTATCATCAGGAAGAACCATCGTAAATGTTGTATCGCGGATTTTCTTGCCTGCATCGCGGACACCAAGAACAAAATAATCACCATCAAATTGCTTTTGGAACTGACGACCAATATTGTAGAACTGATTAGCAAACTGGAAACCGACGAGGTAGGAGAACTTCTGTTGTTCCGATGCGTCTGCCAGAAGTGTTACTTTTTCGTTCTTTACAGCAGGAGCTGCCGTGACCGGCAAAGCTTTACGGAGAGAATCCACGTATGCACGAATCTGTTCATCAGTCATGCCCTTGGTCACGTTCGTATCTGGTTGCGTTTTCACATAACGATCACGCATGGAGTTCTGGATACGTCTGCTAACAGCAGCAAGAGAATCCTGAGGCAGCTGAACCTTGACCGTAGAATCGTTCAAGTTGCCAAAAGCATCGCGGAAAGCCTGAACCACGACATCTTCGTCAATGCCTTCACCAGCCTGCCAAGGGAGATTTGTAAAATTCTGAAGACCGAACTGGGCACCGAGCATGTAGGCAAATTTTTGGTCATCCGTAGAATTCGGTGTAACAGCAGCAACTTTGGCAACCGGTTTTTGAGCTTCACCACAAGCGACAAGAGCAAGAGCTGCAGCACCAAGAGCAATCTTTTTCAATTTCATTTTAGAGACTCCTTAAAGTCAAAATCACTAGGAATATCCATTCCTATTTTTCGATTCTTAATATAGCATATTTTTTTTCGAACAATGCGTAATAAATACAACAAATCACAGACAAAGCCCTTATTTGAATTACATAAATTTGCGTTCAACTGCAGCGAAGCAACTCTTACAACTAGAAAGCTTGTCCAGTTATGGCTTTTTAGCTAAATTTACGCCGTAAAAATTTTAAAAGGTCATTACAATGAAACTCTCCAAGTATTTCTATGTCACGCTCCGCGAAACGCCGAGCGATGCCACCATGCCCAGCCACATCTTCCTGATGCGCGGCGGCTACATCAAACCCGTTTCTACCGGTATCTACTCCATGATGCCGATGGGCTTCCGCGTCATCCAGAAGATTGTAAACATCATCCGCGAAGAGATGAACAAGATTGGCGGTATCGAAGTGGACCTGCCGGTGGTGCAGACCGCTGAACTCTGGAGCGAATCGGGCCGTTACCAGGCCATCGGCGAAGAACTCCTCCGCTTCAAGGACCGCAACAACCACAACATGGTGCTCGCCATGACCCACGAAGAGGCCATGACCGACCTCGTTCGCTACGTGCTCAACAGCTACAAGCAGCTGCCGGTGATGCTCTACCAGTTCAAGACCAAGTACCGTGACGAAGCTCGTGCCCGCGGCGGCCTAATCCGCGTTCGCGAATTCTTGATGAAGGACGCCTACAGCTTCCACACCAGCCAGGAAGACCTAGACCGTCACTACCAGGAAGAATACGACGCCTACCTGCGCATTTACCGTCGCGTGGGCATTGAACCGGTGGTGGTGCAGAGCGATACGGGTATCATGGGCGGTAAGGTTGCTCACGAATTCATGCTGGACACTCCCAACGGCGAAGACTACTTGATTCTCTGCAAGAAGTGCGGCTACCAGGCTAACCGCGAAATCGCCAAGTTCCAGCGCGTGCCGTTCAAGGGCGACGAAAACGCCGCTCTCGAAAAGGTTGCCACACCAAACAGCGAAAGCATTGAAGAAATTACCAAGTTCCTGAACGTCCCGGCTGAATCCACCGCCAAGTGCGTGTTCTTCGACTTCGAAGGCAAGCTCATCACGGTTGTTGTCCCGGGCAACCTCGACGTTTCCGAAATCAAGCTTCACAACCTGCTAAAGGCCAAGGAACTCTACCCGGCCGAAGACAGTCTCATCAAGGCTTGCGGCATGGTTCCGGGCTTTGCTTCCCCGATTAACGCACACGACACCCGCATCATTGTCGATGAAGCAATCGCTGATTCCTTCGACCTCGTGACGGGCGCAAACGAAGAAGGCTTCCACTTCAAGCATTGCAACCCGAAGCGCGACTTCCCGAAGTTCGAAGTGGCCGACATTGCCGAAGCTTCCGAAGTCTGCAAGTGCCCCTGCTGCGGCGAGCTCCTCACGGAAACCCGCGGTATTGAAATGGGCAACATCTTCAAGCTCGGCACCAAGTTCTCCGAATCCATGGGCGCAAAGTTCCTCACCGCCGAAAAGACCTCCGCTCCCGCTATCATGGGTTGCTACGGCATTGGCGTGGGCCGCCTGATGGCCTCCGTCGTCGAAAACAGCCACGATGACTTCGGACCGATTTGGCCCAAGTCCATCGCCCCGTTCCAGGTGGAAATCGTCCCGATCGGCAAGGAAGCCGAACTCGTGGAACTCGCCGAAAAGTTCGAAAAGGAACTAGAAGCCGCCGGTATCGACGTGCTTGTAGATGACCGTGACGAACGTCCGGGCGTGAAGTTCAAGGACGCCGACCTGTGGGGTTCTCCGGTGCGTATCGCCATCGGCAAGAAGGGCCTCGTGAACGGTGAAGTGGAATGGAAGTTCCGTAACGAAAAGCAGTTCTCCATGGTCAAGGTCGAAGACGTAATCGCCAAGGCCAAGGAATACTTTGAGGTATGAGGAATGAGGTCGCTCATGCCTCACGGCACTCGCTTTGAGGTATGAGGTCGGTCGCTTCGCTCCCTTTGAGCGATGAGACCTGAGCCTTTTATAATCGAGCCTTCGGCTTCAAATTTCAACTCATTGCTGAATGCTCATAGCTCACGGCTGAAAGCTCGCCTAATCGGCGGGTTTTTTCAATGTTATCGCAAAAACAGTTTTTTCAAATTTCAACTACGGATAATACACCGTCAACACATCGGCACCAATAACGGCGGACTCTTTCGCGACAAGGCTAGTCGGCAAATCAGGATATTCCAACCCTGCAGTTACAACGCCTTTAGCCACAAGATGTTCAACGGTTTCATCCACAGACGGATCTGTTGAACGCCACAAATCAAATCGGTTCCAAAGAGGAGCACCGCAAGAATCGTTGGATTCGCCATTGTTCGAATTGGAGAAAAGAGCGTGTGCAAGACCGGCCCCCGGTTCCACCATCAATCGATGCATTCCGCGAGCAGTCAAATCATCAAGCATTGTTCGCCAATTTTCGGCAAATGAAATCCCAGAAAGAACGACGCAATCGACAATTTTCGGCTGAGCCACGCAAGAATACACCAACGGCTTTGATTCCTTTGCCAGAAAAACGTTCAAGTGCAAAATTTCATCTGCGGTAAATTCGTGATGCCCCGCCCAAATAATTTTTACGGGATTATTTCCTGCAACATGACGCACATCAAGCCTTGGATTATCCGCAAGGAGCGTCCCCGCGCCGACAAGAATCGCATCGCTCATTGCACGGAGTTCATGATTCCAGCAATTCGCCCCCGCCTTTGTTATCGTAAGCGGCCAAAGCTTCCCGGCGGCATCGACACAGCCCATAAAGCCATCTTGCGAAATTGCGGATTTCACTTCGACAAAAGTACGTTTAGAACAAACAAAGTAATCATACGCTTCATAGAACCGTTCAATTTCATGGAAAATCTCGCGACCTTCGCCTTCACGTATTGCGCGGTCTTCAAGCGATAAACCTCTAAATTCGAAAACGCGACATTCGCCGGCAGACTCCCCGTTCGGGCATTCGTCAGCACACGCTTTGATGCACGCATCCAGACCATCATAGACTTCAATCCCCGCCTCTTCGAGAATCACACGGGACTTGTCATGAACAACAGGATTCGGGTCAGAATGAGCAAAATAGACTTTCTTGATTCCTGCTTCGATAATCGCCTTGGTGCAAGGAGGCGTTCGACCATAATGGCAACACGGCTCCAACGTTACATAAATAGCGGCACCACAAGCAAGTTCTCCGGCATCCTGCAACGCCATAACTTCGGCATGGGCACTACCAGGACACTGCGTATGCCCCTTCCCCACTACGATTCCGTCTTTCACGACAACAGCACCCACAGCCGGATTCGGACGGCTAACGCCAACCGCTAAAAAAGCCTGTTCCAAAGCAAATCGCATGAAGTTTGTGAGTTCAGAGGTCATAAGAGATAATCGTTAAAGTGAATTCTGAGAGTCCGACCCCGGAACTAGTCCGGGGTGACAAAGTACGACGCCGGGGAGGCATGATTCAACCTTCGACATCGTTCAACGTACCGCAAGGTCGGGGTGACAGAACTTGCTAGTTCTTCGGAGGGAGAGCGAGAATGCCACCTTCGATGTTGAACACGCGGGTATAGCCGTTCTCAACAAGGAACTTCGATGCAGCCATGCTGCGCTTACCGCTACGGCAATAAACCAGCAAATCCTTATCCTTCGGGACTTCGCTCAAACGTTGCGGCAATTCCTGAAGCGGAACATTCACGGCGGCATCGGAAGCCATTCCCTTAGCCACTTCAGCAGGAGTACGCACGTCCAACAAAACTGCTCCAGCCTTGTTCATTTCAAAAGCTTTTTGCCAATCAATCGTCGTAATCGGAGCAACCTTCTGTTCGACAACCGCTGCTGCCGGTTGCACAGTTTCAACCTTCTTTGCGACCGCTTGCGGTTTAGGTTCTTCAGAAGAATTGCAAGCCGTAGCAAGCATCATCGCACAGAAAGAAAAAGCAATTAACTTATTCATTCGCTAAAACTCCTTTAATTTTAATATAAAATATAATCGTTTTCACATTCGCCATAACTTTAAAAAAACAAAATCAGAACGATTTCACTCTTATTTTCCAGAACCACATCTATTATTTTACATGCTCGTCAATAAATTCGAACATTTCACGATAAGCTGCGTCACGAACATTTTTACGAGAAAGGAACAAATCGTGCATTCCGTCCTGAATCGTTCGAGTCGTAACCTTGTCTCCAAGATAGGAAGCCCTTTCCTTAATGTAATCTACGTTCAAAACACCATCGCAACGCATATAGTCATCCGTCCATTCTTTCCCTTCCACCGAGCAATTGCTATGCATCACGAGTACAGGCTGCTTGATATTCAGCTTTGAATGAACACGACTCTGCCCATTCATAAACGCACGAAGCCAGCCTAAATGCTGGGTCGGACGCACAACGCTTTTTATGTTTTCGTTGTATTCCCATTCACCCTTTTCCCTCTTTGAAACGGAATAAGCGTAATTGGGGTATCCCGTCGTACCGACAGTAAAATCAGGCAAGAACAACCCTATTTCGGAAATCAAAGGGAAAACAATTTTTCGCATAAACCAATTATAGTTCATGTCCAAGAAAGGACTATTTAGGACAAGTGCTGCAAATTGATCTTCACGACGGTCGTTTACATACAACGAAGAAATTAAACCACCCATGGAATGCCCTACAATGACGACGGGAACATTATCAGCATCTTCATAATCATCTACTGCAATTTTCTTGCTAAGTTCAACAGCAATATCTAGTTCCGCATAGTATTCCTTGATATTCCGCATGTCACTACGCGATTCACCCGACTTATACGAGCGACCACAATAATGTAAATCTATAGCGAAAAAAGCAAATCCCGCCGAATCCGCTTTTTCTGCAAATTCCTTTTGGAAAAAGTAATCATTGTAGCCATGTACATACAAGATAATTCCACGCAAACTCATATTGTCCGTGGAATCCGCTCGGGGGGAATTATTAAACGGATACTCGATTAACGTCGAACGAAAGACCTTTTGACTGTCAGGGCTAGTCTCTATTGGATAAACTCTATAAGGTTCGCCCAACTCTTTGTCTGTCTGCACTAAAGCCAATGACTTATCAAGGATATTAGGATTGACTTTTATCACAGAAGAAGGATCCAACGTCACATCTCGTAAAGCTTCGGCATTTGCAAAATACACATAAACTGCCGATGCAATAAAAAAAAGCACCAGCGGAATAATCATGACGATTATTTTGATTTTTTTCATGCCTACATAATACAAAAAAATTAACCATTGCGATGACTAAGAAATCAAAGCAACAGCCTCTTTTGCTATTAGAGCAGGGTTCAAGTGATTTTTTTCACAGAGATCCGCAAAACTTACCTTATCGTAGAATTCCTTTGAAAGCCCTCGTACAAGTACTTTCGCATTCGTATCGCCAAGCGAAGTAGCGACTTTCTGCCCAAAACCGCCTTCGACAACACCATTTTCAAACGTCACAAAAACCTCATGAGTTTTTGAAAGTTCATGCAGTAAATCGGAATCGACTCCGCTCGCATAACGCGGATTCACAAGCGTAGCATCAATGCCGACTCGGCTAAGTTCTAATGCCACGGCGGCTGCTCGCTGGTAAAAATCACCAAGACCAATCAACGCCACGCGACTCCCGCGATGTACAACCTTAAATTTGTTCAGATTAGAATAATCCTTTTCAAAAACATCACTGCGATGATGCACCGCATTCGGAATGCGGATAGCTACAGGATGTTCAGTTTGGTCTATCGCCCAATCTGCCATCGTCTTGAATTCTTCAACACACGTCGGGCAAAGATAAACTAAATTCGGAATATTGCTCATCATCGGGATATCGAAAATGCAGAGGTGCGTCGTATCGTTCATGCCATCCGCGCCCGACATCGTCACAAAAATTGTTGCCGGATTTTTGTTCGCACAAAGGTCCTGCGAAAGCTGATCGTAAGTGCGCTGGATAAACGTGCCATGAGTGCTGTAAATAGGCTTTGCACCGCCCTTCGCAAGCCCAGACGCAAGCGCCACCGCATGTTCTTCGGCAATGCCCACGTCAATGTACTGCACGCCCGCTTCTTTACGGCGAGCTTCATGGAATCCAATTCCCGCCGGAACCGCAGAATGAATCACGACCACCTTCGGATCGCTCTTGATTTTTGCCATGAGGTACAGCCCCAGAATTTCGCTGTAGCTCTCGCCGCTACCCCAATTGATTTCGCCCGTTTCGGCATTGAACGGAGCCGCCCAATGCCACATTTCGCGGTCGTGCTCAGCAAAGGAAAAGCCTCGCCCCTTTTGCGTATGGATATGAACCACAACAGGACGCACAGAATCCTTCACGGACTTGAAAATTTCAATCAACGAAGCGATGTCATTACCTTGTTCCAAGTACTTGTAATCAAAGCCCAACGACTTGAAATAATTGTTTTCAGACTTGCCGCCCGTTGCACGAAGTTCCGCCAAAGGCTTGTAAAGTCCGCCGTGATTTTCGGCAATGGACATTTCGTTATCGTTCACCACCACGATAAAATTCGTCGCATATTCGCCCGCGTTATCAAGCCCTTCGAACGCTTCACCACCGCTCAATGATCCGTCGCCAATCACGGCAATCACATTCCCCGATTCGCGCAAGACATCACGCGCCGTTGCAAGACCTAGCGCAAGACTCACCGATGTCGAAGTATGCCCCACCATAAAAAAGTCATGTTCACTCTCGCATGGTTCGCTGTAGCCGGTCACATCACCATAGTGAGATTCATCCAAGAACGCCTGAGCACGCCCCGTGAGCATCTTGTGACTATAGCTCTGGTGACTCACATCATAAACAATCTTGTCTTTCGGCGATTCGAAAACGTAATGGAGAGCAATCGACGCTTCTACAAATCCGAGGTTCGGCCCCACGTGACCACCGCGTTGAGACAGTTTTTTAACGAGTGCCACACGCATTTCAGCGGCAAGCTGTTCGAGGGATTTGATATCCAGCGCTTTCACGTCGGCAGGGGACTTGATATTTTCTAGGAGCATAGAACCTCACGGAATGTTACAAATTAATATAACCAAAAAAGAGGTCTTTGATGCAAGATGATTTGGAGATTTTTGTTACGAATGTAAACGAGGAGCTTTGAGCTATGAGCTATCAGTATATACAGGCGGCAAAGCCGCGATTATTTACCTGATACCTGACTCCTCATATTAGACGAAAGACGAAAGACGAAAGACGATAGACGATAGACGATAGACGAAAGATAGAGTTCGTAAACGCTGTGGATTCTATCACGTCGGCTACGCCTTGTTCAAGGATGACAACTTCCTGTAACCTGAAACCTGTTACCTGTAACCAAATCTTTCGTCTATAAATGCTCTACAGTTAGGCCTTTGCGGCGTAGGATGTCGATGACGTTTTCTTTTTCGCCAACCAAATGTCCAGCCCCTACAATTACAAAGACACTGCGGCCTTCTGCCAAAAATTTAGCGACAGAATCCGCCATTTTTCGATTTCGCGAAACATAGATGTATTCATCGACTTTTTCCTGCAACAGTGAATCCGAATGGCTAACCTCTCCCGCTCTCATATTCATTGACATACGGAACAGCGAATCGTTCCCTGTTTGCCACGCACGCTTGATAATCCTCATTGACGAATCAAGTAACGAAATTTCTTGCATCAAACTTTTTAGGTAATAAATTCCAATCGAGTCCGGAAAATCAATTCCAGTAAATATACGCACTTGTTCTTCAACTGTTTCCAGCGAAACGATTTTTTTCTTTTCGCGAGCCCTTGTCAAAAAATAGAGATCAATTCCAAGCCTTGCATCAAAATTCATGCGCTGTATCGCAATAGCGCTCATAGTCATTGCCGCCGCCCACGGTCTATATCTATAAAAGAAATCCGAAGGAATATACCACGAAAGGCAAAGACTATCTAGCGAAAAAAGGACATCTTCGGGAAGAAGCATATCCAACGTTTTCCCGTCCTTAAGCGCACCAAGCTCCGATGACAACCTCATGCTTTCCTTGATTATGGAAGTGTCAGCAATATCGAGTTCGACAGCCAATTCGTTGGAACGTTCAAAGGCATTTACTATAACAGAATCGAGCGGATAGAAGGACGAATCGGCAAAATGGATACTTCCAAGCAAATAAACGCAGGAATTATCGTCGGACACTTTCCAAAAGAAATGTTTCTTATTTTCCTCTTTCGAAGACGAGCATCCCGTCCAAATCAATATAGCAATCAAACAAAGTAAAACATTTTTAATTTGCATAAAAAATTCACTATAAAACAAAAAATGCAAGATAAAGCGTAAATGCGATAAATATAATGGCTATTGGCACAAGGAACCAAAAACACAAGAAACCTATTTTCAAATCATAGAAAAACATTTTCCAACGGCCTTGCTTGGTCTTACAAATTTCAGCCCTGCAATCTGGGCAGATATTGCCAATTTTATTGCGGCAACGAATGGCAAGGTTGCTTTGCATCGGGGACATCCCGACTTTGTCATTAAATTCTTTTTTGCAAATTGAACATGAACACTGCATATTTTAAATATAAAAAACAACAATGGCTTCGGCACAAGTATAAAGAACTTCGCTCATTACACATTTCCAATTATATTTTTTAGCCACTAACCACTTTTTTTTCCTTCCTACTTCCTACTTCCTACTTCCTACTTTTCTATATTTTGCCGCGAAAAATTCTTTCAAGGACTAAGACCATGAAACGTACTCATAACTGCGGCCAGCTTCGCAAGGAAGATGTTGGCCAGACCGTAACACTCGCCGGTTGGGTGGATCGCCGCCGTGACCATGGTGGTGTGATTTTCGTTGACCTCCGCGACAAGTATGGCAAGACTCAGATCGTTTTCAACCCGGACTACAACGCCGACGTGTTGAAGACTGCCGAACAGCTCCGTAACGAATACGTTATTTACGTGACTGGTAAGGTTTATGCCCGTGAAGAAGGCAACACCAACGAAAAGCTCGCTACGGGTGAAATCGAAGTCAAGGCCGACAGCCTCGAAATTTTGAACGCCGCTCTCACATCTCCGCTCGCTATTAACGACCCGAACGAAGAATGCAAGGAAAACGACGACCTCCGCTTGCAGTACCGCTACCTGGACCTCCGCCGTCCGTGGATCCAGAAGAAGCTCCTCCTCAAGAGCCGCTTCCTCAAGGCGGTTTATGACTTCTTCTACTCTAACGGTTTCGAAAACATCGAAACGCCGTGCCTTTGCAAATCTACACCGGAAGGCGCTCGCGACTACCTCGTGCCGTCCCGCGTGAACCCGGGCAAGTTCTACGCTCTCCCGCAGTCTCCGCAGCAGTACAAGCAGCTTTTGATGATTGCTGGCATGGACCGCTACTTCCAGATTGCAAAGTGCTTCCGCGACGAAGACCTCCGCGCTGATCGCCAGCCGGAATTCACGCAGATCGACGTCGAAATGTCTTTCGTCAATCAGGACGAAGTCATGGAAATGTTCGACAAGTTCGTGACCGAAGTGCTCGGCAAGGTTTGGAACTTCGAACCGCCGCGCCACATCCGCCGTATGAAGTGGGCAGAAGCTATGCTCAAGTACGGTTCCGACAAGCCGGACCTCCGCTTCGACCTCGAAATCCACGATGTTTCTGAAATCGGTGCAAAGTCCAACTTTGGCGTGTTCAAGAACTGCGTTGCCGCCGGTGGCAAGATCCGCGGTATCGCCGCCAAGGGTTGCGTTGACTTTACTCGTAAGCAGATCGACGAACTCACCGCTTACGTTGCCAAGTACGGTTCCAAGGGCCTCGTTTGGATGCGCGTCAAGGAAAATGACGAAGTCGAAACTCAGGTCGGCAAGTTCTTTACGACCGAACAGCTCAACGAACTCCGCGACGCTGTTGGCGCTAAGTGCGGCGACATGATGTTCTTCATCGCCGGTCCGGAAAAGATTGCTGCTACCGCTATGGGTCAGCTCCGCTTGGAAGTCGCCCGTATCAAGGGTCTCCGCGATCCGAAGAAGCGTGAATTTGTATGGATTACCGAATTCCCGATGTTCGAATACAGTGATACCGAAGGCCGCTACATGGCCATGCACCACCCGTTCACGAACCCGCTTCCGGAACACTTGGACATGATGCTCGGTGGCAACCTCAAGGATTGCAACGCCGAAGCTTATGACCTTGTTCTTAACGGTGTCGAAATCGGTGGTGGTTCTATCCGTATTCACAACCCGGAAGTTCAGGAAAAGGTGTTCCGATTGCTCGGCCTCTCCGAAGAACAGGTCAAGACCAAGTTCGGCTTCTTCGTCGATGCATTCAAGTACGGCGCTCCTCCGCACGGTGGTCTCGCCTTCGGTCTCGACCGCGTTGTCGCTACCATGGAAGGTGAAGAATCTATCCGTGACTACATCGCGTTCCCGAAGAACACGAGCGCTTCTAGCCCGATGGACCAGTGCCCGAGCGAGGTCGATCTCCAGCAGTTGCAGGACATCCACATCTCCGTGCAGATGCCTAAGGGTAAATAGCAGTAGGAAGTGGTTAGTGGTTAGGAAAATTCTACTGCAAACCACTTAATTACAAGCTGTGCTTGCTTTGGCAGTTCCTAGTTACTAGTTTGTAGTTACTAGAATCGCAAAAAATTTGAGAGTCGAAGTTATTTCGGCTCTCTTTTTTTCGCCTTTAAGCCGGAAACCTTATAGATGGCGGATCAAGTCCGCCATGACGTCAAGACAGAAAATAACCACCGGTATTGCTACCGATGGCTATTTTGTATGGAGTGGAGGAGTCAATTTATAAGTTCTGTTTCTGCGGTTTATTTTCATCTTCATTACCGCAGGGTTTCAAATGGCGGTAAACGACGGGATGTCCAGAGATGCTGTCAATGGAAAGAAAACGAGAATACTCAGATACGGCGACGCCGGATATTTCTGATTGTCCCGTGAAAAGGCTATTGATATATCCCATAAAATTCCCTTATATATTCAAGTTTTTCAAATAGTGCGTGAGTTCCATATTTGCAGAGTAATCGACCGGGCACTCGATGATGCTGGGCACCTTCTGCCGGAATGCTTCCCTCAGAGTGCTCATCAAATCTTCGGTACGTTCGATGCGGTAGCCCTTCAAATGCATGGATTCGGCGTACTTCACGAAATCCGGGTTCGTGAAATTGACCGAGAAGCTGTCCCCGTAACGTTCTTCCTGTTTCCACTTGATAAGGCCATAGCTACAGTCAGTAAAAATGAGCGTCACGAACGGAAGTCCCTCGCGGTAAGCCGTTTCTAGCTCCTGGCTGTTCATCATGAAGCCGCCATCGCCTGTGACTGCCAAGACCTTCTTCTTTGGATTCAGGAGCTTTGCGGCAACGGCTCCGGGCACTGCAATTCCCATCGTCGCAAATCCGTTCGAGATAATGCAAGTGTTCGGATAGTAGCAGTTATACTGCCGCGCAATCCACATCTTGTGCGCACCCACGTCCGAAATCAAAATATCATCATCATCCATGACGCGGCGAATGTCATGAAGCACTTTCTGCGGCGTTGGCGGGAATGTCGTATCGTGATCGTAGCGAGAATGGTCGGCTACCATCAACTCGCGAATTTGCAAAGCCCATTCAGGTTCCCAAGTGTTAGGACAAACGCTACCCAGCGCATCCAAAGACGCAGATATATCGCCAATGATTTCTTCTTCGGGTTGATAGAATTTGTTCACATGGTTCGGCGTTTCGTCAATGTGAATAATCATCTTGTCGCCCTTAGGGTTCCACTTTGCGGGAGCGTATTCCACAACGTCATAACCGACGGCAATCACAAGGTCGGCTTGTTCCATGACGATGTTCGGGAAATCTCTTTGCGGCATGCCTATACATCCCATGAAATACTTGTTGTAGCTGGAAACAGCACCCTTTGCCATCATCGTGCATACCACAGGAATCTTCGACGAAATCGCAAACGCTGTCAATGCTTCGGACGCATTGTTCCTCACGGCGGAATGCCCTACCAAAATTACAGGACGCTTCGCCTTTGCAAAGACTCCACCTGCGGCCAAAATGGCATCTGTGCTCGCATACACCGTATTTTCGCGGTGATGTTTGAGCGGAGCCTGCGCCACCTCGCCTTCCACTTCCATCGCAGCGATGTTACATGGCAAGTCAATGAGGCAAGCGCCGGGCTTTTCCATTTCGGCATACTTGAACGCGATACGCACAATCTCGTTTACCGTGTCCGGGCGAACCACTTGCTTGCTGCGTTTAGTAATCGGCGTAAACATGTTCACCAAGTCCAAATACTGATGGCTCGTCAAATGCATACGTTCCGTGCCCACCTGACCCGTAAGGGCAATGAGCGGAGCACCGTCGGAGTTTGCATCGGCAACTCCTGTGACCAAATTCGTTGCGCCAGGCCCAAGCGTCGAAAGACAGACACCCGCCTTCCCTGTCAAACGCCCATAGACATCGGCCATGAAGGCTGCCCCCTGCTCGTGACGAACGGTAACGAACTTGATGGATGATTTTTTTATCGCTTCCATCAGCTCCAATGTTTCTTCACCGGGGATTCCAAAAATGTACTTGACACCCTCACTTTCGAGAGACCTGATTAAAACTTCAGCAGTGTTCATAATTTATTCACAATATTTTTGCATGAATTAAAAGTTTTTTGATGACGCACTATCCTATAAGCGATATTCGTGCCAAAAACATTAAGCATCGAAAAAAAAAATCTTTTTTATGCATTTTAAGGCATAGCAAGGCAGAAAAACCAAATAAAATTCCAAATTACAGCTCCCTATTACAATCAAAATTTGTAAAAATGACAAAAATTGTAACAAGAATAGTCCAAAAACACGAATAAACGCCATAGTTCCTTATTGGCACACTTATTGCTATTCAAAGGGTATGGAATGTGTAGAAACTGAAGATTTTTTTATCAAGTCTATTTCGGCCATGTCGAAAGTGGAATTTGAACACCGCTGTAGGCGTTTGCATAATGTCCTTGACGAGAATGACCTTTCGTCGAGCATGAGCTTTAGCCACAAAGGGACTGATCCGATTCCGCTGGTGATTACAACGGACGAATGGAAAACGCTCGAAGCTGGAGTCGCGCAAAGGGCTAGGCTTTTCAACGCGTTGGCAAGCGACATTTATGGCGAACAACGTCTTTGGAAAGAAGGCAAGTTGCCGGCGGCACTTTTGTTTGCAAATCCGGATTTTTTACAGGTTGTCTGGAAAGTGCGACCTGCCGGAGGATTGTTCGTGAATTTGGCATCTACGGATGTGGTACGCCTCAAGGATGGTTCGTTCATAGCGGTTGCGGACCATTTGCAAGTGCCCGAAGGTTTGGGCCGTGCACTCGAAAACCGCATTGGCGTAAGCCGTGCCTTCCCAGAACTTTTCCGCAGCATGCGCACGGAACGTTTGGCCGTCTTTTTCAAGAAATTGATGGACGGTCTAGACGAGATGCATAAGGAGATTCGTAACCGGGGCGAGTCGGACAAAGTAGTTCTTTTGGCATCGGGCCCTGAAAACCCGCGCCGTGCCGAAGACGCCGTGATAGCGCGTTACTTGGGCATTCCGCTTGTCGAGAACGACGACCTCGCCATCCGCAATATGCAAGTTTATATGAAAACGCTTATGGGACTCAAAAAAATCGGGACGATTTTCCGCAGGGTCGAAGACGGTATGTGCGACCCGTTGGAACTGCGTGTCGATAGTGGCGAAGGGGCAGTCGGCTTGATCAGTACCGTCCGCGCCGGAAATGTCGCGATTGCGAATTTCTTGGGAACGGGAGTTTTGGAATCGCCGATGTTCAAGCCGTTCTTGCCTGAGATTTGCCGCGAGTTGCTTGACGAAGAACTGCTTTTGCGCGATGTGGAAACGCTTTGGCTCGGGAACGACGAGGATGCCGAACGCGTTTTGAACGACCCTGAAAAATGGATTTTCAAGAAGGCATTTAGAGATGCAGAAAACTTTAAGGAAACAAAACCTAAAGCCTACGCTTCCATGACGACGACGGCGCAGCTGGCCTTGTTGCAGGCCGTAGAAGAAGCACCGGAGCAATGGGTGGCTGAAAAGTCGATCGACGTTGCGACCGTTTACACCTATCGTGAGCCTCCACTGAACGCAGCTCAAAACAATGCGGCACGCAGCGATAACGGAAAATCGAGCGGACCGGTGTTCTCGTCGGTGGCAGCGCGGATGCGGTTCTTTGCGGTGAACACGAAGAAAGAAACAACGGTCATGCCCGGCGGCCTTGGAATCTTGAGCGATGGACTTGGCGAAAAGGACATCTGGGTGCTTTCGGAAAAGCCCGTGGCGAACTTCTCGCTTTTGGCTCCGGCGAGTCAGACGATTACGCCGTCGAGAGCGAGTGGAAACTTGCCGAGCCGTGCGGCAGAGAATTTGTTTAGACTGGGGCGAGATCTTTCGGCTTCGAACATGATGGCACGTATCGCGAGAGGCATTGCGGTCAGGCTTTCGGACGAATCCTGGATGGACATGCCGGAGCTCCCGTGGATCTTGAAAGCGGGGCTTTCGGACGAGTCGCAGTCGAGACTCGCGCAGGACCCGGAAAACGCACTCCGTTACTTTATCTTGCGCAAGGATAACAAGAACGGGATGCAATGCGTGCTGACGGAAATTCGCGATTTGGGAATGCAGTTGCGCGACCGCATTTCGGAAGACCTTTGGCTTTACCTGAACGGATTTGGCATTGCCGAGATGCCCGCTGGACCAGGTGCAGCGGCACTGTTACCTTATCTAAAGGAGGTGCTTTCGGACAGTGCCGCAGTGGCAGGACTTGCAGCCGATTCCATGACACGCGGCCACGAATGGCGATTTTTGGAAATCGGTCGTGAAATCGAGTGTGCCCTCCGCACTTTGCAACTCGTCAAAAGTTTGCTTTCTACAGCACCCACCGACGAGATGACAAACTTGCGATTGCTACAGGCGGTGCTTGAAATCGGCGACGGTCTCATGACATACCACCGCCGTTACGGAGGCCGCTTGCAGATTGTGCCAGTCATCGACTTGCTGCTCTCGGACGAATCGAATCCGCGAAGTGTTGCGTACCAGGTCGCAAAACTGCGGGAAGCGTCGAAGCACTTGCCCGGCAACAACCAAAGCGAAGCAACGTTCTCGCCGCTGGACCGTGAACTGATGCGAGTGCTTGCAGAACTGCGCTTGGCCAACATTGAACAACTTGCAGAAACTAAAAACAACAATAGGGAGAACCTCATAAAACTACTTGATGAACAGATAAGCTCTATCGTTCGGATTGCCGAAATCGTCACTAGGCTCTACTTAAGCCACGCCCCACGCGCTGGTGTTATCCACGCCACAACCACAAATATGTCGGAGGTTTAAGGTGCCTATTTACCAAATCGATCACGAAACGGTTTACGATTACCACCTTCCCGTTCTTTTCAGCAACCATCTGGCACACATGCTTCCGCGAACAATCTGCCGACAGAACTGGATTAGCCACAGCATCGAAGTGGATCCGAATCCGACGATTCAGCAAGAGCGACTCGACATTTACGGGAACAAGGTTTTGGCGTTCAGCATCGAGCAGGAACACAAGCACTTTCGATTCAAGACAACAGGGATTGTCGATGTGCAGGCCGAAGAGCCGCCCAACCCGAGCGATACCATGCCTTGGGAACAGGTGGCAAAGCTATTGGAACGCCCGACAAGCGAAGAAACGCTTGACGCCGCGATGTACGCCTACGCCTCCCCTTTTGCGAAGTTCGAAGAATCTGTTCGCAATTATGCGCTCGAAAGTTTTGAGCCGAGCCGCCCGATTTTCGATGCCGCATACGAGCTGATGACACGAATTTATACGGACTGCAAGTACACGCCAGGCGCAACAAGAATCGGAGCGCAGCCGCAAGAAATCTTGCGTGGACGAAAAGGAGTTTGTCAGGATTTTGCACACTTGATGATAGGTTGTTTGCGGTCGCTGCACCTCCCCTGCCGTTACGTGAGCGGATACTTGCACACGCACCCGTGCGAAGGCCAGCCGAAACTTGTCGGCGCCGATGCGACCCACGCTTGGGTCAGCACGTACGTTCCCAGCCACGGTTGGGTGGAACTCGACCCGACGAACAACGTACTCGGTGGTGACGAGCACATCGTGCTTGCTTGGGGTAGAGATTTTGGCGATGTGAGCCCCCTAAAGGGCGTCATTACCGGCGGTGGCGAGCACACCCTAAAAGTGTCGGTGAATGTGGATGTGAAGGAATAAACATAAAAGCATAAGGAAACACAACATGCAATTTGGAAACTACGATACCGAAGGCTTTTACGACGAGCTTTGCTTACCCGACGGGACGCCCCGCCCGGCTGCAGAGCCGTTGTTTACGAAAATCAACGAGCTTCCCGAAGGAGAACTGCAACGCCGCCAGAAAATTGCGGAATCGGCTTTTTACGATAACGGCATTACTTTCGCTGTTTACGGCAACAAGGATGGTAAGGACAAAATCATCCCCTTCGATGTGATTCCCCGCATTGTAAGCGCTTCTGACTGGAAGCACCTTGAAGCAGGCTTGAAACAGCGTACCGATGCGTTGAACTGCTTTTTGACGGATATCTACAACGATCGCAAAATTCTGCGCGACAAGATTGTGCCCGAAAGCCTCATCAACACCTGCACCGCGTACCGCCCGCAGATGGAAGGCTTCGTGCCGCCCAAGGGAATCTGGGCGCATATTACCGGTACCGACCTTGTGCGCGATACCGACGGGACCTTCTACGTTCTCGAAGACAACATGCGTTGCCCGAGTGGCGTTTCGTACGTGTTGCAGAACCGCCAGATTCTAAAGCGTACGTTTCCGCAGGTGTTTTCGAACTGTTCGATTCGCCCTGTAGATGAATATTGTACCCGCCTGCGTAAATCGCTGGAATACTTGGCCGAACCCGTTGCGTCGCCCAAGGTTGTGGTGCTGTCGCCCGGCATCTACAATTCCGCTTACTACGAACATTCCTATCTCGCACAGCAGATGGGGGTTGATTTGGTGACCGGAGATGACCTCGTCGTACAGGACAAGAAGGTTTACGCCCGCACCACGCGTGGACTCAAGCAGGTTCACGTGATTTACCGCCGCGTCGATGACGAATTTTTGGATCCGAAGGTGTTCCGCCCGGATTCTTGCCTCGGCGTGCCCGGACTCATCGAAGCGTACAAGGCTGGTAACGTGGCGCTTGCAAACGCTCCCGGTTGCGGTGTCGCTGACGACAAGGCGATTTACACTTACGTGCCGCAGATTATCAAGTACTACTTGGGTCAAGAGACGATTATTCCGAACGTGCCGACGTTCGTGTGCGAAAACCCCAAACACATGCAGCACGTGCTGAACCACATCGAAAACATGGTCGTCAAGGCAGCCAGCGAATCTGGCGGCTACGGTATGCTCGTCGGCCCGAAATCTACGAAGGAGGAATGCGAGGCGTTCAAGAGCAAGATTATCGCAAATCCGCGTAACTACATTGCGCAGCCCATGATTTCGCTCAGCCGCGTGCCGTGCATCGTGAACGGCGGTTTCGAAGGTCGCCATGTGGATTTACGCCCCTACATTGTGCAGGGCCGCGAAACCTACATCCTGCCTGGTGGTCTCACCCGTGTGGCGCTCCGCAAGGGTTCCATCGTGGTGAACAGTTCGCAGGGCGGTGGCTGTAAGGATACGTGGGTCATTGCCGAAAACGAAAAGGCTCCGGAACTTGGCCAGGCCAAGCTATGGATGGAACAACAACAGCAGCAACAGCAATGAGCGATGAGCAGTCAGCTATGAGCTGTGAGCTGTCTGCAGTGAGGTCGGGGCGACGCCCCTAGAGACTAATACAGGCGGCAAAGCCGCGATTCTTTAATCTCAAAGCACCAGAATGGTGCGACCTCAAAGCATGGCTGCGCCATGCGTCCTCATCACTCACAACCTTTAGGATAAAATATGTTAAGTAGAGTCGCAAATTCCATTTATTGGCTTGCCCGTTATATTGAACGTGCCGAAAACGTAGCACGCAGTATCGACGTGAACCTCCAACTCCAATTGGACTTGCCCGGCGAAGTGCGCCCATGGGAACCGGTGATTCAGATCGCTGGCAATGCGGATGATTTCTTCAAGAAATATGCCCACGCCTCCTTCGAAAATGCGTTGACTTTCCTGACGTTCGACAAGGAAAATCCTAGTAGCATTATTTCTTGCGTGGCGGCCGCGCGCGAGAATGCCCGTTGTGTGCGCGAAAGGATTTCTTCGGAGCTGTGGATTGCCATCAACCAGTTCTACCTGAAATTGAACGACCCGGAAATGCCTAAACAGGTTCTGGCCGCGCCCCATGCGTTCTACAGTAGCGTCAAGGAATTCAGCCAGCTCACGGCGGGCATCATTCAGGGAACCATGAGTCACGATGTGGCGTGGAACTTTACGCACCTCGGAACTTTGCTGGAGCGTGCCGACCAGACCTCGCGCATTCTGGACGTCAAGTACTACATCTTGCTTCCGGACGTGAGCATGGTAGGTATGGCGCTCGATACCGTGCAGTGGAACGCCGTGCTCAAGAGCGTCGGCGCTTACGAAATGTTCCACCGTCGCAATTCCAACGTGACGCCCCACAACGTCGCCGAATTCCTGTTGCTTTCGGAAGACTTCCCGCGTTCCTTGCGCTACTGCTTGGAAAAGGCGGAACAATGTCTAAAAAACATTGCATTCCCCGTCAAAAGCAATGCGGAATCCATTCGTCTTTTGGGAAAGTTGCGTTCTGACATTTCGTTCACGACCATCGAAGAAATCATCGAACATGGACTCCACGAGCAGATAGAAAAAGTCCAAATCCGCCTATGCGATTTAGGCAATCAAATCTGGAAAGATTTCTTCTGCTAAACGATATGGTCATTTCTTCGCATTTTGAGGTAAAAAGTTACAATGTTCTCATAACCATTCTCATTTTTTACAACAAAAAACCGTAAAAAAATCAAAAAATAATCTCTTACACAAGAAAAACCAACATATATTATATAATGGTGTGCGGATGTACCTTAAAGGAGTGAGGATTAATCCTAATTTAAGGGAGTTTTATGCAGAGAAAAACTCTACATTTAGCTTTGGCACTAGTTGGAATGTTTTTTTACGGTTGCACCGATGATAACGGGACCGATATTAATTTTTATTCGGAAATTGAAGAAATTTCCAGCGATAGTTCGATAGATCCAGATTCGGACAGTTCCGAGGACATCAACAATCCCTCCCAGCTCGGAATACAGTCTTCCAATTCAAAATCATCTTCATCCCGCAAGAAATCTAGTTCGTCCGGAAAATCAGCCCCTGCCGACACGACAAGCGAAAGCGTATCGAGCAGTTCAATTGAAGCTGATTCAAGCGATTCGACTGCGGTTACACCGAACGATTCAAGTGCAGCGACTCCGAAAAGTTCGAGCGCAGTTACTTCAAACGATTCGACAGCGGTTAGCGCAAGCAATTCTAGTACCGCTAATACGGCTAGCTCCAGTGCAGTTGCAGCAAGTTCATCGGCGGTTCTCCCCCTCTCTAGCTCGGTTACCATTCCGGCCAGCAGTGCAGTCGTCGCACCTTCGAGTTCCGCAGCAGCACCTTCAAGTTCTGCGATTACTCCGGTCAGCAGCTCGACCCCAGTGCCGAAAAGCAGCTCCGCAACCATTCCCGCATCCAGCACGTCTTTGCCAGCAATTTCAAGCGCATCCGTTCCTTCAAGTTCCTCTTTGGCAGAATCTTCATCGAGCGGCCTCAAGGAATACAACGACAATCACAAGCCCAAGGCAAGCGCCCTCCCCGCAGCAGGATTTTATTCGAGCCTCACCATCGAACCGCTCGCTCCGCAAAAAGGTGGCGAAATCCGTTGTACCTTCGATGGCTCCTTCCCCACTGCGAAATCCGAACAAATTACGGAAAACATGCAGATTACTGAAAATACCGTCGTGCGTTGCTCTGAATTTGTCGAAGGAGTACCTGCGGATACAACAACGCAGACCTACTTCATCAACGAAAGCGTCTCGATGCCAGTCGTCGCCATCACGGTCAATCACCACGACATGTTCGACTCGACCGACGGTCTCTACGCCACCGGGAACATCAGCAGTGGCGGTGGTTTTGGCGGAGGCTTTGGATTTGGCATGGGCGGTGGCAACAACGTGTCCGATGACAACAATCCCAAATGCACGGAACCCTGCAAAGGAGCCAACTTCTGGAGCGACAAGGAACTCCCCGCCCACGTGGAATTCTTTGAAAACGGAAGCGCCAGCAAAACAAAAAACTGGGAAATCGACGCAGGTATTTCCATCATCGGAAACTGGAGCCGCTACAAGCCCAAGAAGAGCGTTGCCATCAAGATGGACAATGACATCTACGGCGACAAGATTCTCAAATATTCTTTGTTCAAAACTCGCCCTGAAGCCAAGAAAATCAAATCATTCAACTTGCGCAACAACGGCAACCGTTTTTGGACAGATTACATCGGCGATGCCATGATGACCTCGCTCTTGGAAGGCACCGACGTGGATTACCAACGCAGCCGCCAAGTAGTCGTGTTCTACAATGGTGAATACTTCGGCATCCATGACATGCGCGAACGCTTGAACAGGCACTTTGTCGAAACAAACTATGGAATTGACGCCAAGTCCATCAACATGATCAACATCAAAGGCACGGAACTCGAAGCGAGCGGCACGAATGGATCCTCAGTTACAGAATACCAGCAGCTATACAGCGAAATTAGCAGTACAAAGTATTCAGGAGAAAATAACAAAAATTACGAAAAACTAAAGACCAAACTGAATATCAACAGTTTTGCCCAATACATGTTCGCCGAGATGTATTTCCACAACGGAGACTGGCCAACAAACAACGTACGAGCCTGGGGCGGAAACGGTTATCCCTTCAAGTTCGTCGCATTCGACACGGACCACGGTTTCGGATTTACGCCGGGCATTAGCGGCTTTGACGTAGAGAATCAAAACATGTTCACTTGGGTGCTCGGAAACAGTTCGGGCGGCGGCTTGTGGGGCGGCATGGGCGGTGGCGCAACGGCAGGTCCCGGCACAATGCTCAAAAAGCTCCTCGACAACCCCGACTTCAAACGCCTTTTCATCAACAATGCTTGCATTTTGCTCAACAGCTACTTGACTTACGAAAAAGTGCAAAAGACAGTGCAAAACATGATGGCGACCATCCCCTCTTCGGAACAATCACGTGATGAAGAAAGATGGCCGAGAACACAGACAAACTTTACATGGAATCCAAGCGGAAGCAACTTAATCGCTTACGCAAAGAACCGCAGCGAAACCATCAAGAAAGAAATGGCAGACTATTTCAATCTCGAAGACGAAGTTTCCGTGACCATCGCTGCTAACGGTAACGGTTCAGTGCAAGTTGACGGAATGAAACTTCCTAGCAAAACATATCAGTGCAAGTTCTTCAGCAATAACGAATTGCTCTTGACCGCTATTGCCGAAGGTGGTGCGGTATTCGTCGGCTGGTCCGACGGCAACACGGAAAATCCGCGAAAAGTGAATCTAGGCTCCGAATCCGAGCCAAAATTTACAGCAGTATTCAAGTAGAATTTTTACAATAAATTCTACACAAACAAATCATAGAAACAACAAATGTCACCCTGGAGCACCGCGATAGGGTCCATAACATTCAAAACCCCGACCACAAGCGGTTGGGGCTTTTTATTCTCCCCTTTTGAAATTTCTTCAAAAGAATTTTTTATATAAGGCAAATTTTTGTTCTCCAAAGGTTTATCTTTATTTGGGTGGTGGTTTAAAGGTTCAATGGAGAATCAAGATGTTTGGTAAAATTTTATCTGCTATTTCCGTAATGGCTTGTACGGCCTTTGCACAGCATCCTATCATCACGACGAGTTACACGGCGGACCCGGCTCCGTATGTGCATGGCGATACAGTTTATCTTTACACCACCCACGACGACGACAATGCCGACAACTTCATGATGTATGACTGGCTTTTATATACATCTACCGACATGGTGAACTGGACTGATCACGGCGCGGTCGCATCTCTCGGCGATTTCAAGTGGTACAATTCCAATAACGGCGCTTGGGCGGAACAAGTCATCGAACGCGACGGCAAATGGTTCATGTACTGCCCCATCCACGGCCACGGAATTTCGGTACTCGTCGCAGACAACCCTTACGGCCCTTTCACGGATCCGCTCAACGGCCAGCTCGTTTGGCAGCGTGAACATTGGAACGATATCGATCCGACCGTCTGGATTGATGACGATGGCCAAGCTTATATGTACTGGGGGAATCCAGAACTTTATATGGTCAAGCTCAAAAAAGACATGATCCACACGGATGGTTCCATTGTGACCTATCCGAAAATCAAGGATTATCAGGAAGGCCCGTGGTTCTACAAGCACGGCAAATATTATTACATGGCGTTCGCTTCAACTTGCTGCTCCGAAGGCATCGGTTACGCCATGAGCGACTCTCCAACTGGCCCCTGGACGTACAAAGGCGACATCATGCCGCATTCCCCGAAAAGCCGCGGAAACCATCCGGGAATCATCGACTACAAAGGGAAATCTTACGTTTTCGGCCTCAATTACCTGCTTTGGGCGGAATATCAGGCTAAAATCGGTCAAGCATACAAGCATGCAGAACGCCGTTCCGTTTCCGTCGCCGAGATGCACTACAACGCCGACGGCACCATCCAGAAAATCGACTTCTGGCCCGAAAGTGGCGTCGTGGATCAGGTCGAAGATTTTAACCCTTACAAGCGCGTCGAAGCCGAAACAATGTCTTGGGGCGAAGGCGTCAAGACCCGCAAGGGCAAGGAACTCGGCAACATGATTCTCACCAAAATCAACGACGGAGACTACACAAAGATTAGCGGCGTAGAATTCGGCGATGCAGGTGCGGAATCGTTCTCGGCATCCGTTCTGAACGTCAAAAAAGCCTCCTCGATTACGCTCCATCTCGACAAAGTAGATGGCAAAGTCATCGGCAAGGCTGAATTTTCCAAGGACGGCCTTACCACCGCGCAGCTTACAGGCGCTGTCGGCAAGCATGACGTTTTCTTCGTTTTCGCAGGCGACTTCGAAGCGGATTACTGGGAATTCGAGGATAGCAAAACGGCCATCCCTCAAGGTCCCTTCTGCAAGGCAAAACTCAAAGATGCCGAAGCCAAATGCGACTTGCCCATCGTTGACGCAACTCTTAGCGGAGCAGGCAACTTCATCGACTTCGAGAATTACGATGTGGGCGGAGCCGGCAAAGCCTACTACGACATGGACACCGAAAATCAGGGCGGCGAATACCGCGAAGACCGCGTAGATATCGTCTCCAAAGAAGACAAATGCGGCTCAGGTTATGCAGTGGGCTACACGCAGAAAGGTGAATGGCTCGAATATACCGTGAATGTCGCCGCCGAAGGCCCCCTCCCCTACGAACTTTCTTATGCGACTGGCTCGGAAAGCGTCGGAGTGCAGTTCTTTATGGACAACGAACCCATCACCGATACGCTAAAGTTGGAAGGAACCGGAGACTGGGATACTTACACGACATTCAAAGGCAAAACGACCAAAAAGTTGACCAAGGGCGAGCATATTTTCAAAGTCCAAATGACAAGCGATTACGTCAACCTCGACTGGATTGCATTTGGTGAAGTTGGGAGCGAAAAAGACGCAACAGAAGCGCGTTGCCCAACGGCAAGCATAAAGTCAAGATTTGCGGTAAATGCCGCGGGCGTCATTGCGAAAACCACAAGCGATTTCAAAGTCTTTGACGTGATGGGTAATATGCTCGGTAAAGTCCGCGTGAATGCAGGCGCAACTGTTGCAGAACTAAAAGTGGGCCTCAAGAACACTGGCTACCGCAACGGAGCTTATGTCGTCAAGAGCACCACCGGACAAGCGTTAAGAATTGAAATTAGGCGATAGTCCCGACTCCCACATTGTCATCCTGAAGCGTAGCGATAGGATCCATAAAAATTCAACCCCGACCGCATTTGTATGCGACCGGGGCTTTTTATAGAATTGTCATGCCCGGCGGAGCCTGCCCTGAGCATAGCCGAAGGAACCGGGCATCTCCTTACAGAGCGTTTATTTCACGAACGGACGCAACAGCTTTTCAGCATCCTCGCCTTCGGCAAAGCGAACCTCTCCTATTTTATTGTAGTCGAAACCGATATATTCCGAAAGCTGCAACGCCACGAACTTGTGGTCTTTGGAATAGCAAATTGAAACCATCCAATGACCGTTCGACGAAACAACAGGACGACCGACTTTTTGCAAAATCGACTCCACTTTGTTCGGATTCGCTATGACAAGACGGTTCAATCGGTTCCCCTCCATCGTAGCATATTCCAGCGTCACTCCTACGACAGGCGAATTTGTCGGAATGTAAGTAACATTTGTCTTGAAGCCGAAAAACTTCTTTTCGACCTTGATGCATGATTTTTCGAAGACGGCACTCGCCATCTCCATATTAGCAATATTTGCCATAATTCTTTCTCTTTTTTGAATGTTTCTGTCACCCTGGAGCGCCGCGATAGGGTCCATGGCAACCATCGTTTTTCCAATGCGCACTTATTGCGCGAACATTTATTCTACCGAGAGAAAGACCTTATTAACACAGTATTCGTTTCAAAGTAAAAACGTAATACTCTTTGGGAACACGATAAGATAGCGGTGTCGGAAAGCCTGTTTTTAGGCTAAAATAAGTAAAACCATTAAACGCGCGGACCTGAGCAGCCCTGAAAAGTGAGCCATCTCGCCCAAGCAACCTATAGAACAAACCACCGCGCTGCGGACGCAAAGTCATCTGCGTAGAAGTTCTGCGGCTCCCCCAAAATGCGGCTTTTGTCGAGTTACCAAACGGATCGTCTAAATACGAATCGCTCGGCTGACTTTGCTCAAAATTGCGAGGAGGAGCAACAAAAGCCTCCCCCGTTTGCAAATAAACCGATTCATACGAAGAGCATTCGCAGACAGATGCACGAGAATCAAGCGAAACCGGCAGCACGTACAACGCAAGCAGCGCAACCACCGCCCACACAAACGCCAGAACCGAATTTCGACTTGACTTCGTCATGACTTAAAGATAAAAAAACAACGCTATGGTTTCATCATTTTTTTTAAAACCTCTGTCGCGGGTAGCCAACCTTTTTGTTTTGCGGAACGTTCGCCCTCTTCAAGGGCTTGAAACAATTCTATTTCGGCAATTGTTAATTCAAAACGTTTTCTAAGCCAATCCTCACACCATATATCATTTTTTAACTCATCCCACATAGCATTCATGTTTTTTCGAGTAACATCTTTTTCCATTACGGCACACCCTTTTTTTGAATCCTGTTGGAATTTTCTCTCCATTTTTAAACGTAAAACGGAATATTTTACATAAGTCCGTATTTTGTTTAAATCTTGTTCTAGCGTTCAATAAAACAGCACTATGAATATATTTCGTAGAGTATAGGGTCGTCAAGGCCTTGGAGTTTCGCGAAAAGAACGCATTTTTATAAAAGATTTTCTTGCAAAATACATCACTCATGGAGCGATCGACGAATCTGCTAATTCACGCATTTTGCATACTTTTGCAGAAAAAAGCGTTCAACAACTTTCAAACGCTTGCACTTTGCAAGCGATTTTTGTATCTTATAAAAAGTGAAAAAGGAGCGTTTTATGGCACAAGCAACAGTTTCCGCACGAATCGACAGCAAGGATAAAGAAAAATTTGATAAGTTCTGTGATAATGTGGGGCTTTCCGCATCCGCAGCCATCTACATGTTCATCAAGAACGTTATCAACGAACATCGCATTCCCTTCGAAATCCGTGAACCCGTCGCCCGTTACAACGCTAGCACAAGCGACATCGAAGCCCTCAAGAAAGGCATCGAGCAGCTCAACGCCGGGAAGGGTGTTGAACACGAGCTTATTGAGGTGGACGACTAATGAAGAAAATTTGGTCCGACAAAGCTTGGGATGATTACCTCTACTGGCAAGCACAAGACAAGAAAACTTTGAAGCGGATTAACCAACTTGTAAAAGACATCGAACGCAATAATTTCGAGGGCATCGGCAAACCAGAAGCCTTAAAAGGCAACCTCAGCGGATTCTGGAGCCGCAGAATCGACGACGCGAATCGCCTTATTTATCGCATCAATGGCGAATTCATAGACATCCTTTCTTGCAAAGGACATTACGAAAACGTATGAACGAATAAAAGGGGAACGCCTCCCCCTCGGCAAAGCCTGTAGTCTTTGCCTACCCCTTCTCCTAAGTGCTCCGCCCTTAAGAACCTGAATTAGTAAAAAATTACTTTTTCTTAATTTTTATCTCAATATCCTTCAAAATTTTTTGAAGAACTTTTTTCTCTTTTTCATCGAATTTTGAGATTGAATTTAGCCGATTTTCCCAATAGTAAAAAGAATCTTGCGGAAACTCTCTTGCGTTGAACGCTGCTGCGATTTCTTTCTTCCACTCAAAAATTTTGCCAATGATTTTTGGCACTCGAACCCCATATACATCAACTTGCCCGCCAGCAGAAAAATTATCGCGGAAAGAGGGACAAATCACGCCCTTTCGTTGCAGCAACCACTGACATGCATATTCATATTTTCCTTCAACAATACTCGGGGAGGCAACAAGCATTTCAACTTTAATATGTTCTTTTTCCTCTGGTGAGAGGTCTTTCCAAAATTTCACATTAGTATTGACCAAGGAGCTTGCAAACTTTTCTTCTGCCAGATCCTGATTTGAAAATTCTTCAACCTTGGGGCTAAACCACCATAGACCGGAATCATCATTGTCACTTTTTCGTTGATTTCGTGATTCAACCATATATGCCTTGAATGCATCGAAGGGATTCGGCATTTGGCGTATTTCGTCATACGTTTTGCCCAATTTGTTGAATAGCGAGTTATTCTGAGCAACGTCCATATCCAGCATATAGCGTGGGCTATGGGTGACAGCAACATTTTCTACACATTCTTCAAACGAACGATATTTTATTTCAAAAGGTTTTTGTTTGGCACAAAACACATGAATGCGACTGACATCAGGAATTCTTGTGGACTCCATGATGCTTCCGCCCATAATTTTCCAAGAACTATTTCTTGTACTAATTGTTTTAACTTCAACACCCAAAGATTGCTTCTCGTTTATTCTCGCAACAATATCGGGGAATTTGTGACCGCCAATATATTCAATTTTCCAATCGTTCAATCCAACATCGTCTTTTGATGCAATGAGCGCCTTGTTTACTTCTATCTCAAAGGTCTTCCAAAAGTCACCTTTGATTATGCCGTCAGAATTTTTGAGCAACCTATCTTTGGTGCAAGAAAGCAATCTCTCAAAATTGTATAGTGTTGCCTTATCACAAGTTAAATTTTCTCCAATGGCAATAGACATGCTATTCTCCAAACAAATCTTTCCAAATTGATTGAAGACGATAACCAATGGCATATCCCAAAAGGGGCGGCACAGCATTTCCAATAACTTTATATGCTTCAGAAGAACTGACTTTATTTACGCCATCGTTGAAGATAAATTCATAATCATCAGGGAATGTTTGAATTCTTGCGCATTCACGAACACTCAGACGGCGTTCTGCCAAGCCTTTCTTCAATTCCTCGTCATGTTTGCCGCCATGTTCCGCACTCAACCTTCGATATTCAATATTGCCATGGTGTTCGCTACGAATGGTGGGTCCAACTCCATCAAGATCGACTTCAGAACTTCCCTGCATTTTTCCGTAATACTTCGCTTTGGAATAAATTTGTTGAGACTTGTCAAGAGACTCTTCTGGTTCCTTCAAATTGACAAAGGCGTTTTTGCTGGTTACGATTTTTTGGAGACCGTCTCCATGTGTTTTTATCGGGTAAGGATAGAAACTGGATTTTTCACCGTTTTCTTCAAGATCTTTCAGAATTTTCGGATTTGCATATTTTCGTGAAATGCCAATAAACACAACACGTTCACGACTTTGAGGAACGCCGTATTCCCAAGCTCTTAAAACTTGCGCATCAACAACACAATATCCCTCGTCAATGTTTCTGAAGTCATTTTCGATAATCTTTTTTGCATCACCCAAAGAAACAAGTCCCTTCACATTTTCTGCAATGAAAATCTTGGGTTTGACAATTTCGATAACCTGCTTCATCCACAAGTAAAGTGTTCCTCTGGATTCATTCTCTGCATGTTCCTCTTTGACGCCATTGTGACTTTTAGCCGAATCGAAGCCAAGCCGTTTACCAGCTACAGAAAAATCTTGACAAGGAAATCCACCCGTCACGACATCAATGTTTTCAGGGAAAGTAAATTCTCCATTTTTGCACATTTTCACCAGGTCAACAATCGATCCTAAATGGTAGATTCCATCAGTTTTCTTTCTAGTCCCAAAGAAATGATTCCAAGCTTTTTCTGCGCAAGGCAGAATATCGTTAGCAAAAACAGTCTGAAAACGATTCTTCTTTAACCGTACAAAATTTGCGTTAACCGATTCATCGATCCAATCCGGATGAATGTCTTCATTAACAGATTTTTTAAAGGTGACAAACCCACCTTCCAGTCCCAAATCCAATCCTCCGCAGCCAGAAAACAGCGAAAGCACGCGGAGCGCATTCTTTTTAGAAGCCATAAAGCCTCGATGTTCCTTAGGAACAGGTGAAATGTTCCGTTTTCACTTCTGTTCACGAAACAACGAGGCTTCGACAAGAGTATGCCCAAATAGAACCCACCCACAAGGGGTGAGTTCCACTTGTCCAATTCCTGCTGCGCTAAAAAAATGGTCGTTTTTAAGGACGCAAGAACGGGAGCAAAAACATTCTAGTTTCTGCCCTCATCCTAAATATTCAACTGTCACGAAAAAAAGCGTGAGGCCGAGTACTTATCCGTCCTTAGGCAACGACCAAGAAGCCCTACGCAAAATAAGCAAACGACCCACGCCCCAATGGGGGTGAGTATTGCCTTATCCTTTTGCGTAAAATATTGGTCGTACTTTAAGGACGCTAGAATAAGAGCATTAACTCTAAAACCGAGCGACCGTCACAGGTGCTTTTGCACAAGTAACAGCCTATGTCAATGAGAAATATAGATTAATTCGACCAAAATGGAGATTCCCGATCAAGCCGGGAATGACAAATGCGGGGGTTTTAGGGGGTGTCCCACTAAGCGAGGGGGATTCCTCCCCCGCCGACCATTGTTTTATATTGAAACACTCCAATTTAGCCCCGAAAAGGGGCTTTTTTTTTGTGCTTAAAATTGTTTCATTATGGAACAAATCGGCCGTTTTTTGTTTTTGGCACGGCTTTTGCTTAATTGACGGCGAAACAAAAAAAGGCTCCAAGGAGCCGCAAGAATTTAAAAATAGGAGATTCCATCATGGGTAAGATTATTGGTATTGACTTGGGTACGACCAACAGCTGCGTGGCCGTTATGGAAGGTGGCAAGCCGGTTGTTATCGCTAACGCTG